>WNGE01000494.1_pt1 | contig 51081 bp, 45 predicted proteins | sample 5400651 | NCBI WGS metagenome assembly WNGE01 (sample SAMN13153370, study PRJNA577476) | soil metagenome | isolation source: 60 cm soil or saprolite under grassland replicate 2 | place: USA:California | collected 2016-06-15 | reverse complement strand
TGAGGGTGAGGCCGATCTCGGCCTCGGCGTTCAGCAGCGGGAGCACTTTGCGCTGCTCTTCGAGGTCGGGGCAGGCCGGGTAACCCCAGCTGAACCGCAGGCCCTGATTGCCCGGCAGACCCAGCTCGCGCCGCGCAAGCGTGTGGGCGTAGTCGGCCAGCGCCTCAGCAGTTCCTGAAGCGAGCCCATTTACGTACAGCATGCGACTGTAGTCGCCGCTCTGCTGCAATTCCTCGATGTAGGCCCCGGCGCGCGGCCCGGCGCTGACTGCCTGCAACACGAGGATGTCTTTCTCGCCCGACTCGACGGAGCGGAAGTAGTCGGCCAGGCACAGCCGCTCGCCGTCGGCCTGCCGCGGGAAGTCCAGTCGAGTGAGCTCGCGCTCGGGCCGCCGCGGATCGAACACGAGCAGCTGGTTGCCGTCCGACTGCACCGCGAAGTAGCCCGAAACGACGAGTGCCTCGAGCCAGCCGTCGCGCACCGCCTCTTCCTGCAGCTCGGCCAGCTGCGGTTCGAAGATCTCGCGCACGATGCGCTCGTACTCGGGCCCCTTCGCCCGATGTCCGCCCCAGTGGTGCCGATACAGGGTGTTGAAGTCGAGGTGCTGCCACACGTCGCGCAGGTCCGCGGTGATGCGCCGCGTGCCCCAGAATGGCGGCTTCGGGACCGCTACGTCGCGGCGTGGTCCGGCGCTCGGCTTGGGCACCACGCGCGCGACAACGGGCGCCTTCTCGGTGTCGCGTTCGGCGACGATTTCCTCACGCGCCTGCTGGACGAACCCATCGCGGCGCGCAGGATCGGTCAGGGCGTCCATCGCCGACAGGCCCTCGAACACGTCCTTGCAGTAGAAGACGGCCGGCTCGTACACCCGCTTGTCGGGCAGCACCGCCGCGCGGCGGCCAAACGCGCGATTGATCGCCGCGCCGCCGATCAGCACCGGCAAGTGCACGTCGCGTCGATCCAGCTCCTCGATACACAGCGGCATCTGCTTGGAGGTGCTCACGAGCAGCGCGGACAGACCGATCGCATCGGCCTGGTGCTCGATCGCCGCTTCGATAATTGTGTTCACCGGCACCTGTTTGCCGAGGTCGTGCACGGTGTAGCCGTTGTTCGAGAGGATCGTGATCAGCAGCGACTTGCCGATGTCGTGGACGTCGCCGTACACGGTCGCCACGACGATGCTGCCCTTGCTGTAGCCCGCCTGCTTCTCGAGGTACTGCTCGAGGTGCGCGACGGAGCGCTTCATCACCTCGGCGCTCTGCAGCACGAAGGGCAGGATCAGCTCGCCTGCGCCGAAGCGATCGCCGACGTCCTTCATCGCTGGCAGCAGGACTTCGTTCAGCACTTTGACAGATGCTTCGGAGCGCGTGACGTCTGGTGTCTGTCTTTGGGCGATCGACTCGTCGAGCAAGTCTTCGACGCCTTCCTTGCGGCGATGCAGGATCCGCTGGTGGATGCGCTGGTCGACTGGCAAGTCCGCGTCGGCGTCGCCGGCTGCTTCTTTGGAAGAGACCACTTCGACTCCCTCGAACGCCGCCAGGAAGCGCGGCAAGGCATCTTCGCGGCGGTTGTAGATCAGGTCCTCCGCCAGCGCGCGGTGCTCGGCGTCGATCTCAGCGTACGGCGTCAGGTGCGAGGGGTTGACGATCGCCAGATCGAGCCCAGCCTGGACGCAGTGGTACAGGAACGCCGAGTTGAGCACGCCGCGGGAAGCCTGCGAGATCCCGAACGAGACATTCGACAGTCCGAGCACCGTCAGCACGCCCGGTAGTTCAGCCTTGACCTGGCGGATGCCCTCGATGGTCTGGTGGGCGTCGTCGCGCAGGTCTTCCTGACCGGTCGTGACGGGGAACGTCAGCACATCGAAAATCAGTTGCCCGGGATCGAGGCCATGCTCCTCGCAGGCGATGGCGTGGATGCGGCGGGCCACTTCGAGCTTGCGCTCGGCGGTGTGCGCCATCCCCTGCTCGTCGATGGTCATGGCGACCGTGGCGGCGCCGTGCTGCCTGGCCAGGCCGATCACATAGTCGGCCTTATCTCGCCCAGCCTCGAGATTGAAGGAGTTGATGATCGCTCTACCGGGATAGGCCTCCAGGGCTGCTTTGAGGACGTCGCGCTCGGTGCTGTCGATGACCAGCGGCGCTTCGACCGAGGAGCGGAGTCGCCTGATCACCTCGACCATCTGGTGTGCTTCGTCGGCGCGCTCGGTGAGCGCCACGCAGACGTCGAGCAGGTGCGCGCCGCCCTCGACCTGCTCGCGCGCAACCGGCAGCACGTCGTCGTATTGATCGGCCAGCAGCAGTCGCTTGATCTTGCGTGAGCCCTGGGTGTTGACCCGCTCCCCGACCAGGCCCGGCGGTGGGTCCTGGCGCAGATCGAACGCGCGAATCGCACTTGCGGCTCGCGGTGGAACGTTGACCAGCGTGCGCGGCCGCGGCGCCTGCTCTCCGAGCCGCTCGACCACCGCGCGCAGATGCTCGAACGTGGTGCCGCAACACCCGCCGACCACGTTCACGCCCAGGTCCTCGACGAACTCCGCCATCGAATCGGCCAGACGGTCCGGCTCGAGCGGGTAGCGCGCCTGGCCGCCGCCGAGGTTGATCGGGATGCCCGCGTTGGGGATGACGCTGATCGGCAGTCGGGTGTTCTGGACGAGGTAGCGGATGGGCTCACGCATGTACTCGGGGCCGGTCGAACAGTTGAGGCCGATGATGTCGGCGCCCAGGCTTTCCAGAATCGTCATCGCGGCGCCGATGTCGGTGCCCAGCAGCATGCGGCCGTTGGTGTCCAGGCTCACCTGAACTTGGAGTGGCTTTGTTTTGCCCGTTCGTTCGAAGGCCGCGCGCGCTCCAAAAATGGCGGCCTTGGTCTCGAGGATGTCCTGCTGGGTCTCGATGATCAGCAGGTCCGCGCCACCCTCGAGCAGTCCCTGCGCTTGCTCGCTGAACGTCTCGGTCAGGGTCTGGAAGCTGACGTTGCTGAGTGTTGGGTCATCCGACGACGGCAGGAAACCCGATGGTCCGATACTGCCCGCGACAAACCTCGGCCTGCTGTCTGCTGCTTCGAACTCATCACACACCTGGCGCGCGAGGGCGGCGCCCGCACGGTTGAGCTCGAGCGTCTTGTCGGCGAGCCCCCACTCGTGTAGGCGCAGTCGGCTGGCCTGAAACGTATTGGTCTCGACGACATCGCAGCCTGCTGTCAGAAAGCCGCGATGGAGTTGCGCGGGCGCCTCGGGCCGCGACAGGCACAGCGCATCCATGCAGCCCTCGAAGCGCTGGCCGCCGAAGTCGTCCGCGGACAGCCCGAGCGTTTGCAGGCTCGCGCCCATCGAGCCGTCGAACACAAGCACACGGCGCTTGAGCTCGGCCAGAAAGTCGCGCGGCACGGTTCGGACCGTAACGCGTCAGCAACCAGCCTGCAACGTCGAAGCCGCGGCCAGCGCTCCACGTTCGATGGCCTGGCGGTGTCTGATCTCCAATGTCACAAAGCGGGAAGCGCGGAACGCCACCCTCCGCTGGGTGCGTTCTTTCGAGTACATGCACCGTGTTGGTAGAATCTCAACTGGTTTAGCAGGAATCAGCGAAAGGCGGCAGCGCGCGTGACCATTTGGAGTCGGGTTTTTCAGCGGCTGCTGTATGCCCTGTACCGCCAGCGGATTCCAGTACTGCTGGTCGTGCTGATCAGCGTCAGCGCCGGTACCTATTACTTGTGGCTCAACAAGAGCAATCTGCCCAACGAGGCCGCCGCCGCGGGCACCGCACCGGTCGAGGTCAGCGTCCAGGATCTGCAGGGCCAGGTGAGCCAGCAAGGCATCCTGCGCGGCACGTTGACCCTCAAGGAGAAGAACGGCAATCGCCGCATCGCCATGGCCGTTGGCTCGACCGAGACGCTGTCCATCCTGCGCGCGCGTGGCAACACCCAGATCACCCGAGACCAGGAGCCGCAGGCGTACGACCTGCTCCGCGACACCATCAGCCAGATGGGCGGGCGCGTTGATCGGGTCATCGTCAACGACGTCACCAACAGCGAGTACCTGGCGCAGGTGGTGGTGTCGAACAACGGTGATGTGCGCGTGGTCAAAGCGCGGCCTGGCGATGCCGTAGCACTGGCGCTCAAGGCAGGCGCGCCCATCTTCGTCGAGGACAAGGTGCTCGATAAGTACGGCACCCGGGGCAGCGGATAGCCGCAGTGCCGCCGGCCCCGGCCGACGAGCCCACCCCGCGCGATTCACATACAGATTTAGCGAACTGTCCCGCGTGCGGCGCCGCGACCGCCGGCACCGCCTGGCTGCGCTATCGCGTCTGCGGCGCCTGCCGCTACCACTTCCAGCTCAGCGCCGCCGAACGCATCGACCTGCTCGCCGACCCGGACTCGTTCCAACCGAGTAACCCGAGCCTGGTCTCGGTCGACCCACTGCTGTTTACCGACCGCGTTTCGTACCGCGATCGCCTGGATCGGGCCAAGCGCGAGACCACCTTGAACGAAGCGGTGGTGACCGGGTCAGCCCGGATCAATGGTCGGGAATGTGTCCTCGCCGTGTTCGATTTCGGGTTTCTCGGCGGCAGCATGGGCAGCGTCGTCGGCGAGAAGGTCACCCTCGCGCTCGAGCTCGCGGCGGAGCGCCGCCAGCCGTTCATCTCGGTCGTGGCTAGCGGCGGGGCGCGGATGCAGGAGGGCATGCTCAGTCTGGTGCAGATGGGCAAGACCGCCGCGGCAGCGATGCGGCTGCACCAGGCAGGCGTGCCGTCGATCACGGTGCTGACCAACCCCACGACTGGCGGGGTGTATGCCAGCTTTGCCAGCCAGGGCGACTTTCTGTTCGCCGAGCCCGGCGCACTGATCGGGTTCGCGGGGCCGCGGGTGATCGAGCAATTGACGGGTGAGGAACCCCCGGCGGGGACCCACACCGCCGAGTTCCTGCTGGCGCATGGGCAGCTGGACGCGGTGGTCGATCGGGCTCGTTTGCGCGGAGTGCTGGCGACCCTGCTGCAGCTGTTTCACAGTCGCGGGCAAAGCGACAATCGGACGCCCAGCTTGCCGTACCGACCGCCTGCCGCGCAGCCGACCTCCGCCTGGCAGGAGGTGCTGCTGGCGCGGCGCGAGGATCGGCCGACGGCGGACGACTACATCCGCCGGCTGATGCCGCAGTTTGTCGAGCTCCATGGCGATCGTGTCTACGGTGATGACGGTGCGCTGATCGCCGGCATCGGCGACCTGGCGGGCATGACGGTGTTCGCGATTGGCCAGGAGCGTGGGCACGGCGACCCCCGCCACAATGGCGGTCGCTTGCGGCCCGAGGGCTTTCGGAAAGCCGCACGGATCATGCGGCTCGCGGCCGAGCTTCGATTGCCTCTGCTTACGTTTATCGACACCCCTGGTGCGCACCTGGACTACGACTCCGAGGCGCGTGGCCTGGCCGGCGCGCTGTCCTCGTGTCTGGCGAACATGAGCGTGCTGCCTGTGCCCGTGGTGTCGGTGGTCATCGGGGAGGGGGGCAGCGGGCCCGCGCTCGCGCTCGGCGTGGCCGATCGGATTTTGATGCAGGAGCACGCCGTGTACTCGGTGATCGCGCCCGAGGGAGCCGCGGCGATCGTGCACCGCGACGCGGCGCGGGCGCAGGAGATCGCGGACGCCTTGAAGATGACCGCCTATGACTGCCACCTGCTCGGGGTGGTCGACGCGGTGGTGCCCGAGCCGCCGCAGGGCGCCCACCAGGACCCTGACTATGCCGCGTTGCTGCTGCGTGGTGAGATCGTCAGCGCCCTGGTCGAGCTGCGGCGGCGCGATGCCCGCCGCCTGGTCGAGGATCGTTGGCGCAAATTCCGCCGCATGGGCGAATTCCAGCGGCTGGTCGAAGCCGCCGAGGGCCAGCGCGGCGAAGCGGTGCGCACGGCAATGTTGCGCGCGTTCGGCTCTCTGGGTCAGCTCCGCGACCGCTGGCCCCGCCGCGGCGAGGCCACGAGCTAGCTAGCGCGAACCTACTCGCCCATACGGTCGGTGATGTAGAGGTGTTGCGGGCCATCGTCGTGGCCCTTGAGCAGCCGCCAGATCAGCCAGACAGCGCCAACGACCAGCGCGCTGCCGCCCAAGCCCAGACCGCCGAGCAACGTTTCCTTGCGGCGCGGCGGCCGCAGGGTGCGCCGACTCCGCTCGCGCGTTTCCTGGATGGTGTCCCGTACCACGTCGCGCGGCTCGGGCCGCCGTCGTGCTCGGGCGATCATCAGCGACGAAACCAGCAGCGCGGCCGCGGCGGCGGCGGCGCCGCTCACGGGCGCGGTCTGTTCGGGTAGCTCGTCGAAGTCGAAGTCGAAGTCGGGCATGCGCGACGCAAGATCCCGCGCGCGACGGCGGAAGCGGTTGATCGGTCGCGCTCGCTCGCGCTGCCAGTGCTGATAGAGCCATGCGCCGCCAACGCCGCCGCCGACCATCAACATGGCTGCCGCGCCGATGCCGATCGTGCGCGGCCGCGCCAGGCCCTGGCTGGCTCCAGCCTGGGGCATGACCGCCCCGGCGACGCCTTCGCGGGCAATGGTGGGCGAGGCCCACGGCTCGCTGCGCATCGCCGACTCAGGCATTGCAGCCGTGCTCGAGCGCGAACTGACAGGCGCGCCGATCTCGCGCGCTGTGGCCACACCGCCGGCCGAAAGGTCCGCGGTTGCCGATGTGTATTGATCTTCGAACGCTGCGCCCTGGGGCGGCAGGCTCGATCCAGGTTGGCTGCTGTTGGTCATGGCTGTGACCTCCTCGCTACGCTGCGCGGGCCAGACGATCCACACCGTCAGCGCGACCAGGATGACCGCGCCGACGAGTAGCCAGAGCTCCATAGGCTCATACTGTCCCCGGTTCTGGCACCGAAGGCAAGAGGTGTGCCTGGCCACATGGTCGGCGCGCCCGTCGATCGGCCCGTGGCGGCTACAGTCAACGCGGTGGAGCAGCTCGCGACCGTTGTGGGTGCGGCCCTGATCGGCTGGCTTCTCGGCTGGGCATCGGCCTGGGCCACCGACTACCTGCAACTGCAGGATGATCTGCCATCGGCCAGCCACGGTCCCCTCATACGAGATCCGATCGTGCAGGTAGGCTGCGCGCTGGTGTGGGCGGCTGCGCCCGTGATCCTCGATGGGCCGTGGTGGCACTGGGTCGCGGCCGGCCTCATCGGCGTGCCACTCGTGCAGGTGACGGTCACGGATCTGCGCCACCGCTATGTCTACACGTGGGTGGCCATCGTGGGCACGGTCCTCGGCGTCGCGTTGGGCTGGCTGGTCCACCAGGACCAGCAGTGGTGGTACGGCCTGCTGGGCGCGGCTGGCGCCTTCGCCAGCTTCCTGGCCATCTACGGCATCGGCCGGCTCCTGTACCGCGGCCAGGAGCCGCTGGCGCGCGGCGACATCACCATCGCGATGATGGTCGGCGCCGGCGCCGGCGCGTGCACGTTGAGCGCGCTGGTGTACGGCGTGCTCGCCAGCGGCCTGTTCGCGGTGGGCGTGCTCGTCGCCCGACGGTCGCGACACAGCTTCCTGCCGTACGGCCCGGGCCTATGCCTGGGCGGCCTGATCACGCTGTTTCGATGTTGATCAGCCTCAAGCCAGATCTGGCGCGCCTCTTCGTGGCGCTCTTTTTCAGCCAGGCGGGATTCAACATCTACTGGGCTGCCCTGCCGCTGTACTTCGCGGGCTGGGGTTCGATCCCACCCTAATCGGGCTATTGGTGGGCGCCGCGGGCGTGGCCGAGCTGGGCGGAGCGCTCATCGCCGGCCCAGGTATCGACCGCCTCTGCGCACGGACGCTGCTGCTGGTCGGCATCGGCTGCTATCTCGTCTCCTCCCTCGGCTATTTCGTACTTGTGGCCGTCCCCTGGCTCTCGTGCTGAGGTTGGTCCAGGGCTTCGGACTCGCCGCGGTCATCCCCTCGGCATACTCGTTCGTGCCGCACCTGGCGCGAGCCGGACGCCGGACTGCCCGCCGCGGCACCGCTGCTGATCGTGGGCGCGATCCTGTGCTGCGGCGGCATCGTGGCGCTACTTGCCGATAGCTTCGCGCTGCGCCGACCAACTAACCCGGTCGCGGGCGAGTACAGGCGGTGGCCCAGGTCAGAACGCGAAAGCCGCGGCGCTCCAGGATAGGCCGGCTGGTTGCGCGGGCGTCGACCGTGACGTAGCGGTAGCCGCGCTGGCGCGCCTCTTGTGTTCGGGCGCGGACGAGTTGCGAATACAGGCCTTTGCCGCGATGCTCGGGTTCGGTCTCACCGCCCCACAGGCTGGCGAACTTCGAGAGTGGCGGGAAGCGCGCCCAGCCGTGAGCCACCTCCGCGCCGTCGAGCTCGGCCACGTACACGCTCACCGTCGCCGGGCTCAGCCGCATCTCTGCGCGTATGCGCTCGGGAACCTGCTCGGGATCGGTGATGCGGCGCACGGCCGGGGTCGGCTCGAACAAGCCCGCTGACGCCTCCTCCAGATCCAGCACCACGATCGCCTCGGGCTCATCTATGAGAAAACCTCGAGCACGGAGGCGCTCGACGAGATCGGCCGGCCGGTCATGGGAGAACACTTTCCACTCGAACTCGTGGCCGAGCGATGCGAAGTACGCGATCTGCTGGTCGATCGCGTGGTCGACCTCGTCATCGGCCAGATCGGTGAAGATCAGCGTGCTCCACGGCTCGGCCAGCCCGATCTGACGCACCACGCCAGGTACTTCCTCCCGCCGTAGCCCGACTTCCTGGCCGTCACGCCGCTCGTGGTCGTACAGCGCGAGCAGGCTCACTCGAGCCGCGTCAGTTGAAGGCGTCGACGAAACGGTGATAGGCCTCGAGCGGATCGCCGTACTTGCGATGACCGGCCGTGTGCTTGGCAGCCGCCAGAAGCAGGCTATCGCGGTCATGGGCGGTGCTGTGGAGATAGTCCTCGACCAAACACAGCCCGAGCTCCTGGTTGTGCGGATCGTTGCCCATCTTGGTGGCCGCATTGGCCAGCAGCTCGACGACCGGCCGTCGATCGGCGTTCTGCGCCAGGTAGCCAGCAGTGAGCGCGACCGCTTCATCAGCCCGCAAGTCGAGGATGGCCTGCTCGATGTGCACGAGCGTCACCTTCGCTGGATCGGCGGTATGGTCCTTCGGACCATTGCCTGACGTACTGGCCTGGTGATGCGCCGCTCGGTTGACAAATGCCGCGGCGATGTAGAGCAGTTTGACCTGGTGTGGATGGTCGAATGTGTCGAAGAACCAGCGCACGGTGTTGCAGTACTCGTAGGCATGCTGCGGCATGCTGAAGCCCTTTGGATCGTGCGTGCGCAGGATGTTTTCGGCGGCTGCGATCTGAATGATGTCGAGTGTTTCGCGCGGACCCTTGGCGTCGTGTTTGAGCAATCCGGTGAGATAGTGCGTCCAGACAGGCTCGTGGCTGTTCAGGAGCACATCCTGGAAGTTCTCGACCTCGCTGCTGGTGAAGCCGTTTGTGTTGCGCAGCAGATCGTGATCGGTGTCTTCGAAGGCTTCCTGCACGACGTTGCACGCCATCTCGTAGGTCGAATACCAGCGCGGGCCAACGGCCATATCGGGCACACCGGCATACACGACACTGTGGGCGTTGTCCCAGCCCACCAGATTGCCGAGCTCGATTGTTGCCCGCGCGCGATAGGACTTATGTCCTGTGGTGTAGGAGCGGTTGTAGAGCATGCGATCCTGCACGTCGATCAGGCCGGCGAAGGCGAGCTGGGCGAGCGTGCGGGTGCGATTCTGCGTGTCCTCGAGGAGGCCCAGAAAGACGCGGTACGCCGGCAGCACTTCACCGCGCTGGACCAGCGTGAGCCACTGGTTGAGACCCTCGTGGTGGGGCACGCCGAGGTGCTCGGGCTCCTGATCGGGCCAGTGCACTTGCGGCTGGAATGTTTCGCCCGCTTTGACGTCGTACATGCGCGCGTAGTGGCCGGGCGCCTTGCCGAGCAGCTGATTCCAGGGGTCGAGCCCGCTTGGGATGTACCAGGTGCTCTGCGCCAGCGGCAGATCCTTGAGCTCCGCCGACACGAGCGGCATCAGGCGGTAGCTGGCGCGGATGCTCAGCAAGCAGTGATCGTTGTTGACGAAGCGGGGGATGCCGTCGTCCAGCCGCTGATGGAACGGCACGTGGGTGTACGGCGCGTGAATGCGCACCAGCTGGCCGACGATCTCCGCCACCGGCCGGCCAGCCTTGATCAGATCGTAGTAGACCTGGCTGGCGCCCACCTGGTCCCGCGCCAGGACCCGTTCCTCCAGCTGCGCGTAGTGCGCGCTAGCCGGCGCCCGCAGCTCTGTCGTCGCCATTGCCGTGCACCTCAGCAAGTGCCTTTGTAGCAGGAGCGCTGCTCGCTGGGTACCTGGTCCTCACGACCGAGGCGCGGACGCAGCCGCTCGACGTGTCCACGATCAGCGGATGCTCCTTTCGAGACTGAACCATTTGAACATGCGCAAGGCCCGCTGGGAGGGTCCCAGCGGGCCTTGCTGAGCGTGCGCGGTGCTTCGGGCTTAGAGGCAGTTGACCTGGACGAACCTCGACACGTCGGTCGTGCCGTTCGAAATGTTCGACATGTCCACGGCCAAAGTACCTGGACCCGTACGGGCATACAGGTGGTCGAGGAAGATGCCGCCAACCACGCAGCCCTGGGCCGACAGGTCGGGGATCGTGATGTAGTGGATGCCATCCTCGACGGCCTCGACGTGCGCCTCGACGATGCTGAACTGCGGCACGAAGTACGAGTGCTTGTTGTTGGTCACGCCCTGCGTATCGGTCCACTTGCTGGTCAGACCCGTCAGCAGCTCACTGCTCTGCAAGAAGCCGTCGCCGTTGGTGTCGTGCCAGAAGATTGTGTCGATCTCGCGAACACGGCGCTCGTTCTTGATCTTGAAGTTGTCGGTCTTGCTGTTGCTGGGCACGAAGCCGTGCCGGTTGCCTGGCGCATCGCCGCAGTCCACGCGGTCCAGCCCGTTGGCGAACCCTAGTGCCTGGCAGTTGATCACGAAATCCTCGACCCGCTCGACCCACGCCTTGTACACGCCGCCGTTGTTTGGCGTGTTGTCGTACGGCATTAGCTGCACGGTCAGCGCGTTGTGGTCGACGTCGTTGCCAGTCAGGTGCTGGCAGCCGCCAACGGGAACCACGCTTGTGATAATCCCGCCAGTGACAACAACCTGCCGGCAGCGCGCGTTGTCCGATGACAGGAGCCGCTTGCCGGACGGGTCAGTCACCTGGAGGACATAGGTCCCGTCGTCGAGCCCCGCCGCCGTCTGGGGTGCGCCCGGGCCGGGTCCACCGTCGAGGTACACCGCTTCCTTACTTGGGAACTGGTTCAGGTTGATCTCTGAGCCATTCGCGAGGGTGGTGAAGATTGCGCCAGATGGCGTGAACGCGGACACGGTCAGCGACGTCGCCAGCAACGCGCCCACGGCCACGACCGTACTTGCGCCAGACAAAAGCCTTCTCATGCTGCTCCCTACCAATTGTTGGGTTGCATCAGGATGCGGAGCCGCGGAGAAGAGCAGGTAAAGCAGTTGTTGACGCGCAGTGTGGTAATGGTTAACCAGCGGGGCGGGTACCTGCTGGCGCTGTCCGCGCGCTCACATCAGCCCGGCAACAGGTCAGCGGCTGCTCGTGCGAACGTGAATCGGACCGCCTGGATCTGTCTCACTCTTTGACAGTCTGAACCAGTAGAAGGTGTGCGGCGCGAGGCTGAAGAAGTAGGGATTTTCAGTGATGCGCGGGAACACGGTCTCGCCGAACAGCTCGACGGGGACGCAGCCGGCGAACTGGTGCAGGTCGATCTCGGCTGGCTGGACGAAACGAGACAGGTTGTTCACCACCAGGATCGTCTGCTCGGCGTCGCAGCGGATGTATGCCAGGATGGCCAGGTTGGCGGGATGCAGGAACTCGATCGTGCCGCGGCCAAACACCGGGTAGCGCTTGCGGATCGCGATCAGCCGCCGCATCCAGTTCAACAGTGAGCTGGGCCCGCGGCGCTGCGCTTCGACGTTGACGGCCTGGTAGTGATAAACGGGGTCGATCACCAGCGGCAGGTACAGCGCCTGCGGGTCGCTGCGCGAGAAGCCGGCGTTTCGATCGCCATTCCACTGCATCGGCGTACGCACGCCGTTGCGATCGCCGAGGTAGATGTTGTCGCCCATACCGATCTCATCGCCGTAGTACAGGATGGGCGTGCCGGGCATGCTGAACAGCAAGCTGTGCAGCAGCTCTTGCCGTCTTCTGCTGTTGTCCAGAAGCGGCGCCAGCCTGCGGCGAATGCCTATGTTGACGCGCATGCGCGGATCGCGGGCGTACTCGGAGTACATGTAGTCGCGCTCATCGCCGGTGACCATCTCCAGCGTCAGCTCGTCATGGTTGCGCAGGAAGAGGCCCCACTGGCACGTGTCGGGGATGTCTGGGGTCTGGGCCAGGATCTCGACGATCGGCGTGCGCACCTCCTTGCGCAGCGCCATGTAGATGCGCGGCATCAGCGGGAAGTGGAACGCCATGTGACATTCATCGCCGTCGCCGAAGTACGGCCGCACATCGGGCGGCCACTGGTTCGCTTCCGCGAGCAGCATGCGGTCGGCGTAGGCATGTTCGATCTCGGAGCGGACGTGGCGCAGGTACTCGTGCGTTTCCTGGAGGTTTTCGCAGTTGGTGCCTTCGCGCTCATAGAGGTACGGGATCGCGTCTAGCCGCAAGCCATCGACGCCGCGGTCGAGCCAGAAGCGGAGGGTTTTGATCATCTCGTCCTGGACGGCTTTGTTGTCGAAGTTGAGGTCTGGCTGGTGGCTGAAGAAGCGGTGCCAGAAGTACTGTCGGGCGACTGGATCCCAGGTCCAGTTCGAGGTCTCGGTATCGGTGAAGATGATGCGGGCGTCCTTGTAGGGCTGGTCGGTGTCGGCCCAGACGTAGTAGTCGCGGTACGGGCTCGCGGGATCGGCCCTGGCTTGTTGGAACCACGCGTGCTGGTCCGAGGTGTGGTTCATGACCAGCTCGGTGATCACGCGCAGACCGCGGCTGTGGGCGGCCTCGACGAAGGCGTCGAAGTCGTCCATCGTGCCGTACATCGGCTGGACGTTGTTGTAGTCGGCGATGTCGTAGCCGTCGTCACGCAGGGGTGACGGCATGGTGGGCAGGAGCCACAGAGCGGTGACGCCGAGGTCCTGCAGGTAGTCGAGCTTTTCGATCAGTCCGCGGAAGTCGCCGATGCCGTCGTCATTGCTATCGAAGAAGGCCTTGACGTGCAGCTCGTAGAGGATGGCGTCCTTGAACCAGAGGGGGTCGTCGGGGCCAGGCATGCCACTGCGGGCCCGCGGCACAGCACCATCGGCCATGTCTGTCAGCCTTGAGGATACGCAATGCCCCTTCGCCGGAAGGGCGTGCCAAAGACGCGAAGTATCCGAGCGCGGCGAGATCTGTTAGAGTGCGCGCTGAAGTACCCGAAGGGAGGGCACGTGATATGGCACAAGTCATGGTCTCGAGCGCACTGTTGCGTGCACGCCGTCCTTCGGGAGCCCAGTCCTAGCGACTGGCTGCCGGTGCCGCGCGGCCGACGGGGTGGTGCACGCCCCTTCTTGATCGCGGCCGCGCATTGCCAACACCCCTGGAGCACCGACAGTGCACGTCGAGACCCTCGATGAGGCGCTCGAGCCATTTATCGACAAAGGCCTCATCTCCGAAGTCATCACCACCGTCAAAAGCGGCAAGGAAGCGGTCGTCTATTGCTGCCGTGCCGGCGACGCCCTCGATGTCGACCTGGTCGCCGCCAAGGTCTACAAGCCGCGCTCCTTCCGCTCGTTCCGCAACGACGCCGTCTACCGCGAGGGCCGCGTCATCCTCAACAGACGCGATGCCCGCGCATATGCCAAGCGCACCGAGCACGGCCGCACCGTGGGCAGCTCACTGTGGACCAACCACGAGTGGGAAACGCTGCAGCTGCTGTACGCAGCAGGCGCAGACGTGCCCGCGCCGATCGCGCATTCGTCGGGCGCACTCCTGCTCGAGTTCATCGGCGACGTCGAAGCAGCCGCGCCCACGCTGAAGGGGTGCGACCTCAGCCCCGCGGAAGCGCACGCCGTCTACGAGCGCATTCTGGACAACGTGCAGCTGTGGCTCGCGAACTACATCGTGCATGCCGATTTGTCTGCCTTCAACGTGCTGTACTGGGAAGGTCGAGCCACGGCGATCGATTTTCCGCAGGCAGTCGACCCACGGTTCAACGGGAACGCGTACTCGTTGCTGCTCCGAGACCTCGAGAACATCAACCGCTACTTCGCCCGCTATGGCGTGACGCAGGACGCTTCGGAGCTTACCGAGCGCTTCTGGCGCGCCTACGAGCGACCGTAGGTGGTGGTGAGCTCGGCCAGACGGTCGGCGCACGCGGGATCGAGCTGCTCGGCCCGCACCCGCCACGTCCAGCTGGCGCCGACCGCCCCAGGCACGTTCATGCGGGACTCCGTACCCAGATTGAGCACGTCCTGCAGCGGCACGATTGCCGTTCGCGCAACGGAGCTGAGCGCGAGCCGCATCAGGTCATCTGCGATATGGGCGCCGTCGCTGCCGAGGTAGCGCAGCGCTGCCTCGCGCTCCTCGTCGCCGATCGAGGTGAACCAGCCGCGGGTGGTGTCGTTGTCGTGGGTGCCCGAGTAGACCACGCAATTGGGGTCGCTGAAGTTGTGCGGCAGATACGGGTTATGCGGTCCGCCGCCGAAGGCGAACTGGAGCACTTTCATGCCCGGGAACCCGGTCTGGGCGAGGAGCTCGCGCACCTCGTCGGTGATCAGTCCGAGGTCCTCGGCGATCACGGGCACGTGCCCGCCCAGCGCTTTGTCGATGGCATCGAACACGGCGCGGCCAGGACCGAGCACCCACGCGCCGTCGACGGCGGTCGCGGCGCCCGCGGGTACCTCCCACGCGGCCTGGAACCCGCGGAAGTGGTCCACGCGTACGAAATCGACCATCTCCATCAGGTGCTTGATCCGCGCGATCCACCATGCGTAGTCCTGGTCGGCGAGGGCTTGCCAGTTGTAAAGCGGGTTACCCCACAGCTGACCGGTGGCGCTGAAGTAGTCGGGCGGTACGCCGGCCATGACGGTCGGCTGGCCGTTGTCGTCGAGCTTGAAGAGGTGTGGATGAGCCCAGACGTCGGCGCTGTCGTGGGCGACAAAGATCGGTATGTCGCCGATGATCGAGATGCCGACTTGATTGGCTCGCGCGCGCAGAAAATGCCACTGCTCGAAGAACAGGAACTGGCAAAAGATGTGGAAATCGATTTCGCGTTCGAGCTCGTGCCAGGCTTGCGCGAGTGCCTGGGGATCGCGGTCCCGCAAGGGCGCCGGCCAATCGACCCAGTAGCCCTGGGATTCGCTGAGCGCGGCGAAGATCGCGAAGTCGTCCAGCCATGTTTGCTGGGTGCGACGGAAGGCATCGATGCGCTCATGTAGCGCGGGTGGCTTGCGGTTGAAGGCCTGCTCGAGGACGCGGCGCTTGAGCGGAAGCACCTGGCCGAAGTCGACGCGCTCCGCTGGCAGCTCGGCCAGAGGTTCGAGGTCGGACTGCTCGAGGAGGCCCTGGTCGACGAGTGGCTCGGGGGCGATCAGGAGCGGGTTGCCGGCGAACGCTGAAGGACTGGCGTACGGGGAGTCGCCGTAGCCGGTTGGGCCTAGCGGCAGGACCTGCCACAGGGTCTGGCGGGCGCGGGCCAGGAAGTCGAGAAAGTCGCTCGCCGCTGGACCGAGATCGCCGATGCCATAGCGGCCAGGGAGCGAGGTCGGGTGCAGCAAGATGCCGCCGCGGCGCCGATCAAGCAGCATGCTGGGGAGGGTTTTTCCTCAGTTGCACGCCATGTGCCCGGTTCCTTCGACTTTAAGGAATTTGCGTTTCGGCCGTCCCGCGCTCGCTTCGGTCCGCTCGGACGCCGCTGGTCGCGTCGCCCGGACGCCCTTCGGGCTGCTCCCTACGCTCCCGCTCGGCATACCCTTCGCGCAGGCGCAGCCATGCCGCTGGGCAGGAGGCACCCAGGGTCGGACTGTAAGCGTGATGCTCCGCTGGCAGGCACGGCTTGTTCCCTCTCCCTCTGGGAGAGGGGTAGGGTGAGGGCGAGCTAGCGGCGATGACCGGCTGCTGCCCGCCACAAGCGTGCAAGCCGCGCGTGCTGCGACAGCCGACCGCACCACGGAGCAAGTTCCCTGGATTCCCTCTTGCCCAGCGGAACGCACGCGCGAGTGCGAAGGGTATGCCGAGCGGGAGCGTAGGGAGCAGCCCGAAGGGCGTCCGGGCGACGCGACCAGCGGCGCCCGAGCGGACTGGAGCGAGCGCGGATCCCTCTCGAACGTAGATTTCTGAAAGAACGTTACTTTGACAAATGGTCGGGCCAATCGTACGCTCAGCCCACGACCCTGGCGTAAAGCTGCAATAGACGTGTGGGAGGGGACGATGGCGACCCGCCGTGAGTTTCTGTCGAGCCTGTTGAGCGCTGGGGCGATGAGCCTCATCGTTGCCTGTGGAGGCGCCGGCGGCGGCCAGCCCGCCAGCCCAACCTCGCCACCCGCGGCCAAGCCAACGATCGCGCCCGCTGCCCAGCCCACCACCGCCGCGGCCGCGGCCGCCACTCCGGCGCAGGCCAAGCCCGCCGCGCCTACCACCGCGCCCGCACAAGCCGCGGCCAAGCCAGCCGCGGCCGGCGGCACGCTCACGTTCGTCCTCGAAAACGACGTCATCGACTTCGACCCGCTGCGCTCGCGCGCCTTCGTCGATCGGTGCGCACAGTACGCCTGCTACGACTCCCTCGTACGCATCGACAACAGCGGCAAGATCATCCCCTGGCTGGCCGAGAAATGGGACACCAGCGCCGACGGCAAGCAGGTCACCTTCTCGCTGCGCAAGGATGCCAAGTACCACGATGGCACGGCCTTCGACGCCGAATCGGTCAAGTGGAACATCGACCGCTACCGCAGCACCGAGGGCTCCGCCCGCAGCGGCGAGCTGGCGCCGGTCGACAGCGTCGATGCCGTGGATGCCGCGACCGTGCGCTTCAACCTGAAGACGCCGTTTTCGCCGATGCTGTCGCTGCTGGTCGATCGCGCGGGCATGATGGTCTCGCGCAAAGCCGTCGAAGCGGGCGGCGACGACTTCACCCGCAAGGCGTTCAAGGCGGGCACCGGTCCGTTCGTGCTCACTGAGTCGATCAAAGACGATCACTACACGCTCGAGCACAACCCCGACTGGTGGGGCAAGGATCAGGCAGGCAACAAGCTGCCGTTGCTCGACAAAATCATCATTCGGCCGGTGTTGAACAGCGACGTGCGCTTGACGAACGTCCGAACCGGCGATGCGCAGCTGCTCAATGGCCTTGCGCCGAAAGACGTCGCCACGGTCAAGGCCGACAGCTCGCTGAATTACCAGGAGAAGGACGGTTACGACTGGGGGAGTTTGATCCCCAATCGCAAGGACGGCTTCATCTTCAACGAAGTGCGCTACGTCAAGGCGCTGTCGATGGCAATCGACCGCAAGGAATTGATCGACAAGGCCTTCTTTGGTATCGGTACCGTTGGGTACGGCACGATTTCACCGCTGCACTTCGCGTACGATCCCAACTTCAAACCATTCGAGAAGCCTGACATCGACGGCGCCAAGAAGCTGATCGCGGACGTCGGCAAGGGCCCGCTGTCGTTCGAGTTCCTGGTCTCCGCGGGCGACCCGACCGTGCTGCAGCAAGCGCAGCTCATCCAGGCCCAGCTGCGCAAGGCCGACATCGATGCGCAGATCTCGCAGCTCGACTTTGCGCAGATCCTCGACCTGCAGACGAAGAAGGAGTTCAAGGGCGTCACCTTCGTCGGCTGGAGTGGTCGTATCGATCCCGACCCCAATACCTACGACCACCTGGTGACGGGCAAGCCGTTCAACGACTCCAGTTACTCCAACAAGGAGGTCGACCGGCTGCTCGACGAGCAGCGCGCGACCACCGACGAGGCCAAGCGCAAGGACGCGCTGCGCAAAGCCGAGCAGATCTACGTGGCCGACGATCCCGCGCGCGTGTGGTTCCGATTCGGCGTCTCACCGCTGCTGACCATCAAAGCGGTACAGGGCGCGGATCCGTATCCCGACCGCATCCCACGGTTCCACACGATCTCCCTCCAGAAGTAGCTATCCCAGCGGCGCAGGACGGCTATGACACGCTACATCCTGCGCCGCATCATCCTGATGGTGCCGGTCGCGTTCCTCGTGACGCTGATCTCGTTCGGGCTGCTGCGCCTCGCGCCCGGCGATCCGGTGCTGGTGTTCGCGGGCGAGGAGCGCGATCCACAGAGCCTGGCGCAGATCCGCCGCTCGCTCGGCCTCGATCAACCCCTGCCCGTGCAGTACGTGGCGTGGCTGGGCCGCGCGGCGCAGGGCGATTTCGGTCGTTCGATTCGCACGAAGCAGCGCGTTGGCGAAGCCATCGTCGAGCGCGTCCCAGCCACGCTCGAGCTCACCGGCGCGGCGCTCGTGTTTTCGGTGAGCCTGGCGCTGGTCGTGGGCACGCTATCGGCGATCAAACGCAACTCGCTGCTGGATCTGTTAGCCACCGGCTTCACGGTCGCGGGCGTGTCATTACCGAACTTTTTCCTGGGTCTGTTGCTCATCTTGTTCTTCGCGCTGGTCCTGCGGCTCTTACCACCCGGTGGTTACCAGCCACTTGCCACCGATCCTGTAGAGAACTTGCGGCGGTTGCTGATGCCGATGCTTACCCTGTCCGCGGCAACAATCGCTGTCAATATGCGCCAGGTCCGCTCCGGGTTACTCGATGTCTTCGGCCAGGACTACATTCGAACAGCGCGCGCGAAGGGACTTTCGGAGGCGCGAGTCATCGTCAGTCACGCGCTCAAGAATGGCTTGATTCCCGTCGTGACCCTGGTTGGGCTGCAAGTCGGCGCGTTGATCGAGGGCGCGGTAGTGACCGAGCAGATCTTCTCCTGGCCGGGCGTCGGCCGACTCGTGTTCGACAGCATCACCGGCCGCGACTACCCGGTCGTGCAAGCCATTGTGATGCTGTCCGCGCTGTCGTACATGGTCAGCACGCTGGTGGTGGATATCGTGTACGCATTCGTCGATCCACGCATCTCGTACGCCACGACGGGACAATGACGCAACGATGACGGTCAGCGCGCGCGGACTGGAGCATGCGCCATCAGCGCTCGGAGCGATCGAGCGAACCGCCAGACGGGCGCAGCTGCTGCCGAACATGCGGCGGCATCCCCGACTGTTCATCGGCGGCGCGCTGGTGTTCGTGCTGATTGCGACCGCGGCTATCGGGCCGCTGCTCAGCCCGTACAACCCGATCATCGGCGACGTCTCGGACAGCCTCGAGCCGCCCAGCTGGTCGCACTGGCTGGGCACCGACGATCAGGGTCGCGACGTGCTGACGCGGGTGATCTCGGGCGCGCGGGTGTCGCTGTCGGTTGGACTGATCTCGGTGAGCATCGGCTTCATCGTCGGCGTCTCGATGGGCATGCTCGCGGGCTATGCCGGCGGGCTGGTCGACCTGTTGTTGATGCGCGTCGTCGATGCGCTGCTCGCGTTTCCGGCGCTGCTGCTGGCGATCTCGATCACGGCCGCGCTCGGACCGAACATCCGCAACGCGATGATCGCCATCGGTGTCGTGTCGATCCCGATCTACGCGCGCCTCACGCGCGGGCAAGTGCTGTCCTTACGGGAACGCGACTACGTGACCGCCGCGCGGGCGATTGGCGTCTCGCCGCTGCGCATGGCGCTCGCGCACATCTTGCCCAATATCGCCAACGCATTGATCGTGCAGGCCACGCTTACCACGGCCTTCGCCATCCTGCAGGAAGCCGTGCTGTCGTTCCTGGGTCTGGGCGCGCAGCCGCCGGAGCCGTCCTGGGGCCAGGACATCAACTACAACCAGCGCTACCTGGCCAACCTGATGTGGTGGATGAGCACGGGCCCCGGCGTGGCGATCTTCCTCGCCGTGTTCGCGTTCAACTTCCTGGGCGACGCGCTGCGCGACTGGCTCGACCCACAGTTCCGACGCCGCGCCTGACACCTCCTGGCAGTTAATGCCAGGTCTTTGAAAGATCGCACGCTCGATTGTGCGGTCATGCAGAAGCAAGGACGGTTTTCCCAGTGGCTGCCAGCGGCACTCGGGTGCGCAATGCTGGCTTTGACAACGCCCGCGGTCGGCTTCGCGCAGCAGGCCATGAACGCGCAGTCGCTCACCGCGAAGGACGTCACCCCGACTGCCGCGGAGCTCGGCCCAGAGTGGTCGCAGAACTCAGCGGGGACTCGCACGGTGAATGGCATCGAGCTCTACGTAGTCACGTACAGCTCGCCGGCCGGGCGCGTGGTGAAGTTCACCACCGGCATTGGACCCGCGGACCAGAACGCCGACGAGTTGATCACCTTTGTGCGGCGGGTTTTCGAAGACGCGGGTGAGACGATCATCTCGGTCCAGAGCCAGGGCTATGGCGACGGCCGCGCCTTCAAGTCGCAGGTGCGCGAGGGCCCGTACTACTGGACGTCGTACATGTTCCGCGTGAAGAACCTGTTCTCGCTGGTCGAGTATCGCAGTAGCGCGAACTCGGCCGATGCGGACCAGCAAGCAGGCAGCTTCGCGCGCAAACAAGAGGGCAAGATGTTCGCGGCGCTGGCGCCGCCTCCGCCACCCACGCCAACGCCCGCGCCCGCCGCGCCAGTGGCACAGCCAATGCCGACGCCCGCACCGGCCGCGATCGCGCAACCGGTTGCCGCGCCCCCAGTATTGGTCGCTGGCGATCCGTACTGCGCACCGGGCGAAAAGCCGCAGTTTCGCTTCGGATTCGCGACGTTGGCAGAGCAGATCGGCGGCGCGATGGGCACGCCGACCTCATGCGAGTACGCCGACCCACGCGGCAGCGGCGACACCCTCCAGGCCACGAGCACCGGTCTGGGCTTCTATCGCCGGGCGAGCAACATGCCAACGTTCACGACAGGCTTCGAGCACTGGGCACTGACCTCCACGGGCGCGGTGTACTGGACGGGCGAGAGCATCGACCCACCAGAAACCGCCCAGCCAGTGCTGCCCGGGTAGTTGGACACGCACATGTTGCGAGCACTTGTTCTTACAGCGCTGGCCGCGGTGGTCTCTGTTGGGACCGCCGCGGCTCAGGCGGAACCGTCACGAATCGAGGCGTATGCCGACGATCTCGTGTGGAGCTGCCCGCCAGCGAACCCATCCTGCACGCGCGACCACTGGTCGATCGAGCACAACGAGCTGCAGGACGACACTCGCGTCACCTACGCCGCGATCGGCGCTCGATTCACCACCGAGCGCCGCTTCGCGGAAGCGGTCAACGTGGTGTGGCAGTGGCCGGAAGGCAAAACCTTGTTGCGCCAGGCGAACGATTCGGGCGTACTGATGATCAGCCTCGACTATGACCGCCAGACCTCATTCGCCACGTACTCGCCGCAGCGCGAGCTCATCGCCATCAATCGGCGCTACGTGGCTGCGCCGACGTGGATGTTGGCGGGTGTCGTCGCGCACGAGCTCACCCACGCGTCCGACCACGCGCTCGGCATCCATGAGCAGCCGAGCGCCGGCGACTGCATCGCGCGCGAGTCCGCTGCTTTCGAAGCGCAACGCCGCTATCTGGTGTGGCTGACGCGCTCGCTGCAGCCCGAAGGCCTGCCAGCGCTACCGCGCTTGATGGCGCACCTCTCGACCGAGCACGGCGTACTGGCGCGCAATCTTTACGAGCTGGGACTCACGGACACGTTGCCCGCCCTGGTCCAGGACACGTACGAAGGGACGTGCTAGACGCGGACCGAGTCGCGCGGTGCGGCTGGGGCGCTGTGGAGCAGGACGCGCTGATGCAGATCGAGCGCGATCGTGTCCACGGCGCTTCGGCGCGCGCGATGAAAGGTGCTCTCGCTGACGTAGTAGCGCTGCATGATCTGTTTGTTCGGACGCCCCTGCACGTAGGCTTCGTGCAAGACCAGATAGTGCAGCCAGCCACCGGGGCCGCTACTGCTCCCAGGGTCGGGCCGCGCACCACCTGGCCGCAGGCGCTCGATCGCCTCGATCAAGTCGCTCCGCAGCAGCGTCGCCCCCTCAACCGCGGGCCGCTCCATCAGGTGGCCCGACGGCGTACGGCCCAGCAGCGGGTGCTGCGTCAGCGTGGGCAGGTCGTTCAGGTGCCGCAGCGCGCTCTCGACCAGCACTCGCAGATTGGGCGTTGGCGCTGACTCGGCAGGCGGCCGTAGCATCCCATCGACGCTATCGCGGACGTCGGCTAGAGCGACGATGGCGTCCGGATGGCGCACCACGCGCTCGGCGAGTGTTTCCAGCTGGCCGCGCAACGAGCGGACCGCCGGGTCGAAGACCAGGCGATCCATGAGCGCGCTGCTGCGGCTGGCCAGCAGGTGCGTGGTCACCACGACCACGAGGAGCAGCCGTTCGGCGATCAGCCACGAGGTCTCGCGCGGCACGAGCCACAGCAGCGCGGCGTAGAACACGATCACCGTCAGCGTCGCCAGCCCGAACGCGCGGAAGTCGGCGGCCACGAGCTCCCCGGACAACAGGGCACCGTAGTGGGCGATGTTCCAGCCCAGCACGAGCATGCCCGCGATCAACAGGACCTCGCCAGGCAGCGCCGTGAAGCCGAAGGTCGCGGTCAGCACCGCGATGTACGCGCCGCCGGCGAGGAAGAGCACTGCCGTGGCGAGGAACCAGCCGAAGTGTCTGCGCAGTGGAGTACGCGCTGGGCTGATGAGGAAGAGCCAGGTCAGGCAAACGATGGCGCCCACGAGACAGATCAATAAGTACGACTGGAACACCATGTACAGCGGCCCAGGCGGGATATGCCAGGTCACGATCTGGTCGCTGAAGGTCACTGGCGGGAGGGACGGGAGGGTGTTATCCCAGCGCAGAATCAGGCCGCTGCCAACGCCCACGATCGAGAGCACCAGCCCTATGGCGACGACCGTGGTGATCACGCGGTGCAAGTGCCGTTGCAGGAGTGTCTGGAGAATGCCGGAGCCTTCGTCGGCGGCGATCTTCAGCACCACCAGGAGCCACAGCCCGGCCGCGAGTGCGCCGCCCCACCAGGTCGCACGCAGCCACGCCACCCAGTACCAGACGTCGTCCGCCCGCGCGAGAGCGCCGGCCCACAGTCCCAGGAGATACACGGCAAACGCCGCCATCGCCAGGCCGGCCAGGGTCGAGACGAGCCCGCGGCCGCGGGTCAGGACGTATAGGCCGAGCACCCAGACGAGGAGCATGCCGATGAACACGAGCACTCCCTCGCTCGAGCTCGGCACCCCCGGCAGTAGCTGCATGAGCCGATGTCAATCCCGACTGCGCATCAGAGTACGCGCGCACGCCACATTGCGACAGTCTTTGGCAGTTCTAGGTCAGCTCGCGACCGGTTTCGCAAGGCAGTCTGTGCTCGAGCACAAGGGCTCGGGCATGCACGAAGACTATGCACGGGTAGTGTCACTGCTGGACGAGTGCCTCAACGCGTTCCGTCGACTGGGCAACGAGGCAGGCATGCTGGCGTGCGCGCAGGCACTTGCAGCCGTGCATCAAGCGCACGAGCCGGCCGTGCCGACGCCAGGTCCGGCGATGCTCACGCGGCGAGAACGCCAGGTTGCAGACCTCGTCGCGCGAGGCTTCAGCAACCGCGAGATCGCTCGCGCGCTGGGCATCGCCGACGGAACCGCACGCAGGCATCTCGCCAATATCCTGACCAAACTCGGCTTTCATTCGCGCGCCCAGATCGCGGCGTGGTCCACGCGACGCTCCACCACCGATCGGTAGGCGGAGGCAGTGATCGTGCAACCCGAGGCGGGCACGAGAGTAGCAGCCCCTTCCGCTTCAGGCTATGTGCCGAAGTATGTAGATCGCGCTGTGGTTGAACGGACGATTAACGGCCCATCACGTACGCGACCCTGCCGCGTGGCGAGGCCGCGCCGCTGACCACGCCACTCGCGGGGTCGTACGCGACCGCGGTCACCTGTCCGTGGCTCCACGCGCCGTCGAGGTGCACCTTGTGGCCGCGCGACTCCAGCTCCTCGCGGACATCGGCCGCGATGCGCGACTCGACGCGGCAGCCGCCCGGATCGGAATCGTGCGGGTAGAACGAGCCAGGAAAGTGCGTGGTCTGGACAGTCGGGGCGTCGAGCGCCTCCTGCAGATCCATGCTGAAGTCGACGACGTTGAGCAGGAACTGCAGCGACCACTGGTCCTGCTGATCGCCACCGGGCGTCCCGAACGCAAGCCACGGCTGACCGTCGCGCAAGGCCAGACTCGGCGTCAGGGTCGTGCGCGGCCGCTTGCCAGGCTTGAGCGCGTTGGCGTGTCGCTCATCCAGGTAGAACATCTGGCCGCGCGTGCCGAGCGGGAACCCGAGCCCCTCGACCACCGGCGAAGAGCCGATCCAGCCGCCGCTGGGCGTGGCCGCGAACAGGTTGCCCCAGCGGTCCACCGCATCCACGTGGGTCGTGTCGCCGGTCACCACCGGCCAGCGGTCGCTCGTAGCGCCGGCGTGGACGTCGCCGGGCCGCTGTTCCAGGCTGGCGCGGCTCGGATCGACGAGCTTGCGGCGCTCCGTCGCGTACTCGGCTGACAGCAGGTGCTGCAGCGGGACGTCGACGAACTCGGGATCGCCGTAGTAGCGCTCGCGATCGGCGAACGCCAGCTTGGCGCACTCCAGGTAGGTATGCAGGTACTCGCCAGTGTTGTGTCCGAGGGCGGCGAGGTCGAAGCCTTCGAGCAGTTTCAGCTGTTGGAGAAGGACCGGCCCCTGACTCCACGGACCACACTTGAGCACCTCGATGCCGCGGTACGTCGCGCTCACCGGCTCTTCTATCTGGGTGCCACGGGTGCCGAAGTCCGCGAAATCCTCCAGCGTGAGCAACCCGGTGTGGGCTTCACCGGAGCCATCGACGAACGCGTTCTTGCTCGCGAAGTCAACGGCTTGCCGCGCGATGGGGCCCTTGTAAAAGTAGTCGATCGCCTTCTGGATAGCGGCTTCGCGAGAGCTCTCACGCAGGCTGGCATCAATGGCGCCTTTCAGCGACCGCGCCCAATCCGCGTTCTTGATCAGCTGCCCGTTCTCGGCCACCTGGCCATCGCGCAGGTAGATCGCCGCGGAGCTAGGCCACTCCGTGCGATAGCGCTGCGCGACCGTGAGAATGCCAGTGCGCATGCCCCCGTACATCGGCCACCCACCTTCGGCCACCTCGACCGCGGGGCCAAGGACGTCCTTCAAGGTGAGCGTGCCGAAGCGCATGAGCGCAGTGCTCCACGCCGCAAACTGGGCGGGGACCGTGGCGGGCAGGAACCCGTCCGACGGGATGAGCTTGATGCCGCGTTGCCTGAACCAGTCGATCGTGGCGGCGCGCGGGGCCCAGCCCTGGCCGTTGATGGCTACGCTCTTGTGTTCTCGTGCAAGGTGAATGAGGATGGGCGACTCGCCGCCGATGCCAACACTCTGCGGCTTCAACAAGCTCAGCGCGAACCCCGCCGCTACGCCCGCATCGACAGCGTTTCCGCCTTGCTCGAGCATGCGCAGCCCGATCGCAGCGGCCAGGTAGTGGCCGGCCGCGACCATGCCGAAGGTGCCCTGCAGCACGGGCCGGGTGGCAAATGGAATCGGCCGCGCCTCGCCAACCGCGCTGCCGTGAGCATCAAGGTCCTGGTACTGAGTCACGTCTTGGAGACGGTAGCACGGCGGGCGAAGTCCACCCGCGGCCGAGGGGCTAGCCCTCACCCTAACCCTCTCCCAGAGGTAGAGGGAACACGCAGCTCACTCCAACCGCAGACCTCGCCCTCACCGCCAGCCCCTCTCCCAAAGGTAGACGGGGGTCTGTGCTGCGCCCCCAGCTCCTTACGAGTGCTAGTGCCCCGACCGGGGCTGCGGCGCGCCGCGTCAACAACCTGGCTCGCCGTCGTTGCCGCAACAGTCGGATCGGCGGCGAGCCCGCGTGAGCATGTTCGCGGCGTAGCGTTGCGCCTTCCACGCCAGCGAGCCGGGCTGACGCAGGTTGCGCACGAATTGGAACAGCGAGCCGCGGTTAGCAGAGGAGCGACGGAACATCAGCGGCCCGCGCTGATCGCCAGCTCTACCTGGGAGCCGCGCGCTATCACCAGCCCCGCGGCGGGATTGGTGTCGATGGCCAGCCCGGCTGGCACCCGCGGATCGCGGCGCTCGCGCACCACGACACGGAAGCTGTTGTCCTGTAGCAGCTTGATGGCTTGCTCGCGCGCCCGACCAGCGACATCGGGAACCACGGTGTTGCCGGTACCAACCTGCACCGTGATCATGGCCCCGGCGGGCACGGACGTGCCTACGTCCGGCGACTGGCCGGCCACGATGTTGCGATCGATATTCACGTTGACGCCCTGCACCGTCATCGTCAGACCGTCCGCTTGCAGCGCGGCCCGCGCATCGTCGAGGGTCTTGCCGCGCAACTGCGGCACCGTGATGGCGCGAACGGTCGGCGTCGGCGGCACACGCGTCGGGGTCGGCGGCGGCGGGGTCGGCGACGGCGGCGCGGGCGACGGCGCGGGTGTGGCCGAGGGCTCAGGGGTTGGCTGCGCGGTCGGACTCGCCGCGGACGTGGCGCTCGGCACCGCGACCGGCTTGGGCGCGGCAGTTGGCGGCGAGGTCGGCCGCGGCGTTGGCTCTGGCGGCGCCAGACCTTCGCGGCTGAGCGAGGCAAGCCCGAAGAAGCCGGCGCCCAACGCAAGCAGGACCGCGGCAAGAGCCAGCAACAGCACGAGCGCACCACTGCCCGCGCCGCGCGACTGCGGACGCGTGACCCTGCGGCCCGCCGGCACGGGCATGGGTCGGGCCGCGACAGCGCCGGACGGATAGGCAGCCCGAGCGTCGGTAGGACGCGCTGTGGTCGCGGGGGGGCGCGCGGCGGCAGCGGGCGCGCGCTCAGCGTCAGCGGGCGGGCGCGCAGCGGCAGCAATGGTGGGAATGACGGCCGTTCGGGCGCCGGCGGCGCGCGGTGGAGCGTCAGCGGCGGCGGCGCCATCCCGGAGCGCCGCGGCCAGCTCCGCCGCGCTAGCGAAGCGGTCCTCGGGCGCCTTGGCCAGCGAGTGCAGAATGATCTGCTCGAGGCCCTGGCCGAGGTGGGCGTTATGGGTACGCGGCGCGGGCGGAGTCTCTTCAACATGCGCGAGGGCAATTGCCAGATCGGTGTCACCACTGAACGGCACGCGGCCGGTCGCCATCTCGTACAGCACGGCGCCGAGCCCGTAGACATCAGAGCTGGGGCTCGCCGGCTTGCCCCGCACCAGTTCGGGCGCGAGGTAGTGCACCGAGCCCATCACCGCGCCCGTTCGGGTCAGCTGACTCGCCGACAACGCCTGCGCGATCCCGAAGTCGGTCAGCCGCGGCCGACCATCCTCGCCCAGCAGGACGTTCTGCGGCTTGATGTCGCGGTGGATGATGCCGCGGCGGTGCGCAACCTCCAGCGTCGCAGCGAGCGCGGCGCCGATCTGGCGGATCTCACGGTCGGGCAGCGGGCCCGCGGCGCGGATGTGATCCTTCAGGTTCTGGCCTTCGACCAGCTCCATCACGATGAACGGGGTTCTGGTCTCGGAGTCCTCGCCAACGTCGTAGACCGAGACCACATTGGGGTGGTTCAGGCTGGCGGCGGCGCGCGCCTCGCGTCGGAAGCGCTCGAGGAATTCGGGCTCCTCCGCGAATTGCGGATGCAGCAGCTTGACGGCGACTCTTCGGTCGAGCAGCGCATCGTGGGCTTCCCAGACCGCGGCCATGCCGCCCCGCGCGATCTCGCGAATGAGACGGTAGCGACCGGCGAGGGTGCGATTGCCCTCGTGGGTCGTCACAGCCGCACCTGTTCCTCAGGCTCCGGGTCGAGGTCGCCATGTCGGCGGCGAATCTCGCGGAAGGCATACGCCTGGACCATCGCCAGATACGACCCGCCGACCAGGACATAGGCAGGCAGGAAGATCAGGGCGAGGGTACCGAGGATCAGGGTCTCGAACAGCACCAGTATTGTGAAGATCGGGTGGCCGAGGGCGATCAGCGCGGCGCGTTTATAGATGTCGAAGATGCGCGGCTCGATCACGTGCACCAGCAATGGCAGGAGATACACGTGCATGCTGAACCAGAACAGCGCGCCATACAGCCAGACGATCGCGAGGTACCGTAGCCAACCCTCGCTCAAGACAGCATAGAAGTACACATTGGCCAGCAGCGCGACGGCGATCGCGAGGCTGATCGCGAAGCACGCCAGGCCGAGTTTCCAGCGCTCGCGGAGTGTTTGCCAGAACACCGATAAGTGCGGAACGTCCGGCCCGGCGGCAACGCTGGCCAGCGCGGCCAGCGCGACATTCGACGGGCTGGGCAGGAACATGAGCAGCCAGGCGATGAGAACCAGGATCCACTCGGGCCCGCTGGCGCCGGGGACCGAGCCCGCGAAGGGCACGAGGATCGCCGCCAGCACCAGGAACAGCGGCAGGTTGGTCGCGACCCAGACGAGATTGCCGAGGACGAGGGTGGCGGTCTCCTCGTACAGGCCGACCAGGGCGAGCCAGAGGGTACGCGGGGCCGCCATGCGGCCAATTATGCGCCAGGCGAATGCGGTCGAGGGCCCGCCGGTCGGAGCGAGGTGCGCTCACCCGCGTACGCGTCGAGGTTCAGGTTGAAGGCTTGCCAGAGGAGGTACTCGATCTCGCCATTGAGGCTGCGGCGCTCCGCGCGGGCGCGCTGCGCAAGAAGCTGGTGGAGCTCGGGCGACAGGCGTAGAGTAAGGCGTTTTGACGTCACTGTGGTGTCACTTTGACATCGACGAGGAGCGTTGTCAAGCACGTACACTTCGCCGCAGTGCGACCGTCGTTGATCTTGCTGGTGGGCGCGCCGGGAACGGGGAAGAGTCGGCTGGCGCGGCGCCTGGCGGAAGCGCTGGATGCGCAGATCGTCGAATCGGACCGGGTGCGCAAGCAGCTGTTCGCGGATCCGCGCTATACGGGCGGTGAGCACGCTGCCGTGTACGGCTGGTGTCATACCGTGCTGCGCTCGGCGCTAGTGTGCGGCCGATCGGCCATCTTCGACGCCACCAACCTCGAGGAGCGCGTCCGCCGCCGCGTCTACGCGATGGCCGACGAGTGCCAGGCGCAGCTGGTAATCGTGTGGGCGACGGCGCCGCCATCAGTGGTGCAGGAGCGGATGCTGCGGCGGCGTGATGCCCTCGATGCCGACGACGCCTCTGATGCCGATTGGGCGGTGTATCTGAACCTGCGGCCGAAGGCCGAGCCCATCCGTCGACCGCACGTGGTGATCAATACCGCCGCGGGCACAGACACCTTGATCGCGGCATTGCTGAAGCGAGTACAAGAGGAGGCCTTTGACTAGTGGCCACAAAGGCACTGGTGTTCGACGTGTTCGGCACGTGCGTCGACTGGCGCGGGACGGTGATCCGCGAGCTGCAGTGCACCGGGATCAGCGCCGAATGGGAGAAGCTGGCGGACGAATGGCGCCGCGACGGTTACATCGGACCGATCCGCCGCATTTTGAGCGGCGAGGAGCCCTACGTGAGCAGCGATGTGCTGTTCCGCCGCAAGCTCGATGAGTTGCTGCCGAAGTACGGCATCAGCGGGCTCACCGAACCGGCGGTGCAGGAGCTGGCCGAAAGCTGGCGGCGCCTCGACGCGTGGCCGGACACCGTGGAAGGGCTCCAGCGACTGAAAAAGAGGTTCACCATCGCGCCGCTGAGCAACGGCACCTTCGCGACCCTGACCGCGATGGCCAAGCGCGGCGGCATGCCGTGGGACTGCATCATCTCGACCGAGCTGCGCGGCACTTACAAACCAGCCCGCGAGGCCTACCTGCTGGCGTCGAGCCTGCTCGACGTGCAGCCCGAGGAGGTCATGCTCGTCGCGGCCCACAACAACGATCTGCAGGGCGCCCAGAAGGTTGGCTTGCGCACCGCGCTCGTCTTACGGCCGCATGAGTGGGGGCCGAACGCGCCGCCGCTGCCCGCGCCCGATCCCACGTTCGATTATGTGGCGAGCGATTTTCTGGAGCTGGCGACGCAGCTCAGCGCGTGATCGGCAGGTTCAGGCCGAGGACGCTGGTCAGCAGGAACAACGCCGCGAGCAGTACGAACCCGACCAGCATCACGAGCACCAGGGCGAGGAAGAAGCCGCACCCGAACTTGAAGCCATCGCCGATGGTGATCGCCAGCGGCACGTAGACCATCTCGGGCGCGGGCGGCGCGAGCGGCGAGGCCGGCAACACCTCCGCCTCGACGGGTGGCGGGGTCCGCGGCAGCTCGCCATCCTCCACAGGTGGCGCAGTCGGTGGGCTGGTGGGCTCCGGTGGAACGTCGATGGGCGCGGTGCGGCCCAGCTCGTCCGCGTCAGATGTGCTCAACAGTCAAAAGGAGGCCCCGGCGAGGGGCGCCGCTATTGTAGCTGCGCGTGCGCGTGGTAGCTGGAGCGGACCAGCGGCGCGCTCTCCACGTGTCGGAAGCCGATCGCTTTCGCGCGTGCTTTGAGGTCCGCGAACTCGTCCGGACTGACGTAGCGTTCGACTGGCAGGTGGCGCATGCTGGGACGCATGTACTGACCCACCGTGAGGACGTCGACGTTGTTGGCGCGGAGGTCGTCGAACACCTGCAGCAGCTCGTCGCGGGTCTCACCGAGGCCGACCATCACGCCCGACTTGGTGGGGGTACGCGGGGACAGCTCGCGCGCGCGGCGCAGGAGCTCCAGCGACTGTGTGTAGACGGCTTTGGGGCGTACGCGCGAGTACAGGCGCGGCACGGTCTCCAGGTTGTGGTTGAGGATGTCCGGTTGCGCGTCCATGACCGTGCCGAGTGCGTCCCAGTTGCCCTGGAAGTCGGGGATCAGGACCTCGACGCCCAGGGTTGGATCGCGGCGCTTGAGCTGGCGGATGGTGGCGGCGAAGATGGCGGCGCCGCCGTCCGCGAGATCGTCTCTGGTGACCGACGTGATCACCACGTGCCTGAGCTGCAGCTTGTGCACAGCCTCGGCCAGGCGAGCCGGTTCGCCCCAGTCCACTTCGCCCGGGCGACCAGTCTTGACATCACAGAAGCCGCAATTGCGGGTGCAGGTGTCGCCGAGCAACAGGAAGGAGGCCGTGCGGAACTCGCCCCAGCACTCGCCGATGTTTGGGCAGGCTGCCTCTTCGCAGATCGTGTGCAGCCCCTGCTCCCTCATCAGCTGCTTGAGGCGCTTGAAGTGCGGCCCCTGGGACAGCCTGACCTTGAGCCACTCCGGTCGGTGCCCAACGACCGGCGGCGCCGTTTCGGGCGCCAGCGGCCGCGTTCTCGGTGTTTTTAGAACAGGAAGGTCGAGCACGTCAGTAGATGGGGTACTCGACAGTCTCCAACTGGTCCTTGATTGTGCGCAAGAACTGCAGCGCCTGGGCGCCGTCGAGGATGCGGTGGTCGAAGCTCAGGCACGAGTGCATGATGCTGCGCACCGCGATTGCGTCGTCGGCAGTCACTACGGGGCGTTTGACGATGGCTTCCATCGTGACGATGCCGGCCTGGCCGACGGGCACGATCGGCTGGGACATGATCGAGCCGAGCGAGCCGGGGTTGTTGACGGTGAACGTGGCGCCTTGCAGGTCGTCCATGCTGAGCTTGCCGCCGCGGGCCTTCTAGACAAGCGCGCGCAGCGCCTGGGCGAGGCCGGCGATGCTGTGCTGATCGGAGTCCCTGAGCACCGGCACGATCAACCCGTTCTGGAGCGAGACGGCGATGCCCAGGTTGTACTGATGGTGGACGGTGATGTGATCGCCGGCCCAGGCGGCGTTGAGCTCCGGCACCGCGCGTAGGCCCGCCAGGACCGCTTTGATGAAGAACGGCAGGTAGGTGAGCTCGAAGCCTTCGCGGTTCAGAAAATCGGGGAGGACGGAGGCGCGGTAGCGGACGAGTCGGGTGACGTCGATCTCGACCAGCGACCAGGCATCGGGGATGTCGCGCCGGGCGCTGGTCATGTGCTCGGCGATGGCTCGCCGCATTGGCGTCAGCGCGCGGTCTTCACTCCGCTGCGTTTCAGCCGTGACGGCGCCCTCACCCTGCCCTCTCCCAGAGGGAGAGGGTGTTGTTGGTGCGCCCTGCCCTTTCCCAGAGGGAGAGGGTGCTACGGCGCCGCCTGAAGAAATTGCCCGCTCGACATCCTTGCGCGTGACGCGGCCCATCGTGCCCGTGCCCTGGATCGTCGCGAGGTCGATGCCGTGCTCTTCGGCCATGCGCAGCACCACGGGCGTGTAGAACCGCTTGCCCCCAGCGGCGCCGTCCGGCTGCGCGGCTGGGGCGGCCGGCTCTTCGCCGCGGTGGCCGACCACGCCGCCGCCGGCCTGCTTGTCATACGAGAACGTGGCCGCGGATGGGGGACTGGGCGCGGGCGCAGGAGCGGGAGCCGGCGCAGCCTCGGGGGTGGGGGTGGGCGCGATCTCGCCCGACGGTGGGGCATCGCCGATCACGGCCATGTCGGTCTTGACTGCCGCCGTCGTGCCCTCGGGCAGCAGGATCTGCTGCAGGAAGCCGGCAACGGGGCTGGGTACCTCGGCATTGACCTTGTCGGTCTGGATCTCGACCAGCGGCTCATCTCGCGCGACCGGATCGCCAACCTGCTTGAGCCAGCGACCGATCGTGCCCTCGGCGACCGACTCGCCCAATTGCGGCATCTTGATGACCGTGGCCATAGCTCAGTACTCCGCAAGCCGCCGCACCGCGGCGACGACGTCATCGACATTGGGCAGGATCGCTTCCTCGAGCTCCGGGGCGTACGGCACGTGGGTATCCGCCGCGGCTAGCCGCATGATCGGCCCATCGAGCTCCTCGAACGATTCCTCGGCAATGATCGCGGCCACCTCGGCGCCGATGCCGCCCGTCTTGTTGTCCTCGTGCAGGATCAGCACTTTGCTGGTGCGGGCAACGGTCTCTTTGATGGCGTCGGTGTCGAGCGGCAGCAAGGTACGCAGATCGAGGATCTCGACGTCGATGCCGTCGCCCGCCACGCGTTCGCTGGCTTCTAGCGCCAGGTGAACGCCGATGCCGTAGGTGATGATGCTCAGATCTGAGCCTCTGCGCTTCAAATCGGCCTTGCCCAGCGGGACAACATAGTCCTCGTCGGGCACCTCTCCACGCAGCCGCCGGTAGCTCTTCTTGTGCTCGAAGAACAGGACCGGGTCCTCGTCGCGGATCGAGCTTTTAAGAAGACCCTTGCAGTCGTAGGGCGTGCTCGGGACGACGATCTTCAAGCCCGGCACGTGAAAGAAGAGCGCCTCGACACTCTGGGAGTGATAGAGGCCGCCGTGCACCCCCGCCCCGAACGGGGCACGGAACACGACCGGGCAGGAGAACGTGCCGTTGGAGCGGTAACGAATCTTCGCTGCCTCGTTCACGATCTGGTCGTACGCCGGATGGATGTAGTCCGCGAACTGAATCTCGGCCACCGGCCGCAGGCCGTTCATCGCCGCGCCGATCGCGACACCGGCGATGCCCAGCTCGGCCAGCGGGGTGTCGATGACCCGGTTCTCGCCGAATTGCTTCTGCAGGCCGTCGGTTGCTCGGAATACACCGCCGTGCACGCCAACATCCTCACCCAGCACGATCACCGTGGGGTCGGCCTGCATCTCTTCCTGCAGCGCCACGCGCACCGACTCGACGAGGCTGAGCTCACTCACGGATACGGTCCGCGGGGCAAGGTCATGGGACTGTAGAGCCGGGCCCGGAAATCAGGCACGCGCACGTCGGCGTAGACGTGGTCAAAGGCCGTCTCGGGCTCGGCCATGGGCGCCGCTTCGGCTTCTTCGAGCGCGAGGCTCACTTCGGCCTGTACGCGCTCGCGGATCGCCGCTTCAGCCTCGGAAGTCAGCAGGTGGTGCGCCTGCAGATAGCGCAGGAAGACGTTGATCGGATCGTGGTGCCGAGCCTCCTCGCGCTCGGCCTCCGGGCGATAACGGCGGTCATCATCGTCCGAGGAGTGCGGCGTGAGGCGGGGCACGTTCGATTCAATCAGCGTCGGGCCCTCGCCCGCGCGGGCACGAGCGGCGGCTTCCATCACGCACGCGTAGACCGCCAGGGTGTCGCTGCCGTCGATCGAGGCGCCGAACATCCCGTAGCCCATCGCCCGGTCGGCCACGCTGCGAACCGCCATCTGCTTCGAGGACGGCACGCTGATCGCATAGTGGTTGTTCTCGCACACGAAGATCGCCGGCAGCTTGTGGATCGCAGCGAAGTTGAGTCCCTCGTGAAAGTCGCCTTTGGACGAGGCGCCGTCACCGAAGTAGACGATACTCACGCCGCCATCGCCGCGAATCTTGCTCGCTAGCGCCGCGCCCGCGGCGTGGACGATCTGCGTCGCGACCGGGCTGCCACTGGTCAGAATCCGCAGCTTGGCGTGGCCGTAATGCGCGGGCATCTGTCGACCACCGTTGGCGGGGTCATCAGCGCGCGCGAGCGCCGACAGCATGATGTCCTTCGCGGTCATCCCGAACGCCATCACCGCGGCCAGACTGCGGTAGTACGGGACCATGACGTCGCGTGAGCGGTCGAGCGCAAATGCGCTGCCCACGCCGGACCCCTCGTGGCCCTGGCAGGAGATGTGGAACGGCTGCGTGCCCTGGCGATTCAAGACCCACTGTCTTTCGTCGACCGCGCGGGCCAAAAGCATCGTCTCGAACATCTCCAGCAACCGCTCGGTGCTGAGGCCAAGACGCTGGTGCTCGGCCAGTTGGCGCTGCCGCCCGACGGCGATGACGCCGTTGGTCTTGTGGCGCTGAACGGATGTACTCCCGCGAGCGCCGGCGGGCGCCTTTTCAGGCGTAGAGGACTTCCGTCTTGCTGGCGCCATTGCCACTCTTGGGCCTCATCCTAACATCGCGGGATCGTACAACCGCGGAGCGCAGCGCAGCGGGTCAAACTGCCTTTAGCTTTTCGCCGACCCATCAGGCCTCCGAACCATTGCGTCGGCGTAAAGCGTGCCCGTTCTTGGGCGCCGCGAGACGTGCTCCGAGTCGGCCACCCACAAGCGCCACGGGTGTGCAGCCCAGTCGCCCGCGTAGTCGACGCCAATGCGTGGTCCCATGCGCACGCGAGTGTCTTCGACGGTCGCGCCAGTCTCAATGAACAGGCTCACACTGTGGACCATGTCGACTCCGTTACAGGTGCGATCGACGCCCAGTGCGCGGCACACGAGCGCCGGGCCGTTGGCGCGCGGAGTGTTCTCAAAGGGTTCGATAGCGCGAACGAGGACGGCGCCCGGAAAGCCCGCGCGCTCCGTCACCACGTTGAAGCAGTGATGCAAGCCATAGATCAGGTAGACATACGCCACACCGGCCGTGCCCCACATGAGCGATGCGCGGCCGCGCGGGCCGCTGCGCGCGTGCGACGCGGCGTCGTCGGGCCCGACATAGGCTTCGGTCTCGACGATGCATCCGCCGCGGCGCACACCATCGGCGGCGATGTGGACGAGGTCGTTGCCCAGCAGATCGCGCGCGACCGCAAGCGTCGACCGGGCGTAGAAGTCACGGTTCAGGCGCAAGTCAGTGAATAGTTAGCAAAGGCAAGATAGCAGGCTCCCGGTTTGTGGCAACTTTGGCACGCCCTTCGGGCGAGGGGGCAAGCCCCCTTCACCCCCGCTAAATCGCCGCTCGCTGTGCAGGACCATGCGAACATCGCTGGTCTCGTGCAGGGTCTGCCTTTCGTTCGGAGCCGCGTCGCACAACAACCGATGCAACCAGTGTCGGGACGTTCCGAACCAACAGCCGAACCCTTGACCTGCTCAGCGGTGAACGCCGGGTGCCAAACAGCGAGCGTGCGTAGAGCGGGGTGAAGGGGCAGCGCCCCTCGCCGCGTAGCGGCGTTCCAAATAGGCGAAAGACACTACCGGCGGCGCATGCGCCGAGGATTCTGCGAGTGAATGTCTAAAGGCTGCGGCCGGCTTCGTGCGCCAGCAAGATCGCCTCGGCGACCTCGCGCATGCTCTTGCGGCTGTTCATGCTCAGCCGTTGGATGCGGCGGAAGGCTTCGGCCTCTTTGAGGTTCTGGGAGTCCATGAGCACGCCTTTGGCGCGTTCCACGAGCTTGCGCGTTTCCAGCATCTCCTGCGTTTGCGACAGGTCCTGCTGGATTTGACGAGTCTCACGCCAGCGCTCCAGGGCCACTTCGATGGCGGGCTTCAACTGCGCCTCGGCGAACGGCTTCACAAGATAGCCCATCACCCCAGCGTCGACGGCGCGATCGACGAACTCGCGGTCTGAATAGGCCGTCAGCAACAAGACCGGTGTGACGCGTTCCTGGGACAGCGTCTGGGCCGCGCTGATGCCGTCCTGTTCGGGCATCTTGATGTCCATCAGCACCAGATCGGGTTTTAAGGCACGCGCGAGGTTCACGGCGGCGACACCGTCGCCCGCCTCGCCGACCACGGAGTAGCCGAGGTTCTCGAGCATCTCGCGCAGGTCCATGCGCGCAATGGGCTCATCTTCGGCCACCAGGATGCGGGTCACTGCTCGGCCTTGGCGATCCACTTGGGAAAGGAGACGACTGCCTTCACGCCCTGACCATTGACGAGCTCGAACTCCCCCTTCAAATCCTCGCGCACAAGGCTGCGCACGATCTGCAAGCCCAGCCCGCCCTGGCGTGCGAGATCGAAATCGTGCGGCAGACCCTGCCCATCGTCCTGGATTTCGATGTACAGGCTGTCGCCCTGCTCGGCCAGTCGGACCACGATACTACCCCCGGGCAGCCCGGCAAAGGCGTGCTCGACGGCGTTCTGCACGAGCTCGTTGATGATCAGCGCGCACGACGTCGCCTGCTGCGCGGGCAGCGTGAAGCTGCGCATCCCCTCGAGCGACAGATTGATCGGGCGATTGTGGTCCAGCACGCCATTGCGCACCTCGGCCAGGATGCGGTTGGACACCTCGTGGATGTTGATGACACTGGTCTCGTCGGCGCTGAGGAACTCGTGCACCACCGCGATCGAGATGATGCGGCCGATGCTCTCACGCAGCTGCTCGGCGACTTCGGGATTGCCGGTGCGCCGCGCCTGCAGCCGCAGGAGTGCGGCGATGGTCTGCAGGTTGTTCTTCACGCGGTGGTGAATCTCCTGAATCATCGCCGTCTTGATCTTGAGCTCCTGCTCCTTCTGCAGCTCGTCGGTGACATCCTGGATGGCCACGATCGCGCCTGGCGGCGCGCCGCGGCGGCCGATGAAGCGCGCGGACCAGCTACCCGCGTCGCCCGACAGCAGCGGCACGACGCGTTTGATCCACACCAGGTCGTGCTCCTGTACTCGCTGCTCGAGGCACACGCCGCGCTCCATCGCCTTGAAGCAGATGTACTCGTTGGTCTCGAGCTCCTGCAGCTGCGTCTTGACCAGGTTGTCGGCATAGCCCAGGCGGCGGTACAGGTGCTCGGCAGGCGCGGACAGGTATTCGATCCGGCCCTGGGCATCGATGACCATCACGCCATCGTGGACACCTAACCGCCCCAGCCCCTCGCCACCGCTGAGCTTGCCCGCGACGACCAGCTCGCGGGCACGGGCGATGGCGCTGCGGAACGTGGCGTGGCGTTTGCGCTGCCGCTCGTGCTCGATCAGCAGCATCTCGCTGCGCAGCGCGCCGACGACCGCGCCGTACTCGTTGCGGATGGGGAAGACCTCCTGCAGCACGGGCGCACCGCGGATCACGGTCGAGGTGACCTGAGTGCGAGTGCGGCCATCGAACAGCAAGCGGAACACGAGAGGCGCTTCCTCGCGGGTCATCGTGCGCCCGACCGCGAGCGGCAGCGCGTATGGACTGGGCACGGGTACAGGCTGTGCCTGGGCCACGACCACGACCTGGTCGCCCGAGCGCGCGAAGAGGACGGCGTCGGCGTGGGTCAGGTCGGCGAGGAGCGGCAGGTGGCCCGCTACACGCTCCAGCAGGTCGCGGTCGGCGTCAGCGAGGTGGGTACACGCCTCGTAGCTGCCGAAGGTGCTCGGCTGCGGCGGCGCGGGGAATTCGTCTCCCAGCAGCAGATCCGGATCCAGGGCGACCATGGCGGCTCAATGTACAGGGTGCATCTCGCGGCTGCCCAGCCCCGCGAGCAGGCCAGTGCCCGCCCAGACCAGCGGCAGCAGCACCTCGGTGAACGGTGTGTGGGTAATGGACGTCGCGCCCCACAGGAGCAAGATGAACATGATCAGGCCTGTGCTCTGGCGGAGCCCCGGCCGACGCAGCTGCACATCCAGCGCGATATTGGCGGCCAGGCCAATCAGCACCCCCATGACGTAGAGCGCGATGTACAACAGGAGCATCGGGTGAGTGGATTGTAGCCGTGGCTCAAGTGACGGTTCGGAGCCAGCAGGGGCTCACCCAGGAGATCATCGTCGGTACGCACCAGCTTCTGGCCGACGAGCCGCCACCCACGGGCGCGGACAAGGGGCCCACTCCGTACGAGCTGGTACTGGGCGCGCTCGGCGCGTGCACCGCCATGACGTTGCGCATGTATGCCGACCGCAAGGCGTGGCCGCTCGCGGGCATCGAGGTGGTGCTCGAGCACGAGCGCATGCACGCCGAAGACTGCGCCGAATGCGAAACGCGCGAGGGGTTTTTGGATCGCATCACCAAGCGGATCACGCTGTCGGGCGACCTGAGCGCTGACCAGCGAGAGCGCCTGGCGGAAATTGCCGAACGCTGCCCCGTGCAGCGCACGCTGCAGCGCGAGATCGTCATCGAGCAGACCGTGAGCTAACGCCGCCACGCGTGGCGCGGTTCCGCTACCGTTCACAGCAGGGTGTCTGCAGCACGCTCGGGCATCGTCATCGTCGCGAACCGAGGCCCGAACGATTTCGTCTGGGATGGCAGCGCCTGGGTCACGCGCACCGCCACCGGCGGGCTGGTCAGCATGCTGACACCGCTCGCGCGCCGCGCCAGCGTCGCCTGGTTCTGCTGCGTGTCTGAGCCGCCGGATGCGCAGCAAGCGCGCGAGGGCCTGTTCACGACCGCGGCCGATCAGACGGACCCGCGACTGCACGTGACGCCAGTGCCGCTGCCTGCCGCGACGTATCACGCCTACTACGGGCTCATCAGCAACGAGGTGCTGTGGATGCTGCAGCACCACGTCATTGGCGTCGGCGGCTTCGAGTTCCTCGACCGCGCACGCCACCAGGCGTGGGGTCGGTACCTGGAAGCGAATGCGCGGCTGGCATCGGCCATCGCAGGCACCCGACCACGGCCACAGGCGTTCCTCGTCCAGGACTACCACCTGTACCCGCTGCCAGGCTTGCTGCGCAGCATGTTCCCTGACACACCCATCCTGCACTTCACCCACATCCCATTTCCGGACCCGCCGGTGCTGAGGCTGATTCCACAGTCGTGGCGCGAAACGATCCTGCGCGGGATGCTCGGCGCGGATGTCGTGGGCCTGCAGACGCGTATGGACGTGCGGTCGTTCCTCGCCTGTTGTGAGGAGTTCCTCGACGTGCCCGTCGATCGCGCGCAAGGGGCAGTACGGGTGTCCGCCGAGCGGCAGGTGTGCGTCCGCGCCTACCCGGCCAGCGTGGACACGCGCGCGCTGCAGCGCCTGATGCGCTCGCGTGAGGTTGCCGAGGCGCATGCCCGACTCGAACCCGACTATGCCGAGATGAACATCATCCGTGTCGACCGGCTGGATCCCAGCAAGAATCAACAGGCTGGCTTCCTGGCATTTGGCCGGCTGCTCGAGATCCGACCCGACCTGTGTGGTCGGGTGAAGTTCCTGGCGTTCATGGTCCCGTCGCGCACCGACCTGGGTGTCTACCGTGCTTATCGTGACGCGGTGTACGGCACGATCGACGAGATCAACGAGCGCTATCGCGAGGCGTGCGGCGGGCCGCCGATCCAGGTCTTCTACACGAATGACCGCGAGCAAGCCCTGGCTGCGATGCGGCGCTGCAGTGTGCTGCTGATCAATTCGTTGCAGGACGGCATGAACCTGGTGGCCAAGGAATGGGCGGTGGTAGCCGACGGCGACCCGGGTGTGCTGATCGTGTCCGAGACGGCCGGCGTGGCCCATGATGCGGCCGACAGCGCCCTGTGCATCTCGCCACTCGACATCGAAGGCACCGCGCGCGCCATGTCCGAGGCGCTCGATATGCCGGCTGCCGAACGGCGCGCGCGCCATGCCGTCTTCCTGGAGCGAGTCACGCGCTGGTCAGCCCGCGACTGGTTGAACGCCCAGCTGGCCGACCTTGGTGTCCGGCCGCTCAGAGCGTAGCCGGCGTTTGCCTGACTGGCAGGGCCAGCTCATACGCCGCCAGGCACCGCTCCGCGACCGCTTGCCAGGTGTAGCGCTCCAACACGATCTCGCGGGCGGCGCGGCCCATGCGCGCGGCCAGCTGCTGGTCGCGCAGCACCTCGTCCAGTCGCGCGTGCAGCTCGGTGGTGTCGCCTGGCTTGACGAGGAAGCCGGTCACGCCGTCCTGGACGATCTCGGCCACGCCGCCGATGCGACTGGCCACCACGGGTGTGCCGCTGGCCATGGCTTCCAGAACCACCAGGCCGAGGAGCTCTGAGACCCGCACGGGTTTGCCGTAGCAGGTGCGATCCACCGACGGCAATGCCAACACCGCGGCGGAGCGGTAGAGCGCTGGCAACGCATCGTCGCCGACGGCGTCAGCGAAGCGCACCTGCTTGTCGACGCTGAGCGTGCGCAGCAGCAGGGGATAGTCGCGCTCGGGCAGGTGTGGATCGTGCCCAGCTGAGCCAACCACGGTCAGCGCAGCGCCAGCGGGCAGGGCCTGGATCAGACAGTCGACCCCCTTGTGCGGCGTGAGCCGGCCCACGAACAGGACGCCACCGCGCGAGGCGGCGGGATCGGGCGCGTAGCGATGCGGGTCGGCGCCGCCGTAGATCACCCGGGTGCGTTCCGCCGGAGCGCCAAGCTCGCGCGCGGAGTACGCCGAGACAGTCAGGAACAGGTCGAACAGGCGTGGCAGCAACCCGCCCCAGGATGAGCCTTGCAGGCCGTGGTCCGTCACGGCGGTGACGGTGCCGTGCGTGCGGCCGGCGAGCGCGGCGAAGCGGCTGGGGAGGCTCCGCATATGATGGGTGTGGATCACGTGCGCTCGCGACACCGCCGCGAACAGCCCAGGCGCGATCGGATGCGCCGGGTGGCCGCCCAACCAACCGATGGCGCGCAGCGTGCGCCGCTGCAGCCCGCCCGGCTCACGCTCGACATGCGCCTGTCGGCCAAACGTGATCAGCTCGCAGTCCACGAACAGGGCCAGGGCGCGCGCCAGCTCGAGCGGGTAGCGTTCGCCGCCGCCGAATAGGCCGGCCGCGCCGAATGGCGTCGGGGCGACGTGGATGATGCGCACGCTAGTCGCCGCTCTGGTGACGCTGGGTGATCCCGGGACGCTCAGCGGCGGCTACCTGTACCATCGCCGCCTCGCCGAATTGGCCGCGGAGCAGGACGCGCGGCTGGTGTTCGTATCAGTCCCCCAGCGTCCGTTTCCGCTGGCCGTGCTCGATGCCCCGTGGGTGTTGCGCGCGGCGCGCCGTCGCGCGGCCCAGGTGCTGGTCCTGGACAGCATCGCTGCCGCATACCTGGGACCGTGGCTGGCGCTGTTCGGACCGCCGCTCCCGATGGTTGGGATGTTGCACCAACCACCGGGCGGGATCGACCACGCTCCCGTGCGGACCGGAGTGCAGGCGGTGTTGGATCGACTTGCCTACCGCCGCGCACAGCGGCTGCTGGTGGCCAGCGACCTGCTGGCGACGCAGATACGTCGAATGGTCGCGCGGCCGGAGCGAGTCTTTGTTCTGCCGCCTGGCCGGGACGTCGCCGCCACGGCGGCCGAGCCACCAGAGCATGTGCGTCGCGGCCGGCGGGCTGCCTTTCTGAGCGTGGGCAACTGGGTGGAGCGTAAGGGGTTGCTCAGCCTGCTGGAGGCATTCGCGCGACTCGAGCCGCGCGCAGCGATGCTGCACCTGGTGGGCGAGACGCGCAGTGAGCCGCGGTACGCGGAGCGAGTGCGTACGCGGCTTGCCGAGGCTGACCTGGCGGAGCGCGTGGTGGTGCATGGGCCACTCGGCACCCAGGAGGTTGCGGCGCTGTACGGCGCGTGCGACGCGTTCGTGTTGCCCAGCCTCAAGGAGCCATACGGCACGGTGTACGGCGAAGCCATGGCGTACGGCCTGCCGGTTGTCGGCTGGCGCGCGGGCAACCTGCCCTATCTGGCCGATCACGAACGCGAAGGACTGCTGATCCGCATCGGCGACATCGAGCGACTGTCCGATGCCATGCGGCGGCTCGCCGACGATCCGGCGCTGCGCCGTCGCCTGGGCGACAATGCGCGACGGCGGGCGGAGACGCGACCGACATGGCGCGATGTGGCGCAGCGGTTCTTCGAGCATCTGCGTGAAGTATTCCTAGCGTCCGAGATCCGCCGCGTAGGCGGCGAACGCTTCGGCTGATTCCCACACCCTGACCTCCAGTGTGCTCACGCCTGTATCAGCGAGCGCTAGCGACAACTGCTTGTGCGCCGCACGGGCGAGCACTTCGGCCGTCGGGTTCGGCTCCGCCAGGCCGGGCGCGGCGTTGAGGTCGCGGCCATTCAGGCTGTCGGTCAATTGCGCGAGCGCATTCTGCACTAGGCTTATGTCGAGTAGTGTGCCGTCGGGCTTCAGCCTGGCGCCGCGAACGACAGCTTCAATGCGATAGGTGTGGCCGTGCGGCTGGCTGGCCGGACCGAAGTCGCCAACGAGGTGATGCTGGGCCTCGAAGTGGCCGACGACGCCGACCTCAAACATAGGTCAGCACCACCTGCACCGTTTGATCGGGGTGTTCATCGACCAGCGCGTACGCCTCCGCGGCGCGTGGCAACGGAAAGCGGTGCGTGATGAGCGCCGCCAGCTCCAGCTCGGAGAGCAACGCGCGGGCAACATCGAGTCGGCGGCGGTGCGTCCAGCGCGGCTGGAGCGCGGCGTCGATGCTGCCCACCTGGGAGCTGACAATGCGCGTGCGGCGGCGGTGGAACGCGCCGCCAAGCTGCAGCGATACCGGCTTGGTGCCGTACCAGGAGCACACGACGGCGGTGCCGCCGAACGCGAGGCAATCGATCGCTTGCTGCAGCGCCGCGGTATTGCCGCTGACCTCGATCGCCACGTCGAGCTCCAGCCCTACAGCTTCCGATGGCGACAGCACGAGATCAGCGCCGACCTGGCGCGCCAGGTCGCGTCGCTGTTCGATCGGCTCGACGGCGATGACACAGCCGGCGCCAGCGCGCCGCAGCAGCTGCGTCACGAGCAGCCCGACTACGCCTTGGCCGAAGACCGCCACCCGCTCGCCCAGGCGCGGCGCGGCATCGAGCATGATGTTGACGGCGGTCTCCAGGTTGGCCAGAAATACCCCCAGCAGCGGGTCGAGGCCATCGGGCAGCGCCGTCGCCAGCGTCGACGGGACGACGAAGCTCGACTGATGCGGATGCAGCGCAAACACGAGCTGGCCCGTCCGCAGATCGGCGTTCGGTCCAGCCTCGGTGACGCGGCCGACGCAGGCGTAGCCGAACTTGATTGGAAAGCCGTAATCGCCGCGCAGGGTGGGCAGGTCGAGCTCCAGGCCGGGCGGTACCTGGCCGCGGAACACCAGCATCTCCGTGCCGTGGCTGATCGCCGATGCGATCGCTTCCACACGCACATCGGCCGGCCCGATGGACGGCAACGCCTCCTCGCGGAGATCCACCATGCGTGCGTCCGCAAACCAGACCGCGGTGGCGCTACAGCTGGCCATCGAAGATGACGTCGTCCGCGAGCAGGCTGAAACTTGCCTGCTTGAAGCTCAGGGCGTCCTCGAGCCGTTGCACGCCGAGATCACCAATGGCCTCGATGCCCTGGCCGATCACGCGCGCCGCGATGCACACGACCAGGCGGTGCACCAGGTGCTCCCTGAGTGCCGTGGTGATCACACCGGCGCCGCCCTCGATCAGCAGCGACTCCACGTGCAGCTGTTCCAGCACCGACGTCAGCTCCGTGCGGCCGCACGCATCCCGCGGGACGACCAGCACGTCCGCACCCAGCTGGCGGACAGCTGCCACGCGGTCGGCCGGCGCTTGCGAGGTGGTGGCGACGATCGTCGGCGCCGCCCGGTCGGTGAGCAGGTGACAGTCCAGCGGGAGCCGCAGCGTGCTGTCCAGCACGATTCGTCGCGGCGACGTGCCCGGCGCCAGCCGCACCGTGAGCCGCGGATTATCGGCGAGCACCGTGCCGACGCCGACCATGACGGCCTGGTGTTCGGCCCGCAGCTGGTGCGCGAGCTGCAGCGAGGCCGGCCCACCGATCCACTGGGAATCGCCGCCGCGGGTGGCCAGGCGGCCATCGAGCGACTGGGCGAAGTGGACGGTGACCCGCGTCACCTCATTACTCGAATTCCAACAGGTGACCCATGCGATCGGCTTTGGTGCGCAGGTACTCGCCGTTGACATGGTTGGGCGGCATCATCAGCGGCACGCGCTCCACGATCTCGACGCCGTGCTGCTCCAGCGCGCGCTGCTTCAGTGGGTTGTTGGTGAGCAAGCGTGCTTGCAGGATGCCGAGGTGGCGCAGGATTGCCGCCGCCGAGGCGTACTCGCGGCGATCCACGGGTAGGCCGAGGGCGAGGTTCGCGTCGACGGTATCGAGACCGCGGTCCTGGAGGGCATAGGCGCGGATCTTGTTGGTCAGTCCGATACCCCGACCTTCCTGGCGCAAGTACAACAGCACGCCGGCTTGCTCCCGCGCGATCAGGGCGAGCGACGCGTTCAGCTGCTCGCCACAGTCGCAGCGCAGCGAGCCCAGGACATCGCCGGTGATGCACTCCGAGTGGAGTCGGACGAGCGGTGGCACCCCAAACTCGAGCGCGCCATGGATGAGCGCGAGGGATTCACTGGTCGCGCCGTCGACGTTGAAGACGCGCACCTCGAACTCACCAAAGCGCGTGGGAAGGGCGGCACGGGCGACTGCCGCGACGGGGTCCACAAAGTGTGCCATAGCTCCTCCAGCCTGGGCATGTGCGTCGATATTGTGGCCGGTGAAGTCGCCGGGCCTGGCGAATTTCACTGGCACGGTTCGTGCAGCCCGTCTTCTTTGTCAGACTAGCAGCAATCACTAACCGCCAGAAATTCCCCCCTGGCGGCGATAACCAAGAAACCGCCTGGTTCCCTCCCCCGCCAGGCGGTTTCTTTTGCTCTTGGATTTTCACGTATTTGGTCCGCCGCTGCGCGGCGAGGGTGGGCTCCGCCCCCCCTTCACCCCCCGCACAGGATGCGTGCATCGCCAGCGGTGCATAGCCCGTGATGACTGAGGGTGCCTCGTGCTTGCGAGGGTCTGCAGCATGGGCCGGGGGTGAAGGGGGCAGCGCCCCCTCGGCGCGGAGCGCCGTTCCAAAGCGTGTTGCAACAGATTCGTAATGAGGAACCCTCGTTGGTTGGCGCGCAACTTGCTTTTAGCACTCGCGCTGGGGAGTCCTGGATGTCGTATCTGAACCGCAACACCTCGCATAAGAGCGCGCCGAGCGCGGAGCTGCTGTACCTGGTGATCGTGCTTGCCGCCGGGGCGATGACGTTCTGGTACGCCGGGCACAAAATCGGCCTCGACCTGTCGTCGCTGTCGACCGCGGCGTCCATCCTGGGCATCGGCCAGTCCCCCCTGCGCTACGATCCGCGCGCCCCGGTCCAGAGCACCTCGCCGCAGGTCATCGGCAACACCGCGGCCAACCAGCAAGCGGCCTTGGCGCCGTACTGCGCCGCGGGCCAGGCGCCAGCATTCGCTAATGGCATAGCCGATCTCAAGGTACAGCTGGGCGACGTGATGGGCAGCCCGGTCGAGTGCGAACACGCGGCATCCACCATCGGCGACACCGTGCAGCAGACCTCCACTGGCCTGGCGGTCTATACGAAGGTCACGAATGCCGTCACCTTCACCGACGGCTGGCGCCACTGGACATTGAGCCCAGACGGTGACATGGTGAGCTGGGAAGGTACCCAGGCTGAGCCGCCGCGGGGTTAGCGCAGCAGCAACGCGATCAGCAACAGCGCCGCCCAGACGACCAGGTTGAGTTCGGAGTTGTAGCGGTCCATGGCGGTGCTCTCTGTGACTATTAACGGCTGAGCAGCGCCGTTTGGGAGCCCGTTCGCGTTACAAGTTGTTTACGCTGCTCGTTGGTACGCCCGGCGACCGGTCCTACTCCCCCGAAGGGAGGGCGACCGGTCGTATTCCCCCGAAGGGAGGGCGACCCGGTCATGCTCCCGCGGAATGGGACCGGTCTTGTTCCTCGAGAGGGGTCGCTAGTCGACGGACAGGCGCTCGACGACGATGATCTCATCGGGCAGCTGGATCTCGAGGACGTACGTGCCACCAGAGACGCCTTCGAACTCGAAGTTGCCCAGGTCATCCACCTCGGCCACGTGCGCTGCGCCGTGCTCTGGGATCAGGCGGGCCTGGGCAGCTAAGGCGCCCGCGCCGCGCACCAGCAGACCGACCAATGAGCCGCGCTCGGGCCCCGGTCCGATCGAGAGTCGCGCATCGTCCACCGCATACTGGCGCAGTTGCGTGTCGGCCCCGCGGACGCCCGCGCGCGAGTAACTCTGGCCAGGCGCGAGCAAGATCGCGACGACGCGCCGCAGTTGTGATCCAACGCCCTCGCGGATGGTCGGCTCGACCGACAGAAACCCGCGCAGCGTCTGCAGCTCCTCCGTACACAAGGAGCACTCGAGTGCGTGCGTGGCAATCTGCACACGCTCCTCTTGTGAAACAAAGCCGAGCTCATATTCGCCAAGCCGGTGCGGCTCGGGGCAATCGAAGCGGTACAGGGCCTGGCGCAGGCGAGCCTGCGCCGTCTGCAACGTTTCGGCGTCTGAAGAGCAGGTCGCACAGCCCTGGATGTGACTTGCGACCTCGGGGCTGGTAGTTCCGTCGATGAATGCGACGATGGCCTCGGGGCCGGGGTGTCCAGTGGCTTCAAGGTGCATGCTCAATGCAGTAAACGCTGCTGCGCGGATTTTTCGCGTGCCGGCGTCATCTTTTTATGCCAGAAACGCGCGCACCTCGGGGCTGCGGCGGAGCCGCTCCACGATGTTGCGCTTGATGCGGTACACGTCGGCGACGCTTCCGTAGAGCGCTGGGTGGCGGTCGAAGATCTCGGCCGGCTTGAGGTCGCGCGCGAACGACAGCAGCGCGACCACCTGCTCGGCTTCGCTCTGGAGCTCGCGGCTGATCACGCGCCACAACTGTTGACCACTCAGCTCGCCCAGCACCGATTCTTCGGCGTCCCCGGGCGCGGCGGCTTCCTCTGGCAGCTCGCTGAGCGAGCCGGTGGTCGACAACTTGCGGGCGCGCACCTCGTCGAGCAGGACGCTGTGGACGCACAGCTTCAAGTACTTGAGCAGGCCAGGCAGATCGCTGAACTGGTTGAACCGCTCGGGCCCGACAGCCATCCAGAACCGCTGAAAGGCTCGGTTGACCCAGAAGTCGTCGGCCTCGCGGACGAGGGCCGCGGCCGAGTGCTGGCTGACATACGCCAGGACGATGCCGCGGTACTGGGCCATGATGGCTTCCCAGGCGTCGTGCTCGCGCTGCGCTACCGCGCGGTGGAACAGCTCGAAACAGTAGGAGTCGTCGCGTGGCTCGCCGCGCAGGAAACGCTGCGTCTCCTCGCGACAGCGGCGGGCCAGATCGGCCACAGAGAAATCTTTGGTGCGCATTGTGTAAAGGACGGCGCATGCGCCGCTCTCAGTTCTTAGCTGCTTTGGCACGCCGCTCCGCGGCGAGGGGGCGCTGCCCCCTTCACCCCCGCCCACGATGCGGGCATCGCCAAGTGTATGCAACCCTGCGAGGCGCCATGAGTTCGGCACCCTTGCAAGCGTGCACAGCCTGTGACGGGGGGTGAAGGGGGGCGGAGCCCTCCCTCGCCGCGAAGCGGCGTCCCAAAGCACGTTGAGCATGAGAGCCCGCGTAGCGGCGTCCCAAAGCACGTTGAGCATGAGAGCCCGCGAAGCGGCGTGCCAATGCAACGTACACTAAGCATCGGCGATGAACGTCTTTGAGTTCCTGGCAATCGCGATCCTGATCATCAGTGGCGCGGGCGTCATCGTGATCGACCGGCTTTTCGCGGGGAAGCGCGGCACCGAGCACCAGCTGCGGCTTGCCGAGCAGCGTGTGCAGGAGCTGCTGGTGCGCATCAACGAGCTCGAGCGCCACGGCGATGACATGCGCCAGCAGCTCGAGTGGAACCGTCGCCTGCTCGAGGCGCAGGACCGCGTGTTGCAGCAGCTTGGCGCGCCACCGAACGCCGAGGAGCTGCCCACCGCCCGCACACGCGTGTAGTGCCCGACCAGATCGGACCGATCCCGCTCGTCGCGGCTGGCCAGAAGGCCAGCGGCTACTTCACGTTCGAAGATCCACAGCTGGCGCGCCACCAGTGGCCGTACTTCGCCGTCAGCGGCGCCCAGCCAGGGAAGCGGTTTGTGCTGACGGCGGGAATCCACGCGGCCGAGTACACGGGCATCCTGGCGGCGATTCGTCTGGGCCGGCTGCTCGATCCCAACACCGTGCGCGGCACGATCGTCGTGATCCCGCTGCTCAATCGGCCGGGTTTCTTCGAACGCTGCATCTATATCAACCCTGAGGACGGCGACAACATCAATCGGGTATTCCCGGGTAGACCGGATGGATCGTGGAGTGAGCGCTTCGCCCACGCCTTGCTCAATCAGGTGGTCGTCGAGTGCGACTACGCGATGGACCTGCACGCGGGCGACATGATCGAAGACCTCGAGCCGTTCGTTGCTGGTCGCGAAACCGGCAATGCCGAGGTCGATCGAGCCGCGCGCCAGATGATGGACAGCTACGGCGTGCGCTGGGCGACGATCGGCGTGCCCTCTGGTGAGCGGGCAGGCTTGTTGTACGCGGCAGCGTGCGATCGCGGCATTCCGGCCATCATCGCCGAGTCAGGCCGATGCGGCCTGGTGGAAGAAGAGGCGGTCCAGCGCCACGTCGACGGCGTGCTGAACATCTGGCGCACCCTTGGCTTGCTCACCGATCAGCCACCCACAGTCCACGAGCCGCCGCGAATCCTGAGCCGCTTCGAATGGCTGCGCTCCCCGCACGAGGGCATCTTTCTGTGCGATGTGCGCGTGAGCGATAACGTCGGCAAAGGGCAAGTGCTGGGCAGGATGGTGGATCTCCTCGGAAACCCTCTGGCGGAGATCACGTCTCCCGACGACGGCGTGGTGCTGTTCGTAGTCACCAGCCCCGCGATCAAACGCGATGGGCTATTGCTTGGCGTAGGCGTCCCCTAGCGGAGTACCCTGGCGCAACTGATCTCTGTGACTCTCGGGGAGTTGAAAACTATGCCGTCGTCGCCACTTTCTCGACGCCGATTCCTGACCATGGCTGGCTTCGCGGCTGGCATGGGCCTGCTCGCCGCGTGTGGGCCGGGTGCTCCGGCCGCGGCACCCACCACGCCACCTGCCGCCGCACCGAAGCCGACCGAGGCGCCCAAGCCCGCGGCAGCTGCGCCGACTAGTCCTCCCGTAGCGGGGACAACCGCTCCTGCCGCTGCCGCCACCACGGCTCCGGCAGCGGCGCCGACGACCGCGCCCGCCGCGAAGCCCGCGGCCAGCGCCGCCAACACACTCACGTTCCTGTGGGGCGGCGATACCAACAAGCTCGACCCGCCGGCCATGGACGCCCAGGAGGGCTTCATCGCTACGACGGCGATGTATGAAGGACTGGTGAAGTACAAGTCGGGCAGCACCGACGTCGAGCCCGCGCTGGCCGAGAAGTGGGATGTCTCGGCCGATGGCAAGGAGTACCTTTTCCACCTGCGCTCGGGCGTGAAGTTCCACGACAACTCGCCGCTGACCGCCGAAGCTGTCGCGTTCTCGTTTATGCGCGAGGTCGACAAGGAGAACCCGCTGTACAAGGACGCCCAGGGCGACTACGGCGGCTTCCCGTTCATCAACGACTACATCGCCAACGTCGTGACCAAGGTCGAGGCGGTCGGTGCACTGGACGTGAAGTTCACGCTCAACCGCAAGTTCTCGCCGCTGCTGTCCAACCTGGCCATTCCACCGGGCTACGTCATCTCGATGGAGGCGCTCAAGAAGGTCAGCAAGGGCATCAACGAAGCGCCAGTTGGGACGGGCCCCTTCAAGTTCATCGAATGGAAGAAGGACGACCACATCACGGTCGAGGCGTTCGACGGCTACTGGGGCAACAAGCCGAAGGTGCAGCGCATCGTGTTCCAGCCGGTGCCTGAGGCGTCCGTCCGCGCGCTGAAGATCCAGCGCGGCGAGGGCGATGTGGCCTGGCCGATCGATCCCAAGGACGTTGCCAATCTGAAGGGCAAAGCTGATACCGACGTCCTCGAGCAGGCCGGACTCAACGTCAATATGGCAGAGTTCAACCTGCAGAAGCCCGAGCTGCAGAACAAGATGCTGCGCCAGGCGCTGAACTACGCCGTCAACAAGGCCGAGCTGGCCGACAAGCTGTACAGCGGTGCGGCTGTCGCCGAGACCGGCGTGCTGCCGCCGTCCTCGTGGGGCTTCAGCGCGGATATCAAGGGCTACCCGTACGACGTCGAGAAGGCCAAGCAGTTGCTGAAGGACTCGGGCTACAAGGGCGAGACGCTCACTATCGACACCTACACCGTTGCTCGTGGCTACAACCCGCAAGGCAGCAAGCTGGCGGAAGCCGTACAGCAGTACTTCGAAGCCATCGGCGTCAAGTCGGAGATCAAGACCGGCGAGTGGACGCAGTATCGCGCCGATCGGCGCGCGGGCAAGCTCAATCTCGCCTTCGGCGGCTGGCAGGCGGACACTGGCGACCCGGAGAACTTCCTCGGCGTGTTCTTCCACAGCGCCAACAAGGGTGGCGTCAACACCTCGTTCTATGGCGTGCCCGAAGTTGACGCGCTGCTCAACCAGGCCAACGAGGAATCGGACGTCGGCAAGCGGAAGATGTTGTTCAACCAGGCCGAGACGCGCATCGTGGACGACGCGCCGTGGCTGTTCGTGAGCCACATGAAGCAGCAGGTCGCGATCCGCAAGCGCGTGCAGGGCTTCGTCAGCCAGCCGACCTACATCTACTACTTCAATAACGT
>WNGE01000739.1_pt1 | contig 51113 bp, 47 predicted proteins | sample 5400651 | NCBI WGS metagenome assembly WNGE01 (sample SAMN13153370, study PRJNA577476) | soil metagenome | isolation source: 60 cm soil or saprolite under grassland replicate 2 | place: USA:California | collected 2016-06-15 | reverse complement strand
GCGCTTGTTGCGGTTGACCAGCATGAACAAGGCGCCGGTGTCGCCGTACAGCGGTCGGGCCGCGCGGGCGGGGTCCCCGGTACTGGGCTCCTCGATCTTGATGACGTCGGCGCCCAGGTCAGCCAGGAGCTGCGTGCAGAACGGGCCTGGCAGCAGGCGCGTGAGATCCAGGACCCGTAGCCCGGCGAGAGCGGTCACCGTCGAAGGAGGTCGAGTGGGGCGTCCGGGTCGACGGCGCGGATCGGCTCGGCGATGTGCGGCCACCGCGCCCGAAGTGCCTGGTACATGCCCCATGCGATACGCCGATAGGAGAAGTGCCCCTGCGGCTGCGTGCGCTGCTCGATCATGTACGCAGCCTGGGCCCAGTCCATCTTGAACAGGCAGCGCGTGCGGTACGCCATCGGCAACAGGTACTCCGCGCCATGCGAGGGCATCGTGCGCGCGACTATCTCGGCTTTGAGCAGCGCCTCCGCATACGTGTCACCGAGTCCAGCTTCGAGCGCCGCTTGCGCAGCCTGGGTACCGAGACCCCATTCGAACACGTCCTCGGGGGCGAGGAAACCAGCCGCGAAGGACAGCGGCTGTCGGATCTGCACGCACCGTCGATGGCGATGCAGGTCGCGGAACGACCCGAGATCGACCAGCACGTCGAAGATCAAGCCATAACCGCCCTGGTGCTCGCGCAGCAGATCGTCGTGCGCGCCCCGGGCACGCACCGACAACTGCAGCACCTCGATTTTTTGCGCGTCGCTCAGCGGGGCAACGACCGCCTGTACCTGCGCATACGAGCGGCCGCCGCGATCGTGCTTGTAGAGCAGCGTGGCAACGATCTCATCCAGCGGGTCGCGGTCCGGCTCCGCCAGCGCCACGGCGTGTGCGTACTCGGCATCCCCGGCCCGCGCGAGCCACGTCTCGGCGGCCTGTGAGAGCTCGAGCGCCACTTGCTGGCGGTAGTGCGATGCGTCCGCGTACTTGACGAGCGTTGGCGCGGCGGGCGGCTGCGGCTCGCTGCTCAGGGGCGACTCGGCCGGCACCTGGCACGCTGACTTGAGCTCGGCGCCAACGGCGCGCATCTCCGCGTACGGTGACTCGAGCAAGCGTCCAATCTGGCGTTCGGCGACGCGCGCCGACACGATCTGCCCGACGCTGGTGTGTGTGGCGAGCGGCAGTAGTGCACGCCCGACGTCGAAGGCCCGCGCTCGAAGCGTTCGCCGATACGTCTCCTCTTCGAGCTCCGGTGGCCGCGGCACCGCGTCCACCAGATGCTCGAGCAACGCCCGGCTCAGCGCCTGGTAGGCGCCGAACAGCGCTTCGGCCGTCGTGCCAAACGTCGCTTCGTGCGACCTGCCCGCCACTTCGGCTGGGAGATGCCAGCCCGTTCGGCGGAACGGCTGGTAGCGCGTGCTCCGCTCCTGACCGTCCCATACCGGCTCGTCGACCACCGCCATCGCGGCGAGGATCGAGACGTTCTCCAGGCCGAACACGAGGTGCGCGAGGTCGGCGATCGAGCGGTGGCCGTACTGGAAGTAGAAGGTGTTGAGGAACTGCTCGGCGCGTTGCTGGCTGAGCTCCTGGATCGTCTCCAACATGCCCTGGTTGGAGCGCGAATACTTGGCCAGCGCGTAGGCCTGAATCTCCGGCGGGACGCCCACGACCGAATAATAAATGCGGCGGCCCGGATATGTTCGCCTGTCAGCTTCATTTGGAACGCCGCTCCGCGGCGAGGGGGCTCCGCCCCCTTCACCCCCGGCGCTTCGCGCGGCCGTGGCCGCCACGTCTACCACAGCGAATCTGTGGCTACGCCCACGCAGCACAATGTTTGCGCTTGTCTGACGGTCTGCAGCCTGGGCGGGGGATGAAAGGGGGCGGCGCGTTCGTAAAACCCCCTTCGCCGCGGAGCGGCGTGCCAAATAGACCGCAAACCTTAATGGCGGCCAAGCGCCTCCACCCCGAGAACCTCGATAGGGTCACCTGGCCGCACCGTGCCACCTCTCACCACGCGGGCCATCTTACCGCTGCGGCCGACCATCGCCCGTAGCGCATCGGCGTGGACATCGAGCATTTCCCGGCATGCCGGCCGATCGCCGGTGATCTCGAGCTCCGCGTTGCCGATGCGCAGGCGCGCCCCTTCGGGCAGCTGCATAACCGGCACGCCCTCGACGGTGATGTTCTCGCCCAGCACGCCCGGACTGACCGGCATCTTGCGAAATTCCTTCTCAGAATTGCTATTTATGGAGACGAGCGTCGGCACTTTCGGGAGAATCTTAGTCCGTACGCGGCGTCGCCTCGCCGCATTACCCTTGCGTCGATGCCTCTGCTGGATGGACGGCGGGCCCTGGTCTTCGGCGTGGCCAATCGACGCAGCATTGCTTGGGCGATCGCGCAGGCGCTGGCCCGGGAGGGCGCCGAGCTGGCGTTCACGTTTCAGGGCGAACGCATCGAGCAGGGTGTGCGCGAGCTGGCCGCGACCGTCAACAGCTCGGTCGTGGAGCCGTGTGACGTCACGCGGCCCGAAGACCTCGACGCCGTGTTCGCCGCGGTCGACAAGGCGTGGGACGGGCTCGACATCCTGGTCCACAGCGTGGCGTTTGCGCCGCCGTCGACGTTCGAGCGACCGTTTGCCGATACCGAGCGGGACGACTTCGTCACCGCCCTGGACATCAGCGCCTACTCATTGATCGCGATGACGAAGCGGGCCGTGCCACTCATGGACAAGCGTGGTGGCGGCGCAGTGTTGACGATGACGTTCAACGCCTCGCAGCGCGCCTATCCGCACTACAACATCATGGCTGTGGCCAAGGCCGCGCTCGAAGCCGAGGTGCGCTACCTGGCGATGGAGCTAGGCCCGCGCAACATCCGCGTCAACGCCATCTCGGCGGGCCCGGTGCGGACGCTGGCGGCCCGTTCGATCACCGGGTTCACGGTCATGGAGGACCACACCGAGAAGAACGCGCCGCTGCGCCGCAACATCTCCGCCGAGGACGTCGGCAACGCCGCGCTGTACCTGTGCGGTCCGCTGGCCTCGAACGTCACTGGCCAGATCCTGCTGGTGGACGCCGGCTACAGCATCCTGGGGATGACCGTCTCCTAGTCGAAGACGATACGCGTGGCGCCGCCGTGGCCGTGGATCGCTTCCACCGCCTCGATCGACGGGTAGAAGTTCAGGCTGGGCGTCTCGCCCAGCCACGTCAGCGCCACCCAGCCGTTGCTGAACACCACGCCTTCGGCAACCCACCCCGTACCGCTCACCCCTGATTCATCTTCCAGCCGCAGCAAATGGAAGGTCGCGATACGACGCCGTCCCCCAGGAAGACGACGATGGACGCTGGGCAGCACAGACGTCACCATGCACCGCGCCTACCGCAATTAAGGGGCCAGGACGTCGGGGAACGTCTGGCGCAGCGACTCGGGGAGCTCATCGACGGCGACCTTCTTTCCGAGCTCCATCTGCAATTGCAGCGCGTTCACCACCGCCTTCGCCCCGTAGTGGTTGTTGTAGAAGGCGTAGGTCTCCTGGGTATGCGAGGCGATCTCACGCACGTCTTCGGCGATCTCTTTCTGCTCCGCGGGCGTGTAGAGATAGTTGTATCGATCTTCTGCTTCGCCGTGGCGCCACCAGTTCTGATAGTTGCGGCCGTGGAAGCGGAAGTACCCCAGGTCCGACGTCAGCGGCACGTGCCGTATCGACGTTTTGAACCGCGGCTCGTCGATCATCACCCACGCCACCCGCTGCTCCTCCATCAGCGCGCGGATGGCCTTGGTCTCCTCTGACTCGGTCCACTCGCGGTGGCGCAATTCGACCGCCAGCGGGAAGCCCGCGCCGCGGAGCCTGCGGATCAGGTCTTCGAGGTACTCGCGGGTGCTCTCGTCGGGGCGGAAGCTGGTGGGGAACTGGGCCAGGATGGGGCCAAGCTTGCCCGCCTCGGCAAGCGGTCCAACGCCCTCGGCGAAGATGAGAAAATCCTCTTGCGAGACGAACGACTTCTGGCCGGTGGCCTGTTCGAACATCTTCGGGTGGGTGAACTTCTGCCACAGCTTGACGGTGAAGCGGAAGTCGTCCGGGACCTTGGTCGCCCAGGCTTTGGCCGCGTACTGGTTCGGCGGTCGGTAGAAGCTGCTGTTGATCTCGACTGTATTGAAGAGCTGCGAGTAGAAGGTGAGCTTGTCCTTGTCGGCCAGTTTGGGAGGGTAGAAGGTACCCTCCCACGTGCCCTGGCCTTTGGGATAGCTCCAGCCCGAGGTGCCGATATAGAGATGCATCTCGGGACTCATGCTCGGGATCTTACGGACTGGATGGTCCTCGGCGCATGCGCCGCTCTCAGTGTTTACTACTTTGGAACGGCGCTGCGCGCCGAGGGGCTCTGCCCCTTCACCCCGCTCTACGCACGCTCGCTGTCGGAGCCGTGCGTTCACCGCTGGTTTTCGTGCAGGGTCTGCCTTTTGTACGGGACGTCCCAAAACACTACGCGCCCAATCTCATAAAGAGCACAGCCGCCGGATAGGGCACACTACCGCCCGCACGGCCGGGGCCTCTCCGAACAAAAGGCGCACCCTGGATGAGCTTAGCGATGTTCGCACGGCGTCTTGCAGCGAGCGTGCGTAGAGCGGGGTGAAGGGGCGGAGCCCCTCGCTGCGAAGCAGCGTGCCAAAGCAGCTAAGAATCCCGCGAGCGGCGCATGCGCCGAGGCTATCCCTTAACTCCACCTATGCGGATGCCTTCGACGAAGTAGCGCTGGAACGCGAAGAAGACGATCATCATGGGGATCGCGGCGACCGCCGCTCCCGTCATCAGCATGCCGTAGTCCGTATTGAACTCACCCTGCAGCGTCGCCAGGCCCACCTGAATCGGGTACTTGAACGAGTCGCGCAGCACCACCAGCGGCAGGATGAAGCCGTTCCAGTAGCGCTGAAACGTGAAGATCGCCAGGACCGCCAGAGCGGGCGCGCACAACGGCAAGATGATGTGGCGGTAGATCTGCCACTCCGAAGCGCCGTCCACGCGACCTGCGCTCTCGAGCTCGCTGGGCAGCGTCTGGATGTACTGCTTCATCAGAAACACGCCGAACACATCGGCGAAGCCCGGCAGGATCACGCCTGGATACGAGTCCAGCAAATTGAGATTCTTCAACAAGAAGAACACGGGAATCAGCGTGACCTGCGCGGGCACGGTCAACGTCGAAAGGACGAGCCAGAACAGCACGTTGCGGCCGGGAAACACACGTTTGGCGAACGCATACCCGGCCATGCTGTCGAACAGCAGGTGGAACAGCGTGATCACACCCGCGATCAGCAGCGTGTTGACGAGCCAGCGCACCACCGGGGTGGTGTTGAACAGCCGCTGATAGTTCTGAAAGGTCAAATCGGTCGGCAACAGCTCCGGCGGCACCTTGACGATGAACTGCTGCGGGCTGAGCGAGGTTACGAACAGCCAGTACAGGGGGAACAACGACAGCACACCGGCCAGGGTCACCAGGCCGTACACGACCAACGCGACCGGCCCCAATGGCTGCCTAGTACTCGACATCGCTCTGCAGCCACCGAAACTGGATGACCGCGACCGCGACGGCCATCACGAACAGCACCACCGCCTGCGCGCTGGCCAGCCCGTAGCGCCCGAACTGGAACGCGGTGCTGTAGATCAGCTGGACGATGGTGATCGTGGCGTTGTTCGGGCCACCGCCGTTGGTCATGATGTACACCCGCTCGAAGACCTGGAACGCGGCGATGGTGTAGACCACGATCAGGTAGAGCGTGGTGGGCCTCAGCAGCGGGATCGTGATGTGCCGCCACTTGCGGTACCAGCTCGCACCTTCGACATCGGCGGCCTCGTACAGCTCCTTGGGGATGCCGCCCATTGCCGCCGAGTACAGCACGACGCCGCCGCCCGGAATGATCAGCACGGTGCTCAGAATCACGGCCGCCAGAGCCTCGTCCGACGAACCGATCCACGGGTGCGGGCTCAGCCCGAAGAGCTGCACTAGCGCGTTGGCCAGCCCGAACGGGTTGGGGTTGAAGATCCAGCGCCAGACCATGGCGACCAGAATGGCCGAGTTCACGAGGGGCAGATAGAACAGCGCCCGATAGAAGACCTGCGCCGTCTTGGGCAGCGGCTGGAGCAGACCGGCAATGAACAACGCCAGGAAGATCTGCGCCGCGACGGTGATCAGCGCGTACACCACGGTGTGCAGGACCGCTAGTCGAAAGATCGGATCGCCTGCCAGGGTGACGAAGTTGGCGAAGCCGACCCAGGTCCCGCCCACAATCGTGGCGTTCTGTAAAGACAGCGTGAACGCCTGCAGCACGGGCACCACGGTGAACAGCGCGAAGAACAGCAGCGTCGGCGCGATGAAGATGTACGACCAGCCGTACCGCGCAGCGAACGCGCGCACGCTGTAGCGCGGCGCGGCCGTGCGCACCGCGCCGGCGTGAGCGTGGCTACTTATTGGCTTCGTCCAGGAGCGCTTGCGCCTGCGGCGCGACCTCCTCGAGTGCCTGCTTCGGCTGCTTCTTGCCTTCCAGCACCGCGTCAGTGGCTGGCCGTAGCACCTTCTGGTCGATCTCCGACCAGGTGCGGACGTTCGGCAGCACGTACGTGAAGCTGCCCATCTTGGCCACCTTGGCCTTGGCCGGGTGATACGCGGCATACGCTCCGGCAGCCGAGGTGCGGGCCGACGGCGCCAGCCAGTATTCGACGGTGGCTTTCTGCAAGTCCGGACCGATGTCCGGGCCGGTCAGGTAGCGCGCGAACGCGTGCGCCGCGGCCTTCTTGTCGGCGTCCTGCTGCTCGCGCACCGCGATGAATCCCAGCCCACCCCAGCCCGTCTGATCGGCATCGCCCTTGGGGAAATTGGCGATGTCCCAGTTCTCGCCGAACTTCCACTCCTGCGGTTTGCCGTTCAAGACGTTGATGAACGCGCTGGGCCGCTGCAGGATGGCGACGTCCTTGTTGGCGAAGTGCGCTTCGGCGTCGTTCGGCTTGAGCGTCAGATAGTCTGGCGGCTCGAGCTTGCCCTGCGGCAGCGCCAGCCACTTGTTGAACCCCGACTCCGCCTGCGGGGTGTTGAAGGTCCACTGCTTGAGATCCTGCGAGTACGGTCGCGCACCATCGATGAGCAGGAATGCGTACTCGTCGTTGCCCTGCGCGAAGCCATAGACCTGGGTGCCACTGGGCCGCTTGTAGGTCAGCTTCTTGGCCGCGTCCATGAACTGCTGGTAGGTCCAGCTGCCGTCCTTCGGCGGCTCGACCCCTGCTTCCTTGAACAGCTCCAGGTTGATGTACTCGTACCAGGGCACGATCCACAGCGGATAGGCGACCGCCTGACCCTTGTACGTCGTGGCTTGCAAGGCAGAGGAGTTGAAGTCCTTGCGATCGTTGTCGTCGAAGGGCGGCGGCGCCAACTGGCTGGCCGCGGCGTACTTGAGGACGTCGCCGCCGGTGGTGTGGAACACGTCCGGTCCAGCGTGTTGCTGCAGGATGGCGATGTCGAATTTCTGGTCGGTCTCGGGGCCGAACGGCCCGCCTTGAATGGTGATGCTGACATTCGGAAAGCGATCGCGGAAGCCCTTGACCGCGGCATCCGAGGTGATCGTTTCGGCGTTCTGGCTACCTGGCGTGTAGTTGCGACGCCACCATTCGATGCTGATCTGCTTGTTGCCAAGACTGCCCGGGGTGGCCTGCGCCGGGGCGGCGGCCGCGGTAGTGGGCGCCGCGGCAGCAGTAGTGGGCGCCGCGGCAGCAGGAGTCGGCGCCGCGCCAGCGGGCTTTGGCGCGGTGGTCGGCTCTGGCGCGCTGGTCGGCGCCGCGGCCGGCTGGGTGGGGCCGCACGCGGCGACCAAGGTCGTGCCCGCGGCCAGGGCGCCCAAGGAACGCAGGAAGCGGCGGCGTGAGCTCACCGCGACGCTGGGAGGAGAGTCGTCGTTCAGGCGCATACGTCATGGTAGAACGTCCCATTCCATGACCGACGGTTCGCTGCTGCTCTGGGGGCGGGTGCTGACCGGCGGCACCGAGCTGCCACCGTCGCGCATCGAAGTCAGCGGCGGCCGCATCTCGCGCGTCCAGCCGGCGCCGCGTCCCGCGGCTTCGGACATTGCCGTCGACGATGGCTGGATCGTGCCCGGGCTGATCGACCTGCAGGTCAATGGCGCGGGCGGTACCGACCTCACTTCGGCGCCCGATCCAGAAGAAGCGCTCCAGGCGGTCGCGCGGGCATTGGCGGAGCACGGCGTCACGGCGTTCTGCCCGACCGTTGTCAGCTCGCGCGAGGAGGTGATCCTCGAGCGACTCGCGGCATACGGCCCACGCCGCATCGCGTGCGGCGCGGAGTCACTCGGCGCGCATATCGAAGGGCCCTTCATCGACCGCGACCACCGTGGCGTCCACGATCCAGCCCTGCTGCGGACGGCGACGCCCGCGGAGATCGAACGCTGGCTGCAGATTGGCAAGCCAGCAATCGTGACACTCGCGCCCGAGCGGCCGGGCGGAGTGGCCGCGATCGTCCAGCTCGCGCGAGCGGGCGTGTTGGTGAGTCTCGGCCACTCCGGCGCGACCAGCGAGCAAGCCCAGCTTGGGCTGGCTTCGGGCGCCCGCATGGCGACACACCTGTTCAACGCGATGCCGCCGCTGCACCACCGCAAACCTGGGCTGGTGGGCGCATTGCTCGCCAGCGATGCCACTGTAGGCCTCATCACCGACGGCATCCACCTGGACCCGCTGGTCATCGATCTCGTGGTCGCGCGCGCTGGTGTGGCGCGGGTGACGCTGGTCAGTGACGCCCTGGCCGCGGCTGGCATGCCAGCGGGCGATTCGGTGCTCGGCGACCAGGTCGTGATCTCGGACGGGCGCAGCATCCGCCGCACCGACGGCACCCTCGCGGGCAGCGCCATGCTGCTCGATGGTTGCCTGCGCAACGCGGTGACCTGGCTGAAGGCCCTGCCGCCGGCCGAGGTTCTACGCATGGCCACGCAAACCCCTGCCGATGCGCTTGAACTGTCGGCGAAAGGCCGCGTTGCCGAAGGCGCCGACGCGGACCTGGTGGTCATGGATGCCGACTGGCGCGTTCGGCACACGATCGTCGGTGGCAGCCTTGTCGGGCCATGGGCTTTGGAAGTTCCCGCGTGACCGAGCCCGACCTGAGCCGATTGCTCGCAGAGATCGGCGAGCAGCCCGCCGTCGTGGCGCGGTTGCTGGAGCGCCAGACGGAGTCCGTTCAGTCGCTGGCGCGGCTCGTGCGCGACCGCGACCCGCGCGCGATCGTGCTGGTCGCGCGCGGTAGCTCTGACAACGCGTCGGTCTACGGACGCTACCTGTTCGAAGTGTGCAACCGCCGCCTGACCTCGTTGGCGGCGCCATCCGGCCTGACGCTGTATGGCAGCGGCCCCAGGCTGGATGAGACGGTGGTGATCGGCGTTTCGCAATCCGGGCGCGGCGAAGACGTCGTCTCGTACGTGCGCGAAGCGCGCAAGCAGGGCGCGCTGACCGTCGCCATCGTCAACGACGAGGAGTCACCGCTCGCCAGTACCGCCGAGTGGAAGCTGGCATGCATGGCTGGCCCAGAGATCAGCATTCCCGCGACCAAGACCGTCACCGCCCAAATGACCCTGCTGGCCATGTTGTCGCATGCGCTGAGCGAGCCTGACGACGGCTATGGTGGCCTGGAACCTCTGCCGAAGGCACTGGAGCAGGCGCTTGCGCGGCGCGGCGAGGCAGCAGAGCTGGCGCGGCGCCTGGCGAAGACGACGCTCGCGGCGGTGATTGGCCGCGGCTTCGCCTTCCCCCCTGCACTGGAGATCGCGCTCAAGCTCAAGGAGACCTCCTATACACGCGCCGAGCCGTTCAGCGCCGCGGACTTTCTGCACGGACCCGTCGCGCTGATGGAACCCAACTTCAGTGCGCTGCTCGTGGATGTTGGCGGCCGATCGAGTGAAGCGGCGCAGGAGATCGCCGCGGCGGTCAGTGGGCGCGGCGGGCAGCCGAACACGCTGCGCGCAACCGAGCTCGGCCTGACCGAGCCGTACGCGCCCATCGCGGTGCTGGTGCTGGGGCAGTTGCTGGCCATCGAGCTAGCCCTGGTGCTCGGTCTCGACCCAGCCCGACCACGCGGCCTCCAGAAGGTCACCAGCACCAGGTGACGCTGTTCGATCAGCTCGGCACCGAACAGCCAAATCCGCGCACGATCGACCTCGATCGCCTCGACACGCTCGCGATCCTCGAGCGCATCAACGCTGAGGACCAGCTTGTGGCAGACGCCGTGCGGCTCGCGTTACCTGACCTGGCGCGCGCGGTGGAAATCGCGTACGAGCGCTGGCAGCGCGGCGGTCGCGTCGTGCTCTTTGGCGCTGGCACCTCGGGTCGCCTGGGCATGCTGGATGCCGCCGAGCTCGGCCCCACCTTCGGCGTTTCGCCCGATCGGTACGTCGCCCGCATGGCGGGTGGGGCGCAAGCGTTTCTCAAGGCAGTGGAAGGCGCCGAAGACGACTCCGCCGCCGGAGCGCTTGCCGCCGCTGATCTCCAACCGGTCGACGTCGCGTTCGGCATCGCCGCCAGCGGCCGCACCCCGTGGGTAATTGGCGCCCTGAAGGAAGCGCGCGAGCGCGGTGCGGCGACGCTGGGTCTGGCCTGCGTTCAGAAACCGCTACTTGCGGAGCACGCAGACGTGGTCATCGTCGTGGACACCGGTCCAGAAGCGATCACCGGGTCCACGCGGTTAAAGGCCGGCACCGCGCAGAAGCTGGTACTCAACAGCTTCAGCTCCACGCTGATGATCCGCCTGGGCAAGGTCTTTTCCAACCTGATGGTGGACGTACACGCGACCAATGAAAAGCTGCGCCGCCGCGCCGTCCGCCTGGTCGAGGACGGCGCTGCCGTCGATAGCGCTACCGCTCAGCGGGCGCTCGCCCGTGCCAACAACGAAGTCAAGACGGCGATCGCCTTGCTGCGGCTCGGGTGCTCGGCCGAAGAAGCGCGCGCACGCCTGGACGCCTCGAATGGTCGCTTGCGCGAGGTGCTGCTGCAGACCTAGCGGCGTGGGTCGAGCGCGTCCCGCAGCCAGTCGCCCAGCATGTTGACCGCCAGGCTGGCCAGCAGCACCGCCAGGCCCGGGAACACGGTCACCCACCAGGCGGTATCCAGGACCTCGACGCCGTCGAGCAGCATGTTTCCCCAGCTGGGCATCGGCCGCTGGATGCCCAGTCCAAGAAAGCTGAGGCTCGCCTCGAACAGGATCGTGCTGCCGATCATCAGCGAGCTCAGCACGGCCAGCGAGCCACTCAGCTGTGGCAGGACATGCCGCAGCATGATGCGCCGATCGGTGGCGCCCACCACCCGCGCCGACAACACCATGTTGCTGGCGCGCACCGACAGGGTCTCGCCACGCAGGACCCGCGCGAACGTCATCCACGTCCCGAGCGCCAGGACGACGATCAACGTCTCCAGTCCCGGTCCGAGCACGACGGAGATCGCCAGCGCCAGCACCAGGTACGGCACGGCTTGCCACGTGTCGACCACGCGCATGATGAGCGCGTCCCACCAGCCGCCGAAATAGCCGGCCGTCACCCCCAGCACCGAGCCCACGATGCTCGAGGCCGCGACTGCCAGCACACCCACCAGCAGCGAGGTGCGCGCGCCGAACAGGAGCCGGCTGAGGACGTCGCGCCCGAGGCTGTCACTGCCCAGCAGGTAGCGTCCGCCGGGCGGCTCGAGGCGGCGAGCCAGATCCTGGGCGAGCGGGTCATACGGGGCGAGGAGTGGCGCGAGCAGCGCCGCGAGGAGGATTGCGGCGAGCAGGCCGACGGCGACCGCCGGCTCACGCCCGAGTCGGCCTCGGCGCCGACGCCTGACAGGCGTCGACGACGACGAAGCGCGCCGTGAGGCGCGCGCGGTCGACACTTCAGGCGAGCCGAACGCGCGGATCGAGCCAGACGTACAGCGAGTCGACGAGCAGGCTGGCCAGCACGACCACGATGGCAGCGAGCGCCACGAACGCCTGAATCAGCGGCAGGTCGCGCGCGCCGATGGCGTCGACGGCGAGGCGTCCCATGCCCGGGTAGGCAAAGATCGCTTCGGCGACCACGCTGTTGCCGAAGAGAAACCCCAGCTGGACGCCGATGAACGTTAGCGTCGGCAGCGCCGCGTTGCGGAGCGCGTGCTTGAACAACACCACGCGCTCGGGGAGGCCTTTGGCGCGCGCCGCTCGAATGTAGTCCGCCGAGAGCACTTCCAACATGCCTGTGCGGAGCAGGCGCACCAGGCCAGCCGCCGGGTACAGCCCGGCCACGATCGCGGGGAGCACCACACCTGTCGGCTGGTCCAGGCCGGATGAAGGGAGCCAGCGCAGGCGTACGGCGAAGACCAGGATGAGCATCAGCCCGACCCACGGCGCTGCCAGGGACTGGCCGAGGAGCGCTGCCAGTCTGGCCAGGAGGTCTGGAGGCCCACCGTGGAATGTGGCCGCCAGCATCCCTAGCGGAATACCCACTACGAGCGCGAAGAGCAGCGCGCTGCTCACCAGGAACAACGTCGCGGGCAACCGTTCGAGAACCAGCGGCAAGGCTGGCTGGCGCTGCCGCAGAGACAGGCCGAAATCACCTTTGATGGCGCGGCCAAGGAACTCCACGTACTGGACCGGCAGGGGTCGGTCCAGCCCGAGGTCGTGCCGCAGCCGCTCCATCTCCGCCGGTGGCGTGTTGAGCGGCACCAGGACGCTGGTGGGATCGCCGCGCAGCCAGGTCAGCCCGAACACGATCACCGACACGCCAAGCACGACACCCGCGCCATGCAGGAGCCGCTGCGCGAGGTAGCTCATTCAGGCCGCGGCGCTGGGGCTATCCCGCTTGCACCTTGGCCAACATCGAGACAATGCTGGCCTCGCGATTCTTGACCAGCCGCTTGTACTCGGGCGAGTCGGTCCGATAGACCTCCTCCTTGACATTGCCGAGCTCACGGCTGAGCAGATCACGCAGAACTTGGAGCTCGTCAGAAGTGAGCTGCAGCTGCATGCCACCCACATTCTATTTGGAAAATCGACGGCTCAGACTTTCCTTTGAAAAATTTGCGTAGGGGCCGTGTCGCGCTCGCTCCAGTCCGCTCGGGCGCCGCTGGTCGCGTCGCCCGGACGCCCTTCGGGCTGCTCCCTGCGCGAGCGCTCGGCACACCCTGCAGAGCCGCACTGCCAAGCCGCTGGGCAGGAGGCATTCCAGGGTCGGAGTGTAAGCGTGATACTCCGCTGGCGCCGCACTGCCCGCACATTTCGCGAGGCTATCGCAGTCGCAGTGTCTTGGGTGTGGTCCATGTGAGAGAGCTTCACCATCTCAGCGCAACTTGCACCGGTAGCTCATACGCGGAGCGAGTGAGCAGGGCGATGCGGCACGTGCCCGCGCACGTGGACGGCCTCGGCTTGAGCTGCATCGCGTTCGGTGACCAGCAGATCAAGAAGAACCCTCTGGTCCTCGGCACCTACCCGCGGCAGAGAGGCTGATTCACGCCAGATCAGCATGGCAACCGCCCGTGCGTCGAATGGGTCACTCGTGGCTCGCTTACGCGCCAAACGCGATTCTGGCGCATGCAGGGCCGGTGAATGTTCGGGTTTGACGACGGGAATATCATCCTGGGCCTCATCACGGGGACCCTGGTGATGGATGAGCCTCGGTCGCCAGTTTCGAGGTGGCTACTGTTAGTCGGCGACGCCGGCACGCCAGACCAGGCCACCTGAGTCACCGCGCTGCGCGCACGAACGGACGGCGGTTGGGGTCGCTGCGTCCGCCATCTGAAAGGCGCTGTGACTGCGTCGTTAGATATATGGTTCCTGCAACGCCATGGCTGTTTCTCGCGGTGACCTCCACCGCCTCATCGACGACTTGCCAGACAACTCTGTCACCGTTCTGGCGGCCGTTCTCAGCGCAGTGGCCGACGCGGCACGTGTGCGCATGGTTGAGCAACGTCGTTTCGGTAGCGGGCGACGTCGACCACCGCGCTGGGTGGCGCGCGATGCTTCCACGGGTCGCTTCGTTGCCCTGAGCACCGCCGCCGTCGCCCCACACGTCATGTTCGACGCGAACCTCCTAACTGCAGTCAGGATGCTGATCGGTGATGACGAGCGCCTTACGACCGCGTTGAGCCATTTGCTCGATCAGCCGGCGCCGCCGTCCGAACGACTCGATATCCCGCGCGGTATTCGCCTATCGTGGGAGCCGAGCCCGACCAGCCACGACGAGGGCCGCCCGCCAGAGCAGCCCCGGGATGCCGAGGGGTCGCTGCTCCAACTCTTGAGCGCTCGCGCCCGACGGTACGAGGAAATTTTCGGCGCTGAACAAAGGCGTACGTCGGCGCTGGAAGCCCTCGGCAGCTATGTCGGCGCACGACCTGGCCTTACTAGCGAACTTGTCGCGCATCCGCCCGACCCTGACGCCGACCCATTCGGAGCCGCCCTGGTGGACGACCAACAGCGAGAGATCGCCGGCCTGGGCAAGCGCGAGTGGCGTGGACTAGACGCCAAGCAGAAGGCAGCCGCTGTGGCCGCCGGCGCAGCACGGTGGCGCTGATCGACACTGGCCCGCTCGTCGCCCTGCTCGATCCGCACGATGGCCGCCACGTGGCCGCAGTTCGCGTTTTGCGCAACTTACTCGGGCCGGTGACGACGACCTGGGCAGTGATGACGGAGGCGATGTACTTCTTAGGCCGTGGCGGTGGTTGGCACGGTCAGGCACCGTTGGCCGAGCTCGTGCAGTCGCGCGGCATCGCGGTGGCCGACTTTTCGAGCGCCCTCGGCCGTCGCACCATGACCCTGATGGAGGCATATGCGGACGTGCCGATGGACTTCGCGGACGCGTCGCTGGTTGCTTTAGCCGAGGCGCTCCAGGAATTCCACATTGTGACGTTCGACAATGACTTTCGGGTCTACCGCGCCGTTGGCGGGCAAACGCTCGTCGTTCTAGATGGTTCCGCCTGAAGGCCGAAGGCATCTCGACGTGCCGACTTATGCGCCTCAAAGCGTATGCGCGTCGGCCCCGCGGTGAGCCGAACGGTTCGCTCGGCATAGTGTCAGTGGGCGCCATCCCTATGCGTGTAGCTCCCGTGATTACGTGTAGACAAACCTAGTTTGGTCGGGACTGCCCGTCCCCTCCGATTGGCAGGGACGATGCAGGAGCTGGCCTACCGAGCGGGCTTGAGCGTGCATGGCATCCAGAAACTCGAACGCGGCGCCACGCATCCGTATGGCGGTACGGCGCGGCGATTGATCGTCGCGGCTTGCCCTCCAGGTCGCACGCAGGTTGATCGACGACAACCGCGACGGGGCGTGGCTGGTCGAGCTAGTGCAGCTGATCGATCTGTCGCTCGTCCCCGCCGTTTTGGGTTCGCGAGACAGTCGAACGGCCGCTCACCCACAGCCAACGAGCCGGTCATCGTCTGCAACTCGCCCTCACCCCAGCCCGCTCGCAGAGGGACAGGGAACAATCTGCATGCGCGTACGCCACGTGCAAGCAGTGCCTGCCAGCGGAGCATCACGCTTACAGTCCGACCCTGGCTGCCCTCATACCCAGCGGCACAGGGGCGCCGCTCTGAAGGGTATGCCGAGCGCTCGCGCAGGGAGCAGCCCGAAGGGCGTCCGGGCGACGCGGCCAGCGGCGCCCGAGCGGACTGGAGCGAGCGCGGCACTGACCTACGCAAGGTTTCCAAAAGAAGCCGGGCAAATTGTCTAAGGCAGCCTTAGCTCTAGACTGTTCGCAAGAAGAAGCGATGACGGTGGACTGGGCCACGCTGCGCGGGCTGCTGATTGATCTTGACGGGGTCGTCTACACGGGGCGCGATGCCATTGCCGGCTCAGCGGCGTTTCTCAAGCGCGCCCGTGAACACGGGTTGCCGTTTCTGCTGGTGACCAACAACTCGACCACCAGCCCCGAGCTGGTCGCGCAGCGACTGCGCGGCATGGACATCCACGTCGCACCCGAGGAAATCCTGACCAGCGGGCAGGCGGCTGCTGCCTACATCCGCAAGAACAGCCATGCGGGGGCAAAAGTACGCGTCGTCGGCGAAGCGGGCCTGCGCCAGGCCGCGGTGGAGGAAGGCCTGACCGTGGTCGAGGACGGCGAAGTCGCGGTCGAGTGGGTCCTGGCGGGCCTGGATCGTTCGTTCGATTATGACAAGTTGACGGGCGCCACGAGGTCGATCCTCGCCGGAGCGCGTTTCGTCGCGACGAACGCCGATGCCCTGCTACCGGTCGAGGGCGGCAACGTCCTGCCCGGCGCCGGCACGATGATCGCCGCCATTCAGACGGCGACTGCCCAGGAGCCCATCGTGGTCGGCAAGCCAGAACCGGGCCTGTTCGAGCACGGCCTGCAACGCCTCGGCGGACTGCACCCCGACGCGGCCGTGATGATCGGCGATCGCCTCGACACCGACGTCGTCGGCGGGCAGCGCGCTGGCCTGCATACCATCCTGGTCCTCAGCGGCGTCACCGCTCCGCAACAGCTCGCGACAGCGACCCAGAAGCCCGACGCCGTTGTGCCCAACCTGGCCGCGGTCGCCGCCCTCTTCAACTGGCACTAGCCACCGTGCGCTGGCAAGAGCTGAGCGCGCCGGGCCACGGCGTGCAGCTGCACGTCCGCCGTGTCGTCGAGCCCGCCGCGCCTCCCATTCTCTTGCTGCATGGTCTGGGTGTCGGCGGTGCAGTTTGGCAAGCCTTCGCGCGACGCTTGCTGCCAGAACACGCCGCCGTTGCACCGGATTTGCGCGGCCACGGCCAGAGCGATGCTCCACCTGACGGCTACACGCCGCGCGACTATGCGCTGGACCTCGCGGAGCTCATCACCGCGCTAGAGCTCGCCCCGGTGCCCGTGGTTGGGCACTCGCTCGGTGCGCTGGTGGCGCTCGCGCTGGCCGACCTGCGGCCCGAGCTCGTGCGCTGGCTGGTGTTGCTCGATCCGCCGCTCGATCGTGCCAATCGCAACTCGGAGGTTCCGAGGGTGTACACGCTACGCCACGCGAACGCGGGAGAGCTGGAGCGCTACCTGCTCGAGCGGAATCCCAGCGGCGGCGAGCTGCTGGCAACTATCCTGGCTGACCTCTTCAGGCAGGCCGCCGACCAGGCATTCGAAGCGTTGCGGCAGCACGACCACACCGAGGAGGCACTCCAACAAGCCAGGCGCATCCAGCAGCCCTGCCTCGTCGTCCAGGCGGATCCGCGCACCGGCGGCGTGCTTGGAGACGCGGCAGCTCAGCGCCTGGTGCAGGCACTCCCGAACGGCGAGCTACACAAAATCGAGGGCGGCACTCATGCGCTGCACGCCAGCCATGCAGCGCAGGTGGCGGAGCTGATCAGGTCGTGGGATACACGAGCTCGCCACCCACCTGACCCTGGTTCGAAGGCTGGCGGCGCGTCTTGACGCCCTTGGTGTCCCAGAAGATCTCAGCAATCTGCTGTGTCGCTGCCAACAGCTGCTGCGAGGCATCCATATTGATCTGCTGCTTGACGGTCGAGGTCAGCTTGCACGCCTTCCATACGACGTCATGCAGGTTGGAATGCTTCTCCAGGTGCTCGGGCTTGAAGTAGTCCGTCCACAAGATAATGACCTCGTGCTCGGCGATCCTGGCGTGCTCTTCCTTGATCGCGGTGTAGCGCGAGATCTGCATTCCGTACGTATCCCATTCCTCTTTGCTGGCGTTGCCGCCCGGCTGTTGCAGCCCTTGAATGAGCTGGACCATGCGGACCACCGTGAGCGCGGCGATCTGCGCCATGTGCGGGTCGTAGATCCCGCACGGAATGTCGCAATGCGCGTAGGCAACCGCGGGTGGAGCGAGTCGGTCGAGGGCACCTACGAAGCGATCGACCAGCCAGGGCGCAGTCAAAGGTGTGGACATCAACTCCTACTCCTATCACTCACCGCTTCATCCTGAGCCTGCGAAGGATCTAACGAACGCGACGTGAGATCCTTCGGCTCCGCCTCAGGATGAGGCTGCACAAAGTGGACTTTGCAAGCTCTGCCAGTCTACACCGATGCTGGGTGACCGCCTTCCCATTCTGGCCACTGACACGAGCGGTCGTGGCCGACACCAGCATGCAGCCTGCTCTTCGGCCGGGCGACGGCCTCATCATCAATCGCTGGGCAAGTCCACACCTGGGTGACATCGTTCTGCTGCGCGATCCCGACTACCCCAAGCGCATGCTGGTCAAACGGGTGGCGGCGCGCACCACCGAGGGCCATTACATCGTCCGCGCGGATAACCCGAATGTCGGCACCGATAGCCGCTTCTTTGGCGCCATTCCGCCAGCGCTGATCGTGGGCAAGGTCGTGTGGCGCTACCGCAAGCGGTAGCATCCCGGCCAGAGATATGCAGGCTTTTATCGAGCTCCTGCTGGCGGTGGCCGCGCTGATCGTGGGCATCGCCGCCCTGGCGCTGGTGATCGAGCTGCGCGGCAGAGTGAACAACCTCGAGGCGCGGCAGGTCTTGCGGCGGCAGATGGACGCCGACGCGCAGGCGGCTCACGAGGCGGTCCACTATGAGCTCGGCGAGCAGCGCCGCGACATCGACTTCGCGCTGCACGAGCTGGCCGAGCTGAAGGCGGCCGCTCAGGTAATCCCCGCCCCACCGCTGCCTCGTTCGCGGTCGGGCAGTCTCGACGACCTGCGCGAGCAGCTACGTGCGTCCCACCTCGACCCCGAATCGAGCAGCGAGGACGTTTAGCGGCTGCGCGGCGTTGCCCCGCAGCTCAACACTCGCCAGACGGTCGCGCGCCTCGGCTCGAGCTACCTGGAGCCGCGGCGAGGTCGGGCACGGCAAGGATGACGTGGTCGAGCGTTAGACTCACTCGCGCATGCTACAAGCCGGCGCCGCCGCGCCCGCCTTCAGCGTCGACGTCCTCGAGTTCGACGCGATCCGCCAGCTGCTGGCTCGCCACACCAGCTTCTCCGCTGGTCGCGAGCTTGCGCTCGCCCTCGAGCCTACGCCGGAGCTGACGGAAGCGCGGCGGCGCCAGGCGATGACTGCCGAAGCGCTGCGGCTGCCCGGCTTACGGCCCGGGCTGCACCTGGGCGGCGTTCACGACGTCCGACCGCTGGCCGAGCGGGCGAGCGTCGGCGGCATGCTCGGTCCCGAGGAGCTGCTCGACGTCGCCTCCACCGTGCGCGGCGCACGCGCGTGGCGGCGTGGGTTGGCGCCGCTCCAGCAAGAGGCGCCCACGCTGCTCGAGCTCGTAGAGAGTTACCTGAGCGATCATCCGGGGCTCGCCGAGGACATCGCCGATGCGATCGGCGAGGGCAACGAAGTCCTCGACAGCGCCAGCCCCGCGCTGGGTCGCATCCGCACCGAGCTGCGCGGTGCCCACGATCGGCTGGTGACCCGTCTGCGAGAGCTCATGGGCTCGGCGGCGTTCCGCGACGCCGTCCAGGATCCGGTCGTGACACAGCGTGCGGGGCGCTACGTAATTCCGGTGCGCTCGGAGTTCCGCGGCTCAGTGCCAGGCATCGTGCACGATCAATCGGCCAGCGGCGCGACCCTGTTCGTCGAGCCCCTTGCAGTGGTCGAGATGGGCAATCGTTGGCGCACCCTGCGGCTGGACGAGGAACGCGAGGTCGAGCGCATCTTGCGCGCACTCTCGCTCACCGTCGGCGAGCAAGCGGATCAGCTAAGCGCGAGTGTCGAAGGTCTGGCCCAGCTCGATCTGGCTCGCGCGTGCGCTGGGCTTGCTGACCAGGAACGCGCGACCGGCCCCGAGCTTGTGCGATTGCCACGTCCGGCGGGCGAACCGGTGCTCAGGCTGGTGCAGGCGCGCCACCCATTGCTCACCGGGACGGTGGTGCCGATCTCGCTCGAGCTGGGCGGCGACTTCGACGTTCTGCTCATCACTGGCCCGAATACGGGCGGCAAGACGGTTGCGCTCAAGACCGCGGGCTTGCTGTCGCTCATGGCGCAGAGTGGTCTGTTCGTGCCGGCCGACGAGGGGTCGCTGATCGCGGTGTTCGAGCGCGTGCAGGCCGACATCGGCGACGAGCAGAGCTTGCAGCAGAGCCTGTCGACGTTTTCGAGTCACGTCTCGCGGATCGTGCGCATGCTGCACGACGCCGACAGCTGCTCGCTGATCCTGCTCGATGAGCTCGGCGCTGGGACCGATCCGCGCGAAGGCGCCGCGATCGCCCGCGCCCTGCTGGATTTTCTTCGCACGCGCGGCGCGTACGTGGTCGCGACCACGCACTACCCGGAGCTGAAGGGCTACGCCGAGGCCACCGAGCGGGTCGAGAATGCCAGTGTCGAGTTCGATGTGCAGACGCTCTCGCCAACCTATCGCCTGATGATCGGCATGCCTGGCCGGTCGAACGCGCTGGCGATCGCCGAGCGGCTGGGCATGCCGGATGAGGTGCTCGAAGCGGCGAGGACCTACGTCTCGACACAGGCGCTCGAAGCCGAGCTGATGCTCGACGAGATCGCACGCGAACGGGCCACGGCTGAGGACGCGCGCGCCCGCGCGCTCAAGGAAGCCGCCGACGCGGCGACGCTCAAGGTTCGCGCTCGCACTGCCTTGCGCGATGCGGAGCAGGCCCATCGCAAGATATGGCAGGACGCCACAACTGCTGCTGAGGAAGAGTTGGCCGAGCTGCGGCGTGAGGCGCACCGCATTCGTCTGCAGCTGCAGTCGGCGCGCGAGCGCAGCGTATCGACCGAGTCAGCGCGTGAAGCCGTGGAGTCAGCGCTCAACTTACCCGCATTCAAAGCGCCGCCGGCCCCCGCCGTGCCCGAGCCCGAGCCGGAGCCCGCTGTCCCCGCGACAGTAGCGCTCGGCGCCGAAGTGATGATCCCGCGACTGGGCCTGCCCGGCCTGGTGACGGCCATCCGCGATGACGACGTGGAAGTCGAGGTGCTCGGCCGCCGCGTGCGCATGCCGCTACGCGAGCTGGAAGGCGCAACACGGCCCACGTCTGCCGAACGGCGACATGCCGAACCCTCGGCGACCATCGCGTTAGCTTCGCCGCGCGGGGACGTGCCACTACAGCTTGATCTGCGCGGCCTGCGCCGGGATGAAGCCCTGGAACGGATCTCCGAGTACCTGGCCGATGCAGCGCTGGCCGGCCTGCCCACCGCACGCATCGTGCACGGCAAAGGCACCGGCGCCATCCGCCAGGCAGTCCGCGAAACCCTGCGCAGCAGTCCCCATGTCGCGCGGTTCGAGCCCGAACGCGACGCCCACGGCGGCGACGGCGCTACCCAGGTCTGGCTGAAGTGAGGCGATTCACAGTCCCGATGTGATGCCGTTCACTGCTGGGGACGCGGCGCGGCGGCCATCCTCCAGTCATGAGCGCACCGCTGTTGTGGAGACACCTGGCCGAGCTGCAGAGTGCGCCGATGTCGGCGATCACGCTCGCGGCGGCGGGCTCCTTCGCCGGCCAGATCATGGCCGTGATCCAGGGGGCACCGCTGTGGGTCTATCTCCTCGCGGCGCTGGCGCCCTGGCTGCCCATTTTCGCGCTCGAAGTTGTGTGGACCTACCGCCACTACAAGTGGGTAGCCGTCTTCTGCGTGCTCATTCTGAGTCAGGCGGCGTACCTGCTGGAGCACGTGGCGCAGATCGTCCAGATCTTCCTGCTCGGTCGGCCGGTGGAGGCAGCGCCAGGCATCTTCGGCGTGCTCGACCTGCAGCGGGTCCACACGCTGTGGGCCATCTGGGGCTTCCTGGCCATCCTGCTTCTAGCAACCCGCTTCCCGCGCAACTTCTGGCTCTGGCCCTGCCTTGCGATAGCCGGCTTCGACGCAGTGCAGCACCTCGGAATCCTGATTCCGTTGGGTGTCCGCGCGGAGCTGGAGCTGGGCGTGAGCGTAGTCGAGTTCGCGACCCTCGCAATGGCGTTCATCTGGCAGGTCGGCCGTACCTACGATGCGTGGCTCGCCCGCGCGTTTCCCAACCTGCCGGAGCACGTGCTGATCGAAACGACCACACAACTGGAAGAGCTCCGGCTGCGCCCAGGCGAGCGCATCAAGCCGAACGGAGGCCGCTGGTACATCGTGACCCGCGGCACGGGCTCGCTGATCCGCGGTGGCCCGGGCGGGCACGACATCCTCTTGCGCGTGTTGTCGCCCGGCCAGGTAGTGCGCGGCGATGGCACGCTGTGCGCCGACTCCGCGCTCGAAGTGCTAGCGCTACCCGCCGTCTTCGGCTAGGTCAGTACATGCGGCCGCGCTGCCGCGCGATGTCGAAGCTGGCCGTCTTCGCCACCGCCATCACTGTCATCACGCCTGCTTGAACGGGGTCACTTACCACCAGGTCAGCAGCCTTGGGCGCCGAGCCCGCCATATTCAGGCTCACCACCAGCACCCCGCGCGCGCGCACCTCGCGCACTGCGTCGGTGATCTTGCCGCCCATCAGTGCGCCAGCCAACACGAGCGCCGCCGCGCGCGGCAGCCGACTGACCGCCCGAACCGCGTTGGCCAGGTTCTCCTCGCCGACGATCGGAATCGTGTCGACCGAGATCTTCTCGCCGCGGATGTTGTGCCGATCCGCCTCGGCGATGGCGCCGAGCGCCACCTGCCCGACCTGCGCTCCCCCACCAACCACGATGATCCGCTTGCCGTAGATCTCCAGCATGCTCGGCACTCGCTCGAGCTCGTCGACGACGTCCAGCGCCTCCATGTCCCGAATGAAGGCGTCCTCATCGTCGAGGCCGGTGATCTCCCAGAACAACGCGCTGCGCTCACCGCGCTCGAGGATGTCCACGGAGACGATGTAGCCGCCGTGGCGCACGATCACACTGCTCATCGCATACAGCACGCCGGCGCGATCCGGGCCGCGGCACACAATTGCAAGCGGAGGCGCGGCGGTGTCCGACACAGGCAGAGAGTACTACTCGTGAACGCGCAGCAGACTGCCGACGGTCTTCACGACAGGCATGTGTTGCAACGTGGCGATGGCGTCCTGCACGGCCTCTTCGCTGGCCAGGTGCGTGGTCAGTACGATTTCAGCACCCGGCACGTCGTCGCCCAGGACAACGCTTTCCTTCTGCACCACGCTCGCCAGGCTGATGCCGCGATCGCCCAGGACCGTGGTAATCGCGGCCATGACACCCGGTCGATCCAGCGTCAGCAGGCGCAGGAAGTAGCGGGTCTGCAGCAAGCGCATCGGCCGCACTTGCGGGGCAGCCGTCGCTGGCTGCGCGGAGCCCCGACCCGCGCTGGTCCCAAGGGCGATGAGATCCGCCACTACTGCCGAAGCAGTCGGCTCCGAGCCGGCGCCGCGGCCATAGAACAACGCGGTCCCGATCAGGTCGCCCTGGACTTGCACGGCGTTGAACGCGTGGTCCACTGAGGCCAGCATCGACCCGTTGTGCACGAGCGTCGGATGTACGCGCGTCTCGACCTGGCCATCGACCAGCCGAGCAATCGCGAGCAGCTTGACGCGGTAGCCCATCTCGGCGGCGTACAGGATGTCGCGCTGCGACACCCGGGTGATGCCTTCGCGGTGCACCTGCTCCGGCATGACCGGCACCCCGAACGCAAGCGACGCCAGAATCGCGAGCTTGTAGGCAGCGTCCCACGCCTCGACGTCGTTGGTCGGATCGGGCTCCGCGTAGCCCAGTTGCTGCGCCTCCCCGAGCGCGTCCGCGAAACTGGCGCCGCTCTCGGTCATCCGCGTCAGGATGTAGTTGGTGGTGCCGTTCACGATGCCCACCACGCTGGTGATGTCATTCGCCGCGAGGTCGAGCTGGAACGGTCCGATGAGCGGGATCCCACCGCCAACGCTGGCCTCATAGGCGACGCTGACGCCGCGTTTCGCGGCTCTGGCCAGGATCGCCGGGCCATGCTTGGCCATGACTTCCTTATTGGCGGTCACGACGTGCTTGCCGCGTTCGATCGCTTGCAGGATGAGCGTGCGCGCGGGCTCTTCACCGCCGATGACCTCGATGACGATGTCCACGTCCGGATCGTCGATCACTTCGTTGGCATCGGTCACCAGCGGCAGCGCTGCCGACACCGGTCGCGACTTCGCCACGTCGCGTACCAGCACTTTACAGATCCTGACCGGCCGCCCAATGCGCCGCTCGAGAGCCTCGCGCTTGCCGAGCAGCACATTGGCGACGCCCGCGCCAACGGTTCCGAGGCCGAGCAGTCCTACGCCGAGCGGGCGCACCTGGCTACCGTAGCGGAACGTTCGCGGTTTGCGGAACGCTGGTCGCGGTGGGCTGCACCGCCGCGACTGGCGTTGGCGGCGGCGCGGCGGGCTTCGGAGAAACCTTCCAGAACTGCGAGCGGTAGACGTCCCACAGATCGAGGATCGCCTCAGCTCGGCGACTGGCAGTGCGCTCGAAGTGTTCCTGCACCAGGCCGTACACGAGCGACAGCTCGTCCGAGTCCATCAGCCGCGTGGCTTGCACCAGCTCGCCGTTCAGCCGCGAGGGAAAATCGCCTTCCTCGTCCAGCACGTACGCGACGCCATTGGTCATGCCCGCGCCGAAGTTACGGCCGGTCTCACCCAGCACCAGCACGGTGCCGCCGGTCATGTACTCACAGCCGTGATCGCCGACGCCCTCGACGACGGCAGTCGCGCCGGAGTTGCGGACGCAGAACCGCTCCCCGGCCCGCCCGGCGGCAAACACTCGACCACCCGTTGCGCCGTACAGGACGGTGTTGCCGACGATCGTGTTCTTGTGCGGCTTGAAGCGCGCCATATCGGCCGGCATCAAGACGATCTCCCCACCGCTCATGCCCTTGCCGAGATAGTCGTTGGCTTCACCCTCCAGGGTCAGCAGCATGCCCTCGGTGTTGAAGGCGCCGAACGATTGGCCCGCCGAACCGACGAAGCGCACGTCGATGAACGGGTGATTGCCCAACGGCGAGTACGTGTTCTGAGGGCGCTGCAATCGACCCGCGCCAATCTCACCGGCGATGCGCGCACCCACGGTACGGTCTCGATTTCGAATGAGCCGCGCGGCTTTGAACCGCGGCGCCGACTCGAGCGCGATCTGCGCTTCGCGCAGCAGACCCTCGTCCAGCGGCTCCTGGTCTTCGGGTCGATCGTTGCGCGACAGCATGCACCGACGCGGCTGCGCACCACTCGGATCCGGATCGGCCAGCACCGCCGTGAGATCGATGCCGTTGACGGTGCGTGCCTGGCATAACAGATCGACCCGCCCGACAGCCTCGTCGATCGAGCGCAGCCCGAGGCTTGCCAGCAGCTCGCGCACCTCTTCGGCCAAATGCATAAAGAACGAGATGACCTGATCGGGGGTGCCCTTGAATTTCGCCCGCAGCTCGGCGCGCTGTGTCGCGATGCCGGTCGGGCACGTGTTGAGGTGGCACTGGCGGGCCATGTCGCAGCCGAGCGCGACCAGCGGCGCGGTCCCGAACCCGAACTCCTCAGCGCCGAGGAGCGCAGCGATCACGACGTCGCGCGCGCGCCGAAGACCGCCGTCGGTACGCAGGCGGACGCGCTCCCGCAGGCCATTGCGGACCAGCACCTGTTGCGCCTCGGCCACGCCCAGCTCCCACGGGCTACCCGCGTGCTTGATGCTGCTCAGCGGGCTGGCGCCGGTCCCACCGTCGAAGCCCGACACGAGCACGTAGTCGGCGTATGCCTTGGCAACACCCGCGGCCACGGTCCCCACGCCTGCTTCCGAGACCAGCTTTACGCCAACCCGACCGCGCGGGTTCACTCGCTTCAGGTCGTAGATCAGCTGCGCCAGGTCTTCGATGGAGTAGATGTCGTGGTGCGGCGGCGGCGAGATCAGACTCGTGCCTGGTACGGCGTGGCGCAGCCGGGCGATCAGCTCGGTGACCTTGTGCGCCGGCAACTGCCCGCCTTCGCCAGGCTTGCTGCCCTGCGCCATCTTGATCTCCATCTCCTCGGCATGCGCGAGATAGCGCGCGGTCACCCCGAAACGCGCTGAGGCGACTTGCTTGATCTTGTTGTCGGCGCGATCGCCGTTCGCACGCGAGGCGTAGAACGCCGGGTCCTCGCCACCCTCGCCCGAGTTCGATCGCGCCCCAATCCGGTTCATCGCCACTGCCAGCGTCTCATGCGCTTCGGGGCTCAGCGCACCCAACGACATGGCCGTGCACACGAAGCGCGTGGCGATGTCGGTCGCCGGCTCGACCTCTGCGAGCGGTACCGCTGCCCCGGCGGGGCTGATCTCCAGCAGGTCGCGCAGGACTCTGGGCTGCTCGGCTGAGTCGGTGAGTCGGTAGAACTCCTGCCATGCGTCGGGGGCGCCGTTATCGAGCCCCTTGTGCAACGCACGGATAACCGGCGGCTCCCAGGCGTGATGCTCCCCATCGCGACGGAAGCGGACCAGGCCGTAGTCGGGCAAGCGATCTGGTGTGTCCGAGCCAAACGCGAGACTGTGTCGATCCAGCACCGGTCGACACAGATCCTCGATGCGCAAGCCGCCGATGCGGTTCGGAGTCCCGGCGAAATAGCGGTCCACCACGCTGTGGCTCAGTCCGAGGCATTCGAAGATCTGCCCGCCGCGGTAGCTCGCGCTGGTCGAGATGCCCATCTTGCTCATGATCTTGAGCAAGCCCTTGTCGGCGGCCTTCAGGAAGTTGTGCTCGGCGGTGTCGGGGTCGGGATAGTCGCTCGGTGCGTTGTGCAGGCTGGTGCGTTCGTGGCCATTGCCGTTCTGCGGCACACGCGCCCGCTCGTCCTCGCCCAGGGCGCGCGCCGTGCGCAGCGCCAGCCATGGGCAGACCGCGCCGGCGCCGTAGCCAAGCAGCACTGCCAGGTGATGGACGTCCCACGCATCGCCCGCTTCGACCACCAGATCCACACGCGTGCGCAGACCAGCCGACAAGAGCCGCTGGTGGACTGCGCCGAGCGCCAGCAGCATCGGCATCGAGGCGCAGTCGGGACCAACCCGTCGATCTGACAGGATCAGCAGCTGCGCACCAGCGCGCGTGCGCTGCTCGGCAACGTCGGCCAGTCGCTCCAGGGCTGGGTGTAGACCTGCGGTGCCTTCATCCGGATCAAACGTCGCATCCAGCTCGACCACAGTCAGCGTCGTCTGGGCGCGAATCGCGGCGAGCTGGTGCTCGTCGATGATCGGCGACGGGAGCTCGATTAGATTGGGCTGGGCACCGTCCACCATCAGCAGGTCGGGCTGCGGTCCGAGCCAGCTGCGTAGGCTCATCACCAGCGTCTCGCGCAGCGGGTCGATCGGTGGGTTGGTGACTTGCGCGAAGCGCTGGCGGAAGAACGCGTAGAGCGGTCGCGGCACGCGCGCGAGCGGTGCGATCGGCGTGTCATCGCCCATCGACCACACTGCGTCCTGGCCCTCCGCACCCATGGTCCGCAGCACGATCTTGACGTCCTCGTTGGAGTAGCCAAGCGCCCGCTGCAGGACCGGTACGTGTCGAGTGTCGGCGACTGCCTTGTGCTCCTCGGGCTCGATCGGTACGGCGCTCAGCCACGACTTCCACGGCTTGCTCTGGCCGAGCTCGCGCTTGATGTCCGCATCGTGCAGGATCTCGTGCCGTTCGAGATCGAGCGCCAGCATCTGGCCGGGGCCGAGTCGCCCCTTCTCGACGATGCGGTAATCGTCCAACTCGATGGCGCCGACCTCGGAACCCGCGACGACGAGTCCCTCCGCGGTGACCTTGTAGCGACATGGCCGTAGGCCGTTGCGATCGAGCGCCGCGCCGACGTAGCGACCATCGGCGAAGGCGAGCGCCGCTGGACCGTCCCACGGCTCGATCATCGGCGCGTGGTAGCGGTAAAACGCCTGCGCGTCGGCCGACATCTGGGTATTGCCTTCCCAGGCCGCGGGCATCAGCACGCTCAGCGCGTGCAGCATGCTGCGACCTGAGCGCTCGAGCAAGTGCAGCGCTTCATCCAGGCTGGTCGAGTCGGAGCCAGCTTCCCAGATGACCGGTCGCACCGCGGGCGGCAGCTGCGCTTCGCGGGCGCGCATCCAGGCGCGATTGCCGAGCAGCGTATTGATCTCGCCGTTGTGCGCCAGCATGCGGAAAGGCTGCGCCAGCTGCCAGGTGGGGAAGGTGTTGGTCGAGTAGCGCTGGTGGTAGACGGCCAGCGCGCTCTCGTAGTCGGGATCTCGCAAATCCGAGTAGAACGCCGGCAGCTGGTGCGCCGCGAACAGCCCCTTGTAAACCAGCGTGCGGCACGACAGGGACACCACGTAGAAGCCGCTTCGGTACAGATCGTCGCGCTCGGCCCAGCGCTCCATTTCTTTCCGCGCGTAGTACAGGCTGTTCTCGAAGTCCTCGGCGTGCGCGTTGCGCGGCACGATCAGCGCCTGGCGGATGCGCGGCAATGTGGAGCGAGCCCCATCGCCTAGCTGTTCTGGATCGATCGGCACGTCGCGCCAGCCCAGCAGTCGCACGCCGTGCGCCTTGAGCGCGACCTCGACCACCTCTTCGCCAGCCTGTTCGGGCAGGAAGAACATGCCTACGCCGAGCAGGTCTTCGTCCACGATGCGGCCGAGTCCGAGCCGCTCCGCCTCGCGGCTCAGGAGCTTGCGCGGAAGCTGGGTCAGCACCCCCGAACCGTCGCCGCTTTTGCCATCGGCGGCGACCGCGCCGCGGTGACTCAGGTTCGCGACGGCTTCAACCGCTTTGGCGACGATGTCGTGTGCGGGCTGGCCGCTGAGGCGCGCGACAAAACCAACGCCGCAGGCGTCGTGTTCAAAGCGCGGGTCGTACAGCCCTGCGGGTTGGAAGGGAAAGTCGTGTCGGTGGGCCACGGTGAAAAAAGGCGCTTAAGACAACAGTAGCCGCCGTGCCACATTGACACGTCGGCCACATGGGGGACCGCCCTGGTCCCTTCGAACAGTAATCCTACCGATTGACTGGACCGCCGGCAAGCGCGGCGGCAGGTCGGACCTCGCCGGTCAACTTGCCGGCCCAATTGTGGATCTCGAGACACGGGCCATGTTCGTGCAGCGCGCCCCTGGCCACCCAGCCCAACCGTTCGGCGGCCGTTACGACCGTGACTTTGCGCGCGCGCTGCGCGGCATCACCGTCCAGCAGCTTGAATGCCACGCCCAGACCCGAGGTGTGGCCCATGCCGAAGTAGCCCTCTGCGCCACCCTTCGCGACCACGGCGCCGTTGGCTGCCCGCATGAGATCGGTGTCGACTCGCCCATGCGTGCCGGCGACCAGCTCAGGATGCGCGCGCATGGCAGCGCTCACCTGGTGCAGCGGGGACCGCCATTGCTCAGGAGCCGCTTCTGGCCTGGCGAGTAAGGCAAAGCCGCGCGCCAGCTTGCGCAGCGGCACCGCGTACGCCGGCGCGCTGCACCCGTCGATGCCCACTGGCAAATTGTCGCCGTCGAGCTGCAGCACCTCGACGAGCGTGCGCCGAATGGCTTGCTGGGCCGGGTGCTGGAGATCCAGGTAGCCCTCGAGTGGCGCATCCAGCAGGCGCGCCAGCGACAACATGCCGGCGTGTTTGCCCGAGCAGTTGTTGTGCACCGCTTGCGGCTGCGTGACGTGCTTGGCCGCTTCTAGTTCGGCCGGGGCATGAGCGCCGCACGCGAGTGCCTCTGGCGTGGCGCCGATCTTGTCGAGCAGGCGACAGACCGCCTCGATGTGGATCTCCTGCCCCACGTGGCTCGCCGATCCGATCGCAAGATCGCGCTGATCCAGCCCAAAGCGTTCGACGCCGCCCTGCGCGACCAGCGCAAGCAGCTGGAAGGGCTTGAGTGAAGAACGCGGAAAGCTCACCAGGTCCGGGTCGCCGATTGACCACTGCGCGTTGCCGTCACTGCCGACCATCACGAGGGTGCCGTGGTGCACGCTCTCCACGATGCCGCCACGCGTGGTCTCGACGAGTACTTCCGATGCAGGCACCGGCTACACGGTATCAATATGCATTCCGTGGCCCGCACGCTGCTGGCGGTGCACGCGCATCCAGACGACGAGACCGTCACCACCGGCGGCACGCTGGCCCGCTACGCCGCCGAGGGTGTGCGCACCGTCGTGGTTACGTGCACGCTCGGCGATCTCGGCGAAGGCGTTGTGGGTGACGTCGGCGCTCATCGCAGGGCTGAGCTCGAAGCGGCCGTGAACGTCCTCGGCGTCAGCCGTCTCGTGCCGCTCGGCTACGCCGACTCGGGCATGCCTGGCTGGCCAGAGAACCATCGGCCGGGCGCCTTCTTCGCCGCCGAGCTACTTGAAGCCACCGAGCGGCTGCTGCGCATCATCGACGAGGAGCGGCCGCAGGTGGTGATCGCCTACGACGAGACCGGCGGCTACGGCCACCCCGACCATCTGAAAGCGCACCAGGTCGCGGTCGCTGCCTGCGCACGCGCGGCCGTACCGAAGCTGTACTTCATTCGCATCCCACTGAGCTGGTCGCACCGCTTCGTTTCAGCTCTCCGCGCCGCCGGCATCGATGCCCCAGCCAGCGCACCCACGGGCGCCAACGCCGGGCCGGACGTGAACGAGGTAGGCGTCCCGGATGAGCTGATCACCACCGCGCTGGACGTCCGCAAGTTTGTCGAAGTGAAGCGCCGCGCACTGGCCTGTCATCGCTCGCAAATGCCACCCGACCACTTCCTGGCGCGCATGCCCCTCGATCTCGCCCAGGACCTCTGGGCCACCGAGTTCTTCTCCCGCGAGACGGGCCGGACGAGCGCTCGGCCAGGCGAGCTCGAAACCGATCTGTTCGACGGTCTCCCGTGAGAGCGCGCCCGCTACTGGGCGGCGATGGCGGCGCGGCCGCCGCGCAGCACGTACTTCTGGATCTTGCCGGTGGCGGTTTTGGGGAGCTCGGTCACAAACGTCACCGTCTTGGGCACTTTGAAGTGCGCCAGGCGATCGCGCGTGAACTGCCGCAGCTCTTCCTCTTCGGCGAGGGCGCCTGGCTTCAGGATCACGAACGCGTGCGGCGCCTCCCCCCAGCGCTCATCGGCCATGCCGACCACGGCTGCTTCCTGGACAGCCGGGTGGCGCAGCAGCATGCCTTCGACTTCCACTGAGGAGATGTTCTCGCCGCCGCTGATGATCACGTCCTTAATGCGATCGCGCACTTCCACGAAGCCATCCGGGTGCACCACCGCCGCATCGCCGGTGTGGAACCAGCCGTCGCGGATGACTGCCGCGGTGGCGTCGGGATCGTTGTAGTAGCCGTGCATCACGACGTTGCCGCTGACCACGATCTCACCCAGCGTCTGCCCGTCCCAGGCAACTTCACGGTCCTGCTCGTTGACCACCCGCAGCTCACCGGAAGTGATCAGCTCCACGCCCTGGCGCGCCTTGACCACGGCACGGTCCTCGGAAGACAGATCGCTGTGCTCGGGCCGCGGCTCGCACACGGTGATGAACGGCGCGGTCTCGGTCAAGCCGTACACATGCAAGATGTCCCAGCCAAATTCACCTTCGATGCGGCCGATCGTCGCTGCCGCCGGTGGTGCGCCCGCGGTCAGCACCCGAACGCCGCGTCGCACGCCACGCCGCTGCTGCTCTGGCGCGCTGGCGATGCCAATCAACACGGTCGGCGCCGCGCACAGCATGGTCACCTGCTCGAGATTGATCAGCTCGAACGCGCGCGCTGGCTCGACGCGCCGCAGGCACACGTGCTTGCCACCCACCGCCGTCACGATCCACACGAAGGTCCAGCCATTGGCGTGGAACATCGGCAGCGTCCACAGATAGGTATCCGCGGGCGACATCGCCACATGGATCAGCGTGCCGACAATGTTCACGTAGGCATTGCGATGCGTGATCATCACGCCCTTGGGTCGCGAAGTGGTGCCGCTCGTGTAATTGATCGCGAGCAGGTCGCGTTCGTCGAGGGTGGGGCGCACGAAGTCAGGGGTAGCGCCGGCGACGGCGCGTTCGTAATCCAGCCAGCCTTCGGCGCCGCCCTCGAGTGCTACGAAGTGCTGTACGTTGGGGATCTGGTCGCGGATGCCGTCGACCGCCGCGAGATAGTCGGAGTGGGCGCACACTACGGTCGCGCCGCTGTGGGAGATGATGTAGGCAAAATCGTCGGGGGTGAGCCGATAGTTGATCGGGACCACGACCGCGCCGATCTGCGGCACCGCATAGAACGACTCGAGCTGCGCGTGTGTGTTGGGGGCGATATACGCGACACGGTCGCCTTTGCCGACGCCCAGCCGCTGCAGCGCGGACGAGAACCGATCGCAGCGCTCGAAAAACTGGCGGTAGGTGAGTCGCAGGTCGCCGTCGACGACAGCTTCGCGGTCGGCGTAGAGCCGGCGTGCGCGCCGAGCAAATTCGAGTGGTGAGAGTGGCAGTTCCATCCGTGCCCCTGGGCTTGCAGGATAATCCCCCTCGAGCAGAAGTCACTGCGAGCTTGCGAGGAATCTCATGGCTGCGCGAGAGATCTCTCGCTTCGCTCGGGATGACAAGTTAGCCATGGACGTACTAACCGAGCAGATCGCCTACTACCGCGCCAGGGCCGAGGAGTACGACCAGTGGTGGTTTCGTCAGGGCCGCTATGACCAGGGCCCTGAACATACCGCTCAGTGGTTCACCGAAGTCGCGCAGCTCCATGCGGCTCTAGCCGAGTTTGGCCCAAGTGGCAGCGTCCTCGAGCTCGCCTGCGGCACCGGCCTGTGGTCGCAGGAGCTCGCCCGCTACGCCGACTCGCTGACGCTGGTCGATAGCTCGCCCGAAGTCATGGCCATCAACGCCACCCGCGTCGAGCATCCGCACCTGCAACGCATCCAGGCCAACCTCTTTGAATGGCAGCCCACTGACACGTATGACGTGGTGTTCTTCAGCTTCTGGCTCTCGCACGTGCCATTGGACAGATTCGATGCCTTCTGGGATCTGGTCAGGCGCTGCCTGAAGCCAACCGGCCGGGCGTTCTTCATCGACTCGCTGTACGACGAGCGCAGCACCGCTCGCGACCACCAGCTACATGGCCCGCACGTGACCACGGTAGATCGCGAGCTGAGTGACGGCCGCGAGTTTCGCATCGTCAAGGTCTTCTACCGCGCGGCTGATCTCGAGCACCGACTTCGAGACCGCGGCTGGCACGCCGATGTGCGCTCGACGCCGACGTACTTCCTGTACGGCTCGGCCACGCGGTAGGCCATGCCGCTTGCCGCACCGCAGGTCCGCATGCGACCAGACATCGCCGAAGCCCTCGCCTGGGGCCGGCCCGTGGTCGCACTCGAGAGCACGCTGATCGCCCACGGTCTACCCCGCCCGGACAATCTCGCCCTGGCTCGTGAGCTCGAAGACATCATCCGCGAGGAAGGCGCGGTGCCCGCGACGGTGGGGATGGTCCGTGGCATCCCGACAGTCGGTCTGACCGACGCCGAGGTTGAACGGATCGCCACGACCGATGTCCCAAAGCTCAGCCTGCGTGATCTCGCCGCGGCCACGGCGCAGGGCTGCGACGGCGCCACCACCGTGGCAAGTACAGCCTGGCTGGCTGGTCGCGCTGGGGTCCGGATGTTCGCAACCGGTGGTCTGGGGGGCGTACATCGCGAAGCTCGTGAGACGTGGGATGAATCGGCAGATCTGGTCGCGCTCAGCCGCGTGCCGATCGCCGTGGTGTGCGCGGGCGTGAAGTCGATCCTCGACGTCGGCGCCACGCTGGAACGACTGGAGACCTTGAACGTGGCCGTGATCGGCTACGGAACTCGTCGCTTTCCAGGGTTCTACCTCTCAGACAGCGGTTTTCCCGTTGACTGGTCCGTCGAGACACCCGCGCAAGCGGCCGATGTGATTCGTGCGCAGGTCGGCATTGGCCTGGGCGACAGCGGCATCGTGTTCGGCAACCCACTGCCACTCGAGGACCAGCTTGATCCTGCCTTGCACGAGCAGGTGCTGAAAGCAGGGCTCGAAGCAATTCGTCAGAAAGACGTCCGCGGGAAGGCGGTGACCCCGTTCCTGCTCGACTTTTTCCGCACCGAGACCGGTGGCGCGAGCGTGCGCGTCAATCTGCAGCTGGTGCGCAACAACGCGCGACTCGCGGCACAGATCGCTAGCTGCCTCTAATCAGGTTTAGCGGCAACCCGCCAGTCGAGCCCCGCCTGCAGCACCTCCGCCAGGTGGTGCGCAATGCGGAGTGCCTTCTCGGCCAGCTCAGGTTTGACGGCGCCCACCCGCACCACCGTCGCCAGATCCTGCTCGTCCACGACCTGCACGCGGCCGTTGGGGTAGCGCACGACGTCTACTTCGAGGTCCGTATAGCGCACCCGGCCAGGCAGAAACTCGACCGGCGTCTGCACGTTGAACAGCTCGCCGATCAATCGACCATCAGCGCGAAAGTACGCTCGCCGCAGTACCCAGCCACCCTCGATGACTTCGATCACGCCGTGATCGCCAGCTTCGATCCGATCCCCCAGGCTGTCGTACCGCCCGCCTGCCCGGAATGTGCGGCGGACGGTCAATTGCCCATCGTCCCAACGCTCGACGATGCCTGTGGTGACCTGCGTTGCCTTCCACGGCTTCACGTGCTCGAGCGTGACAATGGACCCCACGTCGAAGCCGGCCATACGAGTACCGTAGCCGGCGTGAGCCAGCCTGCGCGCGAGTACGCCCTCGAGACGTGGATGATCCACGCGGACATCGATCCGACCGGCGCGCTCGTGCCGCCCATCTACCCCGCGGTCGGGTATGTGCGGCCCAGGCTGGACGAGCCTGGCGAGTTCATGTACTCGCGCCGCGACAACCCCACCCGCCAGGCGCTCGAACATGTCCTTGCGCGCCTGCATGGCGCGCAGCGCGCGGTGGCCTTCGGGTCGGGTATGGCCGCGGTCACCGCGGTCGGTCAGCTGCTGCCAGCGAGCAGCCATGTCCTGCTCCCGGATGACGTCTACGGCAATACGCATCGTCTGTACACGCTGATCCTGCCCGAGCAGCAGATCGAGGTCGACTTCGTCGACTACACCAACATCGAGGCGGTGCGGAGCAAGTTGCGCCCGACCACGCGCCTGTTGTGGATCGAGACGCCCACCAACCCCACGCAGAACATCGTCGATCTCAGCGCTGTGACTGAGCTCGGCCACGCCCACGGTGCGCTGGTAGCAGTCGACAACAGCTGGCTCTCGCCGTACTTCCAGCAGCCACTTGCGTTCGGCGTCGACCTGGTCGTCGAAAGCACGACCAAATATCTCAACGGGCACGACGATGTGCTGGGCGGGGCGGTCCTGACCAACGTCGCCCAGCTCGGCGAACGTCTGGCATTCCTGCAATACGTCGGCGGCGCGGTGCCCAGTCCGTTCGATTGCTGGCTGCTGTTGCGCGGTCTCAAGACGCTTGCGGTGCGCATGGAGCGTCACCAGCGCAACGCGCTCGCGGTCGCGACGTTTCTCACGCAGCACCCGTGCGTTGAGCGCGTCCACTACCCCGGCCTGCCCAACCACCCCGGGCAGGACATCATCCGCCGCCAGATGCGCGGCCCAGGCGGGATGGTGTCGTTCGAGGTTCGGGGTGACCGCGAGGCGGCACGTCGGGTAGCGGAGGCCACTCGGTTGTTCCGACTCGCGTCAGGTTTCGGCGGTGTGGAATCGCTGGTCGCTCATCCATTGACGATGACGCATGCCAGCCAGGTCGGCCTCGAGATCGCACCCAGCGAACGGCTGCTGCGCCTGTCGGTGGGATTGGAAGCCGAGGCCGACCTGCTGGACGATCTGGATCAAGCCCTGTCAGTCGCTGATCAGGCTTAAGGCTTTACGGTTGTACTCCAGCTGAATCTGGCTCAGCTGGCCCGCACTATCGCCAGATGCCGATCGCCAGCGATGCCCATCCGACGAGGAAGGCGAGTCCGCCAAGCGGGGTGATCGCCCCCAACCAGCGGACATCGCTCAGCGCGAGCAGATACAGACTGCCGGAGAACAGCACCGTCCCGGCCACGAACAGCCAGCCGGCAGCGCTGAGCCAGGTCGAGCCGTCGATCGAGAACCGCGCCAGCAGGACGCCAACCGCCAGCAACGCCAGCGCGTGGTACATCTGGTACTGGGCTCCGGTCTGGAACGTGTCGAGGGCGCTCCCCGACAGGCGCTCGCGGAGCGCATGCGCGCCGAACGCACCAGCAGCCACCGCGAGGAACGCGCTCAGCGCTCCGAGCGTGATGAACACCCGATCCATCGCTGGTGCCTATGCTAACCGGCTCCAGTTCGCGGTCCACCGCCGCACGTGCTCGAGGTCGGCCGCAGCGTACCGTTGCGCCAGGTCGTTGAGCATCGCCCCACCTGCCCACGCATAGAACGGCGCCAGGTGCTCGCCAAACGGCCCGTACCCTGCCCGCCAGCCGACCTCGAAGAGCCTCAACCCGATGCGTTGGGCAGCGTTTGTTGTCCCGGGTGGCGGTAGCCGCAGGATGCTCAACGTGCGTGCGACGTCCGCCCGCGGGTCGCCAGCATGCGCATTGGTCCAGTCGATGATCGCCGTCATTCGACCACGGCTGGCCAGAACGTTCAGCGGGTGGTAGTCCAGGTGCAGCAGCCGATCGGTGCGCAACGACAGCGCGCGCAATCGCTCCGCCAGCCCTGGCTCGCACGCGCGCGGCCAGTCGATCCACGTCGTGCGCAGCCCGCCTGGTGCGCGAACCGAGTGCATCTGCACCTGCAGCCGACCGAATGCCCGCCCCAGCTGCAGCACCCGCCAGGGCTCCTTCTGGAGAGCATCCAGCAGCGGCCGACCCGCGCACCACTCCATCAGCATCGCTGGGCGCGCCTCGTGGCTACCCACGGCGTGCACCCGCGGAACCGGCAACCCCGCCTCGACTGCCTGCCGCAGCACCGCCAGCTCGCGCTGCAGCACCTCCAGCTCATGCACCCGGAACACCCGCAAGGCATAGTCGCGACGATCCGTCTCGATGCGCCAGACGCTGGTGGCGAACCCGCCGCTCGCCGGTGACATGCGGCGAATCGCGGCGGGCTCGAGCACCCCGCCATTGTCACAGGCGCGCGGGTTGCCATCCTCCCAGCGCCTGCTCGACCCGCCCCGCGAGCGCCAGCGCGACGTCTTCCCGCCACGGTTTCGGGGCAATCTGGACGCCGATCGGGAGCCCTTCGGAAGAGGTTCCGCCGCGCACCGTCGCCGCTGGCCATCCATTGAGGTCGTACTGCATGGCGTAGCTGAACCCGGCCAGCGTCTCCTGCTGCAGGCTCGTGCCATGCGGGATGGCCGGGCTGGCCGAAACCGGCGACATCACCGCGTCGAACTGCGACAGAAATCCGAGCTGCTGCGCGCGCCAGATATCGAGCTGCAGCAGCAAGCCCACCAGGTCGGCGGCGGACATCGCGAACTGGTGCAGCACCCCGCCGACCCCGAGCAGCAGCGGGCTCGGCTCCGTCGTGCCGATCATCGCGAGCAAGTGCTGCGCGTTCCTGAGCGCCTTCTCGAGTGGAAACGCCGTCCCCAGATCCGTGGCCAGGGACAGCGTCGCCAACAGCTCCGCGAGCCGCAGCTCCATCGCGAGCCACGTTAACTCGCTGCCGCTATCCGAGTCCCTGAGCGGTCCAGAGTTCGCTGCAGAGGCCAGATCCCCAGCTCCTGATGGAGCAGGACCGCGGCGGCGCCCAACGCGGTGATGTCGGCACCAATCGCCGAGAAGTTCACACGCGTCGCGCGCGCCAGTGCCGCGAGCGACCTGCGGCACCCCTCGGCCCGCACCAGTTCGAGCAGCGGTTCGCCGAGCTCTGTTACCCGGCCGGCGATAACGATGTTCTGCACGTTGAGCGTGCCGACCAGCATCGCGATCGCCAGTCCCAGGGCGCGCGACGCCTCCACGACAACTCGGCGTACACACTCGTCGCCCGCCTCGTACGCTCTGAGCACGGCCGCCATATCGAGAGCCTCGTCACACGTGGCTGCCTGATGCAGGATCGAGAACGGGTCGGCGCGAGCCGCGGCGCTGACCGCGCGCAGGATCGCGGATGCGCTGGCGACTGTCTCGAGGCAGCCGCGGTTGCCACACTGACACGTCCGCCCACCGTCGTCGAACACCAGGTGGCCAATTTCACCGGCGCCGAAGTGATCGCCGTGCAGCAAGCGACCCTCGAGCACCACACCGGCGCCGAGGCCCTCCTCGCTTTTGATCACGACCAGGTTGCCGGTGCCGTCATGGGCCCCGAAGAAGTACTCACCCATCGCCGCGGCCTGGCTGTCGTTGAGTACATACACGGGTAGCCCGTAGCGCGCTGCAAGCAGGTCGCGCAGCGGCACGTCGAGCCAGTCCAGATTGACCGCCCAATGCACTGGGCTGCCACGCTGCAGATCGATCAAGCCGGGTGTACCAATGCCCAGTCCGAGCAGCGGAGCGTCTGCTTCGGCGGCCAACGCGTCGACCAGCTTGTACACCAGCTCGACGGCGGCCGTGCCGCTTCGCCCGTCACGCGGCACGTTCAGGGCGCGGCGGATCTCGCCGCGCAGATTGATGACCGCACCGCGAAAGTCGGCGCCGGACAGGTCGACACCAATCAGGTGCCGAGCATCGGCTCTGACACGCAGCAGGATGGGCGGCTTGCCCAGACTCGGCCGACCGCGACCGATCTCCTTGACCAGCCCGCGCTCGAGCAGCTCGCCGACCGCCTCGCCGACCGATGTGCGCGAGAGGCCTGTTCGACGGGCCACGGCGGCGCGACTGATCTCACCAGCCTCGTAGATGGTGCTCAGCACGAGGCTGTCGTTGTGGGCTTTGGTCTGCTGTTGGGTGGCTTTGCCACCACGCAGAGCGTGGGTCATACAGGTGCCAAAGGATTCGAGAACGCCGGGTCTTGACAATTTGCCCGGGCGGTGTAACGTATTTTGTCAGCCCACTGGACAATGTCGAGTATAGGCGCGCTCGACCGGCCTGTCCAGACGTCATATATCCTCGGCCCGGAGGGAGTCTCTCCACGATGACTGCTAGTCCGTCCGCGTTCGACCACCGCATCTCGCGAAGACAGTTGTTGCGTACCGTGACCGTCGGCAGTGGTCTGGCCTTGCTGGCCGCCGCGACGTCGTCGGCCATCCCCGTCGCCGCCGCCGTCGCCGCCGCCCCCGCCGCACAGGCGGGCAAGGAGTTCCACGGCGCGTGGCCGTTCGAGCTACCGCCCAATGGCCACTTCAACTACATGGTCGGCGTCGCCCACGGCATCCTGCGGGGCGGCATCTACGACGACCTGGTCACGCTGCCGATGGCCATGTACTACTGGAAGGCGCAGCAGTGGCTGCCGCTGCTGGCCGAAAACTGGTGGTTCGATAACAGCAATAACACCTTCAACATTCAGCTGCACCAGAATCTGTACTGGAGCGACGGCAACCAACTGACCTCCAAGGACGTCGTCAGCACGTTCTGGTCGGCACGCATCATCCGCAACGTCGTCTGGCAGTACATCGACAGCGTCACCGCCACCGACCTGCTGACGGTCAGCTTCCACATGAGCAAGCCGTCGACGGTTGTCGAACGCTACGTCCTGCGTCAGGTCAACATCCTGTCCGACGTGCACTATGGCGACTGGGCCCGCAAGGCTCAGGACCTCTTCAACAGTGGCAAGGATCTGGATTCGACAGAAGGCAAGCAGCTCAACACCGATTTCCAGCAGTTCCGTCCACAACAGGTCATTGCCAGCGGTCCGTTCAACTTCGACTACAACAGCATCACCAACGCTCAGCTGACGCTGGTGAAGAACCCCTCCGGCTACCGTGCCGGCAACGTCCTGTTCGACAAGGTCGTGCTGTTCAACGGCGAGACGCCGGACATCACACCGATCGTCCTCAACAAGGACGTGGATTACGCCACCCACGGGTTCCCGCCGGCGACGGAGCAGGCATTCCAGGCCGCCGGCATCCGCATTCTCCGGCCACCCGTCTACAGCGGCCCGGCGCTGCTGATCAACCTCGACAAGCTGACGGAGTTCAGCGACAAGCGCGCGCGGCAAGCGCTCGCGTACGTGATCGACCGCGGCCAGAACGGTACGGTCTCGCTCGGCCAGTCAGGCGTGGGCGTCAAGTACATGGCTGGTTTTTCCGACATCCTCGTGCCGAACTGGATCTCGGCCGACGACATTCAGCGGCTGAACCCCTATCCACTCGATGTGGGCAAGGCGAGCGACCTGCTCACCGCGGCGGGCTGGAGGAAGAGCGGCGACACCTGGATGACCCCATCTGGCACCGCGGCAGACTACGAGCTGATTTTCCCTGCCGAGTTCGCGGACTGGTCGGCCTCCGGCCAGAATGCCGCCGATCAGCTCACCAGGTTTGGCATCAAAGTCACGCCCCGCAGTGTCACGTTCACCCAGCAGCCCGATCAGGTCGACAAGGGCGACTTCCAGATGGCGATCCAGGCATGGGGCGCGAGCACCCAGCCGCATCCGCACTTCTCGTTCGTTCAGGACCTGTTCACGCACAACATCCCCATCGCCGCCAACAAGGGTGGTAAGGGCATGGCGTTCCCGTTGAAGCAGACCACCGACGCATTCGGCGATGTGGATCTCGAGCAGCTGGTGGTCAACGCGCCACTCGGCCTCGACGAAGCCGCGCAGAAGGTGAACGTCACCCGGGCGGCGATTGCGTTCAACGAGCTCATGCCGATGATCCCGTTGTTCGAGCGCTACGGCAACAATCCTGCGCTCGAGGGTACGCGCGTGGTGTCCTGGCCACCCGATTCAGACCCCACGTTCCTGAACGCGCCGTACGGTGACAACTTCACCGTCATGCAGTTGCTGACGGGTGACCTGAAGCCAACCTGAGTAGCAAGGTCCAGGACAGGGGCCCTCGGGCTTGAGCACTTTCACTGTCGCCGCGCCAGCGCGAGCGGTCATTCCGCTCGCGCTCACGCGCGCGGCGGCGGCGGTGTACCGCAATTACGTGGTGCAGCGTGTCGCCAAAGCCGTGCTGACTATTTTCCTGATCAGCACGATGACGTTCTTCCTGATACGGCTGCTGCCTGGCAACCCCGTCGACACGTACATCAACACGTTGATCGGGCAGTACGGCATGGCGTACGCCGATGCCGCCAACCAGGCCGCGGGTTTGTTCGCGTTCAATCCGAATGAGCCACTCGCTTCGCAGTACTGGACGTACTTACAGGCGTTAGCTCATGGGGATCTCGGCAAACCACTGCTGTCGCAGGGCACCAGTGTCGGCGAGCTGATCAAGACCTACTTGCCGTGGACCCTGTTCAGCGTCGGCCTGGGTCTTTTGATCAGCTTTACGCTCGGCGTCGGTCTCGGCATGCTGATGGCCTACCGCCGCGAGGGCGTCCTGGACCACGTGCTGACGGCGCTTGGTTCGCTGTTGCATTCCGTCCCGAATTACCTCCAGGCGATCATGATCGTGGTCTTCCTCGGCGTTCAGCTCCAGTGGCTGCCGATCACGCAGATGCGCGGCGCCTATTCACCAGGCGTGACACCCGCGGTGAGCATCGACTTCGTGAGAGACGCGCTGTTTCACGCGTCGTTGCCCATCGCCACGTACGTACTGAGCACCATTGGCTCGTGGATGCTGATCATGAAGTCATCCACGCTTGCGACCCTCGACGAGGACTATGTCACGGCGGCCCGTGCGCGCGGTCTCAAAGATAGTCGCATTACGACCGCCTACGTTGGCCGCAACGCGGTGCTACCGCTGTTCAGCCAGCTGGCAATTGCAGCAGGATTCGTGGTGGGTGGCTCACTCCTGGTGGAGTCGATTTTCCAGTACCAGGGCATCGGCTTCCTGCTGAGGAACAGTGTGAATCAGCGTGATTATCCCGTGATGCAGGGCATTTTCCTGGTCGTCACGGTCGCCGTGGTGGTTGCCAACCTGCTGGCGGACCTGCTCTATGGACGGCTGGACCCGCGCATCCGCATTACGAGCGAGGAGTAAGCCGTGGCGCAGACAGTCGGCACCAGTTACGCGGATGTGCCCACCCCGACAACCACGCGCGTGGTTGTCACCAGTGCGCAGGGGCTGCTGACGGCGCTCGCCCGTAATAAAGCCGGCCTGATCGGCTTCATTGTCTTCGCGCTGTTCGTGATCACCGCGTTCGTCGGCCCGTTGTTCGTGCCCCAGAGTCAACCAGCGGATGTGACGAAAATCTACCAGGGTCCGAGTCTTGAGCATCCGCTGGGCACCGATTCCGAAGGCAAAGACATCATGATCCAGATGATCAACGGCGGCCAGAGCATCATCGTCGTCGGCGCGACGGCGGCGCTGCTATCAACACTGATCTCGATCACCTTCGGCGCGCTGGCCGCCTACCTCGGCGGGTTCGTCGATTCAGCGATCATGCTGGTCGCTGACGTGGTGCTGACGCTCCCACAGATCGTGCTGCTGGCGGTGTTGGCCACGTTCATTCGCTTGAACAGCCCATGGCTGTTGGCGGGCATCATCGCGCTGCTGAGCTGGCCGACACTGCTGCGCGCCGTCCGCGCCCAGGTGCTGTCGTTGAAGGAGCGCGAGTACGTCGAGGCAGCGCGGGTGCTCGATCTCGGCACACCACGCATCCTGTTCGTCGAGATCCTGCCGAACATGGCCAACTTCATCCTGATGAACTTCACCATCGGCATGACCAGCGCGATCTACGCCCAGGTTGGTCTGTATCTGTTGGGCCTGGCTCCGCTTTCGGGCAACAACTGGGGCATCATGCTCAACCTGGCCTGGGTACGCGGCGCCATCTTTTTCAAGCAGAGCCTGCTGTACATCCTGGCCCCAGTGCTGGCGATTAGCCTGCTGCAGTTCTCGATCGTGACCATGACGCGCTCACTCGAGGACATCTTCAACCCACGGCTGCGCGGAGCCTAGTCGGGAGCGGGGAGTGAGGAGTGGGGATTGAGGGTTGTGACTGACGTTCCTGAGACGGGCGATGCTCCAGCGGCGCGGTCGGATGTACTAGACCCTCCCCCACTCCCCAATCCCTACTCCCCGCTCCCAATTCTGTCGATCCGCGACCTGCGCGTGGAGTACCGCACCAGCGCCGGGCCTGTCCTGGCGGTCGATGGCGCCAACTTCGATCTGCACGCGGGTGAAAGCATCGCCCTGATCGGCGAAAGCGGCTCGGGCAAAACCACTCTGGGTCTGGCGTTGTTACGCTTGTTGCCCAAGTCCGGCTACATGCCAACCGGCCAGATCCTTTACCGTCGCCGCGACGGACGGGATATGGACATTGTGCGCCTGTCGGGCGACGAGCTGCGCCGCTTCCGCTGGCAGGAATGCGCGATGGTTTTTCAGGCCGCGCAGAACGCGCTGAATCCGGTTGCGCGCGTGTGGGACCAGATGCTCGACACGATGCGAGCTCATCGCTCCGTCTCACGCGACGAGGTGCGCGAGCGAGGTGAACGTTTGCTGCGGATGGTGCAGCTGGAGCCACGGCGCGTCATGCATGCATTTCCGCACGAGCTCAGCGGTGGCATGCGCCAGCGTGTGTTGATCGCCATGAGCCTGCTGCTGGATCCGCAGATATTGATCCTCGACGAGCCGACCACCGCCCTCGACATCTTGACCCAACGCGCGATTATCGACGTCCTCCATTCGCTCCGCGAACAGCTGCGCTTCGCAGTGCTGTTCATCTCGCACGACCTGTCGCTCGCGGCCGAGCTGGCGGACCGCGTCGCGACCATGTACGCGGGCAAGATCGTCGAACTCGGTACGGTGCGCGACATTTTCTACACGCCGCGACACCCGTACACCGTTGGACTGATCAAGGCTGTGCCGCCGGTTGCCGGCGACCTCTTTGAAATCAGCTCGATTCCGGGCGCGCCACCGAGCCTGCTGAATCTCCCACCCGGCTGCAGCTTCAACCCCCGCTGTTCGTATTCGCGCACGCGTTGTACGACGGATACTCCGCCGCTTTACCCGATCGATGCAGACCATTTCAGCGCCTGTCACTACTGGTCGGAGGTCAAGCTCGAACGGAAGGTCGTCGAGACCGGTGGCTGAAGCGTTACTCACGCTCGACCACGTGAGTCAGGTCTTCAAGACGCGCCAGGGCACCATTCGAGCGGTCGACGACGTGTCCCTGGAAATCATGGAGGGCCAGGTGCTGTGTCTTGTTGGCGAGAGCGGCTCCGGCAAGACGACCACCGCCAAAATTGCTGCCGGGTTGCGACGCCCGAATGGTGGCGCGGTGCGCTTTCATGGCCAGGACATCTGGCACATGGACAACGCCCAGTTTCGCGGCTATCGCCAGGCGGTCCAGTACATCCACCAGGATCCGTATGCCTCGCTCAATCCGGTCCAGAGTGTCGCCGATACGCTGACGGCTCCGCTGTTGCACCATGGCATCATTCGCGGCCGAGCGAACGCCGTACGGCGGGCGCGAGACCTGCTGGAAATGGTCGACCTGACGCCGCCCGAAAACTTCCTGTTCAAATATCCGCATCAGCTCTCGGGTGGACAGCGTCAGCGTGTCTCAGTGGCGCGCGCGCTCACGCTACATCCGCGACTCATCGCCGCGGACGAGGCGACATCGATGCTCGATGTGTCGATCCGCGTCAGCCTGCTCAACATGCTGAAGCGACTGTCACACGATCTTGGCGTCGGCTTCCTGTTCATCACCCATGATCTGGCCATCGCCAAGTATTTCGCCTGGTCCGGGAATATCGCCGTGATGTACCTCGGTCGAGTGGTCGAATTCGGCCCAACGCCAACCATCATCAACGCGCCTCAGCATCCTTATACGCGCGCATTACTGAGCGCGATTCCCGAGCCGGATCCGGACCTCACGCGTGAACGGGAGCGCCTTCGCCTCCGTAGCGTGGACATCGCCAGTCTCTTGCATGTTCCGCCAGGCTGTAGTTTCCATCCGCGCTGCCCACTTTTCGAGCAGGGATTATGCGACGTTCGGCGCCCCGAGCTTACGACCATCGACGATCGGCAGCGTTCAGTAGCCTGCCATGTCGTCGCGCGTGAGCATGCATACGCGCCAGTGAGCTGAATGGATCACCGTACTTACGTTGTTGATCGGCTTGATCTTCGTCGGCGCCATCGCCGCGTTTGTGAGGCTGTTGAGTCGATGATTCCGCCACTCATCCCGATGCCCGCCGAGCTCCAGCAGGGCTCCGAGGCAGATGCGTTCACCTTCGATGCGGCTACGTCCATCCACCTCTCTGACAGCGCCACGGGTGACGCGCTGTTCGCTGCCCGCCAACTCCAGACCGCCCTCTGCGAGGCGACCGGCCTGCTCGTCAACATCCGCAAAGTCGCCGACCCTGCCGCTGGTGCGCGCCGCGTAGCGCTCGTGCAGTCGGCGGATGAGGACCTCGGCCCTGAGGGCTATGCGCTCCGCGTCACACGTGATGGCATTGCCGCCACCGCCAGTACGGACGCGGGCCTGTTCTACGCAGTACAGACACTCAAACAGCTCCTCAAGACGTGCGGTGCGCGCATCCCCGCGCTCACCATCCGCGATCGACCAGCACTGGCCCATCGCGGCCTCATGCTCGATGTCTCGCGCGGAAAGGTGCCCACGCTGCAAACGCTCTTCAGCCTGGTGGATGGGCTCTCGAGCTGCAAGTACAACCAGCTCCAGCTGTACGTGGAGCACACCTTCGATTTTCCCAGCCACCCGGACATCGCCGCTGGCACCGATCCCCTCACATCCGACGACATCCTGGCCGTGGACGAATACTGTCGCCAACGCCACGTTGAGCTGGTGCCGAACCTGCAGTCATTCGGACATCAGCGGCATCTGCTCTCGCTGCCTCAATACGCTCACCTCGACGAGGTCGGCTGGCGCTGGAGTCTCAGCCCTGCGCTCGATGACACGTATCGCTTGCTTGGCGATCTGTATGCAGACTTCCTCCCAGCGTTCACATCGCGCTGGCTCAACGTCGATTGCGACGAAACCTGGGACCTGGGCACCGGTCAGTCGCGGTCGCTTGCGGAGCAGCACGGAAAGGGTCGACTGTACCTGCACCACATCTTGAGGCTGCGCGAGCTGGCCGCGCAGCACGGATGTCGCATCATGCTGTGGGCGGATGTACTGCACCACTATCCGGAGTTGGTGCCGGAGCTACCGGAGGATGTGCTGCTGCTGGATTGGGAGTACGAGGCAGCGGACGCGTATCCGACCACCGAGGCGCTCGGAAAATCGGGGCGGCAGTTCTGGGTGTGCCCGGGCACGTCCTCGTGGAACACGCTCTTTCCACGGCTCGACAACGCGCTTGGAAATATCCGCAACTACGTGCGCGACGGACTGCAAGCCGGTGCAACCGGCATGCTTCTGACGGACTGGGGCGATCACGGTCACTACCAACCGCTCGCGTTGTCCTTGTACCCAGCGCTCTTCGGCGCAGCGACCGCCTGGACCGGTGCGCGTACCAGCCCAGAAGAGTTCAATGCTGCTTGCGCGCCGTTGTTCCTGGCTCAGCCGCCCGAGTCACCGTCGCTGCAGGCAATGCACCGACTCGGCACGGCCATCAACGCACCGACACTTGGACTCCGCAACCGCTCGGCCATTGCGCTGGCGTTGTTCGAGGATCCATTGACGGGGTCCGTTTCGGCCTCGGCCGACCCGCGGGCATTGCAGGAGGCACAGTCAGCTGCTATCGCCGCCGGCACCGCCTGGGCGGCCCTCGTCGATCGCACCCTGCGTCAGGACTACGGCTTCACAGCGCGGCTGATCGAGTTCGCGGCCTCCAGAACGTTGCTGGCGCAGGACATTCGCCGCACACTGGCGTCGTTACCAGCGCCACCGAGCCCCGATGGCCTCGCCCAACTGGACGAAGCTCTCGCCAGACTGGTTGTCGATCGCTCTCTGGTGCCGGCGCTGCGTGCTGAGTTCGAACAGTGTTGGCTCCGCCACGCACGCAGAAGCGAGATCCACCTGACGCTCGAACACTTCGATGTCCTTCAACGCGATTATGACGACGCCGTCGCATGGCTGCGCGGTCAGCGGGCACGCTTCGACGCCGGCCAGCCCATCGACGCCGATCTGGCTTCGTACTCCCCCCGCCCATTCGCCCGCCTGTGGCAGCAAGGCATGGCGGACCTCCGCAACCTGGAGTCCATTGCCGGCCAGGACGCCCTACCCGAGAACGTCCGCGGCTGGCTCCATCCCGCCCCCGTCGGCTAGGGTCAACAAGTTTTCACCGGACATCCGCCGTCGACCCTCACTCTCCCTACGAATCCAACCGGTCTCCCTACCCCTAGGCAGCGACCGGTCTCCTTCCCTTCGGGGACACACGACCGGTCTCCCTCACTGTGGCTGGCTATCGTGACGAGGCGTGGAATCTGAGTTGGTCATGTAGGCTCGGCTCCGGCAACATAACGCCTGCGTGACCGACGCGGTGTCCAGCGCACCCACACAGGTACGAGTGCCTGGCTTCCTGCCCAGCCAGTGCGGTCTGCACTTCTCCAACTACTACCCGCACGAGCCCGAGATCGAGATCAAGTTGCCGCTCGGCGGCAAGCTAGGCCTGGGCGACGCCGCCAATGGTCTGTGCGGCGGGATGGTCTACGTGGTGTGCGACTTCTTCGAACACGGCCAACCCATCCCATCCATGACTGAGCCGCCGCCCGGCGGCACGCCGCTCTACAAGTTCATCGTCCATCGCCTGCTGCAGAGCTTCAACCTGCCGTTCGGCCTGCACCGCTATATGGAGCTGATGACACCGCTCTTTCCCGATCGGGTGCGTGAGCGCGCCATGATCGACCACGAGTGGCCAGCCATCCGCAAACAGCTCGACGATGGCCATGTCGTGCCGCTGGGCCTGATCAAGGTGAAGTCGCTCAGACCGCGCGATCTCGCCAAGCAACACCAGATTCTCACCTATGGCTACGATCTCGGCGCCGATCAGGTCGGCCTGTGTATCTACGATCCGAACTATCCCGATCGGGATGACCTGCAGTTGCATCTGAACCTGATCAGCGGGGAGCTGACGTACTCGGCCGGCGAGGTCGTCTACTGCTTCTTCCAGACGCACTACGACCCGCAGGAGCCGCCGCACTTCTAGCCACTCGTCAGGCTAACTACTTCGGGAGGCGCCATGACCATCGCCGGAAACATCCATCGAGTCAGCGTCGATCGCTCCAAGCCGCTGGCGCAACAGCCGTCGGTCGGCCACAACCGCTGGCATCCCGATATCCCGCCGATCGTTCGTGCCGAGCCGGGCGAGCGGGTCATTCTCGAGACGCTGGACGCGCTCGATGGCCAGATCACCGCCAGCTCGACCGCCGCCGACGTCGCCTCGGTGAACCTCGACGTTGCGCACGCGCTCACCGGTCCGGTGTACGTCAACGGCGCCGAGCCGGGCGATCTGCTCGAAGTCAGCATCGTCGATGTCGAGCCGCAGCCGTTCGGCTTCACCATCCAGGTGCCCGGCTTCGGGTTTCTCAGGGATGAATTTCCCGATCCGTTCATCGTTCACTGGACCATCGCCGACGGCTACGCCACGTCCGAGGACCTGCCCGGCGTCCGCATTCCCGGCGCGTCATTTCCAGGAGTGATTGGCCTCGCTCCGTCGCACGAGCTGATGCAGCGCATCGCCGCACGCGAGCAGCGGCTGGCCGAGCGAGGCGGTGTCGTCCTGCTACCGAGTGCCGCCTCGGCGGTGCCCGCCGACCCACGTATTGCAAACGAAGCGCTGCGCACCATCCCACCGCGCGAGACCGGCGGCAACCTGGACGTGAAGCAGCTCAGCAAGGGCGTCCGGCTGGCCCTGCCCGTGTCGGCGCCAGGCGCGCTGTTCTCCATCGGCGATGGCCACTTCGCCCAGGGCGACGGCGAGTGCTGCGGCACCGCGATCGAGATGGGCGCCACCTTCCATCTCGAGTTCCGTGTCCACAAGGGCGTGGCTGCGCAACGCAACATCCACGACGTGCAGTTCGCGCGCGATGACTACTACGGACCGCCCGAGCTGATCGCGCCGCGCCGCTTCTACGCCACCACAGGCATGTCGATCGGCCAGGATGGCGAAAACCAGTCCGAAGACGCGACGCTGGCGGCAAAGAACGCGCTGCGCAACATGATCGACTACCTCGGCCACGAGCGTGGCTACTCGCGCCAGCAGGCGTACGCGCTCGCGAGTGTGGCGGTCGACTTGAAGATCAGCGAGCTGGTCGACGTCCCGAACTTCGTGGTCTCGGCGTTCCTGCCGCTGGACATCTTCGTCTAACCGCTCCAGACTCGCTCAGTTTTCTCCCAGGCGCAGCGCGACGCTCATCGCCTACCCAGGTCGTGCGCGGCGGCGTCGACGGCTGCGCCGCGCAGGAGTCGCATCCCCTGCGCACTCAGCACCGCCTCGAGCGCAGCCAGGACGTGGAGGACCGCGGCCAGCGTGGCGTTGGTGCCCATCGTCCCGATGCGCCACACCTTGCCGCGCAGCGGCCCAAATGCCGCCATGATCTCCACGCCGTGCTCGTCGAGCAATTGCGCACGTACCTCGGCCTCGCCGATGCCCTTAGGCACCCGTACCAGCGTGATCGTCGGCACCGCGTGCTCCTGATCCGCGAACAATTCGAGCCCCATCGCCCTGACTCCCGCCCGTAAGCTCGCGCCTGCCCGTGCGTGCCGCCGCCACCGCTCTGGGAGACCCTCCTCTTCGATGAGCCGCAGCGCCTCCCGCAACGCGTAGAGCATCGGCGTCGGCATCTCCGCCGCTGCAGGCCGTTGCCAGGCTCGATGCAGCCGCCGTAGGTCGAGATACCGAGAGCGCGGCTGCGTTGTCCGTGCCTGCATCGCCTCCGCTGCCCGTTCGGAGTACGCCACTGGCGCCAGCCCTGGCGGTCCACCCAGACACTTCTGCAGCCCGCCGATGACCGCGTCGATGCCCCAGCCATCGACGTTCACCTCGCACCCGCCGATGCTGAGCACCGCGTCCACCACCAGCAGGCTGCCCACTTCGGCGCACACGCGGCCGATCTCGTCGAGCGGCTGCAGGATGCCCGTTGAGGTGTCGGCGTGAACGACCGCCACCAGCTTCGGTCGTGTCTTGCGGACTGCCGCGCTCACTGCGGCGGGATCGACGCTGCGGCCCCACTCGGCGTCGACTCGCTCGACGGCAGCGCCATGTCGTGACGCGAGCGTGCACAACAGCTCGCCAAAATGGCCGTACACTGCGACCAGCACACGGTCACCTGGCTCGACCAGACTGTTGAGGACCGCCTCGATGCCCGAACGCGAGGCTCCCGGCACCACAAGCGCATTTGCTGAACGTGCGCAGAACACATCGCGCAGTTGGCACGTTAGATCGTCCAGCAGGGCTGCATACTCTGGATGGTCGGCTGGCAAAGGCGGCAGGGCCATGGCGCGCAGGACGCGCGTCTCGGGGGCGCTTGGGCCGGAGCCCATGAGTAGTCGACGCGGGGGATCGAGCTCAGGCATTTTCGTCAGCTTAGCCCTGATAAGTGGCACAAAACGTGCAGAGCGGAATTTCCGCTCGAAAAAACGTTTCAAGCGGGCAAGGGGGTGGTACTCGGGCGGCAGCGATCACCAGCAACAGTTACGCTACGGCTTAATTTGAGGCTCTCGTGGCTCCCGCCGATGACAGGTGGGTGAGCACTCAGTCAAGGGAAGGGACGGTACCCAAGGAATGACCCTTATTCGGGCTCTGGTATGTAGTGTGGGGCTGGTGATTGCGCTGGCGCCTACGATGGCTGCGTTCGCCGACAATAGCACTGATCATCTTCAGGCCGAGTTGTCCAATGCGGCTGCCCAGTATCAGCTGGCGCTCCAGCAGGCGTCGGACATCCAGCGTGACGGCGTCCTGTCGCAGGAAAACGAGCGGATGATCGCGTTCCTGCAATCGGAGGCGATGCGGCAGAAGCAGCTCGACGTGACCTCCAATGGCAACGCCATCGAGCAGATCGCGGCAACGCTCGCGAATGCCGCCCGCTCGCAAGGCGACCTCAACGCGACCAATGAGCTGATCATCCTGCAGAACAAGGCCGCGATCATGGTGGCCCACGCCGATGCGTCGGTCGCGAACGCGCTCGCGCAGGGTCGAGTTGACGAGATCGCCAACGCCAACGCCCAGTCGACGTTCCTGCATCACCTGGCCGACACGATCACCAGCGTGCTCGCCGAGACCAACATGAGCAACGCCAAGATCATCGCCCAGGACCAGGCGAACATGATTCACGGCCCAGGCATCCTCGAGGCCCAGAATGGCCGCGCGCTGGGCGCCAACGCGCTGTTCGCGTCCGACCAGCTACTGGCCGCGGGTACCCTCGCCGCGACGAGCGCCGGCCTCACGTCGAACGTCAAGTCGGCGAAGATCCTGGACCATGCCGCCGCAAGCCTGCGCAACGCCCAGGCCATGGCCGCGGGCCAGTAGCGAGCCACTTTTCGCTCCAA
>WNGE01000491.1_pt1 | contig 51174 bp, 39 predicted proteins | sample 5400651 | NCBI WGS metagenome assembly WNGE01 (sample SAMN13153370, study PRJNA577476) | soil metagenome | isolation source: 60 cm soil or saprolite under grassland replicate 2 | place: USA:California | collected 2016-06-15 | reverse complement strand
AGCCGCCGCCGAAACTGCGCCATCTCATCCAGGCCCGGCACCGCACCTGCTGCTTCCCCGGCTGCGGCCGCCCAGCCAGACTATGCGATCTCGATCATACGCTCGCATATAACGCGGGCGGCCGGACGTGCGAGTGCAATTTGGCGCCCTTATGTGAATACCACCACGACGTGAAACACTCACCTGGCTGGCGGCTCACCCAACCGCGTCCCGGGGTGCTGCAATGGATCACACCCTCCGGCTGGAAATACACCCTCAACCCCAACCCATATCCAACATAGCGCTACCCGCGCATTCAGTATGGCAATTCTAACGCATTAATTAATTGCCCCCACTCGGCTGTGGATGGAGGGGGTGCGTGCGAAGCTGCAGCATACCTTGCAGACACGCGCTTCGCACCTACCCAGCGCTGCGCCGTTGCTTTGCTGGTCATCGTGAATTTGACTCAACCTCGGCTAGCTGCCGAGCCTGACATCCACGGTGCGCCGGGCCGTCACGGGGAATGGATCAAGGTGAGAGCGGTCTGGTGGCTGGGCACGACGGCCGGGCATGTTTGAAACGAAGCGAGATCATTACTGCAATCTGATTCTCAACATGCAAAAGAGGCCCACGAGGCGCACACGATCGAGTTGGCGGAACGCAGGTCCCGCCGCGGCGCGCAGGCGCGCACCATCCACTGGTCCAGCAGTGGTGAGCGCGTTCTGCTCGCAACCTGACTGTAGTGCTCCGCGCGGGGGAAGATGTCTGGCATGGGTTCTTATGACCCCTCGGACTCCATTCGCGCCGCGGTGCTAGCCGATCCTTGCGTCCGGTCGGTTAAGCTCATTGGTCCGCGCGGACGGCACAGCAACGGAGCTGTCAGACTGGGACTACCACATCGCCTTCACCGACGCCGTGGCAACCGCCGGGCGGCGGCTACCCGGCCCAGGGTCGAGCCTGAACCCGCTTGCCGCCCAGTGGGATCCGCTGTCCACCCAGCCGGTGTACCTGATCGTCCTGCCCGGCGCAGTTTAGGCAGACCTATGCGCTGGCCTGCCACCCCACTCAGCTCCTGATCCTGCGCCTGAGACCAGCAGTGCGGCCCGGCCCGAGGAAGCGGCGCGGCCCCCGCCCGAGCGAAGCAGGGCCTCACCCCAGACCAACAGCGCCGCCCTGGCCCAGACCAACAGCGCCGCCCTGCCCGCGATTGACGCGCATTTTGGGACTGGAGCCTCTGGCTGGGTGCCAAACGCCTGCGCGGGCGTGACACCTCGTTGGTGCCGAACTGGTCAACGTGTGGCATCACCTTCTCAGGCCGCTCGGTGTCGGCCAGCCGCCCGCGAACCAGCACCGCGCGATAACCAGTTACCGGTGGCTGCGCCGCCAGCACGAGCAGCGGCTCGGTGTCACAGTTCTCGCGACCTCGGCGACGCCGTGATCACCCGGCTCGAGGCAGCCGGGCTCCTGCCGACCAGCACTGCGCGGCGCAACCAGCACCGCACAGTGCCATGCGGTGCCGCGCAATGCAGCCAGCACGACACAGTGCCGCACAGTGCCGCGCAATGCAGCCAGTGTCACAGCCGTAGCGGCGTCAGCCGTCAGGTTCTGGCACATAGTGCCGACCTTGATCCGCTGGATCGATCCAGACCCGCATGATCTTGCCTGTGGCCGGATCACGGAACCGCTCGGGCGTCGGAAGCCAGCCCGGGTCCGGTGCCGCCGCCTGCGCGTGCCGACGCCTCCTTGGCTTCTTGGCGCCCGCGGGCATGGCGAGCGGCGGCAGGTCATCGACCGCGGGCGCCGCCTCGTCTGCGAACTCGGCACCAAGGACGATGCCCACACGCCCGCGCAATTCTTCGAGGCCCAGCCGACCTTGCGCGTAATGCTCCCGCAGCAGCGCAGCGAGCCGGTCACGATCGGCGTCGCTCAGCCGCGAACGCGGGATTTGCGGCTCCGGCACGGATGTCGCTACGTGGGCCGGATAATCACGGCCGTGCCGTAGGCCACGATTTCAGTGAGCTGCGGGCCGATCTCCGAGGAGTCGAACCGCATTGCGATGACCCCGTTCGCACCGAGCAGCCGCGCGTTGTCGATCATCCGATCAACGGCATGCCGTCGGCTGTCCTCCAGCAACTCCGTGTACTGGGTGACCTCGCCCTGCCGAAGCGCCTTGAGGCCGGCCCCAAACGACTTTGCGATCCCCATGCTGCGCACGACCAACCCGAAGGCGACGCCTAGATCCTTTTCGACCGCCATGCCGGGCAGCTCGAACGCCGTCGTGACCGGAAGACTGGAAGCTGATTTGACCGGAACACCGGTAGCTGATTCAACCATGTCCGACATCCTACGGAGTACGCGGCCCGTTGCGGCTGGATCAACGCGCATTACCGCTGGCGCCTATCCTGGTGGCCAACCCGGGGGCCATTTGCGTAAGGATTTGGGTAAGGGTGCTGATATGTCCCCTGGATCCGACCCAAGCAGGACGAGCAGGTACGTGAATCCCACCGGGGAGTTCACGCGAGACCAGCATTACATCACCACCCGGATCACCGCCGACGGCCGGGACGGATACCCGGTCGAGCCCGGCCGGTACCGCCTTGTCGTCAGCCGGGCCTGCCCGTGGGCTAGCCGGGCCGTCATCGTCCGCCGCCTGCTCGGCTTGGAGGACGTGCTGTCGATGGCTGTCGCCGGGCCTACGCATGACGCGCGCAGCTGGACCTTCGACCTCGACCTGGGCGGGCGCGATCCCGTTCTCGGCATCGAGCGGCTGCAGGAGGCGTATTTCGCTCGCTTTCCCGGCTACGACCGCGGCATTACCGTTCCCGCCATCGTCGAGGTGCGCACCGGCGAGGTGGTCACCAACGACTACGCCCAGATCACCCTCGACCTATCCACCGAGTGGCAGGGCTATCACCGCCCCGGCGCCCCCGACCTTTACCCCGCAGACCGCCGCGGCGAAATCAACGACGTCGCCCAGCTGGTCTTCCACGATGTCAATGACGGCGTCTACCGGTGCGGCTTCGCTGGCACTCAGCAGTCCTACGAGGTGGCCTACCGCCGCCTGTTTGACCGGTTCGACTGGCTGTCGGCCCGCCTGGAGAATCAACGCTACCTGATCGGCGACACCATCACCGAAGCCGACATCAGGCTGTTCACCAGCCTCGCGCGCTTCGATGCCGTCTACCACGGGCACTTCAAGTGCAACCGGCAGAAACTGAGCGAGATGCCGACGCTGTGGGCCTACGCTCGCGACCTATTCCAGACGCCGGGCTTCGGCGACACCATTGACTTCGACCACATCAAGCGCCACTACTACCAGGTCCACCGCGACATCAACCCGACCGGCATCGTGCCCGTCGGGCCCGACCTTTCCGGGTGGCTCGCGCCGCACGCAAGGGAGACGCTCGGCGGGCGCCCGTTCGGCGATGGCACGCCGCCAGGCCCGCCGCGGGCCTGCGAGACCGTTCCGGCCGAGCACACGCCGCTCGCCGCCTGAGCGTTCAGGCAGGAGCCATGCGGTAGTGGTAACCATGGTGGTCGGCGAAGCCAGCGCGGGCATACAGCGACCTGGCGGCGACGTTATCGTTCTCGACCTGCAAGTAGAGCCCTGCCACGCCCCGGCCGACGGCCAGGGCCGCCAGCGCTGCGGTGATGGCCGTGGCCAGCCCGCGGCGCCGATGCTCGGGGTGCACCTCGATGGCGGTAAGACCGGCCCAACCGCTGGCCGCGGCCACCCGGCCGACGGCAATCGTCTCGCCGTCCGCGCGCACGCTGCCGAACGCCTGCCAGGGAGCCGACATGAGCAACGTGCGGGCTATTGGCGGCGGCTGCTGCCCGCGATAGTGATAGAGCCTCAGCCAGGCCTCGTCCGGCTCGGCGTGCACATCGACTGGGACGGGAACCGCGTGGCGTGCCAGCACCGCCAGCGAGGCGGTCATCACCGTCGCCGCACTGCTGCGCACCGGCCAGCCGCGGTCGGCCAGGAACTGGTCAACTCGGCTGGGCGGCCCGCCCAACGGAAACGGGACGGCGACCATCGCCCGCAAGCCGCGGGCCTCATACCAGCGGCGGACACTCTCGATCGCCGCCGGCAATGGCAGACCCGCAGAACCGATTGCCAGGGCGCTGTTGGCTCGTCCGGTAAAGCCGCCGGCCGCCCGCAGCAACCAGCTGCCCAGGCTGGCTTCCTCCGGCGCCCGCCACCCCCGGGCGGCCGCGGCCTCGAGCTTGGCGATCGAGATGGCCATGACCTAAGTCTGGATCACCGCAAGGGAGGTCGCGGGCATCATGACCGCGTCTGCGACCATCGTCACGCCGGGGCAGGATGCGGCCAGCACCTCGCGTCCCGGCATCCCCAGCGGCAGCCGCCGGGGGCTGCCGCTGAGGCTGGCCGCGACCCGCAGCCGTCCCCGCCACACCACCAGCCATCGTCCGTCCTCGTCGTAGTCGACACGCACACGATCCAGGCGAGGATCGGTCAGCTCAAACCTGGCCCGGCGCAGGGCGATTAGCTCTCGGTACCACGCGAGCACCGCGCGGTACGGCTCCCGGCATGGCTGCGACCAGTCCAGCTTGGAGCGGAAGAAGGTCGCCTCGTCCTGCGGATCCGGGATGTCGGCAAATCCCCAGCCATGCGCGCCGAACTCGGCACGCCGACCGTCCGCGACAGCGCGGGCAAGCTCCGGGTCGATGTGATCGGTGAAGTACTGCCACGGGGTATCCGCGCCCCACTCCTCACCCATGAAAAGCATCGGCGTGTACGGGGCGGTCAGCACCAGCCCGGCGCCGACCTTCAGCAACTCGGTTGACACCACGGCGGCGATGCGGTCGCCTGTCGCCCGGTTGCCGATCTGGTCGTGGTTTTGCAGGTAGCCGAGGAATCGGTGGGCGGGGATGCGGAAGACGTCCACCTGCCGCCCGTGCGTGCGCCCGCGGAAGGTGGACCAGTTGCCGTCGTGAAAGAAGACCTTCGTCAGGGTCTTCGCCAGCGCCGCGAGCGAACCAAAGTCGCCGTAGTACCCCTGCCGCTCACCGGTGAGCGCGGCGTGGAGGGCGTGGTGAAAGTCGTCACTCCATTGAGCGTCGAGCCCATAGCCGCCGGCCTCACGCGAGGCGACCAGCCGCGGATTGTTGGCATCCGATTCGCCGATCAGCACCAGCTCGCGGTTCAGCAGCGCGGCGAGCGCCTGCACCTCGGATGCCAGCTCCTCGAGGAGATGCAGGGCGCGGCGGTCTTCCAGCGCGTGCACCGCGTCCAGCCGGAGCCCGTCGATGTGGTAGTCACGCAGCCACATCAGGGCGTTGCCGATCAGGAAATCCCTGACCTCGTCCGAACCTGGCTGGTCCAGGTTTACCGCCGGACCCCACGGCGTCACATGCGCCTGCGTGAAGTACGGGCCGAACGCCGCGAGCTGGTTGCCGACACCAATGTGGTTGTACACGACATCAAGCACGACGGCCAGGCGGCGGGCGTGGCAGGCGTCAACGAACCTCTTGAGCCCGTCGGGCCCACCGTACGGCTCGTGCACGGCCCATAGGTTGACCCCGTCGTAGCCCCAGCCGTGACGGCCGGGGAACGCGGCGACCGGCATCAGTTCGACGACATCGACGCCAAGCTCGCGCAGGTGGTCCAGCCGCCCGATCGCGGCGTCGAACGTGCCCTCTGAGGTGAACGTGCCCACGTTCAGCTCGTAGATCACTGACCCGTGCAGCGGGCCCCCCCGCCAGCCACGGTCCGTCCAGCGGAAGTCCGAGTGGTCGTAGCTGCGGCTCACCCCCTGGATACCGAACGGCTGCCGCGGTGACCGCGGATCAGGCAACCGATCACCGCCACCCAGCCGGAACGAATAGTCGGCGCCCGCAGCGGCGTCCGGTACCTCACGCTCCCACCAGCCGCCCACGGGACTCATGGGCTGCCGCTCCCCCGCGGACTCCACATCCACCTGCCGTGCGGCCGGAGCCCAGACGCGGAACACGGTCACCGGGCTGAGGTCCCTTCCCCGACGACCGGCGCCTTGACGACCGGCGCCTTGACGAGCAGCGCCACAGGAAGGCGCCGCGTCAGTACGGCGAGCGGCAGCCGCGCGCCGTCGTGGGTGACCCCCGTCAGCAGGTCACGCCAGCGGCCCCCGGGCAAGGTCAGCACCGTGTCCGCCCAGCCTCCTCCCCGCCGCAAGCCGGCGGGCAACCGGGTGGCAACGGTTGCCGCCTCGCCGGCGCGAAGAAACGCGATGGCGTGCGGTGCCGCCGGGCCCGCGATCCGCAGCGGTGTGTAACTTCCTGCGAACCACTCCGGGTGATCGCGGCGCAGCCGCAGCGTACGGGAGGTCACCAGCAGCTTGCCCGCATCAAGATCTGTTTCGCCCGCGGGGCCCGCGGGACCCTCGGGGCCTGCAGCGTCGGCCGGGCTGAGCCCCGCGGCGCCGGCGTCGAGGGATGCCAGCAGCTCGCGGCGGCGCCCGAAATCGACCGGCCGCCGATTGTCCGGATCCACCAGCGCGAACCCGGCCAGCTCGCAGCCCTGGTAGACGTCGGCGACACCCGGCATGGTGAGCTGAACGAGCTTCGCACCGAGCGCGTTCACCCGGGCATCGGGCGCGATCCGCTCGGCGAACCCGGCGATGCGCGTGGTCAACTCGTGGTCGCCCCGCACCGCGGCGGCGAACGCGAGCACCGCCGACTCGTAGCCGGTGTCCGGATCGGTCCAGGACGTCCGCGTCTTCGCCTCGCGCATCGCCTTACGGAGATACCCGGTCAGGCGGTCGCGGTCAATTGGCCACGCGCCGACGAGGGTCTGCCACATGAGGTACTCCGTGTGAGGTTCCGGCACCTGCGCGCCGGTGAGCCTGGCGGCCCGGTCGTGCCACGCCGTTACCTCCTGGGCCCACATGCGCGGCGACTCGGCGAGCACGGCCAGCCGGGCGCGCACATCCTCCTGGCGTTTGGTGTCGTGGGTGGACAGGGTGGTGAGGGTGGCGGGCCAGTCCCTGGCGAGACGTCGCGCCGCGGCGTGGAAATCATCGGGAGCGACGCCAAAGAGGTCCGGGTCGCTGCCGACCTCGTTAAGACAAATCAGGTTCGACCAGCGGTAGAACGCGGTGTCCTCCACGCCCTTGGCCATCACGGGACCGCAGGTCTGCTGGAACCGCACGATGAGCTCGTCGTGCGCCGGGCCGCTGCCGCGGCCGAGCAGGAGGCCGCACACCGCGTCCAGCGCTTCATGCAGACGTATGGGGAGATCGCGGCGAGCGGTCACCGCGGCAGCCGCCATGACGGCGGTGGATGCGTGCGGTGCTGGCTCGCCTGGCAGCACGTAGGCCCGGTACACAGGAAACGCAGTGAGCAGCCCGGCCAGTACCTCGCGAAGATCTTCCGCGCTGAAGCCGGTGAGTTCCCCCGCGTGAGCGCGGGCGAGGAGCCCGGCCAGCCTCGACACCTCGGCCGCGAGCGTACACCCGGCGGCGTCACGTTTGGCTGCGTGCGCCACGCCAGCGAAGCTGCTGCGACCCTTCGTGAAGTCAACGTAGGCCCGGGTCAGCGGTTCGCGGCCGCTCGGGTCGACAAAGAGGCCGCCGACCCAGCGCAGCGTGTCGTAACCGGTCGTGCCCGCGCACGGCCAGTCCGCCGGGAGTTCCTCCGTCCCGGTGAGGATCTTCTCGGCGACCACCCACATCGCGCCGCTCGCACCGGCCAGCCGCCGGAGGTAGCCGCGTGGATCGGCCAGCCCGTCGGGATGGTCCACGCGCAGGCCGTCGATGAGCCCCTCCGCCGCCAGGCTCAGCAGCCGGGCGTGGGTGCCGGTGAATACGTCGGGGTCCTCCACCCGGAGCCCGATAAGCGAGGTGATGTCGAAGAAACGCCGCCAGTTCAGCTCGGTCGCGGCGACTCGCCAGTGGGCGAGCCGGTAGTGCTGCGCCGCCAGCAGGTCGGTGAGCGGCAGCCCAGCGGTGCCGGAGCGTACCGGCAGCGCGTGGCCGAAGTAGCGCACCGCAGGTTCCTCGCCCGAACGGTCGACGGTTACGTCGTCCAGGCAGTCCTCGATCGGCCCGGCCAGGATGGGCAGCAGCAGCCGGCCGTCGTGCGCCGTCCAGTCGATGTCGAACCAGTGCGCGTAGGGCGAGCCCGTCCCTTCGCGCAGGACCGACCAGAGTTGCCTGTTGAGCGACTCCGGCACCGGGATGGCCATGTGGTTGGGCACGATATCGACGATCACGCCTAGCCCGTGCCGACGGAACCGCGCCACCATGGCGCGGAACGCGTCCTCGCCGCCAAGGTCGGCGGAGATGCGGGAGTGATCGACGACGTCGTAACCGTGCCTGGAGCCGGGCGCGGCCTGCAGGATCGGCGACAGGTAGACGTGGGTCACGCCGAGCGCGGCGAGGTAGCCGGCGATCGCGGCCGCGTCGGCGAACCCGTTACCGGGCTGGAGTTGCAGGCGGTAGGTCGAGACTGGCCCACGCCGCGCATCGGCGCCCCGCTCAGCCACGGCGCGGCCCGCAGGGCGCGGTTACAGTTCCAGGACCGGTTGTCGTCGCTGACACGCTGCCGCACTCCCGGCTGTCCCCTGTGGGCCTCGTTGTGCTTTTGCTCGTTGATACCCCCGGTCTCGCAGGGTGAAGCCCCAGCCGCGGCCATGATCCGCTAGCGCGGAGACTCTTCAGCACTATCCGCTGAAAAGTCTCCGCCGTAAGAGCCTGTTCGAGAACCCCGATCCGGCTCGCGTGCCCCCGCGCCCGGCTGGCTGCGTTCTCGCCCTCGACGTGCCTTCCAGGCACGCCTTTGGGCTGCGGCCTTGCCAGCCGGGCGCGGATGACCCGCTCTCTGATCGAACCGGGGTTCTCAAACAGGCTCTAAGGGATCACGCCTGGACGCGAGAAGATCGAAACTACTGAGCTGGCTTCGGCTGCGCGGGTGGCCGGCCGATCAGCTCGATGACGCCGAGCACGACCAGGAGCAAAACGACAATCAAGATCACGACCATGGCGGTTGGCTTGCCCCAGAAGACGAAGACCAGGGCGGCCAGCGCCACGGCCCCGATCCTGAGCCCACGCCGGTGCGTGTACGTCCACCGGCCGACTGGGCCGGTCCGCAGGCCGTGAGCCTCGCCGCTGCGGCGGATCCAGCCGAGGGCGGAGGACAGCCAGGACCGGATCCGCACGGCGGTGACCGAAGGCCCGGTGAGGAAGGCAGCGGCGGCGATCACCAGCCCGGCGACCAGCAGGGTGCGCAGCGCGGTGCGGATGAAACGCACCAGGATGTCGAAGGCGGCCGCCGCGGCGTCGCTCGACAGCGTCCCGGCAGGCACGGCATTCAGGTACGCACCCCGGACGATCAGCAGCAAGGCGCCAAGTACCAGCATGGATGCCGCGAATCCGAGCCCCGCGCCGATGAGCGCCCGCCGATGGCCCCGTGCGATGTAGACGCCGAGACCGAGCAGCAGCAGCGTGACGATCGGCAGCACGATTTTGAGGTCGTTGATGAGCCGGTAGGCGGTCTGCGCTTTCACCAGGTTCTTCGAGGGGAACAGGGCGAGCGTCACGTGCACAATGGGGATCTTGTTCACTATCGTGAGCCCGCGGGCGGCCAGGTCCTGCTTGACGATGGCGATGAAGGGCGCCAAGTCCAGCACGACCTGGCCGTTGCTGACGCCGATGGCGCCACCGCCGCGGCCGGACAGTGCCGCCACGATTTGCTGGTGGGCCACCGTGTTTACCTGTACCCAGGCGCGCGCCATCCGGGGGCCAGTAACGATCTTCGCCACCCGGCTGTGCACGAAGCCCTGGACCGCGCCGGCAAGCGAGCCGGAGAAGCTCTGCAGCAGGGTAGCCACCCGGGGCAGGCCCCTCTGGTTCAGCAGAGTCGCCGCCTGCTTGGTGAGCGCCGGCACGTTGATCTGGGCCACGACCTCATTTGTGATCTTGTCGGTCAGCTCGCGCTGGATCGCCGGATCGTAGATCAGCGGCGTTACGTTGGCGACGTACCGGTCGGTGTCCGATACCTGGTTGGCGGTCCATACCCCCAGCACAGAGAGCGGCGCCAGCACGCAGCCGAGGACGATCAGCAGTGTGGCGACCGGCGCGCGCCAGCCGACCCGGCGCCTGGCCCGCTCCGGCCGGCTGCGCAGTTGCGCCACCTCCGCACGCAGCGCCTCGAGCTCGGCACGCTCATCCGCGCCGAGAGTGTGCCCGTCGCCCGCCGACGACCTTGAGATGTTCGTATCGGCCACGGATACCTCCCACAGCCGGTGAAAATGCGGTTGACAAATCCATGCCGTCTTCCGCAACCTCCAGCCGGAGGGAGCGATCGCGCATCACCCCGTGAGGGTTGGTTTGGCCCCGCGGTGGACGCGGGCGCGGACGGGCGGGGAATGCTGCCGCCGCCGGTCATGGATCGCCAGACACTGATCCCGAACGGCTGCCGCGCACTGCGCCGCTGCCTGACCGCTGACCCGCTCCTGGCCTGCCCACGCCAGGCCGGCCCGGCGCGTGCGCCGATCCAGAACTCCTCAGCTCCCAGGTGTGCGAGCGCGGCTCATCCCCGGCGGGTGAGGCGGACCAGGCCGCGTTGTGGCGAAGGTGGCACCTAGCCAAAGAGCCTGTTTGAGAACCCCGGTTCGATCAGTATTCGGGGGCACGCGAGCCGGATCGGGGTTCTCAACAGGCTCTAAGAGCCGGGAAGGAAACTGATCATGACGATGCCCACGAAGGTTGACGTCGATAACGCCACCCAAGAGGCGCTGGCGGGCCTCGCCGTCGGCGATCCCGGCGTGCTTGAAGACGCGCTGGAGTTGCGGGAAATCGCACAGGAACGCAGCGGCCTTGACGAGCGCAGCTTCGCTCTTGTCAAGATCGCGGCCCTCATCGCGCTGGACGCCCCGCCCGCCTCCTATCTCTGGCAGATTGCCAACGCGCTGGATGCGGGGGCGTCGCCGCGGGACATCATGGGCGTGCTGCGCGCGGTCGCGCCACAGGTCGGTGGGCCCAAGGTCATGGCGGCCGCACCGGAGATCATGGTGGCCCTCGGGCTGTCGCTGCCCGACGGGCAGCCCGGTTAGAGCAGGCTCTAAGAGCAACTGCGAACCACTGGAGGCAAGCATGTTCGTACGGCGGCGCCCGCTGCTGCGTGCGGCCGTGGTCGGCGGCGGGGCGTATGCCATTGGCCGCAGGACCGCGCGACGCTCAGCCGAGCAGACTCAGCAAGAGACCGAGCAGGCAGACGCAGCGCCGCAAGCCCCCGGCGCCCCCACAGCGGCCGACGCCCCCGACGCGGCCGACGCGGCCGCTCCGCCGACGATGACCGATGAACTGAACCAGCTGGCAGCGCTGCATCAGCAGGGCGCGCTGAGCGACAGCGAGTTCGCCGCCGCGAAGGCACGGCTCCTGGGCAGCTGAGCGTTTACCAACCGTTTCGCCGGCCAACGGGACTTGGTCCTTCGTGGGGCAAACAGGGGACTGTTATGATCATATGGCGACTAATCGGACTGACGGATTGTTTCTGACCTATTAGGATGTGGCGGACGTTCGGGGCGTACGGCACGTAGCTAACATTTCGCCGACAGCAACGGGTGCAAAGCTGGCCGGGCCGACAGGTGATGTGCTTCTTGAGACAAAGTTGCACGCCCCAGGGAAACGTGACGAGTGGGTTGAGAGATCTGAGCTGATCCAGCGGCTGGCCGCGTCCCGCTCGGCCAGGCTCATTCTGGTCGATGCGCCGGCCGGCTTCGGCAAGACCACTCTGGTCGCCGAGTGGCGGGCCAGCCCGGACGAGAGCCGGCCGTTCGCCTGGATATCGCTCGACCGCGCTGACAATGATCCGGCGAGGCTGTGGTGGCATGTCGTTTCCGCGCTGCAGCGGGCATGCCCTGACCTCGATGCCGGTGACACGCTGAGAGCCCTTGGCGTCCAGGCGCCCAACGTGGAAGGGACGCTCCTCCTCCTGCTCAACGAACTGGCCTCGCGGCCCGCGCCGGCTGTTCTCGTCCTTGACGACTACCACATGATCAAGGACCGAGGCTGTCACGATCAGGTCGCGTATTTCGTGCGCCACGTGCCGCCATCGCTGCAGCTTGTGCTGATCACGCGCGCGGACCCGCCGTTGCCGCTGGCGCGGCTACGGGCAGCGGGCGACATGGCCGAGATCCGGATGCGGGATCTTCGCTTCACGACGGGAGAGGCGGCGGCGCTCGTGGACGCGGTCTCATCCACCCAGCTCGACGAGCGCGATGTGGCCGACCTGGTCGAACGGACCGAAGGGTGGCCGGCTGGCGTATACCTCGCGGCACTGTCGCTGCGCAGCCATCCGAGCCCGCGCACGTTCATCCGCCAGTTCTCTGGCAGCAACCGGTACGTCGTCGACTTCCTCGCCGATGAGGTGCTCAGCCGACAGCCGAACCACGTCCGGCAGTTCCTCGCGCGGACCTCGATTCTCGACCGGTTTACCGCGCCGCTCTGCGACGCTGTCGTTGGGCCGGCCAATTCGGCGGAGATCATCGACATCCTGGAGCGGGAAAACCTTTTCGTCGTTGCTCTGGACGACGACCGGAGGTGGTTCCGCTACCACCATCTCTTCGCACAGATGATTCGCGGCGAGCTTGCGCGGAGTGAGCCGGGCATAATCCCTGGGCTGCACGAGCGGGCCAGCGCCTGGCACCGGGCGTCGGGGATGGTGGACGAGGCAATCCAACACGCGATAGCCGCGGGCGATGCCACCGGAACCGTCGACCTGATCGCCCGCTACTGGCTCACGTATGTGACCGCGGCACAGATCAGGACGGTTTGCGCTTGGCTGCGTTCCCTGGGGGACCAACAGATTGCCGCTGACCCTGTCGCGGCGCACGCCGCCGCGTGGGCCGCCGCGCTCTGCGGCGAACGGGAATCCACGCTCCGCTGGCTGGGCGTTGTCGAGTCAGGAGAGCACCAAGGGCCGCTCCCTGATGGCATGCGGTCACTGGAGTCGTCGGCAGCACTCCTGCGGGCCACGTTCGGGTTCGACGGCATCCGCGTCATGCGTGAGTCCGCGGAAAGAGCGGTCCAACTGGAAACCGATCCGACGTCACCCTGGTTCGCGCTGGCGACAGGCACCCTCGGCTTCGGCCGCTACCTGTGCGGAGAGCTCCAGGCGGCGACTGCGCCGCTGGAAGCGGCGGCGCTGAACGAGTCGTCCAGCCCTCTGGTGCACGCGCTCGCGTTCTCCGTCCTGACGCTGGTGACGCTGGATCAAGGCAGGCTCGAGCAGGCCGCGGTGCTGGCCCGGATGGCCCGCGAAATGCTGGCCGACGGCGCAGATGTCGACAGGAGTGACATAGGTGAGTCTCCGCATAGTTCCCTCATCTTCACCGCTACCGGCGCGGTCTACGCCGCCCAGGGCCGGCCCGAGGAGGCTCGGGGCGAGCTCGAGCACGCCCTCTGGTCCCGGAGAAGGTGGTTCGGGATAAGCCCGTGGCCTTCGGTGGAGGCCTTGCTCAGGCTCGCCTGTGTCCTGCTCGACATCGGCGACCGTGGCGGCGCGGCCACGCTGCTAGCCGAGGCAGACAATACGCTGACGGCGTTTCCCGACGGCACTGAGGCTCAGCGGGCCCGCCTGGAGCGGATCGGGCGGCGGCTCCCCCCGCGCGCAGCGACGGTTCCCCATGCGGAGTCCCTTACCGAGCGCGAGGAGGCCGTGCTGCGCCTTCTCCGCGGAACGCTCTCGCTCAGGGAGATCGGGCAGGAGCTGCACCTGTCGGCCAACACGATCAAGACTCACACGCGCGCGGTCTACAGGAAGCTGGGCGTGGCGGGGCGGCGTGAGGCTATTCAGCAAGGTCGTGTGCTTGGCATTCTGTGACGCGGTGAACAGCAGTAGCGCAGATCACCCAGCCGAGGTGAGGTGCCGTCGGTGCTGAACGCCGGACGATTAGGCCGGTGACGACGCCGCCCGACCCGCTGGCGCTGCTGCGGACCAAGAGCTACCTTGCCCTGCTGGTGCTGGCCGCCATGCTCGGCGTACCGATCTCCGCGGTGGCCTACGGCTTCCTCAAGCTGATCGACTACCTGCAGGGTGAGGTCTTCACCCACCTTCCCAGCGGCCTTGGCTTCCACGGCACGCCGCGGTGGTGGCCGATTCCCGCGCTGGCCGTGGGCGGCCTGCTGGTCGGGCTCACCATCAGGTACCTCCCTGGAAAGGGCGGTCATTCCCCGGCTGCCGGGTTCAAGGCGCACGGCGCACCCTCCCGGGCGCAGCTTCCCGGGATCTTCTTCGCCGCCCTTGCCACCCTGAGCTTCGGGGTCGTGCTCGGGCCCGAGGCGCCGCTCATCGCTCTCGGCAGCGGGCTGGCCTTGCTGGCCGTGCGGCTCGCCAAACGTGACATGCCCGCCAATGCCAGCGCCGTGGTGGCCGCATCGGGGAGCTTCGCCGCCATCAGCGCCTTGCTCGGATCGCCCATCCTGGGCGCGTTCCTGCTCATGGAGGCCTCGGGCCTCGGCGGCCCAATGCTGGGGCTCGTGCTGGTGCCCGGCCTGCTCGCCGCCGGGATCGGCACACTCATCTTCATCGGCCTGGACGCCTGGACCGGTTTCGGAACATTTTCCCTGGCGATTCCCGGCCTGCCTCATTTCAGCCGGCCCGACATCGCCGAGTTCGGCTGGGCGCTCGGCATCGGCGCAGCGGCGGCCGTCGTGGGCGCGGGGATCCGGTGGCTCGCGCTGTTTCTCCGGCCCCACGTCGAGCGGCGGATGGTGCTGGCCACGCCGGTGGCCGGTGTGATCATCGCGGGGCTCGCGATCGCCTACGCCGAGGGCACGGGGAAAAATTCCTCCGAGGTGTTGTTCTCGGGGCAATCGGCGCTTGGCCCGCTGATCGCCCATGCGGCCGACTACTCGGTGGCGGCGCTCATGCTGTTGCTGGCCTGCAAGGGACTCGCGTACAGCGTCTCGCTGAGTGGCTTTCGCGGAGGGCCCGTCTTCCCCGCCATGCTCCTGGGTGCCGCGGGCGGCATCGCCATGTCCCACCTCCCCGGGCTGCCGCTGGTGCCCGCGGTCGCGATGGGAATCGGCGCGATGTGCGCCGTGATGCTCTCGCTACCGATGACCTCGGTCCTGCTGGCAACGCTGCTGCTGTTGTCGGACGGCCTCGCCGTCATGCCACTCGTCATCGTGGCCGTCGTGGTCGCATACGTGGTGTCGGCGAGGCTCATTCCGGCCTCTCCGCCGGCCACCGCCGAGCGGGCCGAGGCTGCGGCAGCGCCTGCGGCAGCGCAGCCGTGACCCGCCCGGGCGTGCATCGCAGGCTGCTGCGGTTCGCGAGGCGGGCCCGGGTGCATGTCGTCATGCTCGTGGCAGCGGGCGCCGGGGCGGCGGGCCTGGTCATAGTGCAGGCACAGCTGCTCGCCACGGCGATCGCGGGCGCGTTCACCGCGGGCCTGGGTCTGGCCTCGCTGCGCGGCTCGATCGCCGGCTTGGCCGTCGTGGTGGCCGGACGCGTGGCGCTGGCCTGGGCCGTCGAGGCCCTCTCCTTTCGGGCCAGCGCCGGGGTGAAGTCGCAGCTGCGACGACGCCTGCTCGAGCACGCGATGCTGCTCGGGCCGGGCTACATCGCGGTGCGCCGAAGCGGCCAGCTCACCACGCTGGCCACGGTCGGCGTGGACGCACTCGACGCCTACTTCGCCAAGTACCTGCCGCAGCTTGTGCTCGCCATCGTCGTCCCCGTGGCGGTGGTGGGGCGCATCGTGCCAGCCGACCCCCTCTCGGCGGCGACGATGGTGCTGACCCTCCCGCTGATCCCGTTGTTCATGGCCCTGGTGGGTGCCACCACGGCCGAGCGGACGCGGCACCGCTGGCGGGAGCTCGGCAGGCTCTCGCACCACTTCCTCGACGTCGTCGCCGGGCTGCCGACATTGAAGGTGTTCGGCCGGGCGAAGGCTCAGATTGACAGCATCCGCGACCTCACCGGCGCCTACCGGCGGGCCACGCTGGCCACCCTGCGGCAGGCGTTTCTCTCCTCGCTGGTGCTCGAGCTTGCGGCAACGCTGTCGGTTGCGCTGGTCGCGGTCGGCGTCGGGCTGCGCCTGGCCAGCGGTCACCTCGGCCTGCGGACCGGCCTGCTCGTGCTGGTGCTCGCGCCAGAGGCCTATCTGCCGCTGCGTCAGCTCGCCACCCACTTCCACGCGAGCGCGGACGGCGTCACCGCCGCCGGGGAGGTGTTTGACGTGCTTGGCACGCCACCGCCGCGACGGGCCGAACCCACCGCCGCCGGGCCCAGGGCAAGCCTGCGACGTGCGGCCCTTGAGCCAGTCGCGGTGCGCATCGAGGACGTGCGGGTCTGTCATGCCGGCCGGCCGGCGCCGACGCCCGGCGGCGCGTGGCTGCGGGTCGGCGCGGGAGAGATCGTGGCGCTGACCGGGCCGAGCGGAAGCGGGAAGTCGACCCTGATCGGCGTTCTGCTCGGGTTCGTCGAGCCGGACGCGGGCCGGGTGATCATCGAGGAGGCCGGCGGTGAGCGTAGCCTTGATCGGCTGGAGATGGACGCCTGGCGGGCGTGCGTCGCCTGGGTGCCACAGGAGCCGGTGCTGCTGCGCGGCACCGTCGCGTCCAACATCCGGCTCGGCGTGCGCGGGGCGCGGCGCGAAGCGGTTGAGCAGGCCATGCGGGCAGCGGCGCTGCACGAGGTCGCCCCCGGCACTCCGGTCGGGGAGGGCGGCAGCGGGCTTTCGGCAGGTCAACGCCGACGTGTCGCGGTGGCCCGCGCCCTGCTCGTCGAGCGGCCCCTGCTGCTGCTCGACGAGCCGACCGCTGGGCTGGATGCCGCCGCGCAGGCGCAGGTGCTCGCCACCGTGCGCGGGCTCGCCAGCAGGGGCCGGGCGGTGTTGCTTGTCGCGCATCGCCCCGCGGTGCTCGCGGTTGCCGACCGCGTTGTCACGCTGCCTTCACCCGCTGCGCACACGCCCAGCGCAGGGGTACCGGCATGAACCGCATCGCGATTAAGAGCTCTCAGCGGCTCACCGTCGCCGCGGTGGCGGGCACAGCGGCCTCAGGTGCCGCGATTGGCCTCACCGCAACGTCGGCCTGGCTGATCTCACGCGCATCGCAGCAGCCGCCGGTTCTCAGCCTGATGATTGCCGTGGTGGCGGTGCAGGCCTTCGGGCTCGGGCGGGGGGTCTTCCGTTATGTCGAGCGCCTGATCAGCCACGACGCCGCCCTGCGGGTTCTTGCGTTCATGCGCGTCACGGCGTACCGCAGGCTGGAACGGCTCGCTCCGGCCGGGCTCGTGGGGCCCGGAGCATTCCGTTCTGGTGACCTTGTCAGCCGGCTTGTGGCCGACATCGACGGCATCGCCGACAAGTGGGTGCGTGTCCTGCTGCCGTATGCGACGTCGGCCGTGGCAGGCGCGGCGACGGTCGCCTTCGTCGCTGTGCTTCTGCGGCCCGCCGGCCTGGTCCTGGCCGTTAGCCTGCTCGCAGCCGCGGTCATCGCGCCATGGCTCGCCGGGCTGGTCGCACGTCAGGCTGAGCATCGGATCGCCCCGTTCCGTGGCGAACTCACCGCCGCGTCGCTCGACCTGTTGCGCGGCTGCGCCGACCTCGTCGCCTTTGGTGCGGCCGACGCCGCCCTGGATCGGGCTCTGGCCGCCGATCGCGGCCTCCGCCGGGCCGAAGGCCGCAGCGCGGCCGGCCGGGGCATTGCCGCGTCGGCCGCCGCGCTGGCCGCGGGCGGCGCGGTCTGGGGTTGCCTGCTGCTCGCAGTGCCCGCCGTCCGGTCCGGCGTGTTGCCGGGCGTGGCGCTGGCCGCGCTTGTGCTCACGCCGCTCGCCGCACATGAAGTGTTCGCGGGGCTGGCGCCGGCCGCGCAGCAGCTCCCGCGGATCCGTGCCTCCGCTGCCCGGGTACGCGCCGTCATGGGGCAGCAAGACCCGGTCCTCGAGCCGACGGCGCCACTGCCACCGCCCGCGCCGCCTTACGACCTGCGGATCGAAGGCCTTTCCGCGCGCTGGAGCGCGGACGGGCCGGACGTGCTGTGCGGCATCGACCTCAGTGTCCCCGCTGGACGGCAGGTGGCGATCGTGGGCCCGAGCGGCTCTGGAAAAACCACCCTGGCCATGGTGCTGCTGCGCTTCCTTGACGCCAAGGCCGGGCGGGTGACCGTTGGCGGGACCGACATCGCCGCGCTCGACGGCGACACGGTGCGGGCGATCGTGGGGCTATGCGCCCAGGCCGCACACGTCTTCGACACCACGCTCGGCGAGAACCTGCGGCTGGCCCGCCCCGGCGCAACCGCCGCACAGGTTGGCGACGCGCTGCGCCGGGCCGGCCTGCTTGACTGGATCCAGGGTCTGCCCGACGGCTTGGACACACCGGTGGGCGAACACGGTGCGCGGCTATCCGGCGGGCAACGGCAGCGCCTCGCCCTCGCTCGCGTGCTCCTCGCGGAGTTTCCCGTCCTCGTCCTCGACGAGCCCACCGAACACCTCGACGAGCAGACCGCTGTCGCGCTCACCCGTGATCTGCTCGCCGCGACGGCGGGCCGCACGGTCCTGCTGATCACCCATCGCACCGCCGGGCTTGAGCGGGTCGACGAGATCGTCCATATCGACCGCGCCAGGACCGTCATTCGGTAACGGGTGGGGATGGGCTCGGTGTGGGCGGGGCGCTGGTTGGCGCGTAGATGTCCGCAACGGCGCCGACTTCCCTCGTGGTGAAGGCACGTTCGCGGCGGCGGTCGCGGGTGAAGGCGAGCCACCAGGTCAGGATGGCCCCGACACGGTTTCGGTAGCCGGTGAGGAACGCGATGTGGATGAACAACCAGGCAATCCAGCCGAGGAAACCGCCGAAGTGCAGCGGGCCAGCCGAGATGACCGCACGGCCGCGCGAGATGTAGGCGGCCGAGCCCAGGTCGTGGTAGCGGAACGGCTTCGCGGCGCCCCGGCCGGTGACCTCGCGCCGGATGCGGCGCCCGGCGTAGAGACCGGACTGCATCGCGACCTCGGCGACTCCGGGGAGTTGGCCCAGGCTCATGAGATCACCGGTGACGGAGATCTCGGGGTGGCCGGGGATCGTGAGGTTCTCTTCGACGACAATCCGTCCTGCCCGGTCGCGTTTGGCCCCGGTGGCGTTGGCCAGGGCCTCGGCGAAGGGCGGGGCTTCCACGCCGGCGGTCCACAGCACGGTTCCGGCGTCGTGGCGGGTGGTGACGCCGGCCTTATCGCACACGAGCAGCCCGCAGCGATCGACGTGGGTGACGATCGAGCCCATGTGCAGTTCGGCGCCCATCGCCTGAAGGCTCTTGGCTGCCTTGGCGGACAGTCGTGGGCCAAATGCGGCCAGCGGGGCGCTGCCGCCGTCGAACAGCAGCACGCGCGCGTCTTCGGGTCTGACGTGATGGAACTCCGCGCGCAGCGTCTTGGTGGCAAGTTCACGGATCTGGCCCGCCAATTCGACGCCGGTTGGCCCGGCACCGACGAGAGCGAACGTCAGCCAGCGCAGCCGTTCGGCATCATCGGTGGCGGTCTCGGCCATCTCGAACGCGCCGAACACCCGCCGGCGTATGGTCAGCGCGTCGGCGATCGTCTTCATGCCTGGTGCGAAACGTGCGAACTCATCGTGGCCGAAGTAGGACAGCCGCACCCCGGCGGCGACGATGAGGTGGTCGTAGCCGACCTCGATCCGCCCGCCCCCCGGCCGTAGCCCGATCAGCCGCTTGCTTTCGGCATCGATGCCCGTCACTTCGGCCATCACACATTCGGCGTTCTTGTGCCGCCTGAGAACGTCGCGCAGGGGGGCGGCGATCTGTCCCTCGGACAGGATGCCGGTCGCGCACTGGTACAGCAGTGGCTGGAACAGGTGGTGCTGGGCGCGGTCGATGAGCGTCACCTCCACCGGGCTGCGCCGAAGCGCTCGGGCGGCGAACAATCCGGCGAAGCCACCGCCCACGATCACCACACGGCGTGGACCTGCCCGCTGCGTCATCTCGGTTCCCCGATCTGCTGGCTCAGCCGGCTGGGTCGCGCCACGTGTCCCCATTGGGCAGCAGCCGGTCGGCTTCCTTCGGGCCCCAGCTGTCCCTGGCGTATGGCTGTACGGGGACGACATCGCCCAGCACCGGGTCGACCACGCGCCAGGCAGCTTCGACCGTGTCCTGGCGGGCGAACAGCCAGCGGTCCCCATGAAGGGCAGCGCCGATGAGGCGGTCGTACGGCCGCATGTCCGAGCCGGGCTGCTGGGCGAACGCCAGCTCCTCGTGCTGCGCCTGCCAGCCGCCACCCGGCCGCTTGCCCGCCAAGGTCAGGCCGACCTCCGTCTCCGGCCAGACCCGGAACCGCAGCGCATTAGAGGCCGTCTGTGGTTCGAGCCCGAACACGTCGTGCGGCGGACGCCGGAACCTGAGGGTGATCTCGGTTGCCGTCACCGGCATGCACTTGCCCGCCCGGATCAGCAGCGGCACATCCGCCCACCGCCAGGAATCGCACGCGAGCCGCACGGCAACGTAGGTCTCCACGGTGGAGTTCGGGTCGACGCCGGCGACGTCGTGGTAGCCCTCATACTGCCCGCGGACCGTATGCTCGGCGGCCAGCGGCCGCAGCGCGCTCACCACGCGCGACTTGGCGTCCCGCCACGACGCTAGGCCCTGCCCGTCCGGCGGGTCAGCCAGCACCGTGGCAAGCACCTGCAACATGTGGTTCTGCACCACGTCACGGATGGCGCCTGTCCGGTCGTAGAACCGGCCACGGTCGGACACGTCGAAGGCCTCGGCCATAGTTATCTGGATGCTCGCCACATGGGTCCGGTTCAGCAGCGGTTCGAGAACGGCGTTGGCGAATCGGGCGAATAGCACGTTTTCGACGGGATCCAGGCCAAGCCAGTGATCAACCCGGTAAATCGCATCTTCCGCGAAATGCTGGTGCATCGTGGCGTTGAGCTGCTGTGCGCTGGCCAGATCGGCGCCAAAGGGCTTTTCCACCATCACCCGGTTGCCCTCAGCCCGGCCGGCCGCCGCGATCCCTTGCGCGATCCGCCCGAACAGGATCGGCGGTACCTCCAGGTAGAACATGACGCGCTGGCCGGTGCCGATGGCGTCGGACATCGCGGCGTAGGTGGCGGCGTCACCAAGATCGCCATCGACGTAGCGCAACAGCCCGATCATCTTCGTCGCGGCTGCGGAGCCAGGATCTATGCCGCCCCGCCGCAGTGACGCGGTCGCGTAACCGCGGAACTGCTCCAGTCCCCAGCCGCTCTTGGCCACCCCGACCACCGGGACGTCAAGGACGCCGCGCTCGACCAGCCCCACCAGCGCTGGGAACGTCTCCAGCTTGGCCAGATCACCTGTCGCGCCGAAGATGACGAGCGAATCCACTCGTTGGGTTGCCATCGATGCTCCTCTTATCGCCCCTCTTTATCGGCCTCATTTATTGGCCTATTTGTCAGCTTCTTTGTCAGCTTCTTTGTCGGCCTCTTGGTCAGCTTTTTTGTCCGGCTTTATCAGCCTCGTTGTCAGCTTCTTTGTTGGCTTTATCGGGCCTTGTCGGCTTTATCGGGCTCCCCGGCCTTGCCGACCGGGGGGTTCGAGAGCGCATTGGCCATGCGATCATGCCCGCCGCCCACGTCACGCCACCCGATGGGGGTGAGACACGCCCGCGGGCGGACAGTCACCCGCGCCAGGGGATGACCGCTGCGGGCCGGCCCGTCAACCTGGCCCGATGAGCCGCTTTCGCGCCGGGACGGGCGGAGCGGTCAACCCAATCGCCATTTCTGAAATCGCGTGGCCGGGCAATCACCCGATGTGGGCGATGCCGGGCGAGTTGCCGCGTGGCGAAAGTGGCGGTCAACCGCTAGCTCGAGGACGGTTTCCATGACTGACAGCCAAGCATCCCGGCGCAGGTCCCAGCTCAGCACGGGACCCCTAATCGGCGGCGCCGTCCTGATGGGGGTCGGTGGCCTGCTCGGCCTGGCCGGCGCGGTCCTGGCTGGCGCGGCGCTCGCGGCGGCCGCGCGACAGCGGATCAGGCAGATGGAACGACCGCCGAGCGAGGTCGCGAAACAGAACTGGGCGCGGGCGAAGGCGGCGACGGCGGCCGGGATGGGCGCGTGGCGTAACGAGCAGCCTGCTAATCAGCCACAGTCCACGTGAGCCGCTGACCACCACAGCGGGGGGTTAGGGGATGCAGCTCGATCTGGCCAGGTGGCAGTTCGCGATGACGTCGATCTACCACTTCCTGTTCGTCCCGGTCACGATCGGGCTGGCTTTTCTGACCGCGCTGCTGCAGACCTCCTGGCACCGCAGCGGCCGCGACGAGTACCTCCGCCTGACCCGGTTCTTCGGCACGCTGCTGGTCATCAATATCGCGGTAGGAGTGGTAACCGGCCTGGTCCAGGAATTCCAATTCGGGATGAACTGGTCGCAGTACTCGCGAACGGTCGGCGGTGTCTTCGGCGCACCGCTCGCGATGGAAGGCCTCGCAGCGTTCTTCCTCGAATCGACGTTTCTCGGGCTGTGGCTGTTCGGGTGGGACAAATTGCCCAAGCGCGTCCATCTCCTGACGATCTGGGCGGTCGCGGTGGGCACGGTGCTATCCGCAGCGTTCATCATGGCGGCCAACTCGTGGATGCAGCACCCGGTCGGCTACACGATCAGCAAGTCAACGGGGCAGGCGCAGCTGAATGACATCTGGGCGGTGCTGACCAGCCCGGTCTTCCTGTGGGGATTCGCGCACGTCCTGCTGGCGTCGCTCGCCACCGCGGCCGCCGTCATGCTCGCGGTGTCCGCCTGGCAGTTGCGCCACCGGGCCGACCGCGAGATCTTCGCCAGGTCGGCCCGGCTTGCCCTGGTCGTGCTCGTCCCAACGATGATCTTCGTCATGTTCATCGGCAGCGAGCTCGGGGTGGTGGAGGCGAAATACCAGCCGATGAAGATCGCGGCCGCGGAGGCGCAGTGGTCGACCTGCCAGCCGTGCTCGTTCTCGCTGTTCCAGGTCGGCGGCGGCAACAACGACCATACGCCGACCCAGATCATCTCGATCCCCCACCTGCTCTCCCTGCTGGCCACCAACCACTGGAATGGCAAGGTCATCGGGCTCGACCCGCTGCAATCGCAGTACCAGAGCAAATACGGACCCGGCTACTACGTGCCGAACGTGTTCATCCAGTACTGGTCCATGCGCGTGATGGCCTACACCGCGGTGCTTCTCTTCCTGGTCGGCGTGTGGGGGCTCTGGCTAATCCGGCGCAGGAAGATCGCCGCGGCGACCTGGTTCCTGCGCGCCGCCATCTGGGCCGCGGTGCTGCCATTCCTGATGAACACCGCCGGGTGGCTGCTGACAGAAAGCGGTCGGCAGCCGTGGATCGTACAGGGCGTACAGCTCACCAAGCACGGGGTGTCGCCATCGGTCAGCACCACCAGCATCGTCATCAGCATCGCGCTCTTCGCGGCGCTCTATCTGGTCCTGGCCGTCGTCGACCTGGTGCTGATGCTGCGCTATGCGCGTAAAGAGATACCAGCGGCACCGGCTGGCGGGGACGTCAGCCGTCCCGTGCCCGCGGTTCAGTATTGAGGGGTGAAATGACCCTGACCGAGTTCTGGTTCATCGTGATCACCGCGCTCTGGACGGGGTTCTTCGTCCTGGAAGGCTTCGACTTCGGGGTCGGGATGCTGCACGGGGCCGTCGGCGGGGACGAGGCCGGCCGGCGGGCGGCGATCAACACGATCGGGCCGCTGTGGGACGGCAACGAGGTGTGGCTGATTGTGGCGGGCGCTGCCATGTTCGCCGCGTTCCCCGGCTGGTACGCCACCATGTTCTCCGGCATGTACCTCGCGCTGGTCGTGCTGCTTATCGCGCTGATCGTGCGCGGCGTGTCGTTCGAATACCGGGGCAAACGCGAGTCTGCCCGCTGGCGGCGCAGCTGGGACACCCTGCTGACCAGCGGCAGCCTGCTCGCGCCGCTGCTGATCGGCGTGGCGCTGGGTGACCTGCTGCACGGCCTGCCGATCAACTCCCACCAGGAATACACCGGGTCGTTCATCGACCTGCTCCAGCCCTACGGGCTGTTTACCGGCGTGACACTCGTATTCCTCTGCGCGCTGCACGGCGCCACCTTCCTCGCCCTGAAAACCACCGGCCACCTGCGCCAGCGCGCCGGCCGACTGGCCCGCCGCGTAGCGCCCGTCACCGCGGCCATGGTGCTGGCGTTCGCCTCCTGGACACACGTGACCGCCGGCCAGGGGTTCTTCCCGAACCTGATCGAGATCGCCGCGGTGCTCGCCATCCTCGCCTCGGTGTGGCTGGTCTACGAAAGCACCGACGGCTGGGCGTTCGCCGCCACCACGTTCGCGATGGCCGCGAGCGTCGTGTCGATCTTCGCCGAACTGTATCCCCGCGTCATGGTCTCCAGCACGAACCAGGCCTTCAACCTGACCGTTAGCAACACCGCCGCCGGCAGTTACGCGCTGAAGGTGATGACCATCATCGTCGTCATCTTTCTCCCGTTCGTGCTCGCCTACCAGGCATGGACCTACTACATATTCCGCCGGCGGATAAGCCGGGACGAGTTCTCCGAAGAACTCCCGCCTGCCGCACCGCCGCGAGCAGGGGCGCCGCCGCGCGGGGCACCGGGCACCCCGGCACGCACGGAAGGAGCCCAACGTGGCTGAGCATTATGACGTCATCGTGATCGGGACCGGGGCAGGCGGTGGGACCCTCGCCCGCCACCTCGCCCCGTCGGGCCAGCGGATCCTGCTGCTCGAGCGCGGCGGCTGGCTGCCCCGAGAACCGGCGAACTGGTCCACCTTGGACGTATTCGTCGATGGCCGCTACATATCCCCCGACACCTGGTACGACGCGAAGGGCCAGTCCTTCCAGCCGCAGGTGCATTACTTCGTGGGCGGCGCGACCAAGCTGTACGGCGCGGCCCTGTACCGCATGCGCACGGAGGATTTCGGGGAACTGCACCACCATGACGGCCGGTCGCCGGCGTGGCCGATTTCCTACCAGGACATGGAGCCGTACTACACCGCGGCCGAACAGCTCTACCAGGTGCACGGCGCACGGGGCGAGGATCCCACCGACCCACCGGCCAGCGCAGCCTACCCCCATCCCGCGGTGTCCCACGAGCCACGGATCCAAAAACTCTCCGATGACCTCGCCACCGCCGGCTACCACCCGTTCCACGCACCGTGCGGGGTCCTGCTCGACGAGGCGAACATGCCGTACAGCACGTGCGTGCGCTGCCCAAGCTGCGACGGATTCCCGTGCCCGCTGCACGCCAAGTCCGATGCTGAGGTCATCGGCGTACGCCCGGCGCTTGAGCACGCTGGCGTCACCCTCGTCACGAACGCGCGGGCGGTGAAGCTGGAGACGAACCCAGGGGGTACCACGGTCACGCACGTGGTGGTCGACCACGACGGCGATGTCGACCGGTACACGGGCCACATCGTGGTCGTCTCCTGCGGGGCGGCCAACTCCGCGAAACTCCTGCTGGCCTCCGCGAACGACAAGCACCCGGGCGGGCTGGCCAACGGCTCCGACCAGGTCGGCCGCAACTTCATGTACCACGACAGCCAGGCCGTGCTCGCCTTGTCGAGGGAGCCGAACCCGACCGTCTTCCAGAAGACCCTCGGACTCAACGACTTCTACTTCCGCGGTCCCGGCTTCGACTACCCGATGGGCAACATCCAGATGATCGGCAAGTCGCAAGCGGAGATGTTTCGCGGCGAGAAGCCCATCGAGACCAAGCTCGCACCAACGTGGGCGCTGCGCGACATCGCGGCGCATGCCGTCGATTTCTGGTTGTCGACCGAGGACCTGCCGCTCCCGGACAACCGCGTCACGCTCGGCCGGGATGGCCGCGTCAACCTGGCGTACACGCCGAGCAACCCCACGGCCGCCAAGCGGCTGTACCACCAGCTCAAATCGATGCTAGGTGCGCTGGGAATGCATGCGGACCACCTGGTCCACAGGTTCGCGTACATGAAGACCGACATCCCGCTCGCCGGCTGCGCGCATCAGGCCGGCACCGTCCGGTTTGGCACAGATCCGGCCACGTCGGTGCTCGACGTCAACTGCAGGGCCCACGAACTCGACAACCTGTACGTGGTTGACACCAGCTTCTTCCCCAGCATCAGCGCGGTGAACCCGGCGCTCACGGCCATGGCCAACGCGGTCCGTGTTGGCGAGCACCTGCTTGAACGGCTGGGCTGAAGATCCGGAGGAGGAGACTATTGTGGCCCGTTACCCCAACATCAGCGATCATGGACTGATCGGTGACCTGCAGACGGCCGCGCTCGTGGCGACCGACGGCACGGTGGACTGGTTCTGCTGCCCGCGCTTTGACTCGCCGAGCGTGTTCGCGTCCCTGCTCGACGCCGACCGAGGCGGCCACTTCCGTATCGCCCCTGACCGGGACGACTACGTGAGCAAGCAGCTCTATTTTCCGGACACCGCCATCCTGATCACCAGGTTCATGACCCCGGACGGAGTCGGTGAGGTCCACGACTTCATGCCCATCACCACAGGGAAGGCGACGGACCGGCACCGGTTGGTGCGGCAGTTGCGTGTGGTACGAGGGACGATGCGGTTTGTGGTGGAAGTTCAGCCACGGTTCGACTACGCGCGCAGGCCGCACCGACTGGAGCTGTCCGAGGATGGTGCGCTGTTCCAGGCGGACGGCCTGGAGCTGACCCTGCACTCGGTCGGCGCGGCAGGCAGGTCGCTGCGGGACCAAGGGCTCACGATCGAGCGCGACGGTGACGGGCTGCGCGCGGTACGGACACTGCGGGCAGGCCAGACCGGGGGCGTCGTGCTCGAATCGATGGGCGGCCCGCCACGCCGGGTGCCGCCCGAGGAACTGCAGCGGCTGGCGGACGAGACCGAGCGCTTTTGGCGTGGCTGGCTGCACCGCTCCACCTACCAGGGCCGCTGGCGGGAAAGGGTGGCGCGCTCGGCGATGACGCTCAAGCTGATGACCTACGCGCCCACCGGCGCGGTGGTCGCGGCGCCGACCACCGGGCTGCCCGAGCAGGCCGGCGGCGAGCGGAACTGGGACTACAGGTACACCTGGATCCGGGATGGCTCGTTCTCCATCTACGCGTTGCTCGGGCTCGGCTATGTGGAGGAGGCCGCAGCCTTCGGCGTCTGGCTGCGGGACCGGGCCGCCGAATGGAACGGTGCTGGTGCCCGGCCACTGAAGATCATGTACCGGGTCGACGGCTCCTCAGACCTCACCGAGGAAACGCTGGAGCATTTCGAGGGCTGGCGCGGTTCGCGGCCAGTGCGCGTCGGCAACGGCGCCGCCGACCAACTACAGCTCGACATCTATGGCGAAGCGATGGACGCCGTATTCCTCGCCGACACCCAGGGCCTGCACGCGGCTCACCAGGGCTGGCTGGATATCGTTGGCATGATCGACTGGCTGTGCGAGAACTGGGATCAGCCCGACGAGGGCATCTGGGAAACGCGTGGCGGTCGGCGCGACTTCACCTACGGCCGGTTCCAGACCTGGGTGGCGCTCGACCGCGCCACCAGGATGGCCGCACACAGGGCGCGCCCGGCCAATGTAGCCCGGTGGACCGCGGTACGCGACGCCGTCTACAACCAGATCATGGAACGCGGCTGGAACCCGAAGGTCGGCGCCTTCACCCAGCACTACAGCACCGAGGTTCTCGACTCCTCGCTGCTGATGATGCCGCTCCAGGGTTTCATCGCCCCCCACGATCCGATGTGGGTGTCCACGCTGCAGGCCATGGACCGTGAGCTGGTCTCCGACAGCCTCGTCTACCGCTACAACCCGGGCGCCTCACCCGACGGGCTGGCCGGCGATGAGGGCACCTTCTCCCTGTGCACGTTCTGGTATGTGGACGCGCTGGCCCGTGCCGGGCGGCTCGACGACGCGAGGCTGACGTTCGAGAAGATGCACACCTACGCCAACCACCTCGGCCTTTACTCGGAAGAGGTCGGCAGCACGGGTGAGCAGCTCGGCAACTTTCCGCAGGCGTTCAGCCACCTGTCCCTCATCAGCGCCGCGATCAACCTGGACTACCAGCTCGACCACGGGGCCGGCCGGGTCGGCCCGGTGCTGTCGCAGCCACGCTCATGAGCCTGCCTGTCCGCGGGCGGTGCAGGCCCGGCAACGGCGTTGATCGCCGGCCTCAGCCTGTCACCCGCGCGGGGTGACGGCGGAGCGCCGATGACAAGATTTGCTGGCCTGACGGCCGCTCATTGTCCGGTGGACGGAGGACGATCCCATGGCGCTGAACGAATACAAGCCAGGCACCGCGTTCCCTGGCGTGATCGGGCGGACGACGGATGAGTCGTCGCCCGCGTGGCCGCGTCCCTTGCGGGCACGACCCGGATCACCCAACGTGCTGTGGATCGTGCTGGACGACACCGGTTATGGGCAGCTTGGCTGTTATGGCAGCCCGATCGCCACGCCGAATCTCGACGCGCTCGCCGCGGGCGGCCTGCTGTACAGCAATATGCACACCACGGCCCTGTGCTCGCCTTCACGTTCCTGCATGGTCACCGGGCGCAACCACCATGCGAACGCGATGGCGGCGATCAACGAGCTCGCCACCGGGTACCCGGGGTACAACGGCAGCGTCCCGTTCGAGAACGGATTTCTGTCCGAAATGCTGCTCCAGCATGGCTACAGCACCTACCTGGTTGGCAAGTACCACCTGTTGCCCTCGGAGTTCGAGTCCCCGGCGGGGCCGTTCGACCGGTGGCCGCTCGGCCGGGGGTATGAGCGGTTTTATGGGTTCCTCGGTGGTGACACCAGTCAGTGGCATCCGGATCTGATCTACGACAACCATCAGGTCGAGCCGCCGCGCAGCCCGGAGGAGGGCTACCACCTGACCGCGGATCTGGCCGACAAGGCGATCGAGTTCGTCGTCGACGCGATGCAGGTCGCGCCGGATAAGCCGTTTTACCTGCACTTTTGCACAGGCGCGACCCACGCCCCCCACCACGTGCCCACGCAGTGGGCTGACAGGTACGCGGGCCAGTTCGACGGCGGGTGGGAGGCCTACCGGGAGCGGGTGTTTGCCCGGCAGAAGGAACTGGGTGTCGTCCCACGGCATGCGGAGCTGTCCCGGCACGACCCGGACGTCCCTGACTGGGGCTCCCTGTCGCCCGACGCTCGCAGGCTCGCGGCCCGGATGATGGAGGTGTTCGCAGGCTTTCTCTCGCACACCGATCATCACATCGGCCGACTGCTCAACTTCCTGAAGGAGACCGGGGAGCTCGACAACACCCTGATCATGGTGGTCTCTGACAACGGGGCCAGCGCGGAAGGCGGCGCCACGGGAACGACGAATGAGCTTCAGTTCTTCAACAACGCGCCTGAGCCGCTGCAGGACAGCCTCGCGGCGATCGATGACCTCGGCGGGCCGACGACCTTCAATCACTATCCCTGGGGCTGGACCTGGGCGGGAAACACTCCGTTCCGGCGGTGGAAGAGGGAGACCTACCGCGGCGGGGCCAGCGATCCATTCCTCGTGCACTGGCCGAAAGGCATCAAGGCACGTGGCGAGGTGCGCACGCAGTACGCGCACATCATCGACATGGTCCCGACCGTGCTCGATGCGCTCGGCATCGAGCCACCCGCGACCATCAGGGGGGTGACGCAGTCACCGATCCACGGCGTCAGCTTCGCCCACAGCTTCGACAACCCGGGCGCGCCCTCCCGTCATCGCACGCAGTACTTCGAGATGCTTGGCCACCGCGCCATCGACCGTGACGGCTGGCGCGCCGTGTGCCCGTGGCCCGGGCCGTCCTTCGCCGAAGCAGGCAAGCCGTTCGGTGTGCCGATCTCGGCCGAGGAGCTGACCGACCTCGACGCACACCACTGGGAGCTTTACCACATCACCGAAGACCAGGCCGAGAACCACAACCTGGCCGGCACGCACAGGGACAAGCTCATCGAGATGATCGCGCAGTGGTACGTCGAGGCGGGAAAGTACAACGTGCTGCCCATCGACGGCAGCGCCGCGGCGCGGATGATGGTGGAGCGCCCGCAGGTGGCCAGGCCGCGCACCAGCTACACCTACCGGCCGGGCACCCAGACGGTGCCGTTCTGGGTGGCGCCCAGGGTGCTCAACCGCCCCCACAGCATCACCGCCGAGGCCGAGATTCCGGCCACCGGGGCCGAGGGCGTGCTGATGTGCCAGGGTTCGGGCGTGGGCGGCTGGTCGTTCTACGTCAAGGACGGAAAGCTGCACTACACGCACAACTACGTCCGCCGCGAGCTGGCTTCCGTGTCCTCGGCGGACACCGTGCCCGTAGGCCGCCATCAGCTGCGGTTCGAGTTCGAGCCGACCGGCCAGCCAGACATCGCCAGCGGCAAGGGCTCACCGGGAAGGGCGCAGCTCTACGTGGACGGCCAACTGGTCGGCCAGAGTGAGTTCCCCGTTACCACGCCTGTCGCGTTCAACCCAGGCGGCCTTACCTGCGGTGCGAATCCAGGCTCACCGGTCACACCGGATTACCGTGCTCCATTCCGGTTCACCGGAGTCCTGCACAGCGTCACCGTGGATCTGTCCGGGGACCTCATCACCGACACCGTCAGCGAGATGCGCATGGCGATGTCCCGTCAGTAGAAACGCGGCACGATGCTCCATGTGCCGGCCGCGGCGCGCATTCCGCGCCGCTGTGCTAAGGATTACTTGTGATCGGCGCCATGCGAGCCATCGACTTCCACGTGCACCTGCCCACCCCGGACTGGCTGGATGCCAGCATGGCGGGCTATGTCGAGCCCGCCGAGGCGTATTTCCGGTCGCGAGTGGAACGGCTGTCCCTGGACGAGCTGGCGGCGAAATACCGCGGACTGCGGGTCAGGGCGGTGCTGCTGGCCTGGGATGCCGAGACCGCCACCGGCCGCCCGCGGGTGCCGAACGAGACCGTCGCGGCCGCCTGCCGCGGCCATCCCGACGTCTTCACTGGATTCGGCTGTGTCGACCCGCACAAGGGCGACGCCGCCGTGGCCGAGGTGGCAAACATCGCCCGCCTGGGGTTGCGGGGTGTGAAATTCCACCCGTCGCTGCAGGCGTTCGCGCCCGACGACGTCTCCTACCGGCCCATCTTCGCCGCATGCGAGCAGCATGGCCTGCTCGCGCTGTTTCACACGGGGACGAGCGGTATCGGAGCGGGCCAGCCGGGCGGCCAGGGCATCAGGCTCGACTACGCCCGCCCGATCAGGCTCGACGCCGTCGCCGCCGACCATCCGGGATTGACGGTGGTGGCCGCGCATTTCGGCTGGCCCTGGCACATGGAGCTCGTCGCCATGGCCCTGCACAAGTCCAACATCTACATCGACATTTCCGGCTGGTCCCCGCGCCGCATTCCGCCGGAGCTGGTCGCGGAGCTACGGGGGCGGCTGTCCGGGCAGTTCGTGTGGGGCAGTGACTTCCCCTTCCTCGCACCGCAGCGATGCCTCGCCGAGCTTGACGGCCTCGGCCTGCCGGACGAGGTGCTGGCCCGGGTGCTGCACGCGAATGCGGCCCGGATTCTTGGCCTGACCTGAACCGGGATTCGGTCAGGGGACCTCAACCGGCCGGGCGCCCATGCTTGATCGAAGTGGCTTGTGTGCCATTTCTTGAGACTGGCTGCCTGGAATGGAAGACTGGTCCACGGCCTGTTGCGACTGGAGTCCTACATGGCAGCCATTGAAGAACCAGCGGGTCACGCGCAGCCGCACGAGATCTTCAGGACGCCGCAGGGGGGACCAACGGCGTTACGCATGTTGCTTGGCGCGCAGCTGCGCCGGCTACGCGAGGCGAACGAGATTACGCGTGAGGCGGCCGGGGCTGCGATTCGGGCGTCAGCGTCGAAGATCAGCCGTCTCGAGCTTGGCCGGGTGGGATTAAAGGATCGCGACGTCAGCGACCTGCTCACACTGTATGGCGTGCTTGACCAAGAGCGGCGGGAGGCCCTGCTTGAGCTGGCCACGCAGGCCAGAACGCCTGGGTGGTGGCATCAATACGGCGAGATCGTGCCGGGCTGGTTTGAGGTCTACGTCGGTTTAGAGGAAGCGGCTGTCCGGATTCGCACCTATGAGGTCCAGTTCGTGCCTGGCCTGCTGCAGACGGAGCAGTACGCACGCGCGGTGGTGAAGCTCGGTCATCCCGAGGCGTCCGCCGATGAGATCGACCGGCGCGTCACCCTGCGCATGCGGCGCCAGCACATCCTCACCCGCCCGCAGCCCACGAAACTGTGGGCTGTTGTGGACGAAGCGGCGTTGCGGCGCCCGCTCGGCCCCGCCGCGGCAATGCGCGCCCAGCTGAAGCACCTCAGCGAGTTGACGCAGCAACCCAATGTCACGCTGCAGGTGGTGCCGCTGTGCGCCGGCGGGCACGCCGCGGCCGGCGGGTCGTTCAGCATCCTGCGGTTTGCCGAACCTGACCTTCCCGACGTGGTTTACATGGAACAGCTCACGAGCGCTCTGTACCTGGACAAGCGGCGCGACGTTGACCACTACTCGGCTGTGATGGACCGGTTGTGCGCGCAGGCGGACTCGCGCATCCCGGCCGCCGAGCTGCTCAGCAAGATCCTTAACGGCTAGCGCAGATCGGTACCCATGCCGAGATGGTCGCGCACACCCCGCGTCACCACAGGGTGTAACCCCCGTCGATGACGAGCACGGACCCGGTGATGAACGATGCGGCCGCGCTGGCCAGGAAAACCACGCTCGGCGCGATCTCTTCCGGCAACGCGTACCGGTGCAGCGGTGTGTCCTCTATCCAGTACCGCCGGAATTCCGGCTGGTCCACCGGCGCCATATCGGTCTTCACGTACCCGGGGGCGATCGCGTTGACGCGGATGCCCAACCCGGCCCACTCTGCGGCCAGCGACTTGGTGAGCTGATGCACCGCGGCCTTGGACGCGTTGTACGCGGGCTGCCACTGCGGGCGATTGACGATCATCGCGGAGATGGAGCCGACGTTGACGATCGAACCACCGCCCGCCCGGGCCATGTGCCGGCCGCCGGCGACGCTGCACTGCCAGAGCGCCCGAACGTTCAGGTCGAAGACCTGTGCCCATTCGTCGTCGGTCACGTACCAGGATTCTTTATGGATGCAGGTGCCCGCGTTGTTGACGAGAATGTCAAGACCGCCAAGCGCCTCCACCGCCCGCTCTGTTATCCCTTCGACATCGCTCGTGATGTCGGCATTGATCGACGACACCGGCAGGCCCCGATCGGTCAGCTCGCGAACGGCCGACGCGTTGCGTTCCGCGTCGCGCGCAACGATGATCACCTGGGCGCCTGCCTGCGCCAAGGCGGCGGCGAACGCCTTCCCCAACCCGCGATTCCCCCCGGTGACCAGCGCTTTCTTGCCGGTCACGGCGAAACGTTCCAGAACATTCACCGTTTCCTCCCACTGGATGGTGCGAAACACAGCGCCCATGCGGCCACCCAACCACGGCTGCCTAACAACCAGTTGAGCAGGCGGATTCGTGGCGCAATGACGGGGCTGGCCGGGTGCCCGCCGATTCTGGACCCGACGGGTGCCCACCGATTCTGGGCAGGAGAGAGATATGCGGAGCAGGCGGGCAATCTTGGTGACGGGGGCGGCGAAGGGAATCGGCCGCGCGATCGCGCAGCTGTTCGCGGGCAACGGTGACCGGGTGGCGGTCCACTACGGCCGCTCGGCCACCGAGGCACGCGAGGTGCTGGCCGAGTTGCCTGGCCGTGGTCACGCCGTGGTGCAGGCCGACCTGGCCGACCCGGCGGCGGTGCGCAGGATGGTGGATCAGTCCTGCGAGGCGCTGGGCGGCCTGGACGTGCTGGTGAACAACGCCGGCGTCTACACGTGGCACCCGATCACCGAGGTGTCGTACGAGCAGTGGCAGCTAGCCTGGCAGGTGACGCTCGCGGCCAACCTCGTCGGCGCCGCGAACGTGACCTGGTGTGCGGTACAGCACATGATCGCCCGGGGCGGTGGGCGCATCATCAACGTTTCCTCGCGGGGCGCCTTCCGCGGCGAGCCGAACCATCCCGCCTACGGCGCCAGCAAGGCCGGGCTGAACGCATTCGGCCAGTCGCTGGCCCGGGCCTTGGCTCCGCACGGCATCGCGGTCGCGACCGTCGCACCGGGTTTCGTCGAGACGGACATGGCCGCCGACCAGCTCGCTGGCCCGCAAGGCGATCGGATCCGCGCGGAAAGCCCGTTCGGCAGGGTCGCGCTCGCGCAGGAGATCGCCGCGGCTGTGCTCTATCTGGCTTCCCCGCAGGCGCAGTGGGCCAGCGGCGCCATCCTCGACCTCAACGGCGCCTCGTACCTGCGGTCATAGGAAAGGAGTTGTGCGCCGGCCCCATGGCGAGACGACGCCTCCGTGGTCGGCGCGCCCCCCGCGCCAGCCGTTCGGGCTAGTTATCCTCAACGGCTCACGGGAGTGGCGGCCCGCCCGCGTGCAGGCCCGGCAGGCGGAGCCGGCCCGCTGGCCGCCATGAGCCGGCGCGCGGGAAGAGGCTGCCGTGGGAGGGAACGGGCGTGCGATGAGCCAGCCAGCACCTTCAGATAGCGGTCCCGTGGCATGGGTTCTGCGCCCAGCGACCGAAGATAGGGACTATCCCACTGCGCGTCGATCAGCACGCCGCCCACCTGCCTGAATCGTGCTGCCATGTCGGCGACGGCCACCCGCGCGGCGTACGGGCGCCGGTTGAACATCGAATCTCCGCTGAGGGTAGCGCCGATGCCGATGCCGAACGCCCCGCCTATCAGCTCGTCTGCTTCCCACACCTCGATGCTGTGCGCCCAGCCCATATCGTGTAGCCGGAGCAAGCTTTCCAGCAGGGTGTCGGTCAGCCAGCGTTGGGCCCGGCCTGCGCGGCATTCCTCGGTCACACGCTCGAATGCGTGATCGGCAGTGGTCAGCCACTGCGGATCCCTGCGCAGCTGCTTGCGGACATTGCGGCCGAGGTGAACGCCGTCCGGCCGCATGGTCAGCCTGGGGTTCGGCGACCACCAGGCGACGCTGTATGGATCATGCACGCCGTCTCCGTCTCCGTCTCCGTCTCCGTCTCCGTCTCCGTCTCCGTCTCCGACGATGGCGATCGCGCCCTCGGCGACCTGGTCTTCATACCGGAACTCGTTGAGATTCCTGGCAAACTCGTTGGGCGCCGGGAGCGGGAGTATGCCGCGCCGGTACGCGCCAAGCAGGCTCGCCGGGCTCAGGTCACCGCAGAAAGCGACCGGGCCGTCGCTTGGGGCGCACGACACGTCGAACGACGACCAGTCCGGGCAACGGCTGACGGCCATCGGGTCAAACCCGCCGTTCACGGCGCTGGCGCACCCGGCGGCCCACGGCTGCCTGCGGCCTGGCGTGCGAATTGCGCAGGTAGCCGGTGGTCACCAGCCGAGTGATGTGGAGATCCAGCAGGTCGTCGCCAACTGGAGGAAAAGAGATACCGCTGCCCCGAAGCGCGGCTTCAACATTCGTGCGGGTATACGACGGAAAAGTGTGCTCAAGGTACATCTCGGCGACCGTCATATCCGTGGCCGCACAGCGGTCGACGAATAGCGGGACGAACGGCGTCATCGGATGATCGGTGTGGCCCGCGGTGTACCTGACAAGCTCGCGCACCCACTCCGCATAAGGCACCTCGTCGACCGCGAATCCATGCTTCCGCAGCCGTTCGGTCAAGGATCCGAGGAGTGCGTATTTCGGGCTGACCAGATGGTAGGTTTTTCCATCCGCCTCGGCGCGTGAAGAAATGTAACGGACGGCCGCGGCGCAGATGTCGGCGGGCACAAAATCCAGTGGCAGGGCAATGTCAGGGGCAAAGCCAGTGTCGGTAATGAACCTTATCAGCGCGCACATTTCAGCGGCGGTGTTCCATGCGCCGCTGCGCTGCGCGCCGACAATATCCATAGGCCGGTAGATGGCAACAGGCAAGCCGCTCCGTGCAGCTTTTCTGAGCAGTTCCTCAGCGACGAACTTGCTTTCTACATAACCGAGAGAAAGATGTTCAGCATAAGCCAGCGCCGTTCCCTCTTCTACGTCACGCACGCCCATGACGCCAAGGCCCGCGAGCACGGCGATAGTGGAGATGTAATGAATAGGTATGCCACGATAGAGACCAGCGAGACGGATAATTTCGCGTGTGCCAGCCACATTAGCTGCGCGCAGGGCACCGTATGGGTAAACGAAGTTAACGTGCGCGCCCGCGTGGTGTATAACGTCGATGCCGCGGGCCAGCTCCTCGAATGCGCCGCGCGGGAGGCCCAGGTCCGGCTCGGCGAGGTCACCCACCAGCGGTAGGACACGGTCGCGTGGCAGGTCGCCTAGCTCGTAACGCTCGCCCGCACCTGTGATGCGACGCATGGCGTGACCCACGTCACGGGCACGGACCAGGCAGTGCACGCGCGCGCCGGTCGCGGCGACAAGCTCACGCAGCAGGTGCGCACCGAAGAAACCGGTCGCTCCGGTGAGCAGGATGTCGGCGGGCTGCCGCCAGCGCGGCGGCGTACCGATGTCCAGATTTACCCCGACGCGCAGCTCGGCCTCGCGCGTGAAATCCACTCCCTCCTCGGCCGCCCCGCCGAGATTGCCCGCACGGGCATCCTGCGCAGCACTGGCGAAGCTCCGCAGCGTCGGGTCGCGCAGCAGGCAGCGGGTAAGCGGCCGAACCTGACTCGCGTCTATGCCGAACAAGACCCGCGTCCGCGCGAGCATCTCGGCGGCCAGCATGGAGTTGCCCCCGAGGGTGAAGAAATCGTCATCGGGCCCGACCCGCTCGACGCCAATCACCTGCGACCACAGCTCAGACATCGCGGCCTGTGGGAGGGTTGGCTCCGCGATTTCGCCCCGAACGGCCTGCACGGTGATGGGCGACGAAAGCGCCTCGTGGTCGACTCGCCCATCGGGCGTCCGCGGCAACCGCTCCACGGCGACGAACGCGCCGGGGATCATGAAGCTGGGGAGGAACGCGGAGAGAAAATTCCGCAGGCCGTCGTCGGGTGGCAGACCTGGCGTCCCCGCGCGGCGGCGGCGCGTGTAATACGCGGTTATCTGCCTGTCCCCAGCGCGCCGCTTCGTGGCCACAGCAGCCACCTGACCGATGTCAGGGTGCGTGGCGAGGACACGCTCGATCTCGCTGGGCTCCACACGGAAGCCGCGGACCTTGACCTGGCGGTCCACCCGCCCGATGACCTCAAGGTTGCCGTCAGGGCGCCAGCAGCCGAGATCTCCGGAGCGGTACATCCTCGTCCCTGCGGCCGCGCTATGGGGATTCGGCACGAACCGTTCGGCCGTCATGGCAGGCCGGCCGAGATAGCCGCGGGCGACGCCCCGGCCGGCGAGGTAGATTTCGCCGACGACTCCGGTCGGCACGGGGTTGAGATCCTCATCGAGCACGAGGATCTGCGTGTGCGCAAGCGGCCTACCGACCGGCACGGGTTCGCCGGCTCGTGACGGCAGAACATTCTCGGTGACGTCGCATATGGCCGAGGTGATGGTGCACTCGGTAAGGCCGTAGGCGCTGAGCAGCCGGGCCCTTGGCGCCACGCGTTTCAGCGCCGCGCAGTCCACTGCGCTGGCCAGATCACCGCCAGTGATCAGTAGCCGAAGAGAGGACAGCTGTTCGCCTGCCGTCGCGGCGCCCCCGGCCGTCGCGGCGTGCTCAGCCGCTGCGAGTAGCTGGTGCCAGTACGCGGGCGTCAGATCAAGCACGCTGACGCGCTCCTCAGCCACGTAGCGGATCAGATCGCTCGGCGCGATCGGAGCAGGGCCCGGCAGCAGTAGCGTCGCACCGCTCAGCAACGTCGCGAGTATCTGCTCCAGCGACGTGTCGAAGCCGATGGCCGCGAGCTGCAGGGTCCGGTCGGCCGGGGTCAGCTGATATTCGCGGATGACCGCGCGGCACAGATATGCCAGTGCGCCGTGGCTGACGGCGACCGCCTTGGGCCGGCCCGTGGATCCCGAGGTGTAGATGGCGTAGGCGATGTTCTCCGATCGCAGGCTGACGGCCGGAGCCGTGGTCGGCTGCGCTGCGGTCGCAGGTTTCAGCTCGTCAATGAATAGACACCTCAGGCGGCTGCCCCGAAACGCCCCCGCATCCTTTCGATCGACGAGGACGAACCTGACACCTGCCTCAGCGCACATCTCGGCCCGGCGGATGTCGGGAAGCGACGGGTCGAGCGGCATGTACGCCCCGCCCGCTTTGAGGATCGCCAGCAGGCAGCGTACCGTCTCGCTGCCGCGTTCCAGGCCGACGCCCACCAACGTCTCGGGCCCCACCCCACATCCGTGCAAGTGGTGCGCGAGCTGATTTACCGATTGATCGAGTTCACGGTAGGTCAGTTCGGCGCACGTCGACCAGGCGACGGCGGCCAGGCCCGGCTGACGGGATGCCTGCTCGCCGAACGATTCATGCACAAATCGCGGATCACGTCGTGGCGAGGCTTCGTCGCCGGTTTCTGTTTGGGCGCTCTCTCCGAATTCTTTATTCACCCGGTAACTCTTCTGATGTCCGCGCGGAGGCTAACCAGCTCATTGCACACGGAGTCATCGGCTCTGTGCGATGCCGTAATCAGGATACGCCGCTATCATCTTCGCAGCTAGGCCGAGTGGCATCACAAAACCGTACAGAAAGGAATTATCGAACATATTAGATTCGGTGTGCCGGGGCTTTGTGTGAACCGGGGGCTTGATGTGAACCGGGGCTTTGTGTGCGCCGGGCTTTGTGTGCGCGGGGCTTTGTGTGCGCGGGGCTTGTGCGCGCCCGGCTTGTGCGCGGGCTTTTGAGCGCGCCGGGCTTTGAGCGCGCCGGGGCCGTTGGGGACAACTGGGTTAGCCGACGGCAACCGGGGTAGCCGAGCGGTTTTGCGTGAGACGGGGGTGGTCGGCTTGAGCTGGCGGCGACACGTGATGACGGGCTATGTCGCCTGGATGACCTTGCTCGTCGCGGTTTACTACGGGGTGGCGCCGCTGCGCATCGAGACGTGGGGCCTGATCGGGCTCAGCGGAGTGCTCGCCATCGCGGTCGGCGTTTTCATCAACCGCCCGGTGCGGGCAGCGCCATGGCTGCTGCTGGCCGGCGCGAACCTGAGCTTCGCCATCGGCCAGATGATGTTCCTCGTGTTCACGCACATCCTGGACGAAAACGTCCCGTTTCCATCCATCGCTGACGTTTTCTACCTTGCGACCTACCCGCTCTACGCGGCGGGAGTGCTGATCTTTATTCGCTGGCGAACCGCCGGCCGTGACCGCCAAAGCCTGCTGGACGCACTGACCCTCATCGTCGGCCTCGCGCTGCTCTCGTGGATCTACCTGATCCTCCCTTACGCCAGCAACCCCGGCCTGTCGTGGGTGCAGAAGGCCTTCGCCATTGCCTATCCCCTGGGTGACGTGCTGGTCCTGGCGATGCTGTTTCGCCTTCTTGCGCCGGGTTCCGGGCGGACCAGGTCCGTCCAGCTGCTGACGCTCGGCACCGCCGGAATGCTGATGTCCGACGTCTCGTTCGGTCTGACTCAGCTGTACGGCTCATTCACCAATGGAACCGTTATCGATCTCGGCTGGGCGATCTTTTATGGTGCCTGGGGCGCCGCGGCGCTACATCCCACCATGGCGGAGCTGACGCGGCCGGTTTCCCCGCGCCAGGGCGAGGGATCTCCGCTGCGGCTGGCCCTGCTCATGCTCGCCTCTCTGATCGCTCCTGTGGTGCTGTTCGTCGAGGCCATCCAGGGCACCGTGCTGGACGGCGGTGTGATCGCCGTCTTTTCCGCCGTGCTCTTCTTGCTCGTCCTCTCGCGCCTTTCGTATTCGGCGGCATCGCACCGGTGGGCGCTGGGCCGCGAGCGCGTCTTGCGGCTGGCCGGCGCATCCCTTGCCTCCGCCGTCACCGTGGAGGAGGCGGCGAGCGCGGTACGGACCGCCGTCGCGACTTTGATCAGCCCGAACCCCCAGCGTGAGGCATTGCTCACGGTGCGAGAAGAGGGTGAGCTCAGGGCCGTCGGCGCCACGCCAGACGGTGGCCCGGCTGTTCACCTGGACCAGCTTGACGAGATGGCCCAAACCTGGATGTCGCTCGTCACGCCATTGGGAACTCACCTCATGCGCGCGGCCCAGCTAGCCGAACGCGCTCGAAGCGACGTCTCCCACGTCTCCGGGCCTTCCGGCGACGGCAGCGTCCTGCTTTGCCCGCTCACGCTCAAGGACAGGCCGTCCGGCGACCCGCTCATCGGGGTGCTGCTGGTGTTCGGGGAGGAGAGAGTCCTGGCCGCGCTGTCTGGCACCCTCGAGATCCTTGCCCGCCAGGTCGCGCTGGCGGTCGAGCGCGTCATGCTGAGCCGGGAAGTGATCCGCCAGGGCAGCGAAGCATACTTCCGGACGCTTGTTCAGGACACCTCGGACGTTATTTTGATCATCAACGACACGGGCGAGATACGGTACGCGACACCCTCCGCCAAGAGCATCTTCGGCAACGAAAGGGTGGAAGGCGCGTACCTCTGGGATGTCGTCCAGTCTCAAGACCGCGATGACATCATGCGCACGCTGACGCGGGCGCACGAGCGAGGGGGCCGGAAGTCGTACGACGACTGGCAGATTACCCGGCGCGACAACGCACGTGTCGAGGTGGAGGTCAGATGGAGCGATCTACGGAAGGACCGCACAGTCGGCGGCCTTGTTCTCACGATGCGGGATGTAACCGAGCAGCGCCAGCTCGAACGTGAGCTGAAACACCGGGCATTCCACGACTCATTGACCGGGCTTCCCAACCGGGTGCTGTTCCAGGACCGGACCGTGCAGGCACTGGGACGGTCACGGCGTACCGGCGCGGTCGCCGGCGTGCTCTTCGTCGATCTGGACGACTTCAAGGTCGTCAACGACACAATGGGCCACAGCGTCGGGGACGAGCTCCTGGTAGCAGCCGGAATGCGGCTTTCAGCCGTGACGCGCGCGTCCGACACGACGGCGAGACTGGCTGGCGACGAGTTTGCGCTGCTTATCGAGGACGTCGCCGACAGCGCCGCGGTGGAGACTATTGCCGATCATGTCGTTCGGGCTTTCGTCGAGCCGTTCACCCTCGCCGATGGGTCGGTGATAACAACGGCCACGGTCGGAGTCGCCACAACCGAGGACAGCGCCGACGCCGGTGAGCTTGTCCGTCACGCGGACCTGGCTCTATATGCCGCAAAGGCGGCGGGTAAACGGCAGTGGCGCCGGTATCAGCCGGTGCTCAGCACCGGCATGCTCAGGCGGCGCGAGCTGCAGGCAGCGATTGACGAGGCTCTTGTCACCTCCGCATTCACGCTGGCATATCAGCCCATCGTCGCGCTCTCCAGCGGGGAAATCGTGGGGTTCGAGGCGCTGGTGCGGTGGCCTCATCCCCGCTGGGGAATGATTCTTCCTGACCAGTTCATCGCCCTGGCCGAAGAGACAGGTCACATCATCCCGCTCGGTTCCTGGGTGCTTGAACGGGCCGCTACCGACATCGTCAAGTGGCAGCGCCGGGTGCCCCGCCGGACGCCGCTGTTTGTCAGCGTGAATGTATCCGCCCGTCAGTTCAGAGACCCTGGATTCGTCCGCGGCGTGCGGCAGGTTCTCACGGCATCCGGCCTGGCACCGTCGGCCTTGCTGCTTGAGCTGACTGAGAGCGTGCTGCTGCGCCGCGACGAGAGAATCAGTTCTGACCTGAGGGAACTCAAGGGGATCGGCCTCAGGCTCGCGATTGATGACTTCGGTACTGGATATTCGTCACTGAGCTATCTGCGCGAGTTGCCGATCGATGTGCTCAAGATAGACAAGTCCTTCGTGGAAGGTATCTCCTTCTCCGAGCAGCGGCTCGCGCTCGCCGAAGTCATCATCCGGATCGCCAAGACGCTCGGGCTGACGGTCATGGCCGAGGGAATCGAGAGCGAGGTACAGCGAGATCTGCTGATCTCGATGGGCTGCCAGTTCGGGCAGGGGTACCTGCTGGCGAGGCCCGTGGGAGCGGACCAGGCGGAGGCGCTGGCGCGGGTCGGCCACAGGCCGGTGCCCGAGCTTCCCCTCACGGCGCTCTTAGAGCAAGCACGCTCTTCCGCCCAAGCTCGGTTGCCCGCCCGTTCGCTCGCCACCGCATCCGTGACAACCCCTTGGCGTTGGGGGACTATGGCGGGGTCGGCGGCGCATTCATTCGCGCCGCGGCCAGACCGGAGGATCATCCAGATGGGCTGCGAGGTTTCCTGGTTCGGCGCGCTATGCGACGACGACTACGAGTTTCTCGGTGTCGCGGACACCGCGCTGCAGTCAAGCTGGGAGCATTGCCGGGGCATCGCGCTCGGCGCGGAAGAGGCGGGGTACGACAACCTGCTGCTGCCGTCTGGTTACACCATGGGCATCGACTCGGTGACCTTCGCAGCAGGGATCGCCCCGCTGTTGAAGCGAATGCAGCTCCTTGTCGCGGTGCGGATGGGCGAAATGTGGCCGCCCCAGCTCGGGCGGCAGCTCGCGAGCATCGACCAGACGCTCGACGGACGGCTGACGATCAACATCATTTCCTCAGACATGCCTGGGCAGAAGCTGGAGTCCGCACCCAGGTACCGCCGCACCCTGGAGATCATGCGCGTGCTGCGCGACCTGCTCGACGGCAAGCCGGTCGATTTCCGCGGCGAATTCATATCCGTCACGCTCGACCCGCCACGCCTGTGCCCGACGCGGGGCGGCTGCCCGCCGTTCTACTTCGGCGGCCTGTCGGAGGCCGCCAGAGAGGTCGCTGCCGAGGCGGCGGATGTCTACCTGATGTGGCCGGACACGATGCCAGGAGTTGAGGCGGTGGTCCGCGACATGCGGGACCGAGCCACCCGTCACGGTCGTGAGCTCCGGTTTGGCTACCGGGCGCACGTGATCGTCCGCGCCACCGAGCACGAGGCCAGGGCCGCCGCTCGCCGACTGATCTCACGGCTCGATCCCGGCACCGGCGAACTCATTCGCCGCAGATCCCTCGACACCAGATCGGTGGGCACGGCACGCCAGAACGAGTTGCGGGACCTGGCCAATGACGAGGGATACGTCGAACCGAACCTCTGGACAGGCATCGGCCGCGCGCGCTCAGGCGCGGGCGCGGCCATTGTCGGCGACCCCGATCAGGTGCTCGCCAAGCTGCGCGGTTATGCGGATCTCGGCATGGAGTCGTTCATCCTGTCTGGCTACCCACATGCCGCAGAGGCTGATCTGTTCGCCCGCTACGTGCTGCCGCACCTGGACCATGGCCCCCTGCTGCCGCGCGCCCGCGGAACATGAACCGCGCAGGCGACCATTGCTGCGATGCTCGCGTCGTCCACCTTTGTCCAGGGCGTCGTGGCGGCATGCATAACAAACGGTGTTGCGCGAGCCGAATCGACGAATCAAATGCCATAACTCCGTGTACTCTCAGTCACTGTGTGGAGACAAGGAGTTAACTCACTGCTGCGGCGCACCATGGGCTACGAGCTGACCCGGCCGGCGGGTCACACGTCGTGGCGGCTACCTCCCCCGCGGGAAGGGCGCCTGCTGGTGGCGCCGGTGTTCATCTTGTCCGCGGCCCGGTCAGGGTCAACGCTGCTGCGGCTCATCCTGGGCAGCCACTCCCAGCTCTACGCTCCCCCCGAACTTCCCTTGGGCCACATGAGAGTACGTGCGGAGACGCGGTGGATCCAGACGTCCATAAACGCGCTCCGGTTGACCGCCGAAGATCTTGATCACATGCTGTGGGACCACGTGCTCGCGGACGCGCTGGCGCGCAGCGGCAAGCCCACCATGGTGGCCAAGACGCCGAGCAACGCCCTTATCTGGCAGCGCGTCGCCGGCTGCTGGCCGGATGCGCGCTTCATCTTCCTACTGCGCCACCCGGCCGCCGCAGTCGCGTCTTTGCACGCTTCCTGGGACCCGTCGTGGCATCCCGGCGAGTCCGGCAGCCTCGCCGAGGCCATCAGCAAAGGCCTACGGTACATGACCAAGGTCGAGGAGGCGCGCCGCGCGCTTGCGGGCTTCACCATTCGCTACGAAGAGCTCACCGCCAACCCAGAAACGGCTACCCACCGGCTGTGCGACTTCCTCGGCGTGCCGTTCGAGCCTGCCATGCTGGACTATGGCCGGTTCAGCCACAACCGGTTTGGGGCCGGCCTCGGCGACGCCTCCGCGAAGATCCGTTCTGGCCGCATCCAACCGTCGGTGCCGCCGCCACGGGCTGCCGACGTCCCCGCTGCGCTGAGAGACATCTGCGCCACGTGGGGCTATCCGAAGCCATCGGAGGAACCAGCGCTGGCCCTCGCGCGCGAGCCAGCTTTCGACGCCGCGCAGGATTCAGTTACCGAATCCGCGGGGGGCCACAGCCAGGCCTGAGTCGGTGCCGGAACTGTCAGCCGCCAGCCGTACAGTGCTGGCGTGTCGGCTCCGACGAAAGGTGGACTCCATGGGCACAACACAAACCGTCGTCGGTGAGCGCGCCGACCTGCTGCAATCGCTAGCCAAGCACCGCTACTTCTTGCGTTTTACCGTTCGCGACCTCACCGACGAGCAGGCCGCGCAACGGACCACGGCCAGTGCACTGTGCCTGGGTGGCTTGATCAAGCATGTCGCGCTCACCGAACAGCAGTGGATCAATTTCATCCTCGAGGGCCCCACGGGGATGGGCAACTGGGACGAGGCGAGCACGGGCGACTGGTCGGCCGGCTTCCGCATGCTGGACGGGGAGACGCTGTCAGGGCTGCTAGACAAGTATGACCAGGTTGCGCGCAGGACCGATGCGCTCGTGGCCAGCCTGCCCGACCTGGACGCTGACCATCCGTTGCCCGAGGCCCCATGGTTCGAGCGGGGGGCACGCTGGTCAGCACGCCGAGTGCTGCTCCACGTGATCGCGGAAACCGCCCAGCACGCCGGTCACGCCGACATCATCCGCGAGTCCCTCGATGGCGCCAAGTCCATGGGGTGACGCACACGTCGGCAGCGCCCCGCGAACCAACCGGGCCCGCGAACCAACCGGGCCGGCGAACCACGCGGCGCCGTCACGAAGCTCAGCGCGGCTCGTCGTCCAGCGCGAAGCTGAGGTAACGCGCCGCGGAGCGCTGCACCGCCGCGGCACCGTCGGCGTCAACGATGCGCCCCCACCAGGCGCCGTAAACGCGGTCGAACCGCAGCGGCCCGATCAGGGCGAGTGCGCGGCGGATCGTGCGCGGACGCTCGGGGATGTGATTGGGGTAGCTATGCATGAAGCTGACCCAGCGGCGGTCGGCGACCACGGTGAAGATGTCGCCCGAAAACAGGGCGCCGGCGCCGTCCTGCGCGTGCGCCCGGTGCAGCACCTGACCGCCGTCGAAGTGAACGCCGACGTTGACCAGCGTCAGGCCGTCGGCGATCTCACGGGTGTCACCGTCCCAGAAGATGACCGCGTCGTCGGGCCGTGCGACCCACTCGCGATCCTTGGCGTGAATGTAGACCGGGGCCCCGAACGCGTGCGCCCACTCGATCATCGAACCGTAGAAGTGCGGGTGACTGATCGCTATCGCGCTGACTCCGCCGAGTTCCCTCACCCGGGCGATTAGGTCGTCATCGATGTAGGTGATCATGTCCCACAGCACGTTGCCGTCGGCCGCGGTAAGCAGCAGGGCACGCTGGCCGATGGCGGTCGCCGGCGTGGCACCGATGCCCACGACGCCGGGTCCTTCCTCCTGGATCCGGCCGTGGTGGCCGACGGCCCGCAGCTCGGCGAGCGTCGTCCACTTCTGTCCGTCCCAGCCAACGTACTGGCGCTCATCCAGGCAGATCGGGCAGTCGGCGCGCGGGCCGGCGTACTGAACTCCACAGGTCGCGCAGATGGGAAGACCCAGCTCCATGCAACTACTTATAGCCAACTCCAGCCGACTCGTCCGCCAGCGGGCCCCGGACTCCAGCGGGCCCTGCATGCCAGCGGGCCCTGCATGCCGCGGTGCGACTCGAAGGGGCGAAGGGCGCGCTCTCGTGGTGGCCCGGCCGACTGTTATCGCCAACACACACGCTGATCACGTCACGCCGACCGTTACGGATCATTGTGCCGAATGGCCGCCGCTCACCAGGCACGCAGGGCGTGCGAACATGGAGGGGTGGCCATGGACAGCACGAAGTTGCGCGCCGTACAACAGCCGCTGAAGGCCTCCTACCGCGAGAATCCGCGGGAAGCGGTAGTCACCTTGCGAGCACACGGCCAGCTCGGCGCAGAGAACATCAGCTGCTCGGTGGCCACAGGCAAGGCGCTGGCCGTCGCTGGCCTGCACCCCGCTACCGGCGGGGACGGTTCGCTCGCCTGCTCCGGTGACATGCTGCTGCAGGCGCTTGTCGCGTGTGCGGGAGTCACCCTGCGGGCCGTGGCCACGTCCCTGCGGATCCCGATCAGCGCGGGAAGCGTGTACGCCGAGGGTGACCTGGACTTCCGCGGGACGCTCGGGGTGAGCAAGGACGCGCCGGTGGGCTTCGGCGCCATTCGCCTCGGCTTCGAACTCGACACCGACGCCAGCGCTGACCGGATCGAGATGCTGCTTCGGCTGACCGAACGGTATTGCGTGGTCTACCAGACACTTGCGCACAAGGTTGAGATGACCGCGGGATTGACGCGCCAAGCGGCAGCCGTTCGGGATCATGATTCATAACGGCCGCGCTGGCGTGGCGCGAGCAAACCAGCGGGGTCCACGAAGAGGTCGAAATGGTCACTTTCGCGATCCTTGGTCTCGGCGAGGCGGGTTCCCTGTACGCGAGGGATCTCGCTGCCGCGGGGCGGCCCGTGACGGGTTTCGACCCGGCCGGTGTGCCCACGCCACCGGGGATCCTGCGCTGTGCCACCATCAAGGAAACGGTGGCCGGCGCCGATGTGGTGATCTCGCTCACCGGCCCGGACGGCGCCGCCCAGGCGGCCGCCGACGCCGCTGACGCGCTCCGGCCCGGTGCCGTCTACGCGGACCTGAACACCGCCGCGCCGCAGGCGAAACGCGCGATTGAAGCCAGTCTCGCGCCGGCCGGGGCGCTGGTGGCAGACGTCGCTGTCCTCGCTCCGGTGCCCAGGGCGGGTCTGCGGACGCCCGTGCTGGCCTCCGGTCCCGGGGCAGGGGCGTTCGCCGCCGCGGTAGGTCAGCTGGCGGTACCGGTTGAGGTGCTCGATGAGGAGACAGGAGCGGCAGCCGGGCGGAAACTACTGCGGAGCGTGTTCATGAAGGGCCTCGCCGCCGTGGCGCTTGAAGCGATGACCGCGGGCGAGGCTGCCCGGTGCGGGGACTGGATACGCAAGCAGATGGCCGACGAGCTGAGCGCAGCGGGACCGATTCTGCTGGACCGGCTCGTGACGGGCAGCCGCCTGCACGCCTCGCGACGCGCCCATGAGATGGCCGCCGCTCGCGGCTACCTCTCCGAGCTCGGCGTACCGACCGCGGTGACGGACGCGTCCCTCTGGTGGCTACATGAGCTTGCTGGCCCGGATCGCTGACAACCCGCGAGCCTTGGAGCATCCCGAGCATGGCTGACACCGAGCACCCGCACCCGAGCCGACGCGCCCGTGAGCTGGTCGCTGGCGCCTTCGACCTGCACGTCCACGTCGCGCCCGACGTCATGGAGCGGCGAGTTGACGACGTCGAGCCTGCCCGCCGCGCTGGGCCGGCGCGCTGGGCCGGCGCTTGATGACGCGGCCATCAATGCGAGGCGAGGAATTCCGCCAGCTCGGTTGCGGTGGGCGGGTTCGCGCCGGTGCGACCGCAGGTGATGGCGGCTGCTGCCGATGCGCGCGCGACAAGCCGCCCGATCGGTTCGGGTCCAGCGGCCGCCAACTCGGTGAGGCCGCCGGGAGAGTGCACGTTCTCCTCCGCCAGCCCTGCGAGCAGGCTGGACATAAAGGCGTCGCCGGCGCCGACCGTGTCAGCGACCGGCACTTTGAATGCTGGCACGTGGACCTGATGCCGCTCGGTGGCCGCGAGCGCCCCGGCGCTGCCCAAGGTGACGACCACCAGCATCGTCCGTCCCGGCTCGCGCAGCAGCAGGTCGCGGACGTGATGCGGCTCAGATCCGGGGAACAGGAAGTCAAGATCCTCATCGCTCAGCTTGACGATATGAGCGAGCGCCGCGGCGCGGCGCAGCCTGCTCCTGGCGGCGGACCGCGCGCCTAGCAGGTCGGCGCGGATATTCGGATCCAGGCTGACCAGCCAGTGACCGCGGCGTAGACGCCCGGCCAGCAGGTGCATCACCTCCTGCGAGCCGGGTTCGAGAATGAGCCCAAGTGAGCCGACGTGAACAGCGGCGCTGTCCGCCGGGACGGGGATTCGCGTGACGTTCCACCGCACGTTGAACGTGTACTCGGCCCTGCCATGATCATCGAGGGTCGCCAAGGCTGTGCTCGCCGGGGCGTCCGGGCCGGCCTCGATGACGCGCACGCCTTCGGCCGCGAGCCTGGCCCGCGCAAACTCCCCGAAGGCATCTGAACCCGTCTGGGTAACCAGATGGGCGGTTTTGCCCAGGCGGGCAAGACCAACCGCGACATTTGCCGGGCTGCCGCCGAGATGGCGAGCGGGCTCAGCCAACCCGGGACGAGCGATGAGGTCGATGAGGGTTTCGCCGACAACAGTGAAGCCGCCTGGATCGGTCATACCCTCTATCCAATGTTGTAATTGCCCAGACAATTACCGGGCACTGCAGTTCGATGAGCGGAATCCGGCCCTTGACATGGTGTGACCGAGTTAGCACTTTTAGTTGATGAGCTGGCCACGTACTGACTACGTGAGGATCCCCCGCCCATGTCCTCCCCCGCCGCCAGCAGCCCGGTAGTCCGCACACACCGGGCCCGCGCCGTCATCGCCCAGTACGGTGGGCACAACCATCGAATGGTACGACTTCTTCCTGTACGGCAGGCCGCTGCCCTTGTCTTCCCGAAGGTGTTCTTCCCGGGCAGCACGCCGTACGTCGGCGTCCTGCGGCTTCATGGCGAGTGGCCGCAGGTCGGGGTTCCCGTCGGGCTGCTGCTCTCCACCGGCATGGTCAAGTTGATGAGCCGGGTAACCGGCAGCTCATTCGATACCTGGGGCTGGCGGGTGCCGTTCCTGGCGAGCGTCGTGGCGGTCGGGCTTTACGTGCGGCTGCGAGTGCTGGAGAGCCCAGCGCTGCGCTCGACGCGAACTCGTTGCCACCGGAATAATTGATCCATAAGAGTCTGCTTGGGGCCGGCGTACCCTTACGGGCTTGTTGCCCATCGCGAACTCGACCTGCTCGGCGTGAGTTGCTGTGATCCCGCGGACTTCACCCGCGCGGCTGAGCTTGTCGCCGCCTCAGTGGACCGCGTTCTGCCCCTGATCAGCCACCAGATCCGGCTCGACCAAGTTGCCGCGATGCTTCCGCTCGTGGGCAGTGCGGGCACGATGAAGATCGCGGTGGATCTGTCCGCCGGGTAGGCCAGAGCCGAGCACCCCGGCTCAGAACTCCGCCGAGCGGTCCAGGTCGGAACAGTCGATGACGACAACCATTTCGCCCCGGAGGTAAGAGTGTGGCGTGCGGTGCATGACCCCATGCTTGCCACCGAATGCGGGACCACCCAACTCTAGCCGCCGAAGAGCCGGCCGATGAGTTCCCGAGGGGCCGCGAGTCTTACTCATCGACACGCAACCGCAGGCGAGCTTAGAGCGGCTCGGCCGATTGGCCCAGATAGTCACGAAAAGTGTCGTACCCCTGTGGTGTAGTCGAGGTATCACCTGGCGAGGAGGCCCCCGATGCGGCCAAACAAGCAGCACTTCCGCATCAGCGCCGTTCGAACCGAGGCGCTGTTCGCGTCGGCACTGCAGCGGTTCGATGAACCCACCGCCACGCAGATCCAGGAGGCCGTCGCCGCGGCCATTCGCGAATTCGGCCGCCGGGGCTGCGCCGAACGGGTAGCGCAGGAGTTCGGCGACCACCCGGAGATCGCGATCACGCGGATGCGCTGGGCTCGCGGGCGGGTTGACGACGCGTTCGCCGGTTCAAGGCTGGCGGCGGCTCATGCCCATCTTCTCGGTCGGCGTTTCATCGCTCGCGCCGCGTAAGTACCGGACACGGGAAATGCTGATTCGTCTTCCGGTGTGCGTTCAATGATCCGCAAGAGAAAGCTGGCCCGTGATCACTATCGCGGAGAGTTTCAGCAAAACTGAATTGCCGCGATAAGGGATCAAGGCTGTTTCGTACCGCGGTTTAGCGCGCAGCGGCGAACCATCGCATTGACGAGAAAAATTCCTGCCAGCAACCCGCCCCACAAGGCACACTAGTACGCCGACCAGGCTTGGTCCACCCCAGTCGTCGCGGTAGGTCGCCGGATCTGTCATGTCGATGACGAATGGCTCGGCGACGGCGCGGGCAATCAAGTACAGGCCAAGGATGAAGACTGTGATCGATGCGGCTTTTCGCATGTGCGTTTCCTTTTGTCGTCGTCCGCCCGAGGGCTGGTTGCGCCAGCCGGATCTGGCGCCGCGGGCAGGCGCGCGGGTGGTGAGCCCGCTGGGAGATAAACGTTATGGATTCGGGGTTTTCGGGCGGAAGGCGGCTACCACCCGTGTTCGCCGGGGGGTTTTCCCGAGTTCCGCCAGCGTTAGCTCAGCCGACCCTGGCGTGCCGAGGCGACGACAGAACTCCAGCCCGGCGCCGCCGCCGCTTCTCGGCCTGGCCGCGCCGCGGGTTCTAGTGGTGCCGCGATCCCGGCGCGATACCGCTGAGCACTGTCTGCGCGAGTCGCGTGGCCAGGCCCGGCGGGGTGGAGACCGGGCTGCCCGGCGGGTTGACACGAGTGATGTGGCGCGACTGCCGGAGAAAGAATTAGCCTGCAGGATTCTCGCCCCGGTCGCTTCAACGCCATCGCGATCGCGAAATAGTCATCGGAGGACGATCTAGCATCAGCGAAGACCGCCATCGCCCTCAGTCATCAAGAGGCCCGCTTCCAGCCAGCAGAGCTCTTCGAGCGCGAAGGAATCGAAGCGGACCTCGCATACTACGTCGAGAGGTAGACCCCTAGCACCGCGAGCTCAGCACGAGCAAGATCGACTCCGGCCAGGTTCTTGACACATGACAACAATGGAGGACTAATCATGGCCACACAACACGCGGTTGACGAAGCCGACATTCGACAGCGAATCGACAAGATGGTTGAGGCGATTCGCACCATGGATCTCGAGGGTGTGAAGCCGATTTACGCTCCGAACATCGTGTCGTTCGACATCGTACCGCCGCTGCAGCACGTGGGAGCAGAGGCAAAATGGAAAAACTGGGTAGACGTCTTTACGGTATACCAGCGTCCGCTCGGTTACGAGATTCGCG
>WNGE01000490.1_pt1 | contig 51182 bp, 46 predicted proteins | sample 5400651 | NCBI WGS metagenome assembly WNGE01 (sample SAMN13153370, study PRJNA577476) | soil metagenome | isolation source: 60 cm soil or saprolite under grassland replicate 2 | place: USA:California | collected 2016-06-15 | reverse complement strand
GTGAGCTGGCCGGGGGTGGTGACGGGGGCCTGGCAGGTGAACTGGCGGCAGACGTAGGCGGCGGGGGCGCCGTCGAGGCGGCCGCGGCCCTCGAGCAGCGGGACGGCGGACGGGGTCTCCGGGTTGCCGTCGCCGAGAGCGAGGACGGCGCCGGGCGGCGCGGCGTGCAGGGCGGTCCGGTGCAGCGCGCGGGTCCGCTCGTCGTCAGGACCGCCGACCACGGCGATCTCGGCCGGACCGCTCAGCCAGGCCTCGGCCACGGCCAGGCCCATGCCCGCGGCGCGCGGGTAGCGGGCGGCGATGCCGGGGAGCATGCCGAGGGCGGCCCCGGCCGCCTCGCGGTGCCGGGCCGAGCCGGTCAGCGCGGAGTAGCCGAGCAGCGCCCCGGCCACGGCGAAGGCGCCCGACGGGGTGGCGTTGTCGGCCGGGTCGGCCGGGCGGAAGATCAGCGCCTCGTCCTCGGCGGCCGTGTCGTAGAAGCCGCCCTGGCCGTCGCCGAACGAGCCCAGCGCGACCTCGAGCAGCTGGCCGGCCAGGTCCAGCCAGCGCGCCTCGCCGGTCACGCCGGACAGGGTGAGGAAACCCTCGGCGACGCAGGCGTAGTCGTCGAGCGCCCCGGCGGTGCCGCCGGCCACCCCGTCGCGTGAGGTGCGGACCAGGCGCCCGCCGGCCAGGTGCACGCCGGCCAGCAGGGCGGCCGCGTCGCGCGCGGCCGCGGTGAGGTCCGGGCGGGCGAACAGCAGGCCGCATTCGGCCAGCGCGGAGACTGCCAGCCCGTTCCAGGCCGCGACCACCTTGTCGTCCCGGCCCGGGCGGACCCGGTCGGCCCGGGCGGCCAGCAGGGCGTCCCTGACCCGCCGTAGGCGGCTCGCGTCTTCAGGGTCCGAACGGAGCTGGAGCACGCTCGCCCCACGCTCGAACGTGCCCGCCTGGGTGACGTGGAAGGCTTCCGCCGCGAACTCCGCGTCGTCGGGCCCGAGGGCCTCGCCCAGCTGGGCTTGTGTCCAGACGTAGAACTTGCCCTCCTCGCCCTCGCTGTCGGCGTCCAGCGACGCGGCGATCCCGCCTTCGGCCGTCCGCAGCTCGCGCAGCATCCAGTCGCAGGTCTGTTCGGCCACCCGGCGGGCCAGCGCCGAACCGGTCCGGCGCCACAGGTGCGCGTATACCCGGGCCAGCAGGGCGTTGTCGTAGAGCATCTTCTCGAAGTGCGGGACGACCCAGTCCGCGTCGACCGAGTAGCGGGCGAACCCGCCGCCGAGCTGGTCGTACATGCCGCCGCGGGCCATCGCCTCGGCGGTGCCCGCGGCCAGGTTCAGCGCGTTCACGCTGCCGGTGCGCTCGTGGTAGCGGAGCAGGAACTCCAGCACCATCGACGGCGGGAACTTCGGCGCAGCGCCGAACCCGCCGCGGGCCGCGTCGTAATCCTGGCTCAGCCCCTGCACCGCCACGTCGGCCGCCTGGCGGAACACCGCGTCGAGCTCGCCGCCGCCGCCGCGCAGGGCGGCCGCGGTGGCGGCGGCGTTCTCGGCCAGCGCGGTGGCCACGTGCCTGGCCCGGCCGGTCACGTCGTCGCGCTGGTCCCGCCAGGCCTGGGAGATGTTCAGCACCAGCTGCCGGAAGTAATCCCGCGGATAGTACGTGCCGGTGAAGAACGGCTCGGCGTCCGGCGTCATGAACACCGTCATCGGCCAGCCGCCCTGGCCGGTCATGGCCTGGGTCGCGGTCATGTAGACCGCGTCCACGTCGGGCCGCTCCTCCCGGTCCACCTTGATCGCGACCACGTGCTCGTTGAGCACCGCGGCCGTCTCGGGGTCCTCGAACGACTCGTGCGCCATCACGTGGCACCAGTGGCAGGCGGCGTAGCCGACCGAGAGCATGACGGGGACGTCGCGCCGGGCGGCCTCGGCGAAGGCCTCGTCGCACCACGGCCACCAGTCCACCGGGTTGTCCGCGTGCTGGAGCAGGTACGGGCTGGTCGAATCCTTGAGCCGGTTCACCCATCCACAGTAATGACGGGCGGCCAGCGCTCAGCTCTGGGACGCGGTGAAGTTGTCGAATTCCGCCGCGGCGGTCGAGGGCGAGTCGGAGATCGACTCGACGTACAGGCCCATGTAGCCCCTGGTGTACGGCTGATCCCGGTCGGTGTAGTCGACCAGCTTCGTGCCGTTCAGCCAGAGCTCCAGGTGGACCGCCTGGCCGCCGTCGATGGTCGTGGCCACCGCCCGCAGCCGGCCGGACGAGCCCACGTGCAGGTCGCTGACGCTGACCGGGGCGGGTTCGCCGGTAATCCGGGCCCCGGTGCCGACCCATTTCTGGATGGCCACGGCGTGGTCCTCGATGAGGAAGGCGTAGAGATCGCCGTTGCCGTCGCCACGGAACGCCAGGCCCAGGCCGTAGCCCTGCGTGGCACCGGAGAGCGTGCGCACGTCGACGCTGGCGTCGAGGTTCAGCGGCGTCACGCCGCTGAGGCCGGACCCGGCGCTGGACGGCCGGGCCAGCTCGTTCTGCCCGTTATACCCGGTCACGCTCAGGCGGTACGCGCCGCTGCCGGTATAAGCCCCGGCGCTGGCGTGGGCGTCATCGACCCAGCCGACCTTGTTGGTGGAGAAGTCGTCCGCGAGGAGGACCTTGGCCGCGGCGGAAGCACTCGGCGAGTTGCTGGCCTTGGGCGCGGCATTGTTACGCGAACCCCCCGCCGGAGACGCGGGCGCGGACGACGAAGACGCTGACGACGCGGGGTGGCCGCTGGGGATGGCGATGAACGCCACGATCGCCGCGACGACGGCAACGCCCAGGACCAGGGCGATCACCCAGGTATCGGGGCGCCGGCGCATCCGCCTGGTCGGTACCGGCCCGGAATGAGCTGGCCCGGAATGGGCCGGTCCCGGCTGGGCCGGCCGGGGCTCGCTGGGCGGGGCATAGATAGCCGGGGCCCCCCAGGACGGGGCCATGCCGGTGACCGTCGGCTGGTTCTGGGCCTGGCCGGCCTGGGTGGCCTGCCACTGCGCGCTCCTGGCCGCGATGCTCTGGTCGAGCGCCTGGACCAGGCGGCTGACGTCGCCCTCGGGGTTGGCCGCGCCGAGGCTGAGCGGCGGCTGCTGGGCCAGCGTCGCCAGGCCGGGCGGCAGCTCGGCGGCCGTGGGCATCCGGGCGCCGTCGACGAGGACCGGGATGACCCGGACGCCGCGGGTCAGGGCCGACTCGATCTCCACGGGGACATAGTCGGCCGGCCCGGCGGCCGCCAGCCACTGGTGGCCGATGAGCGCGAGCAGCGCGTCGCAGGAGGTGACCGCGGCCGCGATCACGTCGGCGAAGTCGTTCCCGAGCTAGGTATCGTAACGACCGGGACGCCAGCGAGAAGGGGTTTTCCGTGAGGCGACCGCGGCGTAGGCCCGGCCGAGCAGGAAGAAGACGGCGCCGATGACGCCGACGAAGAAGCCGAGCGGCCAGTCGGACTGGTACGAGATCGCGATGCCCGCCCACACCGTGACCAGGGCGATGGCCACCGACAGGGCCATCGCCAGGGTCGGCCTGGCCGTCAGCGACCTGGCCGCGGCGGCCGGGCCGATCATCAAGCTGAACATCAGCAGTGCCCCCACCACGGGCACGGTCATGCTGGTGGCCAGGGCCATGACCAGCAGGAACGCGAGTTCCATCCGGCGGGCGCGCACCCCGCGCGCCTCGGCCACCTCGGGCAGCGCCGAGGAGAACATCAGCGGCCGGAACATGACCACGATGGCGGCGACCGAGACCGCGCCGAGGATCAAGATGGGCAGCACCTGGTCCGCGCTGATGCCGAACACCTCGCCGAACAGCAGCGAGTACGCCTCCTGGGCGTAGCCGCTGCTCCAGCTCACGAACAGCGCGCCGACGCCGAGCATCAGCACGAACGTCAGCGCGGTGGCCACGTCGTTCCGGGCGCGGCGGCTGAGCCCGGCGATGCCCAGCGCCCCGGCCAGCGAGAACACCGCCAGGCCGGCGAACGGGTTGAGGCCGAGCAGGCTTGCCCCGGCCGCGCCGGCGAAGGCGCCGTTGGGGATGGCGTGCGCGGCGAACGTGGACCCGCGCAGCACGGCGAAGAACCCGGTCACCCCGGCGATCACCGCCACCGCGGTGGCCGCGATCCAGGTGTTGATCATCAGAGGGCCGAACATGCGTGCTCCGCGTCCGGTGCGGGCTCGGCGGGAGTCACCGGCCGCCGCAGGTAAGTGACCAGGTAGCCGCCGACGACCAGCGTCACCACGAAGAAGCTGACCGGCCAGCCGCGGCCCGCGGGCGGCCAGTAGAAGCTGTCGTAGGCGAGCAGGATGCCGAGCCAGGTGGCCGCCACACCGATGCCCGCCGCCACCGCCGCGGCCCGGACCGGGCCCTTGGTCACCCGAAGCGCGGTCGCGGCCGGCCCGATCAGCAGCGCGGTACTCAGCACCGCGCCGATGACCACCGCGGACAGCGCCACCGAGACGGCCAGCGCCATCAGGAAGGCCGCGCCGACCGCGCGCACCGGCACGCCGCGGGCGGCGGCGAGGTCGGGGCTGAGCGAGCTGAGCAGCAGCACCCGGGCCAGCGCGATCACCGTGGCCAGCGCGAGCAGCGCGGACACGATCAGGGCGGGCACGGTGGACGGGGTGATGACGAAGATCGAACCGAACAAGATCGTGAACGAGGCGCCGGTCGTGGTGCTGTACTGGGTGCCCAGGTACAGGAACAGCGCGGCCAGGCCGAGGGCGGCGCCGAGCACCACGCCGGTGGCGACGTCCCGGCCGCGGCGGCGCTGGATGCCGATCATTTCCATGAACGCGGCCGCGCCCGCGCCGAAGGCCAGGTAGCCCCAGAACTGGTTCAGGCCCACGAGGAAGGCGCCCGATCCCCCGGTGGTGGCGATGTCGGCCAGCGAGTGGCCGGCGAACGACTGGCCGCGGGTCACCGTGAACACGCCGGTCACGGCCGAGGTGACCGCGACGACGGTGCCGACGGCCAGCGCGATGTGCACCGGCCCGCTGCCGAAGAAGCCGGGCTCGACGATGTAGCGCAGGAAACTCACAGGATCACGCCGGCGTCCTCGGCGGCGGCTTCGGCGGCGTCGATGCCTTCCGGCGCGGCCACCACCAGGACCCGGCCGTGCACCCTGATCACGTCGACGTGCTGGCCGTACAGCCGGGACAGGACCTCGGGCTGGACCACCTCGTCGGCGGTGCCCACCGCCACCCGGCCCGCGGCCACGTAGACGATCCGGTCCATCACCGGCATCAGCGGGTTCATGTCGTGCGCCGAGAGCAGCACCGCGATCCCCTCGGCCCGGGCCAGCCGGGCCAGCACCGAGACGATCCCCTGCTCGCTGGAGATGTCCAGGTTGGCCAGCGGCTCGTCGAGCAGCAGCAGCCGCGGCCGGCCGATCAGCGCGTGCGCGATCATGACCCGCTGCTGCTCGCCGCCGGACAGCTCCCCCACCCGTGCGTCGGCGTACCGCCGCGCGCCCACCGCGGTCAGCATGTCGTCGACCTGCTCGCGGCGGGCCCGGGACGGCAGCCGGATGCCGAACTTGTGCCCGTCGAGACCGAGCGAGACCACGTCCCTGACCCGCAGCGGCGTGTCCGGCTCGATGCCCAGCTTCTGCGGCACGTACCCGATCGAGGCGTCCCGCGGCGGACGCGGCGCGCCGTCGATGAGCACCGAGCCGCGGGTTACCGGCTGAAGGCCGAGGATGATGCGCAGGAGCGTGGTTTTGCCCGCTCCGTTCGGGCCGATAAGACCGGTGAACTCACCCGGGTGCACGGTCAGTGAGACGTCCCGCAGGACCTCCCGCCCGCCGAGCCTGACCCCGACGCCGTCCAGCTTGAGTAGTTCCGCGCTCATAGGTGCTCGCTCGAGACGTGGCTGGCCACGGCGTTGTGCAGGGCGCGGACCTCGGCCAGCATCCAGGACTGGTAGTGGTAACCGGGCTCGGGCATCGTCTCGTAGACGCCGACCACCGGGATGTGGTTCGCGTGGGCCAGCGAGATGAAGGATTCGGTCAGCGAGTCCGTCACCTGCTGATTGTAGAGAAACACCGTGACCTTGTGCTGGGTGAACAGGCTCCGCTCGATCGCGACGTCCTGCGCCGACGGGTCGGTGCCGTTCATCACGTCGGCCTGGAAGGCCCCGGGCGTCTTGTTGTCGGCGCCGAGGGCCTGGAGCAGGTAGTCGGCGACGGGTTCGGTGGTGGCCACGGGCGTGCCGGGGTAGTGCTGCTTGAAGCTGCCGATCGCGTTGATCCAGGCTTGCAGGGAGCTCGTGAAGGTCTTCGCGTTGGCCTTGAAGTAGGCGGCGTGGCCGGGCTGGATCGCGGCGAGGTTATCGGCGATCGCGTCGGCGACCTTGGGCATCGTGGCGGGGTCGTACCACAGGTGGGGGTTCGGCGTGCTGTCCGGCAGGCCGAGCAGCTTCTGCACCACGATCGTGCGCCGGCCGGAGTCGGGGACCGCCTTCTCGATCGTGTCCATGAACGTGTCGTAGCCCAGGCCGTTCTGCACCACGAGCCGGGCCGCGTTGACCAGGCGGCCGGTCGACGCGCTCGCCTCGAACGTGTGCGGGTCCGTATTGGGATTGCTCATAATGGCGCTGGCCTGCACGTACTTCCCGCCGACCTGCGCGATGACGTCCGCGTACTCGCTCTCGGCGCCGACCGCGATGATCGTGCCGTTCGCCGGGGCGGTGCCGAGCGCGAGGGAGGACGAGCAGCCGGCCGCCAGCAGGGCCGCGGCGGCCAGGGCGGCCCACGCCAGGATGGCGTTGGGCAGCGCCGCGCGTCTCCTCCAGCGGTTCGGCATGGCAGGTTGCTCCCGGGTGTCAGATCTCGTTTGGAATGGCGTTGCCAGTAATGATAATGATTCTCACTCTTGACTGCAACGCGGTCGGCGGGTTCGGGCGCAGAGCGGGACGACGCGTTCCCTGCTGGGCGTTTGAGCGACAGACTGCTCACGACAGCCTCGGCTAGCCCCGCCGGCTAACCCACGGCTCACGGACGCCCCGCCGCACCTCACGCCGACCTACTGGCAACGATGATCGTGGGTTGTTTTACCCCTCATGGGAGGTATTTCGGCCCACGATGATGCGCGCACCTTTCCTGTGAGGTTGGTGATGCCGCTGAGAACGGCCCGGGGCCCAGACGCTCTGTGGGCGGCGTCCGGCTAGCCGGCCGGTGTCTAGCTGGGCGCTACAAGGTCGGAGGTGCTGGTCTGCGGATAGCAGGTGTGCTTACCCTGGCAGTTGTAGAGGGGCGGGCGGTTGGACGGGTAAATCCTGGTGATCCTGGTGAAGTAGCGGACGCCGGGGTGGCCGGGGAGGGGTTCGCGGCGCCACAGGGTGATCAGCGCCGGGTAGGAGACGAGCTTGCCGTCCGCGCAGTCCGGTGTGCAGGTGTTGACCTTTTCGGTGCCGGTGCCGAAGGCTTGGTTGTTCGCCCAGCTGACCCAGTGCAGGGCAGTCAGGGCGTCGTTCGCGTCGGCGCAGGTCAGGACCAAGCTCGACGGGCGGGTCTGCTGCTGGCCGGAGCAGCCGACCACGACAGTGCTCCCCCCCTGGGTTTCGGCCAGCGACGCTGGCACGGTGGTCCCGATACGGGCCGGCGCGCAGCCCGCCAGGAAGCCCAGGGCGAACAGGATGGCGGTAAAGGCGGCGGCATGCCGACTGGGTGAAGGATTCATGGTCCCTCCTCGCGACGCCCATCACAATGTACGACGCGGCGGGGGCGGGGATGGTTGGGAGGACGCGGCGGGGGCGGCGATGGTTGGGGAGGACGCGGCGCGGATCGCGGAGGGAAGCGGGGGCTGCGCGCGTTGGGCGGAGCGGGGTGAAGGTTGTACCGTGCGACTGTGACGATGCCGCAGCCTGAGGAGCCCGTGCGGGCCAGGACCCGGGCGCGCGGGACCCGGCAGGCGCAGGCCCTGGCGGCCGCGCTGGAGAGGCTGCCGGGCTTCTGCAGTGCCCAGGAGATCCACGCGGAGCTGCGGCGCAGGGACGAGCACGTCGGGCTGGCCACCGTCTACCGGCATCTGCAGGCGCTGAGCGAGGACGGCAGCGTCGACGCGATCCGCGACGCCAGCGGCGAGATCCTCTACCGGCAGTGCGAGACGAGCGTCCACCACCACCACCTGACCTGCCGCAACTGCGGGCGGAGCGTGGAGGTCGAGGGCCGGGCCGTCGAGCAGTGGGCAGAAAAGGTCGCCGCCGAGGCGGGCTTCACCGACGTAGGCCACACCGTAGAACTCTTCGGCCTCTGCCCCCAGTGCGCCGCGGGCGAGCTTTCATGATCGTGAGCAGTTTGCGACAAATAGCGCCCAAAACGGCTCACGATCATGGTTTAGGGGCGGGGGGCGCGCCCCGGGGGGTGGTGGTCCGCGGGGGTTGGGTTAGCGCTTGCGCTTGGGTTTGGGGGGGTGGGCGGCGGCTAGCTCGGCTTTGCGGTCGGAGGCGTACATGTGCACGTACTCCTGGCCGGAGAGCTCCTTGATGGCGGCCATCACCTGCTCGGCGATGAGCTGGCGGGCCTTGCCGGGCGGAGCGCCGGTGACCGACGCGGCGAACTCCAGGGGCGCGCCGATCCGCAGCTCGATCCGGCCGGGGCGCGGCACCACGTGGCCGGGGGGCAGCACCCGGCGGGTGCCGTGGATACCTATCGGGATGACCGGCAGGCCGGACTTGAGCGCGAGCCAGCCGACGCCGGGGCGGCCCCGGTACAGCCGCCCGTCCGGCGACCTGGTGCCCTCCGGGTAAATGCCGAACAGGTTGCCTTCCCGCAGCAGCGCCAGCGCGGCCTCGAGGGTGTCCTGGGCGGCCCGCGGGCCGTCGCGGTCCATCTGCAGCTGGTTCGTGGCCTTCAGGTACCAGGCCCAGAGCCGGGCGGCGGGGCCGGAGGCGGTGAAGTACTCGGATTTGGCCGAGAACGTCACCGGGCGGTCCATCATCAGCGGCAGGAAGACCGAGTCGACCACGGACTGGTGGTTGGCGGCCAGGATGGCGCCGCCGGACGCGGGCACGTGCTCCGCGCCGGTCACTTTCGGCCGCCAGATGGTGTGCAGGAACGGCCCGGCGAGAACGCGGGACATCTGATACTGCACGGATCACCGTCTGCTAACCGTGGGGCGCGTGGGGGTCGTATCACCATAGCGTGCCTGGTCTGGGGGGTACGCGGCGGCGGCGAGGATCGCGATGGCGAGCGGCAGCGCGAACGGCAGCACGGCGGCGGCCACGATCACGCCGGAGTCGTCGGCGAGCCAGCCGAGCACCGGCATCAGCCACAGCACGCCCAGCACCGGGCGCAGCAGCGGTTCGGCCGCAAAGGCGGCGGGCATGGTCGTCAGCCGGAACCAGGCGGGCCGCCAGAGCATCAGCCCGGTCACGATGACCACGATCGGGATCAGCGGGCTGAACGCGTTGACCGACAGCGAGCCGAGGTTGGAGTTGATCTTCCGCAGCAGCAGCCCGCCGGAGCGGCCGTGCAGGGCGTTGCCGGCGAACACGCCGATGTCGGAATGGCCGGTGGCCGGCACCAGGTAGCTGATCAGCGCGAACACGGCGAACAGGGCGAGCCCGCTGACCGCGACGAGCAGTATCCGGCGCCAGTTCAGCCTGATACCGGCGATCACCAAGCCCAGCAGCAGGTAGCAGGGCACCATGGCGATGGTGCCGCCCACCTTGCCGCCGAACCCGGGCCAGCCCGACGCGAACACCGCGAACACCGCGACCGCCGCGACGGCCACGACCGCGGGCCGCCGCGACGGGGAGTACCGGCGCAGCAGGACCAGCGCCAGCCAGGCCGCGCCGAACAGGCCGGACAGGCCGTAGATGCCGAGCGCCTCGTTGCCGATGCCGTAGAACCGGCCGGCCTCCAGCACCGACAGGCCGAACGGGGTCTCCAGTTGCAGCCCCGACCCGGTCATCACGTCGACCCCCAGCACGGCCACGGTGAACAGGCAGATCACGCCCAACGGCGCGAGCGGACCGCGGTTGCGGCAGCCGAGCAGCGCGGCCCCCGCGATCACCAGGGCCAGCGCCACCGAGACGCCGTACAGCCAGGCGGCCGGGTGCGCGGTCGTCGACCAGGGTGCCAGGTTGGCCAGGAAGGTGCCCGCGGGCACCGCGGCGGCGAACACCCCGGCCACCCGCCACCCGCGGGCCCGGCGGCGGCGCTGGTCCGGCGCCGCGCCCCAGGACACCAGCCCGATCGCGGCCAGCACCGCGGCGTCGGCCAGCGCATAGGCCCAGAAGAACTCGTCGTGCGTGTCCCGCCACACCTGCTCGGCGGTGTCCCGGCCGGTCAGGGCCTGGACCGTGGCGGCGAGCGAGCCCCGGTCGCCGCGGGTGACGTGCGCGCCGACGGTCTGCGGCGGCACCGTGCTGGCTGACTCGGGGGCCCCCAGCCAGCCGAGCACGGTCGGGGTCAGGTCGGTGAGCACGACCAGGCCCGGCTGCCGGGTGGAGACCGCGTTGAGCAGGCCGGAGGAGTAGCCCGGGCCGTCGGCCAGGGCGAGCTGCAGGTGCGGCGGCTTGGACGGCGCGCCCGGCGCCGTGACCAGGAGCGTGGTGTCCGCGGGAAGCGCCGCCGCGATGGTGGCGAGCCGGGCGTCGGCCGTGGCGAGTTGCCGGGCCCGTTCGGCGAATCCGAGCGTGCCGAGGTCCACCACGGTCAGCGGGCAGCGGGCCAGCACCGCCGCCGTGACCTGGCCCGGGCCGGGCAGGTAGGAGGCGGCGTGGCCGGCCCGGTCGGCCAGGGCCAGCGCGGCGCCGGGGCCGGCGGCGGTGGCGCACCCGGGCGTCTGCCCGGACAGCAGGCCCCAGTCGGGGTTGTTGTGGAACTGGTGGTTGTAGGTCTCCAGGGCGGGCAGGCCGGGGACGCCGGCGCCGTCGCCGTCGGGCCGGACGGCGGGGAAGGCGCCGCAGGCGGCGTTGGTGTGGTCGGACTGGGCCCGGGCGCCCGCGTTCAGCGTGAGCCAGCCGTCGGCCGGGCAGGTCAGCGGGAGCACCGCGTAGTCGACCAGGTTTGCGACCGAGCCCTGGCCGGCCAGCCGCCACAGGGCCGGGGTCCTGGCCGCCGACACGTCGCTCCAGCGCAACCCGGACAGGCCGACCACGACCACGTGCTGCGCCCTTGGGGGCGTTGGGCTCGCCTGGGCGGAGGGGGTCAACGTCAGGACCGCGAACAGGCAGGCAAGCAGGGCCGACCAGATCGCCGCGGGCCTCGTGCTCACCGGTTCACCGTATCCGGCTATTTATTCCGAACGGGCCGGGTACACGTCAACGTGACCGCTCTCACCGGCCACGATGTCGCCGATGGGCGCGGCGGGCAGCCCTTGCGCCAACAGCGCGTCCAGCAGGGCGGGCGCCGCCGCGGGCGGCGCGGCCAGGAGCAGGCCGCCGGACGTCTGCGCGTCGTGCAGGAGCACGGCGATCTCGGCCGGGACCGCCGGGTCGACGGCGGCGAAGCCGCGCATCCGCTCGGTGTTGGCCCGGGTCCCGCCGGATATGAAGCCGGCCCGGGCGAGTTCGGCGGCCCCGGGCAGCAGCGGGACCGAGGCGGCGTGAATGCGGGCCGCGGCCTTGCTCGCGGCCAGCATCCGGTGCAAGTGCCCGAGCAGGCCGAACCCGGTCACGTCGGTGGCGGCGCGGACGCCGGCCCGCAGCGCGGCCTGGCTCGCGCCCGCGTTGAGCAGGGTCATCGAGGCGACGGCGGCCGTGATGACGTCCTCGGGCGCCTGGCCAGCCTTGAGTGCGGTGGCGACCACGCCGGTGCCGATGGCCTTGGTCAAGATGAGCTGGTCCCCTGGCGTGGCGCGGTCGATGGTCATCAGCCGCGCCGGGTCGGCCAGGCCGGTTACGGCCAGGCCGTACTTGGGCACCGGGTCGTCGATGGTGTGCCCGCCCGCGACGAAACAGCCGGCCTGCGCGGCCACCTCGCCGCCGCCGCGCAGCACCTGGCCGAGGATGGCCAGGTCCAGGCTCTTCGGGCCCTCGCCGGGCCAGGCGGCCAGGTTGACCGCGAACAGCGGCCGGCCGCCCATGGCGTAGACGTCGGACAGCGCGTTCGCGGCCGCGATCCGGCCCCAGTCAGCCGGGTCGTCGACGATCGGGGTGAAGAAGTCAGTGGTCAGCACCAGCGCGCGCTCGTCGTCGAGGCGGAGCACCGCCGCGTCGTCGCCCTCGGCGGCGCCAACGAGCAGGTCGCCGGCTGCCGGGCCCATGGCGGGAGCGCCCTGCAGGCCGGCGAACAGCTGCTCCAGCTTGGCCAGCGGCAGCTTGCAGGCGCAGCCCGCGCCGGGCGACAGCGAGGTCAGCCGGGGAGCGTGCGTTTTTTCGGCCGTCACGGTCGCCACTGTAGCCGGGGCCGGCTACCAGATGGCCGTGACTTTGTGGTTGCTGCTCGACGAGGAGAAAAACGCAGGCGGGGACCGTCCTGGCTGGGGTACCTCGCCGGGATTGTTAAGGTTTAACCGATGTCTTCTACGCGGGAGTCAACCGAGGCTGCGGACCGCAGCTTCGTGGTGGTCGCCAGCAGGCTGCCGGTGGACCGGTTCGAAGGGCCGGACGGCCGGACGGAATGGCAGCGAAGCCCGGGCGGCCTGGTCACCGCGCTGGAGCCGGTGATGCGGCAGGCCGGGGGCGCTTGGATCGGCTGGTCAGGCGACGCCGGGCCGGCCCCGGGAGCGTTCGAGGCGGACGGCCTGCACCTGGTCGGGCTGGGCCTGTCCGAGAACGAGCTCAGGCACTTCTACGAGGGTTTCTGCAACGCGACGCTGTGGCCGCTCTATCACGACGTCATCTCGCCGCCCCAGTTCCACCGCCGGTGGTGGGAGGCGTACGTGACGGTCAACCGCCGCTTCGCGCAGGCCGCGGCCGAACAGGCCGCGCCGGGGGCGACCGTGTGGGTGCACGACTACCAGCTCCAGCTGGCGCCGCGGATGCTGCGCGAGCGGCGCGACGACGTCCGGATCGGCTTCTTCAACCACATCCCGTTCCCCGGCTACGAGATCTTCGCCCAGCTGCCGTGGCGGCGGCAGGTGGTGGAGGGCCTGCTCGGCGCCGACCTGCTGGGGTTCCAGCGCCGGGCCGACGCTACCAATTTCCTGCGCGCCTGCCGCCGGGCGGTCGGCCTGACCACGAGGGGGTCGACCGTGCGGGTCGTCGAGCCGGGAGGCTCGCGGGAAATCCTCGCGGCCGCGTTCCCGATCTCGATCGACGCGAAGGGCCTGGCCGAGATCGCGCGGCGGGACGAGGTCAGGAAGCGGTCCGCGCAGATCCGGGAGGCGCTGGGCGAGCCGGGCCTGGTGCTGCTGGGCGTGGACCGGCTCGACTACACCAAGGGCATCCTGCACCGGCTGCAGGCCTACGGCGAGCTGGTGGCCGCCGGGCGGCTCGGGCCGCGGCCGGTGCTGATCCAGGTGGCCAGCCCGAGCCGGGAACGGGTCGAGGCGTACCAGACGCTGCGGGACGAGGTCGAGGTGATGGTGGGCCGGATCAACGGCGAGTACGGGCAGGTGGGCTACTCCCCCGTGCACTACCTGCACCAGTCCTACCCACGCGAGGAGATGGCCGCGCTGTACCTGGCCGGGGACGTGATGCTGGTGACGCCGCTGCGGGACGGCATGAACCTGGTGGCCAAGGAGTACGTGGCGTGCCGGAACGACGAGAACGGCGCGCTGGTGCTGAGCGAGTTCACCGGGGCGGCCGACGAGCTGGCCGGGGCCTTCCTGGTCAACCCGCACGACATCGAGGGCCTGAAGGACGCGATCGTGCGCGCGGCGACCGCCAACCCGGCCGAGGCCAGGCGCCGGATGCGCGCGATGCGCAGGCGCGTGCGCGAACACGACGTGGCCCGCTGGGCGGCCAGCTTCCTGGACTCGCTGAGCGAGGCCCCCGGCGCAGATCAGCCGGCCTGGGAGCCCGAGGCCAGCTGAGTTCGTCCGGGCATGACCGCACCGGAGTCGTCTGCCGGTGACGACCCCGGTGCGGAGCCGCGATCAGGCGGCCCGGCCGATCATCCGGTTCAGGGCCCGCCGGGCGGTCTCGGCCCAGCTGGTGCGTTCGGTCCGCGGCGGTGGCGGGGCGGGGTCCTGGGCCTGGGCCTGGGCCTCGGCCGCCGGGGCGGCGGGCTTGGCGTCCCGCTGAGCGTGATCCTCGCGGATGTGCAGGTCGAGGAGCGGCCGGGCGGGGTACCTGAGCCCGCAGAGCGGGCACGTGAGGCTGGACATCTGATCCTCCTGGGTTAGCTGCCCGGCAGTTCGCCGAGCGTGACCTGGACGCTGCGGTCCTGGCCGTCGCGGTTGATAGTCACGGTGACCTTGTCGCCGGGCTCGGCGGCGGCCAGCGCCTGGGACAGCGCGGTGGTGTCGGTGGTCTGCGCCCCGCCGACCGCGGTGATCACGTCGCCGGCGCGAAGCCCGGCCCGTTCGGCCCCTCCACCATTGGTGACGGCGACCACGCCGACACCTCCGGCGGTGCCGTCCGGGCCGAGGACGGTCGCGACCTCGGCGCCTATCGCGGCCCGGTGCGAGTTGGTGACGTGCCCGGTCTCGATGATCTGGGTGGCGATGTCGCGGGCCAGGTTGGACGGGATGGCAAAGCCGATGCCCTGGGCCTGGCCGCCGCCCTGCGGGCTGCCCGCGGCCAGCGTCGGGATGCCGATCACCTGGCCGGAGGCGCTGACCAGGGCGCCGCCGCTGTTGCCCGGGTTAATCGGGGCGCTGGTCTGGATCGCGCCGGGCAGCGTGGCCGCGGGCGAGCCGTCCGTGGCCGGCTCGGTGACCGCGCGGTCGGTGGCGGAGATGATCCCCTGGGTGACGCTGCCGGACAGGCCCAGCGGGTTACCGATGGCGAGCACCACGTCGCCGGCCTGCACCGTGCCCGAGTCGCCGAACCTGGCCGGCTGCAGCCCGGAAGGGTCGTCGGCGCGGATGACCGCGAGGTCGTCGGGCGGGTAGGTGCCGACGAGCCTGGCGCTGCGCGGGGCGGTGTCGCCGGCCACCTGGACCTGGAACTCGGTGGCGTTGCCCGCGACATGCGCGTTGGTGACGATGTTCCCGGACCGGTCCAGCACCACGCCGGAGCCGAGCCCGTTCTCGGTCCTGATCAGCACCACCGAGGGCAGCACCTGCCGGACCACGCTGGCGTAGCTGGCCGGGCCCGGACCCTTGACGCCCTGTGAGGTGGCGGGCCCGGCCGGGCTCTGGGTCGCGGTCGCCGCCGCCAGGGTCCCTGACGCGCTCGAGTCAGCCGCGGCCGCGCCGATCGCGACGCCGCTGCCTCCGATCACCAGCGCCGCTACCGTGGCCAGGCCCGCGCGGCGCACCCGCTGGGTCGTGTTCATCGGTTAATCTCCTCCGTCTCTGCATGACACTCACAGCAAAGCCGGGCGCTGCGCAGGCGCGGTGACGCGGCGATGGGGACGATGTGGAGGAAGGCTGAGGCTAGGCCGAAGGCAAGCTGAGCGTCATCTGGGTGCCGTGGCCCAGTTCGCTGGCGGCGGTCAGCCGGCCGCCGTGGGCCTGCACCAGCTCGGCCGCCACGGCCAGGCCGATGCCGCTGCCGGAGATCTGCGCGGCCTGCTGGCCGCGGAAGAACCGGTCGAAGATGCGCGGCAGGTCGCCGGCGGCGATCCCGGCACCGGTGTCGGTGACGCGCAGGACCGCGTGGGAGCCGGCCCGTTCGGTGCTGATCGTGACGCGGCCGCCGGACGGGGTGAACTTCAGCGCGTTGGTGAGCAGGTTCGTGATCACCTGGTGCAGCCAGTGCGGGTCGGCCAGCACCGGGCTCGCGGCCAGGTCCCGGTCCACGGTGATGCCCGCCGCCTCGAACCGGCGGGCCAGGCTGTCGGCCGCCGTGGCGGCGAGCTCGGCCAGGTCGGCCCGGCTCCGCGCCAGGTTCAGGGCGGCGGCGTCGGCGGCGGCTAGCGTCTGCAGGTCGCCGACCATGCGTGCCAGCCGCAGCACCTCGTCGCGGAGGGAGCCGAGCTCGGCCGGGGTGGGTTCGGCCACGCCGTCGAGCAGCGCCTCGTGGCCCGCCTGCAAGATGGCGATGGGGGTGCGCAGCTCGTGCGCGACGTCGGCGACCAGGTTGCGGCGGATCTGCTCCTGCCGGTCCAGGGTGCCGGCCATCTGGTCGAACGCGGCGGCCAGCTCGCGCAGCTCGCCGGAGGCGTGGATCTCACCGACCCGGGCGGTCCGGTCCCCGGCCGCCATGGCCCGGGTCACCTCGATCAGCCGGATGACCGGGCGGGTGATCCGCCGGGCCACGGCGAGCCCGGTGAGCAGCGCGAGCAGGGCGGCCAGCCCGGCCGCCCCGGCGATGGCGCGCAGCAGCGCGGTCTTCAGGCTGCGGTCGGCGGCGTTGAGCCCGGAACCGGTGGACCGCACCAGCGCGGTGCCCACCCGCTGGTCGCGGGCGACGATCGGGAGGCTCGACTGCGAGCCGTCCGCGGTCGCGAAGCCGCGCGAGGACACGACCACCCGCCCGGCCTGGTCGCGGATCTGCACGGCCGCGCCGGTGGGGGCGCCCAGGTCGAGGACGGGCGAGAGGTTGGCCGCGGCCCAGGTGTTGTTCCGGTCCCACGCGGCCCCGGCCACGGCCGCGGCGGCCTTGGCCAGCGCGAGGCGCTGCTGGCTGGCCAGGTTGGAGACGTCGGCGGCGGCGAACGCCGCGGTGAGCCCGGCGAGCAGCGCGACCGCGGCCAGCGCGACGCTGAGGAAAGCCAGCGCCAGCCGGAGCCCGAGCGTGCCACCCAGGGGTACCGCGTCGGGGGGGTGCCCGGCCTCGGGATCAGTCATCGCGGGCCAGGCCGAGCCGGTAACCGCCGCCGAGGACGGTCTGCACGATCCTGGGGTTGCCCGGATCCTCCTCGACCTTGCGGCGCAGGTTCTTCACGTGCGAGTCGACGGTGCGCTCGTAGCCTTCGAACTCGTACCCGCGCACCCGGTTGATCAGCTCGAACCTGGAGTACACCCGGCCCGGGACGGTGGCCAGCGCGGTGAGGACGCCCCACTCAGTAGGGGTCAGCGCGACGGCCGCGCCGCGCACCATGGCCTGCCGCTGCGGCTCGTCGATGACGAGCTCGCCCCCGCCGTAGCTGGCCAGCCCCTGGGCGGCGGCCGGGCCGCCGCGACGCAGGATCGCCTGCACCCGCAGGACCAGCTCGCGCGGGCTGAACGGCTTCGTCACGTAGTCGTCGGCGCCCAGCTCGAGCCCGCGGATCCGGTCTTCCTCCGCGGTCTTGGCCGTCAGCATCAGGATCGGCGTGCCGGCCGTCGGCCCGGTCGCCCTGAGCTCGCGCGCCACCGTCTCGCCGGGCACGTCCGGCAGCCCGAGATCCAGGATCACCAGGTCCGGCGCCGAGGTCAGGGCCATGGTGATCCCCTCCGCGCCCGAATCGGTGGACAGCACGGTGAACCCGGCTCGCTCCAGGTAGGACCGGACCAGGTCGCGCAGCTTGCGCTCATCCTCGACCACCAGCACTGTCGACGCCATCGTCGCTCCTCTCGCCTTCCCGCCCCGTCACCCCGGGGGGCACGCCTGGACGTTCCCATGATCCTCACACGGGAACGTGCGCTCGCCTCCACACCATCACCATGTCAGCTTCACTAGGCCCGCACGGCCGCCGGGTGCACTGATCATGACCGCACCAGCAGCTGGAGGGCGACGCGGATGACCGGAACCGACCTGATCGTGCTGGCCCCGTGGATTGTCTTCGTCGCGGGCCTGGCCGTCATCTGCATCCTCCTGCTGCGCTCCCGGCGCGCGTCCGGTTCCGGGCGCGCGTCCGGTTCGCGGCTCGCACCCGGTTCCCGGCCCCAGCGGCCGCCTCGATCCGCCCGGAGCGGCCCGGCGGGCCGGGAACCGGCTCGCCGCCCCGACCCACAGGAAACGGAATGTCACGAGAACAACGCAGAGGCTACGCCGCAATGACCGCCGAACCGAGCGCAGCAACCCGCGGCCCGCACTGGCGAGCGCGGCTCGAGGCTCGCTGGCAGGCCTACGTGCAGGAGGTCACCGAGCTGTCGCTGGCCTACCACGTCGCGGCCGCGGCCGTCCCGGACGGCACCGGCGACGGAGCCGGCCAGCCGGAGATAGCCGCGCTGCTGCGCCGGGCGGTCCAGGCCCGCAGGAAGCTGGCCGACGTGGAGGACGCCCTGGCCCGCCTGGCGGCGGGCCGCTTCGGCTCCTGCGAACAGTGCGGATCACCGGTCCAGGCCGGGCTGCTCGCCGCGGTTCCCGAGACCAGGTACTGTGCGCGCTGCGACGCGCCGTCTGGAGAAGTGTCGTGTGGAGAACTGCCGCCCGCTGAAGCCGGGCAGGACGGGATCGGGCCGCTGCCGCTGGCTGGACGTGCTACACGATGACGGCGGTACCCCTGTGGGCGTGGGGCGTTACCCTCGCCGTTCTCGCCGTGCTCATCGTGATCGATCTCGTTCTCACCAGAGGGCCGGAGAGCAGCCTGCGCGCCGCGGCGGTGGAGAGCGGCCTGTGGTTCGCCGCCGCGCTGGCGTTCGGCGCGGTCCTGTGGCTGTGGCGGGGCCCGACCACCGGCAGCCAGTACCTGGCCGGGTACCTGCTCGAACGAGCCCTCAGCGTGGACAACGTCTTCGTGTTCGTGCTGCTGTTCGTCTCCATGCGGATACCGGCCGAACTGCAGAAGCGGATCCTGTTCCTCGGCGTGGTCGGCGCGCTCGTGCTCCGCGGTGTGTTCATCGCGGCCGGCGGCGCGCTCATCGAGAGCGTCAGCTGGATTTTCTACGTGTTCGGCGCGATGGTGCTGCTGGCCGGGGCGCGCATGTTCCGGGCCGGCGAGGGCGGATCGGGAAACAACTTCGCCGTGCGCGGCCTGCGCCGGGTGCTGCCGGTTACCGAGCACTACGACGGGAACCGGCTCCTCACCCGGGTGAGCGGGCGGGCCATGGCCACTCCCCTGCTCGTGGCCCTGGTGGCCATCGCGGTAACCGACGTGGTGTTCGCGCTCGACTCGATCCCCGCGGTGTTCGGCGTGACCAGGGACCTGTTCGTGGTGTTCACGTCCAACGCCTTCGCCGTTCTCGGCCTGCGGGCGCTGTACTTCCTGCTGGCGGGTTCGGCGGACCGGTTCGTTTACCTCAAGCCGGGTATCGCTCTTCTGCTGGTGTTCATCGGCGTGAAGATGCTTCTGTACGACGTGGTGCATATGCCGGTATGGGTGAGTCTGGTGGTGATCGCGGTGGTCGCGGGGGGCGCGATAGGGGCGAGCCTGTGGCGTGACCGGCGCCTGCGCCTGCGCCGCCTGAGCGAGATGCCGCGTCCGGCCGCCGAGTCGCGCGGACGGGTGCGTACGTGAGCGCGCTCGCCAGCCTGCAGGTCGACTCCCTGCTCTCGTACGCGGCCGCGATCGTCTTCCCGGCGCTGGACGCGGTCCTCCCGGTGCTGCCCAGCGAGACCATCATCATCACGCTCGGCGTGGCGACCGCGGGCAGCGCCGATCCCCGCATCGCACTGCTAGTGGCGTGCGCGGCGGCCGGGGCGTTCCTCGGTGACAACCTGTGCTATGTGCTCGGCCGCAGGTTCGGCCCGTGGATCGACCGCCGGTTCTTCCGGAGCGAGAAGGGCGCTAAGCAACGGGCCTGGGCCATACAGTCGCTGGAGCGATACGGCATACCGCTGATCGTGGCCTGCCGGTTCATCCCGGGCGGCCGGACGGCAGTCATGCTGTCCTGCGGCATCGTCCGTTACGACCGCCGTCGTTTCATCATCGCGACCGCGATCGCGGGCGTGATCTGGGCGTGCTACGCGTTCTTCATCGGCCGACTGGGCGGCAAGGCCTTCGAGGACAAACCGTGGGCCGGGCTGCTGCTCGCGTTCGGCGGCACGCTCGCGATCAGCGCGCTGATCGAGCTGGTCCGGCGGCTCAGGGCCCGGCGGCGGGCCGGCGCGCAGCGCCAGGGCGACGCGGAGCGCCAGGACGACACGCAGGACCAGGGCGACGCGCAGGGCCAGGGCGACGACCGGGAGTGCGGCACGCCATCGTCAGATGATGCCCCGAGAACCCCGGTCAGGTAGCTCGTCCGTCAGGGACCGGTTGAGGTCAACGCCGCCTAAGTCCGGGAATGCCGGGTCGCCTGGAATGCTATCGAGCGGCCCGCCGCCGTCAGGGGGTGACGCCGGAGAGGTTGAGGCCGACGACGCCGGCCAGGACCAGGCCGATGGACACCAGCTTGATGGTGGACACCGTGTCGCCGAGGAAGGCCATGCCGACCACCGCGGTGCCCGTGGCGCCGATGCCGGTCCATACTGCGTACGCCGTCCCCACTTCGAGATGGCGCAACGCCATCGTCAGCAGGGCGAAGCTCAGCAGGGCGCAGGCCGCGAAGATGGCCGTCGGCCAGATCTTCGTCATCCCGTGACTCATCTTCAGTGCCACCGCGAATCCGGTCTCGAACAGGCCGGCCACGACGAGCGTCAGCCATGCCATTGTGTCGCCTCCCTCATCATGACTCCAGTTCTACGGAGCGGGCGAGGAAACTCGGTGTGACGAGGATGGAGCCCGGATGGAGGGCCGGCCGGCTAGCCGAGATGGCTAGCCAGGAAGGCCAGCGACGGAGGTTCCTGCGCGGCGAAGAACGAGCCGTCGTGACAGCCGGGACCGAAGACGGCCACGGCCCCGGCCCCGGCGGACAGGGCGCGGGCGAGCGTCCGGACCCCCGGGTAGAAGGGGTCGCCGTAGGCCGACGCGATCCGGACCGGGCGGCGGCCGAGGGCGGCGGCGTGCGCGATCACGTCGCCGGCGGCGAACGCCGCGGCCGACGCGAAGGCACCCGGGTTGGCCCGCCTGGCCTGCGGATAGCTGGTCCAGACGGCCGGGCTGACCGCCGCCACCGCGGCGAACAGGCGAGGGTACTTCTCGGCCAGCAGCAGCACCCCGAAGCCGCCCATCGAGGTACCCATCACGGCGATGCGCCGGGGCGGCCGACCCAGACCGAGGCGCTGGCAGCGCGGGATCAGCTCACCGATCACCATCGCCATCGGGTCGTCGCCGGGGTGCGGGTTCCAGTAGCCGTCGCCGCCGTCCACGGTGACTATCGCCATCGGGGCCGGCGGCCGGCCGGCGGGCTTGAGCGCCACGGCCTGGGCGGGCGACATCCCGGCCAGGGCGTGCGCGTGGTTACCGCCGTAGGCGTGCAGCATGACCACCAGCGGCAGGTCGTCCCCTGGGCGGCGGCCGGGCGGGTAGGCGATCGTGTACCCGACCGTCCGGCGGCGGGCGGTCGAGTAAAACGTGCCGTCGGCAGCCGGGCCCGGCGGCGCGAACGCGAGCGGCGGAGCGGGCACCGAGCATGCGCCGTCGAGCCTGTCCAGCAGGCTGCGGCCGGGCAGCACGCCGCGGGAGACCAGTTCGGCGCCGCCGACGCCGGCGCAGGCCAGGACCGCCGCCGGGGCGAGGCCGAGGGTCAGTATCCGCCGCCGGGTCCACGGGGTCACCGGGCATCGGCCCGGGCTTGCCGGAGGGCTTGCCGCGCCACCGCGAGCGCCAGCGCCATGACCGCGAGCCCGGCGACGTCGATCGCGCCCGGGCGGAACGGGCTCCCCGGCGGCGCCGTCCGGCCGGCCAGCCAGGCGCAGCCCCCGCCGAGGAAGACGGCCATCGTGACGCAGGCCGCGATGCCGAGCCTGCCCTCGAAGCGCAGCAGGGCCGGCGAGAGCTCGGCCCGGCGGACCGCGGTAGCCGCGCCGGCCACCAGGCAGGCGAGCGCGATCGGGCTGAGGGCCATCCAGGTGAGTTCGGCCGCCGGGAAGGCGGCCAGCGCGGCGGGGTGCGCCCAGAACGAGGAGACGGACAGCGTGCACGCCCAGCAGAACGCGGCCACTCCGCCGGGCACCAGGCCGGTTCGCGCCCACGGATGACCGCCGGTGCCCGGCCAGCCGTTCCCGAAGTGCCTGCCACCGACGATCATGATCACCAGCCCGGCGAGGAACAGCGCGGACGGGGCGACCAGGCCGCGGGCCCGGCCGCCGGCGAGCCGAGTCGCCACGGTCCACGCCACCGGCAGCGCGGCGAGCAGCGTCAGCAGGGCGAGGACCAGTACCGTTCCGGTCATCACGAACGTGGCCACGACGGTACCCGCGGTGGCCGGGGCGGACCACTGCCAGCCAATGACGAGCTGGGACCAGATGGCACCGCCGACACCGAGGAAGACGGCCGCGCAGCAGGCGAGCGAGGCCAGGCCGGCCCGGGCCTGCGCGCGGGCCAGCTCCGGGACCTGCGGCGCGCAGCCGCACAGCCCGGCGTCGGCGAGCCGGGCGACGAGGCCGCCCCTGATCACGTCCGCCGTCCGCGCCGGCCACTTCGGCCGCTCGGCGAGGTCGGCCAGCAGCAACTCGGCGAACTCCTCGCCGTAGCGGGCCCGCCACGCCCGCGGGTACCAGCGGAGCAAGCGCATGGCACGCTCCCGCGGCCCGCTCACGCCGGGCCCCTCACGCCGGGCCCCAGCCCTGGGCCAGGCGGCGCAGCCCGACATCGGCGACGCGACGCTGCGCGTCGAGCTGGGCCTGCAGAGTGGCCGCCCCGACCTCGGTGAGCCGGTAAGGGCGGCGGCGGTCGTGGCTCTCTACCGGCTCGATCAGCCCCTGGGTCTGGAGCCGGGCCAGCGCCTCGTACAGCGTGCCCGGCGCCACCCGGACGCCGGCGAAGGACTCGATGTCCTTGGTCAGGGCGTAGCCGTGCTTGGCCCCGTCGGCCAGGCTGGCCAGGATGAGCGTGGCCGGCCCGGCGTAGCGGCCGAACCCGTCGAGCGCCTTGTCCGTTGCCACAGGCATCACTCTACATCGGCGGCCGATCTATCGGCAACCGATACAGAGGGCGGGCGGTTTCGTGGATCCTCCACGCTGATCCGCCACGCCGGGGCCTCCTGGCCAGGCGCGGATGCATCACAGAAAAGTTCCGGGAAGCGTGTCGAATCCTCGTCCTGCCGTTCGAGGCGTAGGCAGAGGGCAGATCGAGACGACGGTCCGCCCCGAACCGAAGGGACGAGCCGTCATGACCACCCAGACCGCCGTCAGCACACCTAGCCGGACCTGCACCCCCGCCCAGCGCGTCACCCGGTCGCTGCTCGGCTACGGGGTCCTGGCCGGTACCGTGTTCGAGGCCTCGATCCTCATCCAGGGACTGACCAGGCACGGCTTCCGGCTCGCGCACCACGACGCGAGCCTGCTCAGCAACGGCCCGCTGGGCTGGATCCAGATCGTTACCTTCCTGGTCGCCGGCGCGATGACGATCGCGTGCGCCATCGGCATGCGGCGCGCCATGGCCGGCCGGGCGGGCGGCACCTGGGGGCCGCGGCTGATCGCGGTCTACGGCGCCGGGCTGATGGCCGCCGGACTGCTGCGCGCCGACCCGGCCTACGGTTTCGGCCCGGGGGCGCCCGCGGGCAAGGCCGTGCATATCAGCTGGCACGCGGCCGGGCACCTGGTCTCGGCGAGCATCGGGTTCACCGCCCTGATCGTGGCGTGCTTCGTCGTGGCCCGCTATTTCAGCCGGGAGCGACGCCGTGGCCTGGCCATCTACTCGCGCGCCAGCGGCCTGGCCTTCCTGGCCGCGTTCGCGGGCGTCACCACCGGATCGGATTCCAGCGCCATCGTGCTGCCGTTCTACGCCGGCGTGCTCATCGCCTGGATCTGGATCGCGGTGACCTCCGTCCACCTCTACCGCCGCGCCGGCGCTGGGCCCGATCCGGCCGGCCGTTGACATCCACCCGGGTATACAGCGGAAATACAACGAGAACAGGAGAACGAAATGCGTTACATGATGCTGCTGTCCGGCACCAACCCGGCCACCCCGCCGCCGCCCGAGCTGTTCGAGGCGATCATGAAGCTAGGCGGCGAGGCTACCCAGGCGGGCGTGCTGCTCGACACCGCCGGGCTGCTGCCCAGCGCGGCCGGCGCCCGGGTCAGCCTGACCGACGACAAGGTGACGGTGACCGACGGCCCGTTCACCGAATCCAAGGAACTCATCAGCTACGCGCTGTACGAGGTCAGGTCGAAGGAGGAGGCCATCGAGTGGGCCTCCCGCTTCATCAAGCTGCACCGTGACCACTGGGCGGGCTGGACAGGCTCGACCGACATCCTCCAGGTGATGGGGCCCGCCGGACCATGACCGAACCTGGCCACGAGGCCACCAGGTCCGCGATCGAGGCGGTGTGGCGGATCGAATCGCCCCGCCTGATCGCGGGCCTGGCCAGGATCACGGGGGACGTCGGCGCGGCCGAGGAACTGGCGCAGGACGCCCTGGTGATCGCGCTCGAGCAATGGCCGGTCCGGGGCGTGCCCGACGGACCGGGGGCGTGGCTGATGGCCACGGCCAAGCACCGGGCGATCGACCTAATCCGCCGGCGGGCCAGCTACGAGCGGAAACTGCAGGAAATCGGCCGCGACGCGGCGTTGCGGCCGGAGAATTCCGGGGAGCCTGACGTGGACGCGATGGATGATCACATCGGCGATGACCTGCTGCGGCTGATCTTTATCTCCTGCCATCCGGTGCTGTCGCCCGAGGCGCGCGCCGCCCTCACCCTGCGGCTGCTCGGCGGGCTGACCACTGCCGAGATCGCCCGGGCCTTCCTGGTCCCCGAGGCCACCATCGCGCAGCGCATCGTGCGGGCCAAACGCACCCTGACCGCCCGGCGGGTGCCGTTCGAGATCCCGGCGCGGGCCGAGATCCCGGACCGCCTGGCCTCGGTCCTCGAGGTCATCTACCTGATGTTCAACGAGGGCTACGCGGCGACCGGGGGTTCGGACTGGATGCGGCCGCCGCTGTGCGCCGAGGCGATGCGGCTCGGCCGGGTCCTGGCCGGGCTGATGACGCGCGAGGCCGAGGCGCACGGGCTGGTCGCGCTGATGGAGCTGCAGGCCTCGCGCGTGGGCGCCCGCACCGACCCGGCGGGCGAGCCGGTGCTGCTCGCCGACCAGGACCGGCGGCGGTGGGACCGGCTGCTCATCCGGCACGGGCTGCACGCCCTGGTCCGGGCCAGGACACTCGGCGGGCCGCCGGGCCCTTACGAGGTGCAGGCCGAGATCGCCGCCTGCCACGCGCAGGCGGTTTCGGTGGAGGCGACCGACTGGGAGCGCGTCGCCGCGCTGTACGTGGTGCTCGCCCACCTGACGCCGTCGCCGGTCGTCGAGCTGAACCGCGCGGTCGCCGTCGGCATGGCGCACGGCCCGGCCCGGGGGCTGGAGATCGCGGACAGGCTAACCGGGCATCCGGCCCTGGTGTCCTACGCCCACCTGCCCGCGGTGCGCGGTGACCTGCTGGCCAAGCTGGGCCGGCTGGAGGAGGCCCGGGAGGAGTTCGGCCGTGCCGCCGCGCTCACCGGTAACGAGCGCGAGCGGGCCCTGTTCCGCGCCCGCGCCGACGCTTGCGTGATCGCTGTTCCCGGCTCGGGCTGACCCGGAGGCCGGGGGCGCCCGGCCGCAGGCGCCTGGGCGGGGGTGGGTGGCGCGGGGTGGGGTGGCGCGGGGTGGGGTGGCGCTGGTAAGGGGGGTGAGTCAAACCAGGGGTTGAGACGGAGGCCGGGCGGCACTAAACCGTGCGCTGATGACCCTCCGATGCCGGCGCGCTTAGCGTTCGTCGCAGTGCGATCACTGCGGGCGACCGGTGAGGGAGGTCTCCGTCTATGGACTGGATCATCGGTTCCGGCCTCAGATTCGGGCGGCTGGTGGTGGCGCTGGCCATCGGGCTGACGGTCATCGGAATCGCCCAGCTGCGCTCCGCGCCCGTCGGCGTCTACCCGGAGTTCATGCCGCCTTCGGTGGAGATCCAAACCGAGGCATTGGGCCTGTCGGCCGCCGAGGTGGAGCAGCTGATCACGTTGGGACTCGAGCAGGACCTGCTCAACGGCGTGCCCTGGCTGGACCGCATCCACTCGTCGTCGATGCCCGGCCTGTCCGTGATCGACCTGACCTTCCAGCCCGGCACCGACCTGTACGCCGCGCGGCAGCAGGTCCAGGAGCGGATGACCCAGGCCCACGCCCTGCCCAACGTGGGCAGCCCGCCGATCATGATCCAGCCGACGGCCGCTGAGGGCCGGATCGCCATGATCAGGCTGTCATCCTCGTCGGTGTCCCCGATCGACATGTCCGTTCTCGCGCGGTGGAAGATCAAGCCGCGGCTGATGGGCGTACCCGGCGTCGCGAACGTAGCCATCTACGGCCAGCGGGACCGGCAGCTCCAGGTCCAGGTGGACCCGAGGAAGCTGCGGGCCGAGCACGTGACGCTCACCCAGCTCATCGAGACCGCGGGCAACGCGCTGTGGGTCTCGCCGCTGACCTTCGTGGAGGCGTCGACGCCGGGTACCGGCGGCTTCTTCGAGTCGGCCAACCAGCGCCTGTCCGTCCAGCACATCTCGCCGATATCGACCCCTCAGCAGCTGGCCGCCGTGCCGGTCCAGGACTCCGGCAAGCTCCGGCTGGGCGACGTGGCCAACGTGATCGAGGACCACCAGCCGCTGATCGGCGACGCGGTCCCGAACGGGCATCCCAGCCTGTTCCTCGTCATCGAGAAGTTCCCCGGCGCGGACACGCTGAAGGTCACCAGGGACGTCGAGGCCGCGATGGCGGACATGGCCCCCGGCCTGAAGGGCATCGCCATCGACACCCAGGGGTACCGCCCGGCGAGCTTCATCGAGGCCGCGCTGCGGAACGCCGGCTGGGCCGCGCTGATCGGCTTCATGCTGCTGATCGCGTTGCTGCTCGCCATGTTCGGCTCGTGGCGGCCGGCCCTGATCGGCGCGATCGTGCTGCCGGTGTCGCTCACCATGGCCGCTTACGTGCTGTACCTGCAGGGCACCACGTTCACCACGATCACGCTGCTCGGGCTGGCCGCGGCCGTCTGCATCGTGGTCGACGACGTGATCACCGACATCAACGCGGCCAGCCGCATCACGGCCGAAGGCGCTGAAGGGGAGGCGCCGGTCAGGGCGGCGTTCTCGGCCGTGCGCGGACCGCTGGTGTTCGCCACGCTGGCCCTGCTGCTCGGTACCGTGCCGTTCCTGTTCCTTGGTTCGGTGGTGACCGCGTTCAGCCGCCCGCTGGTGCTCGCCTTCGCTCTCGCCGTGCTCTCCTCGATGGTCGTGTCGTTCCTGCTGACACCGACGCTGGGCGTGCTGCTGCTGCGTGGCCCCGATGGGCGGCAGGAAGCGCGCAGGCCGGGTCCGCTGGTCCGGGGGACGCGGCGGATCTTCGACCGCGGGTTCGCCGCGATCGCGCCGCCGGGCCGCGCATGGGCGCTGGCCGGCGTGCTGGTGCTCGCGCTCCTCGCGATCATCCCGCAGACAGGAGGGAACAGCTCCGTGCTCCCGGCACTGCAGGACCGCAACCTGCTGCTGCACGTCGAGGCGGCCCCGGGCACCTCGCTGATCGAGATGGACCGCATCACCGCGACGGCCGGAAACGAGCTGCAGACCCTGCCCGGGGTCAAGAGCGTCGGCACGCATGTCGGGCGGGCGATCGGTTCCGACCAGCTCACCAACGTCAACTCCGCCGAGGTCTGGATCACGCTCGACGACCGGGCCGACTACGCCAGGACCAAGGCGGCGATCACCACGGTGATGCACGGCTATCCGGGCCTGCGGACCGACCTGGTCACCTACCCCGGCGACCGCGTGGGCCAGGTGACGGCCGGCCAGCGCGACGACCTCCTCGTCCGCGTCTACGGCGCCGACCTGAACGTGCTCCAGCAGAAGGCGGGCGCCGTAAGGGCCATGCTGACCCGGGTGTCCGGCGTGGCGAATCCGGCGGTGCGCCCGATACCGCAACAGCCGACGGTGGCCGTCAAGGTCAACCTCGCGGCCGCACAGAAGTACGGCCTGAGGCCCGGCGACATCCGCAGGGACGCGACCACGCTCACCTCGGGCCTGATCGTGGGCAACCTCTACGAGCAGTCGAAGATCTTCGACGTGGTGATCTGGGGCGCGCCCCAGACGCGCAGCAACCTGACCGAGCTCGGGAACATGCTGATCGACACGCCGGGCGGCGGCCAGGTGGTCCTCAAGGACGTCGCCAGCCTCACCGTCCGCGCGGAGCCGGCCGCCATCGTGCACGACGACGTGCTGCGCAGCGTGGAGGTCGCCGCCCGGGTCACCGGCGACCCGTCCGAGGTGGCTGCGGCCGTGCGCGCCCAGATCGCGCGGATTCCGATGCCATACGAGTACCACGCGGAGGTGTTCGGCAGCGCCACGATCCGGAGCTCCGACGCGACCCGCGGGCTCGCCTATGGCGCGGTCGCGCTGGCCGGAATCTTCCTGCTGCTGCAGGCGGCCGTGGCTAGCTGGCGGCGCGCCGGGCTGATGCTGGCCTCGCTGCCGCTGTCCGCCGTCGGCGGAGTGCTCACCGCGCCGCTGGCGGGCGGGATCTCCAACATCGCGTCGCTCACGGGACTGTTCGCCGTCATGGCGCTCGCGCTCCGCGCCTGCGTCCTGCTCGGCCGCCGCATCGACTCCGGGGTGGAAGCAGCCCGCGAGCGCACGGTAGCGGTCCTGCAGACGGCGCTGGCCACGGCGGCCATCATGGTGCCGGCCGCGTTCATGAGCTCCGGCCCGGGCCTGGAGCTCCTGCACCCGCTGGCCGTGACGATACTCGGCGGACTGGTGACCCTGCTCCTCGTTCAGGGGCTCCTGCTGCCCGCGCTGCTGCTGCCTGGCCCGGACCGCACCGCGGTGGGCCAGGGTGGCAGCCGCCCGATACCCGAGCCTGCCGGGCGCCGGTACCGCGTCCGGGTCAGGCGGACCACCCACACGGAACGACCGTAAGGGAGCCCCGATGTCACCGAAGCGCCTGTCCGTGGCCGGGCTGGTCATCGGCGCCGCGGCGATCCTGGCCGGCTGCGCCGCCGCCACCCCGGCCGAGACACCGCCGGCCCTGATCAAGCCGGTGGCCGGCTCGCAGATCCCGCAGCTCCAGCTCACGGAGCGCGCGGCCCAGCGGCTGGGCATCGTAACCCAGCCCGTTCGGCAGACGAGGGCGGCGGGTCAGCCGGCGCACCAGGTCATCCCCTATTCGGCCGTCGTCTATGACCACGACGGCTCGACCTGGACCTACGTGAACACCGCGGCCAGAACCTACGAGCGCAAGCCGATCACGGTCACCGACATCGACGGCCAGGTCGCGCTGCTGTCCGCCGGGCCGGCCGCCGGCACGCCGGTGGTGACGGTGGGCGCGGCCGAGCTGCTGGGCACCGAGTACAACATCAGCGGGGAAGAATGAACGGAGCCGAGCCTCGGGGGGGTGCGGACCCGCTGCCGCAGGCAGCAAGGCCAGCAGGGTCGTCCCCCCCGGATCCAGCGACACGACCGACCTTGATACGGGCGGTCATCAGCTCGAGCCTGAAATTCCGGTACCTGGTCGTCGCGGCCGCCGTCGGCCTGATGATCCTGGGCATCACCTCGCTGCCGAAGATGCACGTCGACGTCTTCCCTGAGTTCGCCCCGCCCCGGGTGGTCATCCAGACCGCCTGCGTGGGCCTGTCCACTTCCGACGTCGAGCAGCTCGTCACCGTGCCACTCGAGGCCGGTCTCAACGGCATCCAGGGCCTGGACGACATGCGGTCCAAGTCCGTTCCGCAGCTGTCCTCGATCGAGCTGCTGTTCAAGCCGGGCACCGACCTGCTCCGGGCGCGCCAGCTGGTACAGGAGCGCATCGCGACGGTCTCCCCCAGCCTGCCCACCTGGGCGGCACCGCCGGTGATGCTGGCGCCGGTCTCGGCTACCGGCCGGGCCATGCAGATCGGCATGACGTCGAAGGACCACTCGCTCATCGAGATGTCGATGACGGCGTACTGGACGATCCGGGCCCGGCTGCTGCGCGTGCCGGGGGTGGCCAACGTGGCCATCTGGAACGAGCGGCTCCAGCTCATGACGGTGCAGGCGGAGCCGGACAAGATGCAGGCGCGGCAGGTCTCGCTGGAGAAGGTGATGGAGGCCACGGCCGACGCGGTGGACTCCGGCCTGCTCAAGTTCTCCGCCGGAGCGGTCATCGGCACCGGGGGCACCATCGAGACGCCGAACCAGCGGATCGGGATCCGCAACGTGCTGCCGATCATCACCCCGGCCGACCTGGCCAAGGTGCCCGTCACCGGCTCGGTGCGGCTCGGCGACGTGGCGAAGGTGGCGGAGGATCACCAGCCGCTGATCGGCGACGCGGTCATCGACGGCCAGCCGGGGTTGCTGCTCGTGGTGGAGAAGCTGCCCTGGGCGAACAGCCTGCAGATGACGGCGGGGGTCGAGGACGCGATCCGGCAGCTCGAGCCGGGGCTGCCCGGGATCACGTTCGACACCAAGGTGTTCCAGCAGGCCAACTTCGTCAAGCTCGCGATCGCCAACCTGACCCAGGCGCTGGTGATCGGGTTCATCCTGGTCGTGGTCATCCTGGCACTCTTCCTTTTCGAGTGGCGGATGGCGCTGATAAGCCTGCTCACCATCCCGATCTCGCTGGTGGCCACGCTGCTGGTGCTCTACTGGCTCGGCGCCACCATCAACACGATGACGCTGGCCGGCCTGGTGATCGCGCTGGGCGCGGTGGTGGACGACGCGATCATCGACGTGGAGAACATCACCAGACGGCTGCGGGAAGAACGCCTGAGAAATGGTGCAGAGCCCGGAGGCGCCCGGTCCACCCGCGAGGTGATCCTGAGCGCCTGCCTCGAGGTGCGCAGCCCGATCGTCTACGCCACGCTCATCATCGTCGCGGCGTCGGTGCCCGTCTTCCTGCTGGCCGGGCTGACCGGGGCGTTCTTCCGGCCGCTCGCGCTGTCTTACACGCTGGCGATCGCCGCCTCGATGGCGGTCGCGCTCACCGTCACCCCGGCGCTGGCCCTGCTGATGCTGCGCGGCGCGCGGATCGAGCGCCGTAAGTCGCCGCTGGTGAGCTGGTTGCAGAAGGGCTACACCGCGGGACTGTCCCGGATCGTCGTCCGGCCGGTCGCGGCGTACGCCACGGTCGTCGCGCTGTCTGTCCTCGGCGTCGCGGTGTACCCGCAGCTCGGCCAGTCGCTGTTCCCCGCCTTCGCCGAGCATGACTTCCTCATCCACTGGGTCTCGCCGCCCGGCACGTCGGCCGCCGAGATGGAGCGGTCCACCACCAGGATCAGCAAGGAACTGCTCGCCATCCCCGGCGTGCAGAGCGCCGGCGCGCACATCGGCCAGGCCCTGCTCGGCGAGGAGGTCGCCGGGGTCAACCTCGGGGAGATCTGGGTCAGCCTGGCGCCGAACGCGAACTACACCGCGGCCCTGGACCGGATCCACGCCGTCGCCAACGGATACCCGGGCCTGTTCCGGGAGGTCCAGACCTACCTGGACGAGCGGATCGAGGAGGTGCTCACCGGCGGCAAGGAGCCCATCGTGGTGCGCGTCTACGGCGAGGACCTGAAGACACTGCGGGCCAAATCCGACCAGATCCTGGACCTGGTGAAGTCCGTGCCCGGCGTGATCGACGCGCACCGCGACATCTCCTCGGACGTCCCGCAGGCGGACGTGACCGTCAACCTGGCCAAGGCGGAGAAGTACGGCCTCAAGCCGGGCGATGTCCGCCGGGACGCGGCGACGTTGGTGGCCGGCGAGGAGGTCGGGGACATCTTCCGGGCCGGGAAGGCCTATGACGTGGTGGTCTGGAGCCCGGAGCGGACCAGGCACAGCTTCGCCGACATCGAGAACCTGCCGATCGACCTGCCGTCCGGCGGCCACATCAGGCTGGGCGAGGTCGCCACGGTCGCGCTGCAACCGAACCCCAACGCCATCGACCGGCAGGGTGACTCCAGGTACCTCGACGTGGGGGCGGCCGTGGAGGGCCGTGACCTCGGCTCGGTGGTCAACGAGATCAGGCAGAAACTGGGTCCGGTGCAACTGGCCCGCGGGTACCACGTGGAGCTGCTGGGTGAGTACCCCGAGCGGCAGGCGGCGCAGAGCCGGCTGCTCGAGTCGGCGATCATCGCCGGGCTGCTCATCCTGCTGCTGCTCCAGGCCTCGTTCCGCAACTGGCGGCTCGCCATCTTGCTGTTCCTGACGTTGCCGATGGCGCTGGTCGGCGGCGTGCTGGCCGCCTGGATAGCCGGCGGGATCATCTCGCTGGGCTCGCTGGTCGGGTTCTTCACCGTGTTCGGCATCGCCGCCCGGAACGGGATCCTGCTGATCAACCACTGCCAGCATCTGGAGGAGCAGGAGGGGATGGCGTTCGGCCGGGAGCTCGTGCTCCGCGGCGCCCGGGAGCGGCTGGCCCCCATCCTGATGACGTCGCTGGCCACCGGGCTGGCGCTGGTCCCGCTGGTCGTGCTGGGCACGCGCCCGGGGCACGAGATCGAGCACCCGCTGGCCGTGGTCATCCTCGGCGGGCTCTTTACGTCCACGCTGCTCAGCCTGTTCGTGCTGCCGTCGCTGTACCTGCGGTTCGGCCACCGGCGGCAGCGGGCGGCGCTTCTTACCGCAGAAACGAAAGGGAACACGTGATGTTCGCCAGGCCGCTGATCTCCGCCGGGGCACTGGGCGCCGCGTGCGGGCTGCTACTGGGCTGCGGGTCGCCGGCTCCACGGCCGACCGGGACGCCGAGCCCCGCCGCGTCCCATTCCACTCCGGCGGGCGGGAACGACCGGTTCACCGACCCGCTCGCGGTGGACAACCCGATGTTCCCGCTCGCGGTCGGCACCCAGTTCACCTATCAGGGCAAGATCGTGCAGGATGGTGAGAGCAAGCCGCACAGCGTCACTTTCACCGTCACCGACCTGTCCAAGCTGGTCGACGGGGTCCAGACGGTGGTGGCCTGGGACCGGGACTTCCTCGACGGCGAGCTGCAAGAGCAGGAGCTGGCCTTCTTCGCCCAGGACGACCAGGGCAACGTGTGGAACTTCGGCGAGTACCCGGAAGAGTACGAGAACGGGAAGTTCACCGGGGCGCCGAGCACCTGGATCAGGGGCGTGGACGGCGCCTACGGCGGCATCCACATGCTGAGCCAGCCCCGGGCCGGGATGAAGTACCGGGAAGGCCTGGTCCCGGCGATCGAGTTCGACGACGTCTCCGCGGTCACTCGCACCGGCCAGCAGGACTGCCTGGCGGGCACCTGCTACAAGCAGGTCCTGGTGGTCGACGAGACCAGCCCCAACGACCCCACCAGCGGCCATCAGATCAAGTACTACTCGCCGCCGACCGGGCTGATCCAGGTCGGCGCGCGCGGCGGGGACTCCCAGGAGTTCCTCACGCTGACCTCGGTAAGGCGCCTCGGCCAGGCCGAGATGGCGAAGATACGCACTGAAGTAAAGGCCATGGACCAGCGCGCCTACAAGATCAAGGTGTACCGGACGACGAAGCCCGCGGAACGCCGCGTCTGATCCTGGCGAGTTGGCTGTCGGATGAGGATTGAAGGCGCTATTAGCTTGTGACCGTCCATGCCCGCAGCGGTCTAGCATACAAAGTGTACACTTTGTAGTTATGGACGAGTCTCACAGCCTGACGTCGGCCCGGAACCATCTGGGTGAACTGGTTTCCAGGGCCCGGTACTCCCATCGTCCGGTCGCGATCACCGAGCACGGCAAGCCCTCGGTCGCCATCATCAACATCGACGACCTCGCAGACCTGGAGGACCGGGCCGCCCTGGCCGCCCACTACGCCGCCCGGCTGGCGGGACGCAGCGGCGTCCCGCTCGCTGACCTGGATACCGCCCTGGACCAGATAGACGCCGACGACGCCCGATGAGCCTCACCGTCATCGTGCAGGAGACCGCACTGCGGGCGCTGGCGCGGATCCGAGCCGAGGACAAGGATGCCTTTGCCTCGATCAGGCGGGCGCTGACGGCGCTGGCCGAGCAACCGCATCCTGACCAGGCGGTGGCGTGGGGAGGCAGCGGGATCTACCGCTTGCACTTGCCCGGCATCCGCATCCTGTACGAGGTCGATGAGGACGCGGCGATCATCTACGTCATCAACGTTGCCGTTACGCCGTGACGAGTGACTAGACGACCTCAGACGTGGCACCTCGGTCCCGGATGCGGTCGAAACTGCCCATGATCATGGTCAGGCGGCCAGGCCGTGCCGGAACGCGTAGCCGACCAGCTGGCCGCGGTCGCGTGAGCCGGTCTTGGCGAGCAGGTGGTTGATGTGGCTCTTGACCGTCGCGCCGGAGATGCGGAGCTTGCCGGCGATCTCGGCGTTGGACAGGCCCGCTCCGATCTCGGTGAGCACCTCGAGTTCTCGCTCGGTCAGTCCGTCTGGCGGGCCGTCCGGAGGGCCGGGCGGCGACGGCGGGGTACCGGGCCCGCCCGGTGCCTCGCCGCTCACGACGGCCTCCACCAGCCTGCGTTGCACCGACGGATCCAGCTGGGCCTCGCCCGCGCACACCGCCGACAGCGCCTGCAGGATCTCGCCGGCGCCGGCGTTCTTGGTGAGGTAGCCGCGGGCGCCCGCGCGGAGCGCCGCGAAGACCGAGTCGTCGTCCGCGAACGCGGTCAGCACCACGACCCGGACGCCGGGCTGCCGGCCCGCGATCTGCCGGGTGGCCTCCACCCCGTCGCAGTTCGGCATGCTGAGGTCCATCAGGACGACGTCCGGCACGCACGCCGCCGCCTGGCGCACCGCGTCGGTCCCGTCTACCGCCGTGCCGATCACCTCAACCCCGGGCAGCATGCCGAGCAGCAGGGACAGCCCGTCGCGGACCACCTTCTGGTCATCGGCGACGAGCACCCGCACCGGCGCGGTGGCGCTCATGGGGCCGGCAGCCACAGCCGGACCGCGAAACCGTCGCCCGAGCTCCCGGCCCGCAGGTGGCCGCGCATGAGCTCGGCCCGTTCGGCCATACCGGTCAGGCCCAGGCCGCCGGACGGCAGGCCGACCTCGGTACCGTCCCCGCCGCTGTCCACCACCGAGACCGTCACGCCGCCGGCCTCCCAGGCCAGCCGCACGGTCACCCGGACCCCGCGGCCCGCGTGCTTGGCCACGTTGGTCAGGGCCTCCTGAACCACCCGGTACAGCATCAGACCGGCCTCGGGATCCAGCGGGCGCGGCACGCCGTCGACCTCGAGGCTGATGGGAATGCCCAGCGCCGCCGCTGTCTCCGAGACCAGGCCGGGCAGGCTGGCCGACCCGGGCGGCTCATCGTCGCGCAGCATGGCCAGGGCGCGCCGCGCGTTGAGCACCCCGATCCTGGTCAGCTTGTGCGCGGAGGTGAGCTGGCCGACGAGGTTGGCCCCGGCGGCTTCGGTGATGGCAGTCAGCCGCGCCGCCTCCAGCTGTACGGCCAGGACCGACAGGCTATGGGCCAGTACGTCGTGCAGGTCGCGGGCCAGGCGTGAGCGCTCGGCCAGCGCCGCCGCCCGCTCCCTGGCCTCGCCGGCGGCCGTCTCCTGCGCCAGCAGCGACTCGGCCTGGTGGCGCGCGCCCAGGCTCTCCGCGGCGAACTCGGAGATCGTGAACAGGAACCCGAAGGCCGACAGGACGCCCAGGGCGGTGGCCGCCGGGTTCGCCGCATCGCTCGCCTCCACCCCGGTGATCGCGGCCACGATCGGGCTCCCTGCCACCACGGCCACGCGTGGCGGCGTGCGCAGGGCCAGGCCCACCACGGCCATGTAACCGATCACGTAGCCCGTACCGTCGGCCAGCAGGTCGAGGCCGGCGCCGCACATGCCCACGCCGACCAGGGCCGGCACCGCGACCCGCCGGCCACCGACCCGCCCGGACAGTCCGGCCGCGGCCAGCGCGGCCGCGATCGCCAGCAGGCCCACGGTGGCCGGCCCGGCCGAGCCGGCCGGCAGGCCACCCGCCAGGATCCCGCCCGCGACGCCGGCGATGGCGATCAGCAGGAGCGGAGCCAGCCACGACCCCAGCTCACGGGTGCCCGCCCCGACGGGCCGCAGGCGACCCAGGGCAGGCGCCTGCGGGAGGCGAATCCCAGGGCCAGGCGGCACCGCGATCTCCCGGTACGACGACACCCGTCCCCGCACGCTGACCACCCCCAGCCATAGCAAACGCGCACGGCCCTCCCTGTCGCCGGCCGCCGGGATGCCCTCCCGGTCCGGCCGCCGGCCAAACCGCGGCAGCAAGCGGCAGCCCACGGTCCCACCCACCCGGGATATACGTGTGGAGGCGGCGTGGAGATCGTGTGGAGAAAACGGCGAAACGCTGCGGGCGCCGGGATTGTGCGGTAGGGACCAGCGGCTGGCGCGGGGCGGTCAGGCGCCGGGTGCCGCGGCCCTCAGGGTCGCTTCGACGGTGTCCCAGGGCAGGCCCGGCGGCAGCATGAACGTGACGACGTCGGCGACGTGGTCCCAGGGCTCGAGCTGCTCCCGGACCTGACCGGGGGTGCCGCAGGCGGCGAGCTGGTCGAGGACGACCCGCGCCTCGGGGGGTATGGTCCCGCGCCGCGGGCTGGGACGCGGGTTCGCGGCGATGACCGCGCTGACCTCGGCGGCATAGCCCTGGCCGGCCAGGGAGCGGGCGTAGACGTCGCCCATGGCGCTCAGGTACCAGGCGGCGCAGGCCGCGGCGATATCCCGGGCCGTGCCGGAGTCCTCGTCCGCCGTGACGATGGGCCCGGCCGCCACCGTGAGCGGGGGCGCGTGCGGCGCGGTGGTCTCCCGCCGCCGGGCGAGCGCGCCCGCCCAGGCGGCGACGCAGTCCCGGGCCACCAGCGCGGGAATCCAGCCGTCGCCGAGTTCGGCGGCCACGTTCATGGTGTGCTGGCCGAGGGCGGCGATCCAGATCGGCAACCCGGGGACGGGCGGCTGGCCCAGCCGTAGCGGGCGCGCCGCCGGGACGCGGGGCTGGATGGGCAGCCCGTCGAGCAGCGCGCGGACCGTGGTCACGACGTCGCGCAGCCGGGCGGCCGGGTGATCGAAGGGGACGTCATGGAACCCCTCGGCCAGCGCCCGGGTGCTGGCCCCCAGGCCCAGCACGTAGCGCCCCGCGCTGACCTGGTGCAGGGTGGCGGCGGTCATCGCGAGCGTCGCCGGGGTGCGTCCCCAGACCGACAGCACGCCGGAGGCGATCTGGATCCTGGTGGTGCGCAGCGCGATCTCGGTCAGCACCGGCGTCGAGTCCAGGCCCCAGCCCTCCGGCACCGAGAAACTCTCGTATCCCAGCTCGTCGGCGAGCACGGCGGCCCGGACGATGACGTCCCGCCGCGTCTCCATCGGCGTGAGCCCCACGCCGCGCCTGCGGGAGGTCACCGTGCACCTTCGGCGGCCTTGGCGGCCGGCTTCTGGGCGGGGCGCGGCACGGTCAGCCACACGGCCCCGGCCACGGCGAGCACATCGCCGCCGGGCCCGAGCAGCGCCGACCCGGCGGTGAGCTTGCGGCCGTCACGCTGGTGCGGCCAGGCGATGACGCGGCACTGGTCGCCGGCCGCGGGCCGCGGCGCCAGGGTGGCGGCCGTCATCCGGCCGAGCAGGATGGCGGTGTCCCAGCCCGCCCCGTCGCCCAGGCCGGCCGCCTCGGCGGCGGCGATCCCGCTGGGGCAGTCGAGCGCGGCCCAGACCACCTCGGCCCGCACCCTGGAGCCGGAATCGGCGACCGAACGATCCGGCGTCCACGGCGCCGCCCACAAGGCCAGGCCGGTCACCGGTCCGGGAAAGATCCGCAGCCCGTCGCCGGGACCGCGGTTCATCCCGCAGACGAAGCAGTCGGGAAACACCGGATCGGCGAAGTACCTGGCGCCCCGGGCGGCCGCGCCGGCTTCGGCGAGTGACACCGTGGCCGGTATCTCCAGCGGGCCGGCCGGCGACGGGGCGGCCTCGCCGATCAGCGTGCGGCCGTGCCGGACACGGACCGAGCCGTCGCCGTCGCGTTCGACCTCCATCGGGGTGTCCAGCGGGGGCGGCCGGCGCAGCGTGACCGTGGCCGGGCCGTCGACGTACGCGGCGATGCGGCCGCAGACGTAGCCCCCGTTGCCGACGCCCGCGGGGCCGTTGAAGCGGGACGGGATGGTCAGCACGTTCATCGTGGCCGGCCGGGGCGTTCGTATTCTGTATCGGGCATGCCTTCGACGCTAGGGTCACCCGGCCGGGGGCGGCAATCCGGAGAACTACGGACCGGTCCGGCGCTCGCGGGCGGGCCGCGGCGCTTACCCCGGGCCCCGCGGGGGAACTACCTAGGCGCTCAGGAGTACAGCTGGTGCCGGGTCACCCAGGCCGCGATCTGCGCCCGGGAGTTCACCTGGAGCTTGCGCCTGATGTTCTCGGCGTGCGTTTCGGCGGTCCGGGGCGCGATCGACAGGCGGCTGGCGATGGCCTGGTTGGTGAGCCCCTCGGCGACTAGTTCGGCCACCTGGAGCTCGCGATGAGTGAGCTGGGGCCCCGGGCCCGCCCGTTCGGCCAAAAAATCGAGCACCGCCTCCGCCACGGCCTGCCAGTCACCGTGATAGAAGAGGTGGCTGGAACCGGGCAGCGGGATCAGCGTCGCGCCCGGGATGAGCGCGGCGACCTCGCGGCCCAGCTCGAACGGCGTGCCGCGGTCCGCCTCGCGGTGTACCACCACCGTCGGCGCCTGGACGGCGGGGAGCAGGCCCCTGATGTCGGTGTCGTAGTAGACCTCCAGGAGCCGGGCGGCCACGGCGGCCGACGCGCTCGCCCGCTGGAACTTCGCGAAGCCCGCCAGGTCCTCGGCCGTGGGATCGGTGACGAAGGCACCGGCGAGCGCCTTCAGCCCCAGGCCCCAGTGCGCCGCCACCAGGGCCACGACCGACTTCCTGACCTCGGCGGGCGCCAGGTCGCTGCCGCTGGCGCACGCCCCGTACAGCGCCAGCGCCTCGACCCGGTCCGGGTGCCTGGCCGCTATCGCCGCCGCCAGCTGACCTCCCTGCGAGGCCCCGAACAGGCGGAACCGGCTGACGCCCAGCACGTCGGCCACCGCCAGCGCCGCGGCGACCTGACCGTCGAAGGAGAGGTCGATCCCGTTCCGGTCGGACAGGCCGCAGCCGGGCTTGTCGTAGCGGATCACGGTGAACCGCTCGGCCAGGCGCGCGATAAAGGGGCCGAACGAGTACAGTTCCAGCTGCCCGCGCAGGTCAGTGATCCAGCCGGAGTCGACAAGCAGCGCCGGCCCGGCGCCCGTTACCGAATAGGCGACGCGGCCCGCTTGCGTGCTGCAGTACCTGATCCTCGGCATCACCTGTCCAGGCTGGCATCCCGGGCGGGCGCAGTAAACCGACCGCCTGACGCCGGGGTTACCCTTCCCCGGGCGTCCGGCGGCGGGCCGGATCGGGTCAGCTGGCGGCGCGCGGGGTGACCAGGCCGGCCTGGTAGGCGAAGACCACGAGCTGCGCCCGGTCGCGTGCGCCGAGCTTGATCATCGCCCGGCTGACGTGGGTCTTGGCGGTGGCGGGGCTGAGCACCATGGCCCCGGCGATCTCGTCGTTGGACAGGCCGTGCGCGACCAGCGCCACCACCTCCCGTTCCCGGTTGGTGAGGCTTTCCATCCCGGCCGCGGCGATCGCGTCCGGCGGCCGGGCGACGAACTCGCTGATCAGGCGGCGGGTGACGGCGGGGGACAGCAGGGCGTCCCCGCGCGTGATGACCCGCAGCGCCTGCAGCAGCTCGGCTGGCTCGGTGTCTTTCAGCAGGAACCCGCTCGCCCCGGCCCGCAGGGCGCGGAAGATGTACTCGTCGAGCCCGTAGTTGGTGAGGATCACCACGCGCACTCCGTCGAGCCGCTTGTCCGCGACGATCTGCCTGGTGGCCTGGAGGCCGTCAAGCACCGGCATCTGAATGTCCACCAGGGCGATGTCCGGACGGTGCTCGGCGGCCAGTGTGACCGCCTGCCTCCCGTCGGCGGCCTCGGCGACCACCTCGATGTCGTCTTCGGCTTCGAGCAGCGACCGGATGCCGCTGCGGATCAGCGCCTGGTCATCAGCCAGCAGGATCCTGATCACGACGGTGCCCGAGCGGGGAGCTCGGCGTACACCTGGAAGCCGCCGCCGTCCCGGGGTCCGGCGTGGAGCCGGCCGCCGAGCGCGGTCACCCGTTCCCGCATGCCGATCAGGCCCAGCCCGGGGCCCGCCGGCCGGGGGCCAGTGCTGGTGCCGGTGCCGTCGTCGTCGACCTGGACCGAGAAGGCGTCTGGTGAGTAATGCAGGTGAACTCGAGCGCAGGCCCGGCCGGCGTGACGGCTGACATTGGTGAGCGCTTCCTGCACGATCCGGTAGGCGGCCTGGTCCGCTTCGGGCGGAAGCGGCCGCTGGGTGCCGGTCACGGTCACCGTCACGGGGAGCCCGGCGGCCCGTAGGCGTGCCACCAGGCGGTCCAGCTGACCCAGGTCGCTGCAGTCGCCGTCCTCCTCGCTGCGCAGCACGCTGAGCGTCGTGCGCAGTTCCCGCGCGGCGTCCGTGCCCGCCTCCTGGATCGCCAGCAGCGCCGGCGGGACGTCCTCGCCGCGCTTGCGGGCCAGGTGCGCCGCCACGCCGGCCTGAACACAGATCACGGAGATGCTGTGCGTCAGGGAATCGTGCAGCTCACGGGCGATCCGCAGCCGCTCCTCCATCGCCCTGCGCTGGGCCGCTTCATCGCGTGTCCGCTCGGCCTCGTCCGCGCGCTGCTCGACCTCGCGGAGGTGCAGGAGCCACAGCCGGGACGCCACGATCATGACGCCGGCCGAGATGCCCCATCCGGCCGCGTAGAACCTCTGCCGGCCACGATTTGTGCGCATTCTCCGAGGGTAGCCGCACGGGCCTTCGGCCACATTCGCCCGCCGGACCCATTTCCGGCTACTCCCCGCGAAGTAGCCGCGCAGGCCATCGCATCCGTGCTGACCAGGCAGAAGACGCTTCCCGCGTACGACGACAGCGGGCCGCCCGGCCGCCAGCATCGGTGACATGGTAATGACGTATTCCGCAATCGGCGCGATCGGTGCCAAGAAAAACGGCCGCCACCTTGGCCTGGCGCTGCTCGTCATCGCAACCGCACAGCTGATGGTCGTGCTGGACGCGACCGTCGTCAACGTGGCGCTGCCGCGCATTCAGGCGGCGCTCGGATTCTCCGGCAGCGGCCTGGAATGGGTCGTGAACGCGTACGCCCTGGCGTTCGGCGGGCTGCTGCTGCTCGGCGGCCGTGCCGGTGACCTGCTCGGCCGGCGCCGGATGTTCGTCGTCGGCCTGCTGCTGTTCTCGGCCGCGTCCCTCGCAGGCGGGCTCGCCACCTCCCAGGCGTGGCTGCTGACCGCCCGGGCCGTTCAGGGCGCTGGCGCCGCCATCGTCGCGCCCACCGCGCTGGCGCTGATCGCGACGACGTTCCCGCCAGGCTCGCCCCGCAACCGGGCGATGGGCGTGTACGCCGCGATGAGCGTGGCCGGCGCCGCGGCCGGGCTGATCGCCGGAGGCCTGCTCGTCACGTATGCCTCGTGGCGCTGGGTGCTGTTCGTCAACGTGCCGATCGGCATCGCTGTCGCGCTCGCCGCCCCGGCCGTTCTGCCCGGCGGCGCGCGCCGGCCAGGCCGGTTCGACCTGCCCGGCACCATGACCGGAACCGCGGGAGTGGCCGCGCTGGTCTACGGCCTGTCCCGCGCCGCTACCAGCCCGGACGGGACATCGCACTGGGGCGACGGCACGGTAGTGGCCGCGCTGGCGGCCGGCGTGGTCCTGCTCGCGGCGTTCGCCGTCGTCGAGACGCGCAGCCGCCATGCGCTGCTGCCGGTGCGGCTGCTGCGCAGCCGTGACCGTCTCGGCGCGAACCTCATCATGCTGGGCGTGGGCACCGCGGTCTTCGGCGTGTTCTTCTTCGTCACCTTGTTCGTGCAGGACGTATGGGGGTACTCCGCGCTCAGGACCGGAGTGGCGTTCCTGCCGCTGACCGCCGCGATGCTGGCCGCCTCCGGCGCTGCCACCGCGCTCGTGCCGCGGATCGGCGCACGTCCGCTGCTGCTGGCCGGCGGCGCCGCCAGCGCCGGGGGTCTGTACTGGCTGTCCCGGATGACCGAGCACGGCACCTACGCGGGCGGGCTGCTCGGCCCGACCCTGCTAACCGGGGTCGGGATCGGCCTGCTGATCATCCCCCTGCAACTGGTCGCCCTAGCCGGCGTCGCCGAGGCGGATTCCGGGGTGGCCGCCAGCCTGCTCAACGTCGGCCGGCAGGTAGGCGGTTCCATCGGCCTCGCGGTGCTGGGCACCGTGGCCTGGACGGTGGTCGCCGGCAGCGCCCGCGGCCAGGCCTCCACGGCGGCGTACCGGCACGCGCTGGCGGCCGGCTTCGACCGGGCCTTCCTGGTCGCCGCCGCGATCGCCGTGCTCACCCTCGTGGTCGCGATCACCACGATCCGCCTCCGCCGCGCCGACCTAGCTGGCGGCTAGCACCGCCGACGCCGGGTGCCTACCGGTACTAACGGGGGCAGGCACCCGGCGTTCGCGGCGGGCGACCGCGGGCGCGGCCAAGGCCCAAAGCCGACTATCGCGCGGGACGGAGGACCCGCACCGACGGCAGGATCATTCGAGCGGCTGCCGGGCGATGGCGGGCGGCTCGCGCCCGGCGAGCAGCCCGCCTGCCACCGCGGCGGCCAGCGGCAGGCCGGCCAGGATGGCGGCCAGGTCGGCGGCCGGCACCGGGCCGAGGGTGGTGGCCAGGCTGGCGTGCGCCCACGCGGTGACCGCGAGGTAGGCGGTGGCCGTGCCGAGCAGCGCGCCGAGCAGGCCCAGGGTGCCGGCGGTGACGGCGGCCAGGACACGGCGGGCGCCGGGGCCGGCCCCGGCGGCGGTGAGGGTACGCAGGTCACTGGCGGTCTCGGCGCGGACGAGCCCGGCGGTCATGGCCAGCACGGCCAGGGCGATGAGCAGGCCGGCCGCGGTGGCCCCGTCCTTGAGCTGCGCCCCCGACGGCTGCCCGGAGGAGGTCTCGATCCGGGTGCCTGCCTTCGCCGCCGCCTGCCGGGCGGTGCTGACCTGACCGGCGGTGAGCGGCACGGTGGTCTGGATGAGCCAGCCGTCGGGCACCAGCTGTTCGCCCAGGGAGCGGACGGCGTGCTCGGTGATGACGGTGCTCGGCGCGGAGGTGCCGGCCGGAAGACCGGTGACGGCCTGGATCCGCGGGCGGGCGATGCAGCTGCGCGGCGGGCAGAGGTGGGTTTCCGAGACCTCGTGGCCCGGCGGGTTCATGTGGGTGACGATGTCCCCCTGGCCGAGCAGTTCCAGGCCCGGTACCCCAGCCAGTCCGGCGCGCGCGGTGAGGATGTCGGTGTCCGGGCTGACCTGGCCGGGCGCGATCCCGAAGGCGCGCAGCAGCGCCGGGGTGGCGACGTACAGGGTGCCGGTGTAGTTGGCGCTGTCCTGGAGCATCGCCGTCTCCCGCGGTACGGTGCCGGTGCTGACCGCCTGCCAGAGCGTGGCCTGCTGGTTCGTCGGGTTCGGGGCGGTGAACGGGGACGGGTCGGGCCGCCCGGCCGCGTCGAGCTCGATCGCGAACCTGGCGTGCAGCGTGGCGGCCAGGGCCTGCACCGCGACCGCCAGGGCGCGCTGCTGCGCCGGGGTCGGCGGGCTGGTCTGGACGTAGAAGGAGCCGTGGGACAGGCTGTGCGGCTCGTAGACGATGAGCTGGTTCGGCGCGAGGTTGGGCCCGGCGTAGGTCAGCGGGTTGGCGTAGCTGGCCGAGGTCAGGATGCAGGTGAGAACGGTGGCGAAGACGGCGAAGGTGACCGCGGCCAGCGCGGCCCCGGACCGGGTCCGGTAGCGGCTCAGGTCACGCACCGCGAGCCGGATCGCGGCCGGCGCCGGGGCGGCAGCCGCCGCGGGCAGCGCGATGACCAGCGGGGTGAGCAGCAGGGCGCCGAGGACGGTCGCCACCAGGCCGCCGATGAGCAGCAGCGTGTCGAGGCCGCCGTAGGCGGTGGCCGCGCCCCACCCCAGGGTCCCGCCGTTGACGCCGAGCTGCGCCCATCCGCCGGAGGCGGCCAGCAGCCCCAGGCCCGCGGCGAGCAGGGCGCAGGCGGGCACCGCGAGGCGGCGGGCCGCGGCGGGCCTGGCCGGCCGCCCGGACATGGCGGCCACGGCCGGGACACGGGCGGCCGCGCGGGCGGGCCGCCAGGCGGCGGCCATGGCGGTCGCCACCGCCAGAGCCATCGCGATGGCAACCGGCGGCCAGGGCAGCAGCAACGGGTCGATGACATGCCCGACGCTGGCCTGCAATCGCGGCGCGTATACGAACCAGCCGCCCAGCCCGAGCGCGGCGCCGGCCAGCGCGCCGACCACGCCCGCGGCGGCTCCGCTGGCGATCATGACGAGCCGCAGGTCGCGGTCGGTGGCGCCGACCGCCGTCAGCATGCCCAGGGCGCGCAGCCGCCGCTGGGCCATGACGGTGAACCCGGCCACCGCCACCAGGCCGATGAAGATCAGCCCGAACGTGCCCAGCACCAGCACCAGGTCAGCGGGGGTCAGGCTGGCCGGGGCGTTGCCGACGGCGGGCTGGCCCACCAGGCGCTGCGCACCGCCAGGGAGGTGCCGCCAGGCCTGCGCGCACTGCGCGGTCGCGCAGTACCTGGCGTCGAAAAGGACGGTCACGCCGCCGGGTTTCGCGAGCTGCCCCGGGGCGACGAGGGCGAACTGATCCCGCAGGTTGGCGGGGTTCTCGACCTGGCCGGTCACGCGGAGCGCCCGGCCGTCCAGCTGCCACACGCCGCCGGTCCGCAGGCCGAACTGGGCGGCCACCCCGCTGGTCACCGCGACCTCGCCAGGCCCGCGGGGATAGCGCCCGGACACCAGCGCTAGCATCGGGCGGCCGTAGCGGCCGTCCGGGGCCTGCGCCCGCAGGTCGACGGTGGCGACCGAGCCGGGGACGGCAACCGTCTCGTTCTCGATCACCTCGACCGGCCCGGCCGCGTCCTGCCGCCCGATGGCGGCAATGTCGGCGGCCAGGTGCGGATCGGCACCCGGCAGGACGACCCCGCTGCTCGCGGTCCCGTGCGTCGCCGTATTCAGGTCGGCGGGGGCGCTCGCCGCCGCGGCGACCCCCACGATCGTGCCTGCCACCGCGACTGCCAGCAGCGCCACCACCAGGATCTGCTGCCGCCACTCGCGGCGGGACAGGCGCCACGCCCAGCGGATCACCGCCCGGCGGGCGACCAGGCTCCCGTGCCCGGCGCCGGCTAGATCCGAGGGCTCGCGCAGCGCGGTGCTCACGGCCGCTGCCCCGGCGTGAGCAGCGATTCCGGGCCGGGCGGCGGGGCGGTCTGCCCGGTCACCCGTCCGTCTCGCAGGAACACCACCCGATCGGCCCAGGAGGCGAGCTGCGCGTCGTGGGTCACCACCACCGCGGCCACGCCCCGCTGGCACGCCTCGTGCAGCAGCTGCATCACCTCCTCGGCGTTCACCGAGTCAAGCGCGCCCGACGGCTCGTCGGCGAGCAGCAGCTGGCGGTCCCCGACCAGGGCGCGGGCGATCGCCACCCGCTGCCGCTCGCCGCCGGACAGCTCGTCGGGGAACCGGCGCGCCCGGCCGGCCAGGCCCAGCGAGTCCAGCGCCGCCGTCCCGGCCGCGCGGGCCCGGCGGACGGCCACGCCGTCGAGCTCAAGCGGCAGGGCCACGTTCTCCACCGCGGTCAGCCCGGGCAGCAGGTTGAAATCCTGGAACACGTACCCGATCACGCGGCGCCGCAGCCGGGCCTTCGCCGCCCGCGGCAGGTCCGCAAGCACCGCGCCGCCGACAAGCACCTCGCCGCGGGTGGGATCCTCGAGGCTGCCGGCGATGGTCAGCAGCGTCGACTTGCCCGACCCGCTGGGCCCCATCACCGCCACCATCTCGCCGGACCGCACCGACAGGCTCACCGCGGCCAGCGCGTGCACCTCGGCCGTGCCCTGCCGATAGACCTTCGACACGCTGCGCAGCTCGAGCACGTTCATCGCCGGGCCACCGCCCTGCGCAGCTGCGGCGCCCCGGCCGGGACCGGCCGCGGCGGCTCGGCGGCGGCCCGCTTGAGCCGGGCGTCGGCGGCGTCCAGCCACCGGGTAACCGCGTCGAGCCGGAACAGCTCGGCGTCCACGGCCAGGGCGAGACCCAGGTCCGTTCGGGCCTCGCCTTCTTTCAGCCGGGTCCACTGCTGCATGAGCTCCACCAGGTACAGCCGGTGCGCCTGGATGACATCGTGCACGTCGACGCCGGGGACCCGCACCCCCACCAGCACCTTCATCACCAGCTCGTCGCGCGGCGGGGCGGTCAGGTCCGGCGGCGTGCGCAGCCAGGCGGCCAGCTCCGCCTCCCCGGCCGCGGTGATGCGGAACCGCTTCTGCGGCCCCTCGTCCCCGTTGCCCTCGGACTCGGCCAGGCCGTCGCGCTCCAGGCGGCCCAGCGTCTTGTACACCTGGCCGACGTTCAGCGGCCACACCTCGCCGGTCCTGGCCTCGAACTCCTCCCGGAGCTGCAACCCGAACTTAGGTCCCTCGCTGAGCAGCGCAAGCAGCGCGTGGGGGACGCTCATGACCGCACCATTCCCGGCATCATACCGAGCATAATACCCGGCATACAGTTGCCCGGCAACCCCGGAAGCCGGGCGACCCGTCCCGCGGCCGCGCCCGGCGCGGGATGGCGGGAGGAAATCAGCACCGCGGTGGCTGTTACGCACAGGTGATCAACTCGCCGGGTGGAACTGGACGGCCTGCTCTTCGCGTTTACAGACGCGGCTTAGCTGACTCGTCGGGTTCCGGTCGGCCCATTCCCGCCGCTGGGCGGCGGCGAACGCGCCGGACAAGTCCTCGACATTCCACGCGAGCTGCGCCCCATTACTTGCTGCGAGTATACGCCGAGTGTATTCTCTGAGGTATGAGTGTTCCGCTGACCCTTCTCGGGCTACTCGAGCGGGAGCCGAGCCACGGCTACGACCTGAAGCGCGACTACGACGCCTACTTCGGCCGGGACAAACCAGTCCCGTACGGCCAGGTATATGCCACTCTCAGCCGACTCGCCCGCGACGGCATGGCCATCGTCGGGCCTCCCGAGCCCGGCGATGGCCCCGAACGCAAGCGCTACACGATCACCGAGGACGGGGTGACCGAGGTAAACACATGGCTTGAGACCCCGTCCGCGCCCGAGCCGCACCTGCAGACGGTGCTGTTCGCCAAGGTCGTGCTCTCCCTCATGCTGGACCGCCCCGCAGACCGCTACCTGGATCTTCAGCGAGGCGCGCACCTGCAGCGGATGCGCGAGCTCACCGAGCTCAAACAGCACGGCAACATGGTCGACACCCTGCTCGCCGACCATGGGCTGTACCACCTGGAAGCGGACCTGCGCTGGATCGACCACACCGCAGCCCGGCTGAGTGCACTCGCCCAGGAGGTAAGACGATGATCATCGAGGCCAGGGACGTCGAGAAGTCGTTCGGCCAGACCCCGGCGCTGCGCGGCGCCACCGTCGGCGTGAAGCGAGGAGAGATCCTCGCCATCATGGGCCCGAGCGGCTCCGGTAAGTCGACCCTGCTGCATTGCCTGGCCGGCATCCTGACCCCTGACCGGGGCGAGGTCAGGTTTGACGGCCAGCGCCTGGACACGCTGAAGGAGGCGGAGCGCAGCGGGCTGCGGCGGGACAATTTTGGCTTCGTGTTCCAGTTCGGCCAACTGGTGCCCGAGCTGACCGCCGAGGAAAACGCCGCCCTGCCGCTGCTGCTGGCCGGAACCCGCCGGGCAGCAGCTCTGACCGAAGCGCGCACGTGGTTCGCCCGGCTGGCCCTGGACGGCCTGGAAGGCCGCCGGTCGGGTGAGCTGTCTGGCGGCCAGGCCCAGCGCGTCGCGCTGGCCCGGGGGCTGATCGCCCGGCCCGCAGTGCTGTTCGCCGACGAGCCGACCGGCTCCCTGGACTCGGTCACCGGCGAGCACGTCATGAACCTGCTCGTCCAGGCCGCGCGCGAGCAAGGCAGCACGGTCGTCCTGGTCACACACGAGGCCCGGGTCGCCGCCTACGCCGACCGCGAGGTCATTGTCCGTGACGGGAAGGTCAGCACGCTGACCGGAGCGGCCCCGTGATCCGTCTTGGCCTGCGCCTCACCCTGGCCGGCGGCCGCGAGGCCGTAGTCCGCCTGGTACTCCTGGCGGCCTCGGTCGGGCTGGGCGTCGGGCTCCTGCTGATCGCCGTCGCTGGCGTCAACGCGGTGAATACCCAGAACGGCCGCTATGCGTGGCTCAGTACCGGTAACGCGGCGACAGCGGATAGCGCGGCGAAGACCTCCGCCGATCCGCTGTGGTGGCTGATCCGCGCCGACCGGTTCGACGGCCAGCTCATCGGCCGGATCGACGTGGCCGCCACCGGGCCGACCTCCCCCGCGCCGCCCGGCATCGGGCACTTGCCTGGCCCGGGCCAGTATTACGCGTCCCCCGCGCTGGCCGCGCTGCTGCGCAGGACACCCGCGGACCAGCTGGCGGGCAGGTACGCCGGACACCTAATCGGCACCATTGGCGACGCCGCCCTGCCGTCCCCGAACTCGCTGCTCATCGTCATCGGGCGCACCGCGGGCCAGCTGGCCCGAACACCCGGTGCCGTGCGGGCGACCGCGATCGCCACAACGCCGCCGAGCGGCTGTCAGCAGGACCAGTGCCTGCCCGGCGAGGGCATGAACGCGAACAGCATCGACTTGGTCATGTCGGTGGTGGCGGTCGCGATCTTGTTCCCGCTGCTCATCTTCATCGGCACCGCGACCAGGCTGTCGGCCGCCCGCCGCGAGGAGCGGTTCGCCGCGATGCGGCTGGCGGGCGCGACCCCGCGGCAGATTTCGCTCATTGCCGCGGTCGAGTCCACGGTCGCCGCGGTCGCGGGGATGGCCGCTGGCTTCGGCCTGTTCTTCCTGCTGCGGGTGCCGCTCGCGTCGATCCCGTTCACTGGCGCGCCTTTCTTTCCCGGCGACCTGTCGCTCAGCCTGCCCGACGTGCTGCTAGTGGCGCTCGGAGTGCCGCTGGCCGCCGCCATCGTGTCCCAGCTCGCGCTGCGCCGGGTGCGGATATCCCCGCTCGGGGTGACCCGGCGCGTGACCCCGAAGGCGCCCCGGGCCTGGCGGGTGCTTCCGCTGCTGGCCGGCGTCGGCATCCTCGGTTTCATCGTGGTGCACGGGCGCCCGCCGACCACCCCGGAGCAGATCCAGGTTTTCCTGCCCGCCTTCGTCCTGATCATGGTGGGCCTGGTCACCGCCGGCCCGTGGCTGACCCTGGCCGGGGCCCGGCTAATGGCACGGCGGACCAGCCGGCCGGGCATGCTGATCGCGGCCCGCCGACTCGCCGACAACCCGAAGGCCGGGTTCCGCGCGGTGAGCGGCCTGGTCCTCGCCCTGTTCATCACCACCGTGGCGGTCGCTCTTATCACCACGCAGAATGCCAAGAGCGCCGCGCCGCTCGACGGGCCGGCAGCGAACATCCTGGTAGACCAGTTTTCCGGTGATCCCCATCCGGTAACCGTTCCGACCCCGTCGGCCGCGCTGCTGGACCGGCTGCACTCGGCCGGCGGCGGACACGGGATGCTCGCGGTCCACAAGGCCGGCGGGCTGACCATCCCGGCCACAGTGCTGGGGCTCGCGGAGCGCTTCGGGGATATACCGGCCGGCCTGGTCTCATGCACCCAGCTGGCCAGCATTCCCTCACTCGGCCACTGTCCTGCCGGGGCGGTGGCGGCCCTCTTCCCGGCCTTCGGCGTGCTCGGGATTCCGTCCCTGGCCGAGATCACCTGGCCAGCCGCCGACATATCCGCGTCGCAGCTCGACCGCCTGCCCGTGCTCGCGATCAATGTGGCCACCAACGGGACGGTCCCGGCCATCGAGCGGGCCCGGAGCGTGCTCGAAACCGCCTACCCCGGTTACGACCCGCCGCCCACCCTGGGCGAGCAGCACGCCGACGTCACCCAGCAGGACCTGGCGTATCAGCAACTGGCCGACGTCGTCGTGCTAACCAGCCTGGCCATCGCCGGCTGCACGCTCGCGGCGAGCGTCGCGGCCGGGCTGGCCGAGCGCAAACGCCCGTTCAGCCTGCTGCGGCTGGCCGGCACCCCGCTCGGCATGCTCCAGCGCGTGGTCGCGCTGGAGAGTGCCGTCCCGTTGCTGGTGACCGCCGTACTCTCCATCGGCGTCGGGTTCGCCGCCTCGGCAATGTACGCGGCCGCTCAGGTCGGCCCCTTCGTGGCGCCAGGAGCCGCGTACTACGTCATCACCGGCGCCGGCATCGCGGTGAGCCTTGGCGTTATCGCCTCGACCATCCCGCTGCTCCGCCGCATTACCGGCCCCGAGGTCGCGAGAAACGAGTAGGCAGCCCGGTCAGCCTGCGGCTCTTCCCCCCGGCTCGCGGCCTACAACCCTTAGGCATGGACGCAAGAAGAACCCCGATGACCGGCATTCGCTCTACGAACCGGGGCATCAAGAGGCCCAGCACCCCATCTGACCTGGGAGAGGTAAGTCTCCGCAGCACCCGGCAACCAGGCTGCCGAGCCGCCGGGTATCAGGCAGATGCCTCCTGGCCGGTTTGGCCCCGGGAACCAGGGCCCGAGAACCGTGACGGCCATCCGGCTATTCTGGCCCATCCTGGGCGAGCGGGGCCGGCATGTGGCCGTTGGGGTCAGGACAGCGGGCCCGGTACTGCCTGGCCGACGGGGTATTCCTGCATGGGGACATCTCCAGCTGACCCTACTTTCACCACGGGGTCGATGATGCGCCATGCTTCTTCGGCTTCGTCGCCGCGGATGAACAGCATCGGGTTGCTGTTAAGCATCTCGAGGTCAGGTGCGCGTACGCAGTGAACCGCGGCGCTGCCGAGCGCATCTCGAGTCGAGGGCCGCTGCGATGTCCCGGACGCGGCACGCTCCTGCGACCAGGCGGCTGGCGTCCGAAGGTCCTGGTGCGGTGTGACGTTGTGCTCTGTGCCTTCACGCCGGTTTCGGGAGGAATCTGGTGTGCGGAGCGAGAGTAGCGCGTCCGGGAGTCTGGCTGCTTGGCGCTCCAGCCCACGACCGAAGGGAATGGCTTATGTGTCGCTGGCTCGCGTACACGGGTTCACCTATCTTGCTCACAAATGTGCTCTACACCCCGGTCCATTCGCTGATTGACCAGAGCTTGCACTCCAAGCTGGGGGCCGAGACGACCAACGGCGATGGATTCGGTATCGGCTGGTATGACGCCACGCCGGCCCCGGGGGTGTTCCGGAGCATCGAGCCGGCCTGGAATGACCAGAACCTGCGCGAGCTGGCGGGCCACATCAGTTCTCACCTGTTCTTCGCGCACATCCGCGCGGCGATCGGGTCAGCGGTCCAGCA
>WNGE01001602.1_pt1 | contig 51201 bp, 45 predicted proteins | sample 5400651 | NCBI WGS metagenome assembly WNGE01 (sample SAMN13153370, study PRJNA577476) | soil metagenome | isolation source: 60 cm soil or saprolite under grassland replicate 2 | place: USA:California | collected 2016-06-15 | reverse complement strand
ATCTCGCGTGTTTCCTTGTCTACCATGACCGCCGTGCCAACTCCGCAATTCGGATGGCAGCCGCATGACACCTGACCCCATTCAGCCTGCGGTCCGTGAACGAGATCCGCGAAGTCCGCAAAGGCACCCATCAATGATAACGGAAACCAGTCGCGCGTTGGTTCGGTGATCCCAACTTGATTCTTAACGTCATGCGCAAGGTGCGAAAGTGTGTAACGCTGTTGCAGCCGGCGCTGTGGTGTGATCTCTTCATCGCGTCCGGTGAAGGAAACAGGCTGGAAAGAAAGGAAGGCAATCTTTTTCGGATTGTCTAGCGCAAACCTAATAATCGATCCCACCTGGTCGTTATTGATGCCGTTGACCAATGTAGTCACCAGAACAATCTCAACGCCCGCTTCATGCAGATTATTGATTGCGCGCATCTTCACGTCGAATAGATTGCCGACCTGGCGATGACTGTTCGCGTCGTTGCCTACGCCGTCAAACTGAAGGTAAACGTAACGCAATCCTGCCTCGGCGGCCTGGCGACAGAAGTCTTTGCTCTTGGCAAATTCAATTCCGTTGGTCGCTGCCTGCACGCTGTTATAACCAACCTTGCGCGCATACTTAATCGATTCGATAAAGTGTGGCGAAATTGACGGCTCCCCACCGGAGAACTGTACGGACATCTGGCGACGCGGCTTAATCGAAATCGCGTTATCGAGAATCTCCCTAATTTCATCCATGCTTAACTCATGAACAAAACCCACCTGGTTGGCGTCCATGAAGCAGGGATCGCACATCATGTTGCAGCGGTTAGTAAGGTCAACTGTCAGAACAGCGCCGCGGCCATACTTGATCGTGCTGGATCCGTGGTTGTGAAGTTTTTCGTCATTATGCGCATCGATGTCCCGACCCGGGAACATCTTTTCTATGTGCATCAGGAACTTCACGTCGATGGCCATCATGTCTTCAAAGTGCCCATGAATCGGACAATCTTTGACCATCCAGACCTCGCCGTCACGTTCGATAATCTGCGCCTTGATTTCGCCGACTTTTTCATTGATCAGGACACTGACGTCCTGCTTGCCACTGATGATCGACTCCCTTGCCTCGATTACACAGTTCGGACAAAGCGAATCTGTGGTTCGCGGCCAGCCGAGCGTCGGTTTGCTCTTTTGCCACGATTTCAGCAAAGGCTTGTTCGACCATTTAGGCGTAAACGACGGATTCGGTTTGTACTTATTAACTGACTGAATAATGTCGTGCAGGCCGCCGGCTGCCAATGTGAGGCCCTTCTCGGCGCGCTTGATTAATCGCATGCTGTCTCCTCTAGGTAATCGCTTTTATTTAGATAGAATTGCCGTTAGCAAGGTAGGAAAAACACACGTCCTCGCAAACTGGGATGATTCATCGGCAATGCCCATGCCGCCAACGTTCGAGAGTCGCTAACCGTATAAATAATTGGACTTAGCTTCATCGCCCGGTAAGCGACGGGAGATTACAGCATATCGCCTTGCGTGTCAACACGACGCAGCTCGTCTCTCAAGCGTGGCAGCGTAGCATTTTGGCCGACCAGTATCGCACTGATTGGCTTGGACGAGACAACCGCATTCTCGGTCAACAGGCTGGAGGGCGAGTTTAGACACCGAAACTGGCGCTCATTTTCCTGGTGCGTAGTAGCCGATTCTGGCAGATACCTGGTGGGTAGGATTCTGAGTTTCCACACGCACTCGCCGGAATTGTCCGTCCCGACTAATGTTGAGGGGAGAGTAATAGAGGGTGTACTGATGGCGTAGCTCGTCAGCTACTTCGGCGTAGGTTCTTTCGAGATCATTGAACGTTGGTGGCCGGTAAAGCCGGCCGCCGGTTGCGGCAGCCAACCGTTCGAGGTTACGTTCGCTGTCGCTCAGTGCAGCAAGACCAAGGCGCAAATCGTCGATTCGAAGTTGGTTAAATCGGACGGCGGACTGAGAGCCTGACAGCAATATCGTGAGTTCTTCCTGTTTCCTGGTTCTTTCAATTTGTGTGTTGCTTACTACGTACACTGTTGTTTGAGACTGGAGGGAAGCTCGCAAGGCGACCTCGAATGTCGTGCCGCGACCGCTGTCGATACCATCGGTTAACACAATGATCGCGTGTCTGGCCTTTCCGCGCGGCGACTGATCGCGTGACGCCAGGAGCATTGCATCGTGAAAGCGGGTAAACATTCCGGGGACAATTCGTCTCAGAGCGCGCCGCAACTGCAGCATGCTGCTGGTCCAATCCTGAAGCAAAACCACGCGGTCGTCAAATTGTATAAGACTGATCCGATCATCCACTGCGAGGTGCGAAGCAAAGCCTTGCGCTGCGTTGCGAAAGTCGTCGAGATTTCCGGCTACAGAGGAAGACGCGTCAACGATCAACGCGACGTCCACTGGAACCTGACGCAAACCAAGATCGCTGAGTGGTTGCTCCACACCATCCTCGAAGACGTGAAAGTCTTTGCGCGTTAAGTTACTGACCAGTAAGCCGACGCCGTCGCGCACAGTCACCGGCAACAACACCTCGGTCGTGTTTACGGAGATCACATCTTCTGGATCGATCTCCTGTTCATCCTCTTTAGGCGAAGGCGTTGGAGTTGCTGATTTGGACTGCGCCTGGGTGGAAGGCGAAAGCGCTACTAATACAAACAAAAGCAGGACCGCGAATCGGCTCAACGCACGTTGAGCCGTTAGTTTGCCGGGGACCACGGATTACTTTCCCTTGGTTGGCGCTGATTGCTTTACGCCTGAATCATCGCCCATAGCATCTGTCATTGCGAGGATGATCGCTTCCGTAACACGACGCCTGCGAAGTTCTTCCAGTTTGGTGCTGGAAAGGTCGAAATCCGCTGGCGAGTCTTCGATTCTTTTGATTATCGTACCCTCGGAAAAACCGGCGTCGACTAATTTGATGATAGACTCGTTGGTTAAGGTAGGTGTTTTTTCCAGTCTTTGTTGGACGCCGCCAGCCTCTGTCGGTGGACGCAGAATTCGAACGGTGGCGCTGCCGGTGGTTGTAGTCTCACCCTGAAGGGAACCGTCGACGCCACGTCCGTTCGTCCGACTCCTGGAACCGCTGCTGCTTCCAAAAATATCAGATTGGCCTTTTGGGTCTTTATCGTCTGCCCTGCCCAAGCGTTCCCTAAAGCTGGAGTCATCCATCCAGTCGTCACCTGCGACGACAAACGAGTCATCCTGGGCCAACATCGCAAGGATGATATTTTCGCTAACGCCGCTTCGTTTTAGCTCGATCAATTTATCCGAACCCAAATTGAATCGGCTTGGACGGTTGTGAATGATCGCAATTACTGTTTTCTCTTTGAAACCGGCGCGAACAAGTTTGACAACAGCTGAGTTTGTAAGCGGCGCTTCTGAAGACTGCTGCGCATGAGAAAACAAAGATGCCGCGCCAAAAATGATTGATATCAGCGTCAGTCGGACAAAGATACTCTTCATTCTTCCTCAGGGTACGGTAAACGCACCTCACAGCGCGGCGCTTACTGTTGCCACCTCACTCTTGGCGTGAACCGCAGGTTTTGTCCGACGATAACGAAAGCTTATTCGTTTCACATAATCGCGAGTTTCCTTGTATGGCGGCACCTTTCGACCAAACCTCATGACTGCGCCTTCGCCCGCGTTATAACTTGCCAGGACAAGATCGATCCGGCCGTCAAACTGTTGGATAAGCTGTTTCAAATAACGTGTGCCGCCCGCAATGTTTTGCGCGGGATCCGATGGCCGTCTGACGCCAAGCCGTGCGCTTGTACCCGGCATTAGCTGCATCAGGCCCCGCGCCCCTTTTGGCGACAAAGCGCGAGCATTGAAGTGGGACTCCTGCTCCATAACGCAGAAGATCAAGTAGGGATCGACGCCATGCTTCGCACCATTTTGCTTGATCAAGCTATCAATTTTCGCACTCCCCGTAGTCCACCCGCGCGCCTTTTTTGAAGGGTCAGAATCAGCCAAACTCTGCGGGTCTTCGCGCTCGATATGATCAATTCGCGCCCGCTCAACAAAAACTGAAAGCGAACCTCGGCGATACCAGGCGCCGGCGGTAGACTCCGTCACACTATCGGCCTCCACGCGAGCGCCACCTACGAGATAAATCCAGGCAGGCTGGTCGTCAGAACCATTGGAAACTGCAACGGTATCGTCCTTGTCATCATTCGCCACAACCTTGGCTACTTGCGGGTCCGGCTTGAACCTGGAAGGAGAACCACGTTCAATTGTCTTTACACGCTCCCGCAAAACGAGATGACTCATGCCGCCCCGCCGGTACCAAATCCCCTGCTCGCTTTCCCATGCTTCGTCCACTGCGATACTACTGCCATCCTTTAGCTTTAAGTGAATCTGAGGCACGGTGTCATTTGCCAACACAGTGGACTTCGCGCGATCCCGGTTTTCCTGGCCAAAGGCGGCAGCTGAAGTAAGAAGCGCAAGGGCGCTCACTGCAAGAATTTGACTTAAGTTCCGATGAATCTTCATAAAAGTATCCGACGCCTTCAGTTTGTCGATCCTCAGCCGGGCCGAAGCCAACCATCAGGCAGTGTTGGTTTTGCAAGAGTCTGGATGCGGCCTTAGGTGAAACCTCGGGGCCTCTTGCCGTCGTCTACAGCTCGAGAGGATCGGCTACAGTTCTTTCGATCGACCCCTCGGAATGAACCGGTGCGAAGGAATGTGACGTCCCGAAATAGTTGCGCCAGGCTACATCCAAGATTTGCGGTGTCAACTCGAGCGACTGCCCTTCAAAGAGACAGATATCAGTGGCCCGGTCAAGCAGGTCACGTGGTTCGCAGCCTTTCATTTGCCGTCGTTCGATTCTGTACTTGTTAAGCACATGGTCAAGCACTGGCTGGGCGTACCGAATGCCGCGCGTGTAAGCCTGGCGTTTGAAGATCTCCGAGTAAGCTTCCGGAGTGGGGGGCTCCACTCGAGCGCGATAACCCATGCGTCGGAGGAAGGCCTGATCGGCCAGATCGTTTTCATCAAGATTAGTTGAAAACACTACCAACTGCTCAAAAGGCACTTCGATCTTCTTTCCGGTGTGTAATGCCAGGTAGTCGACGCGACGTTCAAGTGGCACGATCCAGCGGTTCAGCAAATCCTGAGGCGCCACACGCTGCCGACCGAAATCGTCAATAACGAGCGTGCCGCCATTCGATTTCATTTGAAACGGCGCCTCATAAAACTTGGCGGCGTCGCTCCAGGTAAGATCTGCGTTTTCGAGCGTCAGTTCACCGCCAACAATAACGAGCGGCCGATTAATCAACGCCCAGCGCCGGTCATACTCCACGGGCGTGACGTCGGGCGAAGCAAGCCGATGACAGTGGGGATCAAACACGCGAATGATCTGCCCATCGATTTCGACGGCATAGGGAATCCAAATCGCGCCTGGCAGCGCGTTGTTAATTCGCTCGGCAACTGCCGTCTTCCCGGTGCCAGGTAGCCCCGTTAGAAAAAGAGATCGCCGCGAATTGATTACGCAACCAAGAGTTTGCAACAGCGACTCCGGCAGAATTAGATCGTGAAACGCCGACCGGACTGTTTCCAAAGAGGCTGGATGCGAAGGTATCGACTGCAAACGCATCATGTGTGCGTAGTCGTCCAAGGAAACAGGAGCCGCGCCGCTATAGCCGCAAGCCGCAAGCAATCGCAGCAGTCGATCCCAGCCGCGGTCCAGCATACTATACCGCCTCGAGCCAACGGCGGTTTGCAAACGCACTTCGATTAACTTCTCTCGATAAAGTTTTTCCAATAGTTCTTCGGTAAGGGCACGAGGCAAGTGAAGGCGTTCCGCGACCGCAGTTGTGGTTGGTTCGGGGAGCATGGCGACGTGCTTCAGCGCCAAATCACAAAGGAAGCCTTCGCCGATGCCAAGATCAGGTATCTCCTCGGGCACGGGAGGACCCATTGATTCCACTTCAACGCGAGAAAGTATCGTTGTTTGCGACATGACAAATGTTCACTTTCCTGGAGGTCGTTTAATCCAAGCGATAGACAGCAATGCTAACTGACGCAGCCACACATTCTGTCTGCCTTCTTTTTCACTCTCAACCGAAGAGCACGCCGGAATTTCCTTCTGACGAAGCTAGCGTCCGGGCGATGAAGCCCCTGCCCCATTTGAACCTGAAACAACAGCCAGCGTGCTGGCGACCGTCTGGGCTTGTTCAAACTTGCCAGTCCTCTTGTAGAGGTCGGCCAATCGTCGCAATGCCAAAGATGAAGCAGGATCGATACGACGTGCATCTTCATAGTATTTGATCGCGTCGTCGTCGCGGCCAAACCTCTCGAGCATACGAGCGGTGTTAAGATTCCCCGTGAGTGGTCCCGCCGCGCGCGCGAAGTGCTTATATGCATCGTCAAACTTTCCCAGTCGGCATAACGCGAGCCCTAAATTATTCAGAATGCGGTCATCTGTAGGCGCCAACTTGACGGCTCGTTTTAAACGATCAACCGCAGCGCGATAATTTCCATTCTGATAAAGAGAAAACCCCAAATTGTTCAAAGCCTGGGCGTCCTCAGGTTCAACCTTTACGGCTCGCTCGTACGATTCCTTCGCGCGATCGGCCAGCCCCTTCTTGTCATAGGCAACTCCCAGCAGGTTATGAGCTTCTGTGAGTCTCGGATCAATGGAAGCAGCCGTCGAGAGTTCTGAGATGGCTTCGTTGATTTGGCCGTTCAAGAGATAGGAACGGCCATTCGCCAAATGCTCTTTTGCCGTGTTGGCCAATGTCAGCTTGTTTGCCCGAGTGCGGCTGTCGTCGACTCGCGAGACACCAACGCTCTCAAACTTATCCGCGTCCTTCTCCGTCATGCGCTGAAGTCTGTTGTCATCTTTATGACCAAACAGGCGGCCCAGAGCCTTGAAAGGAGCCGCGAAAATCTTCACTACTTTGTTACCACTTTTCTTGTGTTCGCCCGCATTACCTGCGAGCGAACCTGAATCCTCAATTACGTTAGCGTCCGGATCACCTTCCCGCTCGATTGTTGAAGCGCTCCACATGGCCGACGCTGCAACGGTTATGACGAACGCAATAAGAATGGCCAGTAACCTTCGTTTTCTCATGGTCCAACTCCTTTTTACATTTTGCCGAGTGTGTCCATCAATTGGAGGGCAGCGGGGCCAAGGATCGCAATAAACAACGTCGGAAACAGAAAACATGCGAGCGGGAATAGCAACTTAACCGCCGCTTTTTGTGCCGCTTGCTCGGCACGCTGCCGCCGCTTGGTCCGCAACGAATCCGAGAAAGCTCGGATCGCTTTAGTAATCGAGGTGCCGAACCGATCGGTCTGAATCAGCATTGCCACAAGGCTGCGAAGGTCATCGACGCCGGTTCGCTCCGCCAGATTACGCAAAGCCTCATCGCGTTCGCGACCAACTCGAATTTCGAGGTTCGCCAATTCAAACTCTTCGCTGATGTCCGGGTGCACTTCTTTTAATTCGCTGCTGACCTTCATCATTGCGGCATTCAACCCGAGCCCTGCCTCGATTGAAATGACCATGAGGTCGAGCGCATCGGCGAGTCCCCAACGAACGAGTTGCTGGCGCGAGCGAATCATGCGGACAAGCGCGTAGCGCGGCAGAAAGAAACCAAGAACAAAAGCCGAGAGAATCCAGAAGAGTGCCCCACTGAGCGGTCGTGCGAGGAGCGCGCAAACAAGCGCGACGAGGGCAGGTAAGCCAGCCATGGTTGCTAACTGAATGGCGCGATAAACACCCGGCGCGCTCTGTGAGCGAAACCCGGCCTGCATTAGTTGCTTTTGTACCTTCCGAGCTTCCGCTGCGGACGCCGGAACCAGGCGGTTAAGCGGTGAGGCAATGCGTTCCGCCAACTCCGCCCCTGGGTGATTCTCCTCGAGCGAGACTGGAACACTGGCCGCACTCGTCGGTCTCCCACCAAGTCTTTTGAGACGCTCAGTAGCAGCACTCTGTGGCTTATAAAGGAGCCAATAAACTCCCATCATACCGAGCGAGATGCAAACGAAGGTTGAGATGGTAATCAGTATAAGCATTTGTAGTTTCAGCCAGTCATCAGTTAGTAATCAGTGGTCAGTAGTCCGTCCTTTTGGTTGGCAATTAGGGGATAGTGGTTAGTAGGCTGTAGCTGGTAGGTCACGGTCGGTTCGCTGCGACGGACTACTGACTACTGATTACTGCCGGTTTCAAATTTTTATCCTCAGAATCTTTCTCACGATTAACATCCCTGTTACCTGAAGAAACAGAGCTGTCGCAATCAAGTAATGACCCCGTTGGTCTTTCCAAAGCACGTTCATATATTCCGGGTTCATAATTGTGATGACGATCGTCACGAAGATCGGCAAGCCGCATAGCAGCCATGCCGACATGCGCGAGCTTGTGGTCAATGTTTTCAAGTCGCCCATGATTCGAAAGCGTTCGCGAATAGTGTAAGCCACCTTTTCAAGAATCTCCGCGAGGTTGCCGCCTGTTTCACGTTGAATCAACACAGCGGTCACGCACATGCGCAAATCCAAAAGCGGTATTCGCTGAGTCAAATTCTCCAAAGCGAGCTTGAGCGACAAACCGAGGTTTTGCTCTTCATACGTCTTGCGAAACTCCGTTGCTATCGGCTCCGGCATCTCAGTGGAAACCATGTGCATGGCTTCTGAGAAAGCATGGCCGGCGCTTAGTCCCCTACTCATCAAATCGAGGCCATCGGGCAAAAGCTCAAGAAATGCGTCGAAGCGCTTTTTGCGTTTCCACCAAACGTGAACGAATGGAACTGCCGCAGCAGAAAGGCCCGCGGCCAGCATCAACAGAATAGAGATGCTTATGACCGACGCAGCCAACGCCGCCAACATTCCTGCCATAGCTGAGAACATTATCAGGCGGGAAGGCGTGATGTGCAGGTCGGCCTGATCCAGCATCCGTTTTAACTGCAAAGCTGCCTGAACGCGAATGAGCGCGCGATTTACCCAGGGTATTTCGCTCATCAGTTCATTGCGCGCCAATACAACTTCGATGTCTTCCGTGTGTGCCGAATGCAGCAATGCCTCCGAGAGCCGCTGTTGTAGCCGCGCGCGCTTAGAGTCGGTCCCGAGCGTAGCCAGCAGATAGGCTCCCAGCACCAGGAATAGAGCGAAGAGAAATACTAAAAAGGAGATCAGCACAGTTTTTACATCTCCTCAAAGAAAACTCGCGGCAGTTGCAGTCCGCAGGCCTTCAGTCGTTCAGCAAAGCGTGGGCGTATACCAGTTGGACGGAAGCGACCAATTACCTGTCCCTGCGAGTCCACGCCGGTTCGTTCGTATTGGAAAATCTCCTGCATCGTTATGGTCTCTCCTTCCATGCCCGTAATCTCGGAAATGGCGGTGACGCGCCGGGTGCCATCAGAAAGACGCGCGACCTGCAAGACAAGATCTATCGCCGCAGCAATCTGTTGCCGCATCGCGCGATCGGATAGACGCATACCGGTCATTTGGATCATCGTTTCTAAACGTGCCAGCGCGTCGCGAGGGGTGTTTGCGTGAATAGTTGTCAAGCTTCCATCGTGGCCTGTGTTCATGGCTTGCAACATGTCGATAGCTTCGCCGCCGCGCACCTCGCCGATGACGATGCGATCAGGACGCATGCGTAATGCATTCCGCACGAGGTCACGCTGGCTCACTTCACCGCGCCCTTCGATGTTGGGGGGTCTGGTTTCGAGCCTCACCACGTGTGGCTGTTGCAGTTGGAGTTCCGCCGAATCTTCGATCGTAACTATGCGCTGGTCTTCTGGAATGTAAGCCGACAGCGCGTTCAGCAGCGTCGTCTTACCTGCTCCGGTGCCCCCCGAGATCAAGACGTTAAGGCGGGCCTTGACGCACATGTCCAGCATGTCTGCGATGTCTTTGGTCAGCGCTTTGTTTTCTATCAGCAAATTCATGCGGAGAGGCTCGGCGCCGAAACGGCGAATCGAAAGCACCGGCCCATCGATTGAGAGCGGCGGGATGATCGCGTTAACACGCGACCCATCGCGCAAGCGGGCATCCACCATCGGCGAGGACTCATCAATGCGCCGGCCAACCGACGAGACAATCCGTTCAATTACGCGCATCAGGTGCTCATCGTCTTTGAAGGCAACATTGCTAACTTCAAGTTTGCCGCGTCGCTCCACATAGATGGTGCCGTGCGAATTGACGAGGATGTCGGAAATGGTTGGATCGCCGAGCAGAGGCTCCAGCGGTCCAAGCCCGAAGAGTTCATGCTGAACGTCGTTAACCAGCCGGTCACGTTCGGCCGTGGAGAGCGGCATCGCCTCTTGGGCCAACACGCTTTCTGCCAGGCGGGAGACCTCGGCATGCACCTGCTCAGGCGTCAGGGCGTCCAGTTTGGTCAGGTCCATGCGATTAATGAGAGCGCGGTGCAGCCGAGACTTCATTTCCTGGAAGGAATGGCCACTGCCTTCCTGTCCGTTGCCGTTGCCGCCGCCAGGAAAGCCAGGAGTTTCTCTAATCAATCTTTCTCGAAGTGCCATATTAGTTTTGCGCAGATTGAGGTCTGCAATCCTCTGTAAACATCAAACTCACAGACTTACGTCTGTGCTACTGACTTGAAGCTCAAACTGATTCTGTCGCTGTTCACGTTTGAAGAAGGAGTTCCAGCGGGTTCGTCGCGGCTGCGGTTCCTCTGATACGATGACTGCGCCGTCCGCAATTGTCTTCGCCACGCGTCTGATCTCCTGTGCAATTTTGCAATTCGGATCTGATTGAACCAGCGGCTGGCCAAGATTGATCGAAGTTACCGCCGTCTGGTAATCACTCGGCACGAAGCCTATTACAGGCTCGCCAAGAAACTTCTCAACCTGTCGCAGATCAAGATCGATTTGTTTGCTCCAGCGATTTACGAGGATGCGAATTTTCTTACGCGGGTAGCCGAGCCGGTCGAAGATTTCAAGGGCGCGCTGGGTGCTGCGGATTGCCGGTATGTCCAGCGTCAAGACCAGGACGATTTCATCCGACTGGTCGAGCGCTGCCAGGGTTATCGAGTCAAAAGTGTGTTGCGGATCAAGCACAACGTATTCGTACGATTCACGCAGTCGCTGTAATACTTCGAATACGTGCTCCGGTTCGATCTCATCCGCCGAGTCTGCTTCCTTGGGCGCGGCCAGGAGCGAGAGATTGGAGGAATAGGGCGTGACAAAGCTCTTGATCAAGGCAGCGTCAAGCCGGCTACGATTCTCCGCCATGTCGGCGAAGGAATATTTGGGGTTAACACCGAGAAACAGCGGCAGGTCGCCCGCTTGAAGATTTAGATCAACGAGGACAGTTTGGGCGTTAGTCGAGGCTGCCAGATTGGTGGCGATGAACGATGTACCGCACCCGCCTTTACTCGAAAAGACAGCAACCATGCGGCCCTTTTTCTTCCGCGTTTCAACCTGGCCTGCGCAAAAGTCGGCTACGCGATCCAGAACTGTCTTGAGTTCTTCCGCACTGATTGGGAGCTTGAGAAATTCACGTGCTCCTGCTCTCAAACTTTGTAGCAGTAGATCGGGTGCTGCGTTATTAGCGGCAGAGATGATCGCAGTTTTCGGCACCTCCGCGGTCAGTCGCTGAATGAGCTTGATTGCCTGTTCCGCGTTGGCGCCGAGCGTGATGATCGCCGCGGCGGGCTTGAGGCGCATTATCTCTTCGTGCAGCTGCTCGGCGTCGTTCCCGCCGGCCAGTAACTGCACACGATTATCCGTTGACAAAGCCGTGCGTATTTCTTTGAAGTTATCAAGGCCCGTGCTTAGAACTACGATTGTAAGTGGTTGTGTCATTGCGTCGCGATAAACGTTTTCAAAATAGAATTAAGCAGGCTGGACACTTGTCCATTTTCCCAGGTTAGGGCATGACCCCAGCGTTTTCTGCGGTCAGGGTGGTGTTGTAATCGGGCATCGTAATTGTGGTCCCGACCATTGGAATGGCGAATCGAAATTGATAATTTCGAATCGTTACCCCGACCGTCCCTTCACCCAGACCGAAACCCTGATACGTTACGTAGATGTTATCTGGGGTCAAATCATTTACCATCGGCGTTGTTCCGCCATCTGGGTCGCCATACACTGCAACGTTTTTGATGGCGTCCACGCTCGGCCCCACGTTGGTACCAGTGGTCTTGACGCCTGGCTTTGGACTACTGGCTGGCTGATGGATGGCATAACGCGCGGCGCGTCGGGCGGCATCGGCCAGTGCATTGTGTGTCCAGAGCGCACGGCCAAACTCCAGGACAGCAAACATGGCCGTTAGAAAGACGGTTGCGCCAATGGCAAACTCAACGAGTGTCGCCCCACGTTGATCTGACTTTGCGTTTAGTATCAGAAGCATGGTGCCGCTCCTGGGATCAGTGGCTGCGTCAGCAAATATCGCATGGTGACGCTGGGTTTGACGTCGACAGCAAGAGTTGTCGAAGATTTCGTCAGCCCGCCCAAATCGAAAATAGGCGTGTGTGGGTAATTAATGATTTTAATGGTGACAGTATTTGGCATACCGGTGGTCAGATCGCCTTCTTCATTGAGGCGAGTAATCTCCACGTTGCTGGTTTTCAAGCCGGTAACTATCGGATTGCCCGTGCCGGCAAAGTTTCCATAGACAACGAGATTTTTTGCAGCAGCGTCGCAATCACCGTTCGTTATTGCTGTCGCCAGATAACGGACCGCCACCCGGGAACCCTTTGCGAGCGTTGTGTATTCATAGAAGTAACGCCCAAACTCGGCGGCCGCGGCGAATAGCACAACCAGCACTGGCAATACAATTGCCAGCTCCACGAGCTGCATGCCACGCTCGTCTCGCTTGAAGCAGCGTATTTTCCGATTAAGTTCTCGACACATAGGATTAACGCCTTATCGGTAGAGAACAGGCTTTACAATTGGCGGACCAAGATTAGGCGGCGCGAAGGGGTCGTAAACGCCATTACCGACGACGACGCTGGTACCAATGTATTCAGCCCGGATATCGAGACCATTGCCGCCGCTAACCTTGGTTTGCAGGAAGAAGGCGCCGAAATGGTCGATCTGGACGCTGGTGCGACCACCCTCAACTTCGCTTATCTTCATAATTGGAAGCAGCACTACTCGACGACCGGCAACACCATCATGTGACGGTTTCTGGAAGATTAAGGGGTCGGGCCGCAGTCCCTCTAAGTAATCCTTATACGCCTTTTGATATGCCTTATACGTGATGCCTTCTTTGATGTTGATGTCCGGCGGAAAATCGGCCGGGTCCATTCCGGAGGAATAGTCGTCGAAACGCGTGTTGATGCCTTGCCTGATTGCGCCTGCCGTTACGCCCGGCTTTGTATCAACATATTCCCCCGGTCCGGCAGGATTTTGCACAGCACTCGCTAGATCAATGCGATCATCAGCACCACCCGCTCCATCGATGGCCAAAATCTGGTAGTTTCCGGGAGAAATTGGATTTTGTGGCGGGCTGCGAATTGTGTAGACGTTGCCTGGGATGAAAGTTGAAAGGTCATTATTATCGATCAGAAAAAGCGGAAGGTATCCCATGAAATTGGTAAGTGGCGCGGACACCCCGGCGACCGCCTGCGCCGTTAAGTTGCGACTGTTACCTAGCAAGAACCCTACAAACGACATCTGAACCGGTGATTTCGGGGTGATGACTTTAACAAAGCGAATCGTCTCGACCACGCCTGGGGCTGCAGCAGCCACTTGATTCAGGCCAGGGCCGTTGTCAAAGTCATTAAGGTCCCTCGCAAAACGCACATTGTCAGGGGTGACGTTCACCTGCTGATTGTTAAACTCGTACTTGTTGTACTTGTTCAATTCCTCGGTAGCCCGTATCGTCGCGGCGTAAATTCCCGATTCGTCAAAGTTCAATCCGGAAGCCCCCGCCAGAGCTGACGCATCAGCGGCGTTCTGCAGTTCGTTTTTCGCGAGGTAGAGATGGGTAATATCAACACCCAGCCCCACAGCAAGAAGAAGTGAAAGCATCCCTATGGCGGACATCGCCAAAATCGACCCACGCTCGCCTTTTCTGTCTTTCCTTTGGGCCAGTCGCTTCATTTTTTGCCTCCTTCTCAAGCACTCTTCTGTTCAAAAAAGGGTGACCTAGCTAGGGTTTGAGCGGTTGGGGGCCGAAATCCATAGGCATCGTAAACGCCACCGGAAGTGTTGGGTTAATGCGAGTAGTGTTGGAAGACGTGCTGGTAGAAGAGCCGGCGCCAGTTTCTGTTCCGGTTGTTGTTTTCGGGTTCGTGGCCGGCTCCACAGCTTTGGCAGGCTCTGTCGCTTTCGGCGAAACGGCCGGCGTTCCTTCGGTATTTTGGCCCGTCACCGAGAAACCGGTTCGTCCCTGGATCTCTTCACTCGTAGGCTCAAGACCCAGCGGCGATCCATTTTTCAGACCGTCAACTCCACGCATCTGTGGCAGGTCATCACGATTCATCGGCTTAACCAAGTGTGCCGTCACAATGAACATCAACTCAGTCTCGTTCTTCTGGAATGACTTCGATGTGAAGAGCGAGCCCAGCACGGGGATGTCACCGAGTACCGGAACCTTGGACAGCGACTTTATTTCGCTGTTGTCAAGTAGACCTCCGAGAGCGAAGGATTGTCCGTCCCGAAGTTCGACTCCTGTCTTGGCGCGGCGTGTCTTTAAGGCTGGAATCAAAAATCCGTCAAACTTGACGCCGTTAGCAAAGTCAATCGTTGACACTTCCGGTTCGAGTTCCAGTCTGATGTGGTCTTCGTCGATGATGGTCGGCTTAAACTTCAGCCGCACGCCATACTCTTTGAAGGTGATCGAAACGGTTGTCTTATCACTGCCCCCCTGAACGACCGGAACCGGGTACTCACCGCCTGCCAGAAAGCTGGCTTCCTGGCCGTCCATCGCGATCAAGTTTGGCTCGGCGAGAGCGCGCAGCGCGCCCTGCGTTTGCAGGGCGCGGATCATAGTGGTCATATTGGCACCAAGGACCAGAAGATTGAGCGAGCTAAATGTGCCTTCCAAGAGGCCGTTAGTGGCCTTGCTGAGGTTGCCGGGTCCGCCACCACTTGCGAAGCCGCCCACACCCGGACTGGCCTGATAAGCATAGGAAGCGCCGGCATCCTTTACACGATTGCGGCTAACTTCGGCCACGCGCACTTGCAGTTGAACCTGGGACATATTCTTCACAGGCGAAGCAAGCATGTTTACGGCTTTAAAGCCCGCGGCTTCCACGACGCTCTGGGCCTGGCTGGCTGTTTTGGTGTCGCTAACACTGCCTGACATCACCACAGAGCCGTTGGCCTGACTGAGACGAATGTCGTCCTTCGGAAAAAGGGCGCGCATTTGCGAATCGATCAATGAGAGATTGGCGCGGACATAGACGTCGAAGACCAGGTATTCACCGCCGGACTGTTCCCAGGCAATGAAGTTCACCTGTCCGAAGGCTTTGCCGTTCACCAGCACCTGATCTGGTGTGACGAGCACCGCTTCGGCAATCTCCGGATTAGAAACGGAGAAGCGTCCGACAGGCCTATCAAAATTGATTACCCGCGATTGGCCCACCAGTACGTTAACCGCCACAGCCTCTTTATTCTGTTTGAAAGATGCCTTGTAAGAGGTTGCCTGAGCGTAGCCGATGGAATTAATAAAAACGATCATCAGTGACGCCAGCAACAAGCTTACTCGGCGCGTGATGGGAGAACGGCTGTGCATAATCTTTAGCTCCTTTTGGTAAACGGTTAACTTTGTCTGAACACCCCGCAAGGCGTGTCTATATTCATTACGGGAAATCTACGCTGCGTTTCTTCGCGCCTTCGATCATTTCGACTGAGGCGCGCGGAGGTGCGGGTGATTTCTCTGCTACCGGCTTGGGTTCAGGATGCGCCTGTCTCACCGGCTTTGGATTTGGTTTCACTTGTTCGCTCTTTAACGAGCCTGGGTCCGGCGCCGGCATAGCGTGGTCGCCATTCAAAAGTCCCCGCTTATTGATTCCTGTCGTTTGCTCGTCGCCTTGATCGATCGAATTGCGCATCACGAGCTGAAGCTTGCCTTCGCTTGCAGCCAGGGCGAGTTTCTCAGCTTGTTCGGGAGTGACCAGGAGCGTAACAGCCTTGACACTGGCGGCTTCACGTTGGTCTTGCGGCTTGTCGATGTTCTGACCGTTGGCCAGGACCTTGATGTTTTGCAAGACGATTTTGGAAATCGGCTCCTGTCCCTGAACACCCGAATCGCCGGGAGTTATGACGACCACGATATCGACGAGCGTACCTGGCATGATGAATCCCGAGATACCAACCACGTCATCAACTTTCACGGTCATCGCCCGGTAGCCTTCGGGAATGACGGCCGATAAACCACCCGCAGTGCCTTCGGGAGCCAGCCGTGCTTCGGTGATTGGCTCGCGAGGAGCCAGGTTGACGACTGCCACCCTACCAACCAATTTCTCTACCGATTTAAAAGCGCCGTCGGGCGTCGACTCAGCGGGAAACTGGACCACCATCACCTGCTCGGGAATGATCTTTGTACCGAGAGGAATGGCGACCTTGGCGACTACTATGCCGTTAAGATTCTTTGTGTATGCCTGAGCGCTCGACAAATACCGACTGACGGAAACGGCGGCGAGCAGCCCAAACAGAAGGGCTCCAGCTAAAACAATGAAGAAACGTTTGTTACGCATAAGTTGAATCTCCGTGTGATCGGATTTGTCTCGACTAACAGCTTGCTCGTGTTTCAAACACGAAAAATAGCTGTTGAAATGATGCTGCCAATTGTGATCGCTACGCCGTAAGGAATTGTGTGCGTGCGATCTGCGGGAACCGCGAACCTGGGCATTTCCCAGCCGGGCAATAGCCCGACAAGTATCTGCAGGACTCGGTTCATCGTCGCAATTACCCTTCCTGATCGAATGATGGAAACCATCGCGAGCACTCCACCGGTAACCACGACGACTAAGAAAGTAGGTAGGACAAGGTGAGCTCCCGTAACCGCCCCTATAGCGGCAAAAAGCTTGACGTCTCCCGCGCCCATCGCTCCGAAAACATGGAGCATGAACATCAATCCAAAAGCGAGAACGCAACCACCCAAGCTTGCATATAAACCTGGTAGCCCTCCAAAGATCGCGTTGATTGCGATCCCACTCGCAAGAGTTGCAAAAACGAAGGGATTCGGAATGCGACGATAGCGAACATCGTAATAGGTAATGAGCACCGCCAGGGGCAGAAGAAGAGTTACCGTTACAACTGTTTCAGACATCACTTACAACCCCTAAAGCGCTCGTTTTCTGGTAAGTCGCTTGTTACCGGTCGCTTTTGCTTCTTAAAGATTCCAATTAAGGCTGTCTCGGATTTAGTCGGGAAACCTATTCGTTGATCGTGGCGGCAAGCGTGTCAATTCGAGTACCGATGGCTGTGCCGAGGCTTCTAAAGGCAACAACACAGACGATCGCAATTAACGCCGCGGCAACTGCGTACTCCGAAAGTTCAAGGCCGGTGTCATCTCGAAGAAAATTCTTAATCATGTTTTCGCTCCCGTTCCAGATGGCGGGACTCTTGAGGAGCCGACGCGCTTTACCCGAGTTAGACCTCAACTAAAGCGCGCCGGGCCCATTTTTGCCGAGTACGACTATCCATTGATGGTCGCGGCAAGCGTGTTGATCTTAGAACTAATGGCGGTGCCGAGGGCCGTGAAAGCAGCGACGACGGCGATAGCAATCAACGCTGCGGCAACTGCATATTCCGACAACTCAAGACCGGTTTCATCCTGAAAGAATCTCTTAATCATTTGCATTTGCTCCTTTAGTTTGGTTATGGCTTTGATACCTGGTTCGCCTTCCTCCGCGTCGAAAGAAAGCTGGCGAATTGCTAAGTAAGATTCATGATGTGAGGGCCACGCTTGACTGTGGCCCTCCGCGGCCTCTGCGTGAATGGGATTCTGCCCTGACCGTGCGGCGGCCAAAGCCGTTAATTCCACTCACGACAGCGCCACACAGAGTCAGTGCCAACAGCATGAATTCGTTTCCTGCCGCGACCATGACTCGTGCGGCAAGAACGACGCCCAGAGCGAGCAAAGGTGCGGTGATTGCGATCACTGCCAGCGAGACAAACTCTGTTGTGGTGAAAGGCTTCATAAGATCTTTCTGTAACAACCTTTTCTTTTTTCGCGACGCGTCAGTTGCCTCGCGAACGAGGATGACCATAACAAGCGACGTGCCACTGACCAGCAAACCGATAAACACTTAAATTAATGGCGTTCTCACAGTGCCTTGACCAGTTGAGTTGTAGCCTCGCGTTAACAAAAAGATCCGGTAGTCTCGCAGTGAGATGGCTTTGCGGATGTTTTGAAAGCGTTTTAGCGGCCTTATTGCTTGTCGCCTGAAGTTAACAACGAAAACGGCGACTGTATCCGGCGCGGCGACAAATGCGGCTGCTTAAAAAAAAGCATCCGAGATTTCTCTCGAATGCTTACAGAGGATCTAGAGGCTGGGTCCGGTTAGTTGCGTTCTGCGCGAAACTGCAAACCGGGTTCGGTATCTTCCTGAAGGAAGTCGGTAATGTCGATTGCCAATCGCTTAATCTTTTTATATAACGTTTGTCGCGAGCCTAGCCCTAACGCTTCGCTTGTCCGCGCCACATTACAATCATTGCGTTTCAATGTCTCAGTGATAACTCGTCTTTCATAATCTTCTAATAAGACGTCAAGGTTTTCAGCCGAACCTTTTTCAACATCTGCTCGGTGGAAACTAACCGGGTAGATGTGTTCGCTGATATGCTCCAGCGTAATGTGACCATTCTCTTCGGCGTATAAAACGAGCCTCTCCATTTCGCCGGCGAGTTCACGTACATTACCCGGCCAGGAGTAGCTCTCCAGCGCGCGGATCGCTTCCCAGGTTATTCCGGCTATTGGCTTATCGTTGCGCCTGGCATAGTAAGAAAGGTAATGAGAAATTAGAGCCGAGATGTCTTCGGGCCGTTCCCGCAGAGGAGGTACTTTCACCGTAAGCGTGGCTATGCGGTAGTAAAGATCTTCTCTAAATAGTTTGTCGCGCACTAATTGCTCGAGATCTTTATGAGTTGCAGCAATGACACGGATGTTTACTTTTCGTGGAGTAGGCTCACCAAGTGTGTGAATCTCTCCCTCTTGCAAGAATCGAAGAAGCTTGGGCTGGAGCGCCAAAGGAAGATCTCCAATCTCGTCAAGGAACAACGTCCCGTTTTCAGCGACGCGAATGAGTCCGTCGTTATCACGAAGAGCTCCAGTGAAACTTCCCTTCCGATGGCCAAAGAGCATACTTTCAATTAGTTCAGGTGGCGCCGCGGAACAATTGAAGGGAACAAAATCTTCCTCGGACCGCCTGCCAAGTCGGTGAATCGCGTGTGCAACTAGTTCTTTACCGGTGCCCGATTCGCCCGTGATCAAGACTGTGGAGTTTGAGTCCTTGATTCGAACCACAGACCGAGCTACTTCATTCATCGCCCGGCTATCAAATATCATCCCGGGTAGTGTTGTCTTGCCGGTCTTATCCTCAGCAACTTTCTGCGGTTGAATAACCCGCCTGACCGAAACATGAGAATGAGCCAAGCGTGTGACGTCCATTATGGCCCCAAGGTCTCGTGCCTGCTGCCGCGATAGGGGACGAACGCACTGTCCGTACAGAGCCGCACCCGCGGATCCAAGCCTGGAGGAAGCCAAAATAAAACAGACCGAGGAATCTCCCTCGTTTATGTTGGGCCATTCAGAATCCGCCGCCAGCGTTTCAGTGACAATTCGCTCAGCGGTTGCTAGTTCCGGTTCTTGCAATCCTTCGGCCCAGTTCAATTTCGGCCCTTGTCCAGCCTGCAAGCTCCAAATCGAAAGCCCATACATTGGGGCGGTAGACTCAATAAGCAGGCTTAGCTTGAGCATTACTTCATAAAGCAGATCAGGGCCGGAATTTGCCGCCTGGCAAAGCGCCCTAACGATAGAACCTATGGGGAGCTGGCTTTCGAGCAGGGATTCGGTTGTTTCTGGATAAGAATGGGTCAAATCAGGCATAAAGCCTCTCCAATTCTAATATCACGATAGGAAATAGCGCTGGTCAGCGCGGGCCACTAAGTTCTTTAAAATGAGAGGCAAGAGGGTTTAAGACTTTGGAGAACCTTGTTGAGAGCCCTTGGTTGGCTCCCGTCGTTTCGGCTTCGAGTCTAGCCCCCGTAACAATGGTGTGTCAACATTTATTAACACAGCCCCTCCTAAAGAAAATGGGCTCTATCTTAATGTTCGCCCGGCGTTCGCCTTTTTGGTCCATTAAGCGATGTTAGTTCATGTAAACATTGAGCTTATGTTCTGAAACCATTGAAAAGATATCGCTTTACACGCTTAAGCACCGATGTTACATTCCGCGAACCTTAGCCTAAACTATTGACTGGCAAAGGATTGACATTGATTAGAAGCACATTCCCTTGTGGTCGTAGCACAAAGTTGTCAGGTATCTTGTGGTCAAATATACATTTCCATTAAGCAGCCTCTTAAATATAGGCATTGGTCGATTTCAAATCTCTAGCTGACGAGCGGTTCGAAATTCATAATGGCTGACATCACCGGCAATGAACTTGGAGGTGCTTCTTGAGCAGGGTCATAAATTCCTATTGGGTTGATGAGCGAATCCGCGCGCAGCGGGTGACTCCTCGAGTGGCTGAGCCATTCTCGTCCGTGAGAGAGATTTCACTGGATATCATTGGAACACCCGCGGAAGTCCGAAGGCGCGGCGGCGTAATTCCGGCTTGGGTTATCTTTGCAATGATTCTTTTGGCGACATTTGCAATTTGCGTTGCCGTTACTATGCGGACCAGAACCAGGATGTCGCTGGCGTCTCAGCAATATGTCCGCATGCAAATGGCTGTCGAGGGACTGCGCAATACCAACCAGTCCTTACGGCACGACATTGAACAACTCAGCAAAGACCCGCGCACTATCGAAGGAGCGGCGCGCAGCCGCCTAAACATGGTGCGACCTAATGAAATCGTTATCCCAGTCGAATGAGCAAATGGGGAATGCTCTTTCGCGACGGACGGCATTGAATCTGTTCCCCCTGCCGATTGCCCGCTAGTTCCCTGCTTGAAAACCACGCATCGCGATCGCCTGCCGAGCTGCGCGGCTGTGACTGCCATCACAGCCGCGTCCCCCTCCCAAAACCAATCAAAACAGGCTCTTTGCCTGTGTTTGACAGTCGAATAGTGCTCAACTAATATCAAATTCTCCAATCAATGCGAAATTAGTCGCAAGTCCTTATGTCTGAAACCAAAGAGATCACTACGCCAATCGAAGAAGAGGTTGAACGCTGGCAAGGTGAGACGCTCGAGCCTGCGCTTAAGAAACATCCGGAAATGAAAAAGCGCTTTGAAAACGTCTCGCTTGAAGAGGTTGAGCGACTTTACACACCCGCCGACACTGCCCATGTCGACTTCGCGCGCGACATTTCTTTCCCTGGTGAGTTTCCTTATACGCGAGGCATACATCCGACCGGCTATCGCGGCAAGATTTGGACGATGCGGCAGTTTGCCGGGTTCAGTACTCCCGAAGAAACTAATTCCCGATTTCGGTACTTGCTGGAACAGGGCCAAACAGGACTATCAGTCGCTTATGATCTCCCTACGCTAATGGGCTACGACGCTGATTCTCCGCTATCTGAGGGTGAAGTCGGCAAGTGTGGCGTCGCGGTTTCGTCATTGGCTGACATGGAAGTCTTGTTCGACAAGATTCCGCTTGAGCAGGTTACCGTCTCCCAAACGATCAATGCGCCTGCGTCGGTTCTGCTGGCCATGTATCTGGTTGTAGCTGAGAAGCAGCATGCTGATTGGAAGAAGATTTCAGGAACGCTGCAAAACGATATTCTCAAGGAATACATTGCCCAGAAGGAATGGATCTATCCGATCCGACCAGCGATGAAACTGGTAGTCGACACGTTTGAGTTCTGCGCTCAACAAGTCCCGCGCTACAATCCGATTTCCGTCAGTGGTTATCACATCCGCGAGGCCGGGGCCACCGCCGTTCAGGAACTCGCCTTCACGTTGCGCGATGGGCTGGAGTATGTCGAGTGGGGTTTGAAGGCCGGCTTGGACCTGGATCTCTTTGTTCCGCGAATGTCATTTTTCTTCAACGCCCATAATGATTTCTTCGAAGAAGTTGCCAAGTATCGGGCAGCGCGTCGCATCTGGGCCAGAGAGATGCGGGATCGCTTTGGTTCGACAAATGAGCGAACGCTAAAGCTACGTTTCCACACTCAGACAGCAGGCGTTTCACTTACCGTGCAGCAACCCCTTAACAATATCGTCCGCGTTGCCATCCAAGCGCTCGCCGGAATATTCGGTGGCACTCAAAGCTTGCACACCGACGCCTACGATGAAGCCCTCGCCTTGCCCACAGATCAGGCGGCTCTGATTGCGCTTCGCACCCAGCAGATCATTGCCGAGGAAACAGGCGTCGCATACACGATCGATCCGCTCGGCGGGTCTTACTTCGTCGAGGCATTAACCGAAAAGATCGAGAATGGCGCGCTGGATTATTTTCGGAAGATCGATTCAATGGGAGGTATGGTTGCCGCTATAGAAAGAGGATTCCCGCAGCGCGAGATTCAGGATTCAGCCTATAAGTATCAGAAAGCCGTAGAACGCGGCGATCAAGTAATCGTCGGAGTCAATAAGTACCAGATGGAGCACGACTCGCAGATTCCCATTTTGGCGATCGATGAGAGCGTGCGCGATCATCAAATTGAGCGGCTCAACCAGGCACGCGACGTGTGGCTGATCGTGCAGAAAATACGATGCCCGCAACAATTGAAGCTGTACGCGAGTATGCAACGCTGGGTGAGATTTGTTCAGCCTTGCGGGAAGTCTACGGCATATACGAAGAACCCGCCTTTTGATTTCCCAATCGACTTCTGCCGACAAATTCTTCATGCAGAGAACGATTCTGTTTTTGTTCGCAGTTCTCAGTCTCACCAGTTTCAACGCTTACGCCGCTGCTCAGGCACGCAGTGGCGCACGCAGTGGCAAAGCCAATCGCACTGAAGATCGGGTAATTATTCAGCGCCGTAGAATCGTTCTGATACGGAGCCCTGAACTAACAAGACAGTTCCCCGAGCGAAAGAGCGCGGTTGTCAGCTATCCTGTCATCAGTGGATTGAACGATGCAGTTGTATTGCATCGCGTACGTTCAGCGCTCGCGTTCAAAAAAATATTTGACTACTCATTGAAGGAGTATCGCGAGGACCCCTGGTTGAGCGAATTCAGTTACGTTGTGAATTACAATAGCAACTACCTACTGGACATTACTTTTATGCAGAGCGGCATGGCCGCCTATCCTGATGACCAAACCAAGCACTTCCTGATCAACTTAAAGGACGGCAGCACCGTCAAGGTTTCGGACACGTTTGAGGCAAATGAACTTGAGACGCTAGCTGTGATGATCGACCATAAACTCCAACATGAGATTAAGCAGATCGAAGATGAGAATGCCGCGTCAACCGACAGCCAGGCAAAGAAGTGGAGCAAAGAAGCGCACGAGAATCTGAAGTTTGAAGTCCAGAATCTTGATGACTTTTCGGTTGGGCGCACAGGAATCACCTTTCTTTACGATGCGGGTTTTCCTCATGCAATCAAGGCTTTTGAACCACGGGGGAAATATTTCTTCACTTATTCGGAGCTTAAACCATACATCAAACGCGACGGACCCCTGGGGCAATTCGTACAGTAACGCTACAATGTCTCACATGAATGGTAGAAAGATTCGAGTCCTGGTCGCAAAGCCGGGCCTGGACGGCCACGACCGCGGCGCCAAGGTGATTGCGCGCGCACTACGCGACGCAGGTATGGAAGTTATTTACACTGGACTGCGTCAGACGCCAGAAATGATCGCCGCGGCAGCCCTGCAGGAAGACGTTGACGCTGTCGGCGTTTCTATTCTCAGTGGTGCACATAACACCTTATGCCCTCGTATTGTTCAACTTCTCCACGAACAGGGTATGGACGACTGTCTTGTTCTGTTAGGAGGAATAGTCCCTCAGGATGATATCGCAAAACTAAAGGCGCAGGGCGTTGCGGAAATCTTTCTCCCAGGCACGTCTACAGAAAACATCGTCAAGTTTCTTCGGGAAAACGTGAAGCCCCGTGAGTGACCGGTAGCTGCGGTTATCCTGCAAACTTGAATCTGTCTAACTCGAAGCCCGTTTGGCCAGTATTTGAATGCTCGCCGAAGACTCGCCACTCATAGTCACTGAAATCACCGGCTCTGTTGCTATCGTCCGCTTCAACCGGCCAGCGCAGCGCAATCCACTTTCAGTCGAAACTCTTCAAGAATTAAGCCGCACAACATTGGCCCTCTTTCCACGTAGAGATATTCAAACAGTTATCTTCACCGGAACTGATGACGTATTTGCTTCGGGCGCGAACATACGCGAGCTCGCCCAACTCGACTCCGTAACTGCGCTGGAGTTTTCAAGGTTTGGTCAAGATCTATTCCAAACAATTGCTAATGCAAGTCAAGTGACGATCGCTGCGATCAATGGCTATTGTATGGGAGGCGCAATCGATCTTGCGCTCTCATGCGATATTCGCGTTGCTTCAAAGTCTGCGATCTTTTCACATCCGGGCGCGAGACTGGGAATCATTACGGGCTGGGGCGGAACTCAAAGGCTGCCGCGCATCATCGGTCGCGCATGCGCTTTGGAATTCTTTGCGACTGCCCGCAGATATTCCAGCACTGAGGCACTTGAGATTGGTTTAATTAGCGACGTTACCGACCCAGTGCTCGACCATGCGCTGGAACTTGCGGGCCACAAAAAAGAAGGTGGCGAAATATCCGCCACCTTTAGTCATACTTGACCAGCTTCAAGAACTAGAAGCTGAATCGCACTCCTAATTCTGCCGAGAAACTGTGCGGAACGATGACTCCACCAGGCGTAATGTACGCGTTCGGTGTTCCGAAAGTGACTTGCCGAACATCGGTAGCGAAATTATTTCCGAAATTCGCGCGGTTTGTTACGTCAAAAACCTGAAAGATCGCCTGGAGGTTCGCCCGTTCCCTGATCTTGAAGTTCTTCGTGACGCGGGTGTCAAGCTGGAAGAAAGATTGACCGCGAAGATTGTCAAAGGGATAAATTGTGCACTGCCCAGCCCGAATGCAATCGCGGTACTTGATTCGGTTAGCATTGGAGGTACCTGGATTGCCAAACGCATTGAGGGTGGCGGTTAGATCATTTGGACTAGCGGTGAAGACAACTATGCGATTTCCACGGCCACTGCCGAGCCCCAGCACATCCACGGCACTACCATAGCTCGGGCTGTAGGCGCGCGCGGACTCCAATTGCATAATAGGAGCCACTTGGAATCCTCCGGGCAGATCGATCACACCGCTCATTGTGAAGCGATGACGGGTATCATTCGGGACCGGTCCCAGCGAATACTTCGCAAAGTAATCAAAGTGATTGACAGCGCGATTGCGGAAGGCTGCGGCATTTCCGTCGTACGCAACGGCCTTTGAAAGCGTGTACGTCGAATTTACTGTAAAACGATCGTGCAGACGACGTCGGTAAGAGATGTTCATCCCATCATAGCGCGACCTACCAACGGACGCTTCCAAATCAATGCGACCCAACCTTGGCAGGCCAGCAGCATCAAACGCCGCGTCCAAGGGTCGACTTGAGCCAAAGGCCTCGCTTATTAATCTTCGCTGGGGATTGATGTTGAGCGTTTTGGACTCGTTCAACGCCAGAACATGCGTATAGTCAAACTCGAGCACCGAGTACGAGTTGAACTGCCAGGAGTAGCCGATGTTCCATTGTTGCGTATAAGGATTCCGGTAATTCGGATCCATGATGCGGCCGGTACTGCCCGCTTCGAGTTGCGTCGGCGGGGGTGGTATGGGAGGAAACGGATCTATGCCAAACCGCCAGTCGGTGCCCAGTATTTTGCCTCCGGTTCCCGGCACGACGTCGCCTGTGCTTAGGGCAAACACGCCAGAAAAAATCGTGGCGTTGGCTTGCTGAATCATGAAGAGGGGAATATTCAAGAATGTCTGGCCGTAATAGAGGCCATATCCGCCACGCAGAACATGCCTTCCTGTGCCACCGATATCCCAAGCAAATCCCACACGAGGACTAAAGTCACGGTTGTCATCATGGGGCAGCGCTCTCGCGGCAGGATGCCCGATTGCCTTCAGCGCCAGGTAGGTGCGGTTTAGCCCCTGCGCTGAACTCCCAATCAGATTAAAGTCTTTGTCCCAACGCACCCCTAAACTCAGCGACAGATTGCGACGGAATTTCCAATCATCCTGGAAATAGAGACCAAACATCTTGGCGCCGCCGGGAAGATTGAAATACGGATTGCCAGCCGTTGCCGACATGCCCCCCACAACACTTGGCGTTGCAAAGCCCTGAGGCAGAGCCAGAATTTGACTGGGAAGCGTGTTGAAGTCAATCTGCAGTGTGGGATTGAACTCAAAGAAGCCACCAAGTTTCGGCTCCCACAAATAATCGACGCCAGTCCTGTAGGTATGCTTACCCCTGGTAATCGAAAGATCGTCCTTAAACTGATATTTCGCCTGGTAAGACTGCTGCGGCACGTTCGTATTCGTGCCAAACGTGATGCCCGTGGGGAAGTTAAACGTCGTGACCTTCCTGTCTGTATCAATCAGGTTGTTCCAGTATTGATAACCGACTGTAACAGCGTTGACCACCGAGTTGCTCAAGACAGAGTTGAGAGTGATGTTTCCCAATAGCAGTCTGTTCTTCGTGAAGTTGCCTGCTGTAAGATCCGCTCTGCCTCCTACGCCTGCAAACTGATCATTGAGGCCGAGATTAGACTGGTCGTTGTAGGTAGCGAAGATGCTGTGATTTGCGTTGAAGCGGTGATCGATTCGGGCGTTGATTCTCCAATCTTTATAGGGCGTTGGGACGATAGAGGCGGGTACTGCGCCAAGAAATTGAACTCGCTGCAGCTCCGCGACTGCGTCGGCGGGCACCGGAATAGAGGTCGCCTCATTCTGGCGTTCAAGCGCAAAGAAAAAGTAAGTCTGATGATTGCCGGTGAGGCTCGGGCCTCCTTCACCAAACCTTGGCAAAACTAGAGGGCCGCCAATCGAGCCGCCCCAGATCTTTCGGTTGAACGGAGGCTTCTCCGCCAACTTCTGCTGGCTGCTCGGATCAACTTCAGTCGCGTTCAATTTCTTGTCGCGCAGAAAGTAAAAGGCCGAGCCGTGATAATCGGTCCCACCCGACTTAGTGACCACATTTACTGCCGCACCTTCGCTCCTACCATTGACGGCCGAGAACCGCTGGGTGCTAATAATGAACTCTTGAATAGCCTCAAGTGGAAACTGCATTACGGGACCGCCCACTGTGTTGTCCTTGTTGTCAACTCCGTTGACCGTGACATTAACGTTGCGGCCACTCGAACCATTGACGCCAAAAATAGCAATGCGATTTTTCGTCGGGTCATAAGAGTCTACGGGTTTGGCACCGGGTGCAAGATAAGCCAAATTGCCGAGGTCACGGCCGTTAAGAGGTAAATTCTCAACGTCATGCGGCGTTATGTTGACACTGATGTCCGTTTTTTCCCTGCTGACTAATTCAGTCTCGGCGGTGACCGTCACATTGGCTGTTTGCATTCCGGGACTCATCGTCACATTGAAAGTGTTGGTGTGGCCAACTAGTAACTCCACGTCCTCCGCAGTCACATCACCAAAGCCAGTTGCGCTTACCCGAACGTTGTAACGGCCGGCCGGCAAAAAGTCGATCTTGTATTCTCCATTGTCGCTCGTGGTCGCTGTTCGCCCCGTGCCAGTGGCCCTACTTGTGACCGTCACGGTGGCCCCATTGATGACGCCGCCCTTCTGATCCGCGACCGTTCCGCCTATGGCGCTGCTAGCCGTAACTTGTGCAAAAGCGGAAATGCAGCCCAGCAGTAGGCAAACGGTCAGGGAGAGAATACTTACAGTGATCCTATCTAACCTGTTGACGTCTTTGGTGCTCATCGAGGTCCTCCTTAGGGATGGGGTCTCAGCAAGTTCTGAGACGGGATTTGCAGCTCAATGTGTCCACTGCAAGAGATGACCAGTTTTCGGAGTTTCTGTTACTCAACCTTTGTACCACTGGGAGAACAAGGGGGAATGCGTGCCACTAAGTTGAGAAATACTAAACTTATCAGTGCGAATATTCTGTACTACCGGGTAAGCCTTATGCAGGATCGGATTGTAAATCCAAGTTAATGCATCTTATCCAATTTTTTGGACTTCCAAATTAGCGCATGTTACTCCTGCTTCAAGAACCTGGCAATACCCTTCTGGCAATCTTCGGTCATCCGGGCGATGACGTTGACATCAACGCCCGTCTCCAGCGCATCGCCAAACGTCATTCCATCCGTTTGGTAGAGCAATGCCTTAGTTAGCGCCACAGCGGATTTGCTCACCAATTCAAATCCGCGAAGATAAGCATTCACGTCGGCTTCGAAGCTCTCCTCGCTGAATACATGATTGACAAGACCAATGTGCCTGGCTTCTTCCGCAGTAATCTCGGAGCCGCGCGTAATCAGTTCGAAAGCGCGCTTCTCCGAAATGTTGCGGCGTAGAATTGCCATCACCATTGCCGGAACGAATCCAATCTTCACTTCCGGATAACCAAAGCGAGCGTTCGTGGAGGCAAGAACGATGTCGCACGCACTGGCAAGCCCGCAGCCGCCGGCTAACGCCCGCCCGTGAACGGCACCAACGATCGGCAGCGGGACATTCCGCATCAGCGAAAATAGTTCCATCAGCGAACGCGCATCAGCCTGGTTCTCTATGACTGAGCCTTGCGAAATCTTTTGCAAGGTTGAAAGATCCGCTCCGGAACAAAAATCGGGACCAGCTCCGCTAATGAGAATAACTTTTACGGATTCGGTCCAGGCGGCTACCCTGATCGAGTCCTTCAGAGCTTCGATCAGTTCGTCGTTAAGAGCGTTTCGTTTCTCAGGGCGATTGAGCGTGATACGAGCAACAGAGCCTTCAACTGAGTAAAGAAGAGCCTTGCTTTCGACAGTCAATATTGCGCCTCCATCTCCTGTAGTCTACCGATCTGCGAAGTGCTAGCTGCAACCAGCGAGAACGCTCCCCTTGTCGCGTCAGTTGTGAAGTTTTGCCCTATGAAACCCCAGCTAGTCGCAGGTGTCAATTTTTGTCAACAATCCATGTCGAAAAATTAAGCACAAAGCACGCAAATAATGACATAATCCCACCAGTCGTGCGGCGCCCTCCAGCCAAACGATGTAATGTTCCGACCGGGAGCCGTTCAAGTCGATACAAGGAAAAGGGCGGCAGCCCAAACCGACGCCTGAGACGTCGTAGTTTTAGCTACCTGGTTGGAGGAACCGCGTCAATCCCACCAAAGAAGTCAGATCAGTTAAAGATGACGGTGTAGCACAAGTGAAATCAAACGATTTTAATCGCAACAAGCTCATGGATCTGATCAGTCGGATTGTACCGTCTGCATTCTTTCTGTTCGTTGTGATACTCAAGGGCAGCGAACTATACACTTTCATCAAGACCCATCACGCCCGAAATGAACCGACGTCCTGGAAATTTCTCGTGGACGTCGCGTCCAGCTCTTCCACTGTCTGCTTTTTGGCCCTGATGACGATCCTATTCTTTATCAGGCTCGAGCCGGTAGGAAAAGCGAGGAGCATTCAGCCGCGAGTCATGGCTATCGCCGGAACGTTCTTCGTAGCCCTGGTTACCCTCTTCCCGCGCGCGAACCTTTCGATAACGCAAACACTCATCGCGAGTTCGATCAGTATTTGCGGAACGATCATGTCAATCATTGCTCTGGCACATCTGGGTCGCTCGTTTAGCTTGATGGCCGAAGCCAGAAGACTGGTTACTACCGGGCCTTATAGAATCGTGCGGCATCCTCTGTACCTTTTCGAAGAGGTAGCATCGTTAGGTGTGCTGCTTCAGTTTTTCTCGTTTTACACTGCTCCGATATTCCTTGTTCACGTGGTAATACAGATACAGCGAATGAAGAACGAAGAGATAGTTCTGGAAAAAGCATTCCCAGAATATCAAGCCTACAAGGCAACCACAGCGCGCGTTATCCCAAAACTCTACTAATCCAGCTCGATTACTTTGGAGAGTTACGGAAGCCAGGGGCAGGTCGCTCACTGCATAATCTAATTAAGTCTGATGCGTCGATCTGAAACTGCAAACTGGAAATGGGCCATCTGGGCTGCTGTTGCAATAACGCTGCTATCCCTCTGCCCACAGCTTTTGATGTGGGGATCTCGTGGTGCGCAATGGAACGGCAGTTACGCGGAGTTTCATGGCGACGAATGGGTCTATTCCGCGTATGTCCAGGCATTGATTGACGGTCGACCCCGTCGTAACGACTCCTATACGGGACGCGATGACCGTCCTGATAATCCACAACCGGAATCTCTCTTTTCTATCCAGTTTTTCCCCGCCTATGCGATTGCGATTCCGGCCCGACTCCTGCGGATATCGTCGTCAACAGCATTTATTGGTCTAGGAGTTCTAGCGCCCTTCTTAGCGTGTCTTACCATCTTCTGGCTAATAGCGAATATCATCCAAGATCGCCGTTTAGCCGCAGCAGGATCCGTCGTGGTCCTCTGCTTTGGCGCGCTCGCTGCGGGAGAAGGCTTGATACACGTACTAGTCTCTGGTCTTAACTATTCCTTTCTTCCCTTCCTCAGACGATATGAACCCCTTGTACCTTTCCCGCTGTTCTTCGTGTTCTGTGCACTGGTCTGGAAGGCCCTGAACGACCGCCGTTTTGCTCTTGTCTGGGCGATCGCTGCAGGTTTGGCACTGGACCTACTCATCTTTTCTTATTTCTTCCTCTGGACAACAGCGGCCGCATGGCTGACATGCATCGCGGTCCTATGGTTTGTTGCCTATCCCGCAAAACTGCGACAAGACTCGAGGAGTTTCCTGACGATCCTCCTGCTCGCGGGAACAGCGCTTGTCCCCTATGTGATCTTGCTGTCGCGCCGTTACCTATCTATGGATGCTGGTCAGAAGTTGACGCTCTCGCATGCTCCAGATCTACTTCGCATGCCTGAATTAATTGGGTTGTTTACTATTGTCCTGATCGTCCTCGGTGCTCTCCGGGGAAGGCTGAACTGGCGCGCTCCAGAGACATTGTTTGCCGCCTCGTTTGCGCTTACCCCGGTGATTGTATTTAACCAGCAGATAGTCACAGGACGTTCACTACAACCCTTCCATTACGGATCGTTCATCGCGAACTACCTGGCTCTTGTTGGCCTAGTATTGGCAACTGTCATTATTTTGCGTGGGCCCGAGGACAAAAGACGACCGATAAGCTATCGCTGGGTGGGTCGCTTGGCGTTCATCGCAATCTGGTGGGCGGCTATTGAGGTCCTGGCACCGGCAAAAGTGATAATTAGAGATAGCCAGTTCACGGATCGCGCGGCAGCAGTCTGTCAACGCTTACGACAACTATCCGCTACCGACGGATTGGTAACGAACTCGTCGACGGATCCTCGGCCTCTGGTGTTAGCTAGCGACAACAAAGTCGCCGTGATCTTGCCGACGTTTGCCCCTCAGGCTGTATTGTGGGCTCCTCACTTCGACTTCCTTAATCTCGCTGCCGGCGAGAGCCATGAGCGCTTCTACGAGTACCTTTATTTTACGGGCATAGACGGAGATAAACTCGCAAACGAATTGGCACAATCCATGAGTACCTTTGCCGCGGCGGCCTTCGGACATGAGCGCGTGATACCCGATCTGTCTGTGAAGGCCAAGCCGATTACGAGTGACGAGATTGCGTTCCAGGTTGCAGATTATAAGGACTACTATTCTTCATTCACACGAGATCGCGCGGTTCAGCATGTTCTCTCGTATGTCATAGTACCCTCGGCAGGCGGACCTGATTTGTCGAACCTCGATCGCTGGTATCAGCGCGACAAGGGTGAGCAGGTTGCCGACTACATACTTTATCGAGTCCAATTACGCCCTTAGATTTTCTGCGCGGGCTCTTGAATTAATTCACTCCGGCCGCCCCTTCAACTCTTAATAGGTTTCCTCCAGCGAAGCTCATTGCGAGCTGAGGAAATCGATTAGAGCTTCATTCACTTCAACGACTGCCTCGTTCTGCACCCAATGCCCACTATCGGCTATGCGCAACTCCCGATACGGCGCATCAATATGTCTTTCTAATCCGCGAACCGTTTCTGGCAAAATCGCGAAGTCCTGCTCGCCGAAGATGAATAAGGTCGGCACACGAATGTGGCCATCACCACCCGGCCTGGTTTGATCGGCTTGGATTTCCCTGCTACCCGACGTAATTAGTGAATTTCGTGGGGCCATTAGCCTCCGGACGTTAGCGCGATAATAGTTGACTGCTGCGGTTAAAGCACCCGGACGACTTAGAGCGTCTTTGTAGAGCTGAATGTCGGCGTCGCTGAACGCGCCCTCACGCGCTACAGTCTTTTTGAAGATGCGATCGAGCGCGGCAAAATCTTTTCTGCCAATGGCCCATTCGGGCATCCGCGGAAGCTGAAAGAAAAACATATACCAGCTCCGCATTAACTGCCGCAGCGACATGTTGGCCTGCCAGAGGCCAGCCGGTGGTACCTGAAACACTGCGAGTTTTGAAACGCGCTCCGGATATTTTTGCGCAACTGCCCACGCCACACCCGCACCCCAATCATGAGCAACAATCGCGGCCTTCTCGGCACCGAAGTTTTTGATTAAGCCGACAACATCTTCCACCAAAACTTCGATGCGGTAGTCCTCCACGCGCGCAGGCTTGTCACTCAGGTTGTAACCGCGCATGTCGGGTGCGACAACATGATAGTTCGCTCCCAAAGCAGTTAACTGATGACGCCACGAATACCAAAACTCCGGAAAGCCGTGCAGCAAGATCACGAGATTAGCGCCGCTGCCTGACTCGGCATAATGCAGGCGGATGCCATTAACGTTGGCGTAGTTGTGCCTTATTGAGGTCTCACTTTTCATTTTGGGCACCGTTGTCCAATGTTCATCACTAAGAGCGGGGGCAAGCCCGCCTTCCTGACTGTGAGACTATTGGAGTTGCCTTGATTTTTGATTGAAAGGCTTTCACTGCAAATCAGACATTAGTCGGAGTAGCTCTCAGGTTGGGAAGTTGGGCTTGCCCCGCTTGTCTTTGCCATTTTTCAAAAACAGTTCTTTAAAACCTAACTCACATCGAGGTTCTGTGCTTCATCGTCGGAGATCTCAATCACCATCCTTAGCAGCGCTGTTGAAAAAGTTTTTCCCTGGGCATCAGTCATCAAAGATAGGGTACCCCCACCATCCAGGCTCTCGTGCAGCAGAAAATTGAGCGCGCCAAGATTTGGTAGCTCAAATCTTTCAACATCGCCTTTACAGATTCCCTTAAAGTGTTGCTTAACACGCTCTGCCGTCACTTCGCGAACGAGAATCGGATAGATTTCCTCGCGCAAGGCAATGAGACCGACATTCGCCGTATCACCTTTATCACCAGAGCGGGCATGCGCAAGTTTTGCGAGCTGCATCTTCATAGTTAAAAATCTTTTCTCGGGAGTCAATGCAAGGCCAGATTCTCCATTTGTCGTTTCTCAGTTTTCATCGCAAATGGTGGATTCAAGTCTGAAGTGCAACATATCGCGTACTCGCATCTCATTCACACCTGGCTTCAGCCAGGTGTGAATGAGAGGACCCCGGCAACAATATTTCTGAAAACCGCAAGGTTGCACTTCAAAGTTGATTTCGCAAATCATAAATGAGAAACCGAGAATCGTTTCAAAAGTCTTACACATCAATGATTGACACCGTGGGGTTGATTTCCGCTTTTGGAATCAGCGCCGGCCAGTAGGCAACAATCTCTTCCACTTTGGGCCGCCCGCCGGCAAAACCGGTGACGCCCGGCGGCCCAGTCAGTACCAATGGCGCGATCTCTTTGGTGAATCTCTCGACCGCCTTCCGATCCTCACTGCGTACACCAACGCGCAATTGAATTTCAGGCAAGTCTGCCGGCGGGGCACCTGCAAGTGGCCCATGTGTCGCATTCGCGCCGACAAACTCTGTCAGGATTTGATCAAACTTCAACCCCAGCTGATCGAGCCGGGCTCGAAGTATTCTGTCGGCCGCCTGAGCCTTGTCATAGGCCTCGGGCCATGAGTAGACAAGTGTGCCCACAGCCTTATACCCGGCTGAATAGCTGATCGAAACCTTGAAAGTTTCAGTTGCCGGGCGCCCTTCTATTCCATAGACGCGAACACGATCGCGGCCTTCATACTCGAGCCGGACGGTCGTGAAATCCGCAATGCAATCCGGCGTGATGTAGGAATGAGGGTCACCCATCTCATAAACCAACTGTTCCTTTATAGAAGGAATAATCACCCAGCCACCCGTGCCTTCATGTTTCGTAATTACGAAATTCCCATCAGGCATGGCTTCGACAATTGGAAAACCAACGTTGGCCAGATTTGGAATGCTGCGCCATTCATACTGGCAATTGCCACCACTGCATTGCGCGCCACATTCAATAAGATGCCCCGCTATCGTTCCCGCGGCCATCTTATTCCAATCGTCTGTGGCCCAACCAAACTCATGCATCAATGGCGCTAGCGTCAGACCGGTGTCGGTAGCCCGACCGGTAATCACGATCTGCGCGCCGCGATTGAGTGCTTCTACCATCGGTCCCGCGCCAAGATAAACATTTGCGCTTTGTATTCGTTCGCGAACAGTCGAGAGCGCTGCTCCAGAGTCCATGTTGCGCAGCTCGATTCCACGGCTGAGCAACTCATCCAGTTTCGCCATAATGTCGTCGCCGGTAACAATGCCAAGGCGAAGCTTGCCGCCGAGGCCAAGCTCACGGCCGACATCCCTTACCGCGTTTGCACAGCCCTCGACATTCACGCCGCCTGCGTTCGCGGTGACGCGAATGTTTCGTTCAACGCACGCGGGTAATATCTCCTTCATCAGCGGAACAAAATCCTTCGCATAGCCGGCTGACGGATCGCGTGAACGCTGCTTCTGCATGATCGACATCGTAACTTCGGCTAGGTAGTCGAGCATCAGGTAGTCAATTGGACCACCTTCCACCTGGCGCACCGGGGCGTCGGGCAGGTCTCCCCAGAAGCCCTGGCCGGCGGCTATGCGAATTTTTTGCTTCATTTATTGTTCAAGGACTAGCTCCGACCACTAGATTCTCTAGTCACGGATGCACAGTCAGGACGCTAGTTTCAGAGAGGGAATGTAGTTGGTTTATTTCGGACATGCAATGCGGGCGACATGGTTTCTCACAACCACGCCACCCGCAATACTTTTCTCGGCCCATGCGGAATCCAAATTGAAGGGTTGAACTGAACAAGACCATCAGTTCCGATGGATGCCAGGCGTAGGTGTCGGGGTTGCAGTCGTGTTCTCATTACCTGTGCCTGTGTTGTTGTTCATGTTCCTATTTGAGTTCGTATTTGTATTTTGATTACTGCGGCTACCTCGGCGTCCGCGACGACGTGGAGCCGGCGTAGCAGGTGGTTCCGGTCCTGCCGAAGCCGGCGGCGCCGCCATCGTGGGTTCTGCCGGAGCAACCGGCTCCGCAACTGCGGCCGGGGTCACTGGCTTTGTTTTTCGAGATCGAGCACGGCGCGAGGCGCCGCTGGGCGTAAATGAACACACGTGAGTTGCGCCCGGGACTGTCGTAAGTGTCAAACGGTCACCTGACTTCTTTGCACGCATGGAAACGATTACTGGCGGAGTGCCGGGCTGCGCAGTTGGCGTGGTAGCCAACTCTCCAAACTGCATCGCGACTCCCGTGTAGCCGCGAGTGGTGGAGGCCACAATACGCCCGGATTTCCCATCAGTCAGTGTGAATTGATTACCGGTAACAGTCAGAGTGGTTTCACCACTAACCCCGGCATCTGAACAATCGAATGTACCAGTGTAGGTTCCCGACAAGTCTGTCTGTTCGGTTGTGCTTGCTGCCATTGACGTGCTTTCGCCGGTAGACGTAGCCGGGGTTTCCGTGGTACTCGCGGCAGCGGGCCGTTTCTGACGACGTCGCCGACCGCTAGGGGTTTGGCCTGTGTTGGTGTTTTGCGTGGCAGTGGTCGAGGAATTCGCGTTTTGACTAGTTGAACTCCCCGCCAGTACTATGAAATCAACGCAAAAAGCCGAGGCAGCCAGAGCGAATGCAAATAGGAAACTAACCAAACGAACGATCTTCATACTCATGATTCATATCCTCCCGTGTAAGCAGTCGCACAGGCACGAGGCTGCGCGAAAAAATCGATCAACTTTTCGGGGGAATATTAGCCGAAGGGAACGGGTCTGTTGGACTCTTTTGTATCACCAAACTGGTCCAGATCACAACCTGGTTGACTGAACAAGACCCGTATTCTTGCACAGGCTTTTGAAGCCTGGATAAGTGATACGTTGTTATACCAGGTTCGACGGCAGCACAAACTGACCCAGGTGAGGCCCATTAAAGTTCAGACTCGTTAGCAAGCTAAGCTCGAGCGCGTCGCGCGTTGCTTCCGGAATGATCACCGCATCGACGAATCCACGTGCCGCGGCATACTTCGCATCCAGTTCACGGTCATAAGTCTGACGCACGTTATCCATCTCCGCTTCAAGTTTCTCGTCGGGTTTCAAATCGTTGCGCTTCAACCTTTCGAGTTGACTGCCAAACACCGCCTGGACCGCCGAGTCGCCTTCCATGACGCCCATGCGGCCGGTCGGCCACGTATAAATGAAGTCCGGATCAAAGCCCTGGCCCGCCATCGCGTAATAGCCGGCGCCCGACGCGTGGTTGACAGTCAAGACGATCTTCGGCACCGCGGCCGTGGCCATAGCTTCCACGAACCGCGCGCCGGCGCGAATGATGCCTGAGTGTTCCGCCTCTGGTCCGACCATGAAACCGGAAACATCCTGAATGAACAACAGCGACGTCTGGCGCCTATTACACGTCTCGATGAAATAGGCCACCTTTTCCGCTGACTCGGTGTAGATGATGCCACCGAAGCGAGGTGGACCACCGGCGGGCGGACGAATCATGCCGCGGTTATTGGCGATCACGCCGACCTGTATACCGCGAATGCGCGCGTGTCCGGTGATAATCTCCTTCGCATAGTCCGCCTGAAACTCGTCGAGATGGCCGCCGTCCAGCAGGCAATCCAGCAGGTGACGGGCGTTGTAAGGTTGTTTGTGATCTTCCGGAATGATGTCATAGAGATCCGTGACGGGACGCGCCGCGTCAGTGCTCGGCAAAATGGGAACGGCGCTAATTGCCTTCATTGGTAGCTCGGAAACAAACTCGCGAATTCGAGCAATACAGTCCTCGTCGTTTGTGACGCGATAATGCGCCACGCCTGAGAGTTCGTTATGGGCGCGGGCACCACCGAGGGTTTCGTTGTCAATCGTCTGGCCTGTGGCGCCCTTGACTAAATTTGCACCGCCCAGACCCATGAACGATGTTCCCTCGACCATCACAATCACATCCGAGAGCGCTGGCAAATAGGCACCGCCGGCAATGCACGGCCCCATCACCGCTGAAATCTGCGGAATCTTCAGATATCGCCGCATGATGGAGTTGTAATAAAAGATTCGCGAGGCGCCATACTGTCCGGGGAAAACTCCACCCTGATATGGCAGATTCACTCCGGCGGAATCGACGAGATAGATGATGGGGACGTGTGAGCGCATCGCGATCTCTTGTGCGCGCAGAATCTTCTTAATCGTTTCCGGCCACCACGATCCCGCCTTCACAGTGGCATCGTTTGCTACTACTACGACTTCGCGATGCTCAACACGTCCGACAACGGTAACAACCCCCGCCCCTGGTGCGGCTCCGATTTCTTCTTCTTCTTTCTTTCTGCCGTCTGGCTCCTGCCTGCTGCCGGCTGTTTCCTGGTTGTTTCCCCCTTCCCCCTTCCCCTTTACCCCCTGTTCCTTGTACTGGTCATAGGCGACCAGTAGCCCGATCTCCTGCACGTAGGAATCTTTATCCAAGAGTAGGCCGATGCGTTCGCGCGCGGTGAGTTTGCCCTGCGCGTGCTGTCGTTCAATTTTGTCCGGCCCGCCTCCGAGACGCAATCGGGCCTCGAGCTGCTGCAACTCGGTAGTCAATTCTCGTAAGCGTGATGGTGATTTCTTCAGTGCCGGTTCGCCTCCGGCTTTGGTTTGTTCGAGCTTCATCTCATGAACTCTGATTTTGGCAGCTCACTTTGTTGGATGATGCTCTTTAGTGTGCCTTTGGCAATTTCCGAATGAGTTGGGCACTGGGACCGCGATGCTTCTATCGGCTAGCTCCCGGCGCATGATAATGTGACTTCGGCTCTGCCGCACCTTCACAAAAGCCATGCTTCTTGAGGATATTGCCTACCTGATGCGCTGACAGAACGCGCAACTTAGGCATGCGCGAGTTCCAACTTCTTCACCTTGACGCCTCTGTCTAAACGGCGTCTGATCTCTGCCTCGTCAGCTTCCTCTAACAGAAGCTCGACGGCCTCTTGAATCATTGCTTCGGCCTCTTTAAATGAGCGCCCCTGGCTGGCGACACCAAGTTCCGGACAAGTCGCCACATACCAACTGCCCTCTTTCTCGATCACAGCCGTTAGTCTCGGTATTTTCATGCCGTTGTAAGTGTTCTTTTTAGTCGAAGACATTACTCAGCTAGAAAATGAATTCTACCACGGGCGACTAACTTTTGCGCTTGTTCTTTAACCTTCGCCCGGAGATCTGAAGCCTGTAATTTTGTTGCGCGCTGTAAGAAGCCTGACTACCGCTGTTACTATTGCCGCAAAGACTTGAGCAACGTTTCGGACTCAACGCCGGCTGGAATACCCTCCAGGATCACAACACGCTGGCCACGAAGTTCGACTATCACTCCGCCTTCGCTGGTCTCCCAGGAATAAAGGTTTCCAGTTTCGGGTTTCGGGCTTCGAGTTTCGAGTTTCTGGGTGGTTGAATCCAATCGTTTCGCCCCGGGGTAGCGCAGTTCAGTTCGCTTCACGTAGGCGTCAAAGAACTCGCGCGCGTCGTTCTCTGTATCCCATGCCGCGATTTGCGCCAAAAATACCTCATCATTGGGTCCTTCATAAATCGCATAGCGATCGCCGCCCCATCCGGCTGCCGCGCGCTTCGACTCCGCCGGCGCGTTTAAGAACTGATCGAGAATAAGGTAGTAGGTCCATTCCCCATTGACGTCGGAATCGATGCGGTGCCAGGCGGCAGCTGGCAGTGGGCCTTGGGCAGTGGGCAGTGGAAGGTGGGCAGCAGGAAGCCGGGGACGAACGGTGGATCGACGGCTTGAAATTTTTGCGCGGCCGGGTGCCGACGAAGCGCCGGTGACCCCATCAGCTTGCTGTCTGCCGACTGCTGTTTGCTGATTGCTGACTGCTGTCTGCTGTCTGCTGTCTGCTGTCTTCCCGGCATTGAGCAGATTCGTCACGTCCGGCAACGCAATCTTAACTGGGCGCTCGTAATTGAAGTATTTTTCCGGATGGATAATCTGTTCAGTGGATAGCGGCAGACGGGTAAAGGCATTTGAAACCATAGTCCAACCGCCCCGTCGATAGAGTTGCGTGGCCCACTCCATGCCCTGCATGTACGGGAAAATCAACGATTCGCGCATTGCTCGCGGTGCCTGGTTAAACTGCTCAGTCGCTACTCCGGTAGTCAACGATCGGCTGAAGGCCAGCGCCACCAGCGGGTTCTTCGCCATGTAAAGCGTCATCGCGAGCGTCGCGTCACCTTCAATCAGAGCGTGCACTGCAAGCTCGGCATCCGAGTCTCCGTGCGGCCACTTCTCAAAACGCCGCAAGTTGAAATGTTGATCCTGTAGCGCATGTGTCAGCTCATGCGCCATCACCGGCTTTTGGCCTTCCAGTTCCAGCCAATCAGCCAGGTGAAACTCCCGGCCTTTCGGATCGTAATAGCCGGCCACTTGTTCAGTCAGGAGCCTGATAATAAAAGGCCGATACTGAAAGTCGCTGGGGGAAAGGCCAAACTTCCGAAAAGAAACTTCGGTGGCATGCATTTCCGCTGCGCTTATCTGTTCGTTGAGGTTCTTGATCAGCATTCGCTCAATCTCAGTTCGAGACTGTGCCCCACTTTTTACCGGTCTGAGAATTGGCAGTTCCCTGATTTCGCTTGTCTCCTTCAACACTTCCGTCGTCGCCGCGATGATGGCTGCGTTGCGTGTAGTGCTACTGGCGACGGTGGCACGTTGGGGCGTCAGCACGCGAGCAGATTGCTTCGCTGTGAGGGCCGTCAGTCCAAGGATTGAGACGCCAATTAGGGCCACTAGTTGGCTGGTTTGCTTTGACATAGTTGGGCTTCCGCTCTTATAGTCCGCTAAACGTTCTAACTAATCGCAGCTCAAGAGTGAACTGGCAAACTCTTTCGGTAAGAGTTTGAAGGCATAAGGCTCATATGACAAGTCCAGCCCCAGAAAACGTCCTCGGAGAATGGCACGAGACACTTTTGCGTGTGCGGTATTCGGAAACGGACAAGATGGGCATTGTCTACTATGCAAACTATCTCATCTGGTTCGAGATCGGCCGGACGGAATTTTGCCGCGCTCGTGGCTTTTCCTATCGCGACATGGAAGAGAATGAAGACGCCTTCCTGGTGGTTGCTGAAGCTTACAGTCGTTACAAGGCGCCGGCTTATTACGACGACGAACTTCTGATTCGCACGCACGTCACTGAGATGCGCAAGCGGTCGCTGCGTTTTGGCTACGAGATTGTGCGCGTCTCGGACGGGCAGATTATTTCCGAGGGTGAGACCGGCCACGTGGTTACCGACGCAACCGGTCGCGTACGTTCGTTCCCCGAAGGTTACGCCCAGCGACTTTTGGCCCCGCCCATTATCAAATCTCAATCATCAGGTGAGAAGGTTCCCGCGGAGGAAGGCCCAGCGTAGGGAAAGCGGTGGGCGGTGGGCAGTGGGCGGTGGGCGGAACAACGTGATGTGTGTTAGCCAAAAGCGGCGGGAAGCCCGCCTTCCTAACCTGAGAGACGCTCGGACTTGCCGTCTGCATCTCGCCTTGAACGCCTTTTAAACTCTAAGCAAGGATCAAAACTCAACTGTAATCAGCTCATGGTCAGGAAGGCGGGCTTGCCCCCGCTCTTGGCTAACAAACACTTTCTATTCCGCCTACTTTCTTATTGCTCATGCGCGAGGTTGAGCCTGTTGATCTCTCTTGCGCGGCCGGTGGCTTCGTCGATGTCGAGTACCGCCGCGCAGATCCGCGCTTGTGCCGTAGAGTGCTCGGCTCTCCTCGCGATCGCGGAGGTAAAACGTGCGATCACATCCTCCTTGTTCATTCCAATCACACCGGAGTAGCTTCCTGTCATTCCCACATCGGTTAGGTAAGCAGTTCCCTTCGGGAGTAGCCTCTCGTCCGCGGTTTGCACATGTGTGTGTGTGCCGAGCACGGCTGAGACGCGGCCGTCGAGATACCAACCCATTGCAACTTTTTCAGAGGTCGCTTCCGCATGCATGTCAACAATGCGCACCTTGGTTTCGGGCGGCAAAGATTCCAGAATGCGATCAGCGGCGCGAAAGGGATCGTCCGAAGGAGGCATGAATACTCGTCCCATCAAATTAATAACCGCGACCGGGGTAGTTTGGATCACTCCGTTCCAGATGCCGTTCCCAGGAGTATTGGGTGGATAGTTGGCGGGTCTGATCAACCTCGGCTGTTTGGCAATGTAGGGGATGGCTTCTTTTTTATCGAAGATGTGATTGCCCGAAGTCATCACATCGATGCCGGAGGCGAACAGTTGCTCGCACAGTGAAGGAGTTACGGAAAAACCGCCCGCGAGGTTCTCGGCATTCATGATGGCGAGATCGATGTCGTGTTGTTCTCGCAAGTCCTGAATGCGCTCCAACACAGCCAGTCGGCCTGGCTTCGCAACAACATCGCCAATCATTAGGATTCTCATAAGGCCGTAGATCGTAAGCAGTAAATCGTAAATAGTAAATCGTGAATAGAAAAAAGCCGCAAAAAGAAAATCGTCAACCGTGAATAGCTTTCAACCACCATTTACGATTTACGATTTACGATTTACGGCTCTTAATAAGACCGCAAAAGAAAATCGTCAGCCGCGAATAGCTTTCAAGCACTATTTACGATTCACGATTTACTGTTTACGGTTTTGCTGGCAGGAGGGAAATCCGCGATGGTCGTTCCGAAGCCGTAATTGAACCTGCATTTACAGGTGGGTGACCTTTTAGAAGCCACAGCCTCTGGCAATTCTTAACGGTGAAGAAATGCACTGGCAAGCGGCGTCGGTCTCCCATTTCAACGGCGTTGGCTCAATCATCGTACACTCGGTGACGGGCCCCACAGACTAGTTCCCTCCGCCGCGGGGATACTAGCACAAGACTGCGCGGAAATGTAAATTCGCTGCTAATCTTTCTATTCGCAATCGCGTTCTCGTTCTAACCAATCTCACGAACTTTCGAAAGAAGCAGCCGCGCAGCGGCGAAATGTTCATAGAACAGTCTGGTCAAGTATTAGAGCGCAAACTCCAGAGGCGCGAAAATGTTAACGTTTTTGCTCATAAGCGGAGCCCCGGAAATTTTCCGACTTTGCCGCCATAAACATCCCGCCCCCATGGTACTTCTTCGATCGGCTGTCGAACCGAGGTTGTATTCAAATATTGAATCGAGAAAACGACAAATGGTGGGTCTGGTCAACTTTGGCCGGAACTCTACGTAAAAGCAATCTTCTCCACATCGCCCTTTTCCTGCGCGATACTGCTTCTGACTTTCAACAAGCGGTCGAGCATTTCGGCGCACTCCGCGCTGCGAGTGGCAAGCTGCGCATCTGCCTGCTCATGCGTCTGCTTCAGGCGATGTAGTTCGTCGGCGATGTGCAGCGCCGCCAATATCGCTACTTTTAGCGAATCCACGGTGAGAGTGCCGGAGGAAATCTCGCGCATGCGGCTGTCGACAAAGTCGGCGAGTTTCATGAGGTATTCCGAGTCGCCATCGGAGCGAATATTGTAAGTTTGATTGTAGATTTCAACTCTGATGGTGGGTGCGGCTGTAGTAGTGGTTTCCATACTGCTTTTACCGAGAACTGGGATGGTTCCAGTAGTCATCTAAGCTCCTCCGCCATCTCCGGATCCAACGCCGCAACGGCATCAAGCATGGCTTCAACCTTCGAGCGTATGATATCGCGTTCTGCGAGGAGCGCCTCGACCTGTTTTTCAAGACGCTGTTGTTCGAAAGGCACGCTGCCTCGATTGCGCCGCATCAGAGAAAGCTCCTTCTCCAGACTCTCCTTCTCCTGACGCAGTGTTTTCGTGAGTTCGATCGTGCGATAGATCTTGTCCTCTAAATGCGAGAACTTTTCTAGTCCGGATAATGCGGCCATTAGGCTTTTCTTTCCCCGCTCGCGACTCAATTTCAAACCGACTCGGATTATGCGACTTCACGCCTGCAAGCGCAAGACTCTATGCGCAGTTGCGCGCGATTTATTTTTAGTGCAACTCTGCACTGAAAGTTTTCAACAGCGAGTCTATCAAACTTCGGTGTCTCTCTTCCACTTCTTCATCGCGCAGCGTACGTTCGTCGGAGCGATACTCAACACGCAGAGTAACGGCGCGCTTGTCTTCAGGAATGTTCTGTCCCTCGTAGACGCCTACGAGCAATGCGCCCGCATAGTCGGCAATTTGCTCCGCGTTAATTGCCTGCACCAGCTCCGCGAAGTTCACGTCGCGGCTGACCAGCAGCGTCACGTCGCGAACAACAGAAGGATAACGCGGCAATGGAACGTATTGAGTCGGCCGTTGTTGAGAATCTAGTAACGCCGAAAGATCGAGTTCGGCAATATAGACCGGTTGCCGGAATTTGTACGACGTCGCAATCGACTCAACCAGCCGGCCGAGGCTCCCGATCACAGTGCCATCCCGCAACGCGATACTGGCCGCCTGGCCCACCCGCAAGTGTTTGACGTTAGCTTTTGAGAAGCCCAATGGTCCGAGCTTAGTCGCGTCGATAGCGGCTTCCAAAGCACCTTTGAGTTCGTAGAAATCAATCTCGCGTAACGCTTGCGCCTGTCCTTCCTCTATCGGGCCACCGGTAGCTATCAGCCCCAGAGCCTCCCGCTCGTCGGGGAGTTCACCGGCCTTAAAACCTGCGAAAACGCGACCAATTTCAAACAAACGGACATTTCGCAGGCCCTGATTCAGATTGTGCCGAACAGATTCCACCAACCCCGGCAACAAGCTCGGCCGCATACGTGTTGCTTCTTCAATGATGGGGTTAGTAAGCGTGACGAGGCCCGCGCTCGATGTCGACACCAGGAGTGGAACTAATTCAAAGCGATTATCATGAGCGGCATCGATGAAGCTAAAGTTAATTGCCTCATCAAACCCCAGGCTCTTGAAAGCACGTCGCAAATCGCGGCGTTTCATCTCCGCCGGTTGATATTCACCAGCCATGTTTGAGGGCGGTAACTCAGAAGTAATCTTGTCGTAACCGACGTGCCGTGCAATCTCCTCAACCAAATCTTCCTCGAGGCCAACGTCAACACGCCAACTGGGAACCACAAAAGTTACTGAGTCATTACCCAATGAGCCATCCCTAACAGTCGGGTTGCCCGCTGGTTGATCTTGTCCGAATCCAAGCGCCGTGAGAATCCGCATCATCTCAGGTAACTCAACCTGAATTGAAGTAAGACTTTGAACTTTGGTGGGACGAAAAGAGACTGACCGTCGCTGCAGCGGACTTCGGTAAACGTCGATCGCATCCTGCGTCGCCACTCCTCCGGCGACTTCGCAAATGAGCTCGATGCATCTCGTCTGCGCGCTCAAAAGGTTTTCGCAATCAGCGCCGCGTTCAAAACGACGTGATGCTTCGGTGTCCATGCCAAGCTTTCGCGCAGTTCGCCGCACTGAATCGGGATTGAAGTAAGCGCTTTCAATCAACACGTCGGTGGTAGTGTTCGAGATTTCTGATTCGAGGCCACCCATGATTCCCGCGAGCGCCACCGGCTTCACGGCGTCCGCGATGACCAGCATGTCAGGATCAAGGGTGCGTTCGACTTCGTCGAGGGTTCGTAATTTTTCGCCGCTCCTGGCGCGGCGGACAACGATCCGTTGCTCAGTGAGCTTTGCCAGATCGAAGGCGTGGAGCGGCTGGCCCAACTCGTGAAGTACATAGTTAGTTATATCCGCTACGTTGTTGATTGGCCTCTGCCCGATTTCGCCCAGACGTTTTGCCAGCCAGTCAGGCGACGGGGCAATCTTCACCCCGCGCACAATTCGAGCGGCGTAGCGCGGACACAGATCCGGATCTTTTATCTCAACTGAAGTGGAGTCGGCTGCCTTCCCTTCTGTTTGGAAGACTGTGGACTTTGGACTGCGGACTTTGGACTTTTCAATTACCGCAACTTCTCGAGCGACTCCAATATGCGAGAGGCAATCAGGGCGATTGGAAGGCACCTCGACATCGAGCACCGAGTCACCCTCAATCTCCTCAACGGCATCGATCGCGAGGCCGACCATAGTGAGCCGCTCCCGCAATTCCAGCGCCGTTAAATTAGTGCCGGTAAGCTCGCGTAGCCAGTTGTAACTTATTAACATGAAATGATTTGGTGCTTTGCGCTTTGCGCTTCGGTCTTTGGTTTTTGGTCTTTGGTCTTTGATCGAACCAAAGACTCCCTGCAAAATTGCAACTCAACGCCTGCAAGAGAAGCAAAGACCAAAAACCAAAGACCGAAGACCATCTGTCTAATCAAACTGTTCCAGAAAGCGCACGTCATTCTCGAAGAGCAGACGAATGTCGTCGAGTCCGTACATCAGCGCTACCATGCGGTCAATTCCCAAGCCAAAAGCAAATCCGGAAAACTCGTCCGGATCGACGCCAGCTCCGCGCAGAACGTTGGGGTGAACCATGCCCGACCCGCCAAGTTCTATCCATCCCGAGTTCTTGCAAATGCGACAACCAGTGCCGCCGCACTTGAAACAACTGAAGTCGAATTCTGCGCTCGGTTCTGTAAACGGAAAATACGACGGCCGAAACCGCGTGACCGTTTGCGCGCCAAACATCCGGCGCAGAAACTCAGCCACCGTGCCCTTCAAATGTGCCATGCTGATTCCGCGATCCACGCAGAGACCTTCAACCTGAAAAAACATCGGGTTGTGGGTTGGGTCAGGCGTATCGCGGCGAAAGACTCGGCCGGGAGCTATCATTCGCAAGGGCGCACCACGGCGTTGCATCGCATGAATCTGCACGGTAGAGGTCTGCGAACGCAGAGCAAAACCCTCGCTGGTGTAAAACGTATCTTGCGAAGCACGCGCCGGATGATTGTCCGGAATGTTCAGTGCGTCGAAGTTATAGAAATCCGTTTCGATTTCGCGTCCGTCCTCAATCGCATACCCGAGCGACACGAAAATGTCTTCGATTCGTTCCCTGACCACAGTGATCGGATGAAGATGTCCGCGTCGTGGCCGCCGGCCGGGAAGGGTGACGTCTATGGCTTCGCGTTCGGATTTCAGGTTGTAGATGAAGCTCCTGAGATTCAGCTTTGCTTTGTCGAACGGATCTGCAATCCGACTCTCCAAGCGTTGAACTTCTTGGTTTGCAGAGGGGCGATGCCCTTCGACGACTGCGCCTATCTTTCGCTTTAGGATCGCAATATCGCTTTTCTTTCCTGAGTAGATCCGCGTTTGTGCATCCTCTAGCTCCTTTTGAGCATTCTCCGCCTTTGCTAGCAATGATTCGCCGGGCCATGAATTTAGAGCCTCAATAAGCCGAGCGTAATTCAGGTTGTCGGTAACAAAGCAGTCCTCTGGAACAAAAGCAGAGAAACGCTCCAGTGGCGCTTGGGACTCCCTCCCAATCTTCTCAACTTGAGATTTGAATTCCTCAAAGTAGATGAGATCAGTCACTACTTGATTCCTCCGTCTTTAGGCTCAACCTTGTGCCCTGAAAGGGCAGCCTAATTTAACCCAGGGCAACGCCCTGGGTACCCGTCTCACAAGATCAACGCAGCCCTGAAAGGGCTGAACAAATTCTGTCGCCCCTTCAGGGCTAGCAAATGGAATAGGGGCTTCGTAACCCCAGGGCGTTGCCCTGGGCTATTGTATTAAGCCCTTTCAGGGCTGCGGAATTTCCTCTTCAAACATCGTTTGTGAAAACCTGGCTTAGTGAATTAACACTATGCGGCAGCGCGAGCGTTTTCCTTATTCTCCAGTGCATTCTTAGCCTGCACCGCGACCGCGGCAAAAGCTTCGGGCTGGTTAACAGCGAGATCCGCAAGTACCTTGCGATCCAATTCCACTCCGGCGAGTTTTAATCCGTGCATAAGCTGGGAATAGTTGATTCCATTCAACCGCGCGGCCGCGCCAATACGCACGATCCACAAACTACGAAAGTCCCGCTTCTTCAACTTTCGTCCGGTGTAAGCAAAATTCAACCCGCGCTCGACCGACTCCTTCGCTGAACGATAGAGCTTCGACTTGGTGCCGCGGTAGCCTTTCGCCAGCTTCAAGATCTTTTTGCGCCGCTCGAGGCGCTTGTTTCCACGTTTTGCCCTAGGCATGTTTCGATCCTCCTTAATTATGAATGCAGAATGATGAATGATGGATTGAGCCAGCCATGTCTTCGTTCATCGTTCAGCATTCATACTTCATAATTTCTTTTAATCTCTTCCGTACGGCAGCATCGCTTCGACTCGCTTCTGGTCCGCATTTGCAACCAGCCCATCAATGTCCAGCAATCTTTTCCGTTTGTTGCTCTTCTTGGTCAGAATATGGCGGGCATGCGAATGGCCACGTTTAATCTTACCGGTCGCGGTCAGACGAAAACGCTTCGCCGCACCCTTGTGTGTTTTTAACTTAGGCATGACTTCTCACTTTCCAATTTACGATATTCGAATACCAATCCCAGCTCCTGGCTATTCTTGGTTTTCCCGCTCCTGCTTAGCGGCTACAGCCTCCGGTTGAGTGGCCGGCGACGCGACCGTGGCGGGAGATTTCGCCGGTGGCTGTGGTTGAGGCGCTGGATGATCTCCTTTGGCGGATCCCTTATGTCGTTTGGGCCCGAGGATGATGAACATCTGGTTCCCTTCCATGCGCGGTCTTGCCTCAACTTCGCCGACGTCGATCAAATCTTTTTCCAGCTTTTCGAGAATGCGCGCTCCCAGCTCACGATGGGTCATCTCGCGGCCACGAAACCAGATCGTAGCTTTTACCTTGTCGCCGCCTTCGAGCCACTCACGCGCGTGCTTCATGCGATAGTCGTAGTCGTGGTCGTCCGTCCCGGGACGAAACTTCACTTCCTTGACCGTGATCGTTACTTGCTTCTTCTTCGCCTCATTAGCCTTCTTCTTGGCTTCGTATTGGAATTTTCCGAAGTCAATGATTCGGCAAACCGGCGGGTCGGCCGTAGCAGCAACCTCCACCAGGTCGAGGCCTTTTTCCCGAGCGGCGCGAATGGCATCTCGAATATCCAGCACACCGAGCTGCTCGCCTTCTTCGCCGATAACTCTTACCTGTGGAACACGAATTCTCTCGTTAATACGGGCAATCGGCAGGCGCCGGTTATCCGGACGCTGGCCGCGACCTCGAAAGCCTGTAGCTATACTTCACCTCCATCGTTAAAAGAGTCTCAAGTCTCAGGTCCAAAGTCTCAAGAAGATTGAATCAGCTTGAGACCTGGGACTTGAGACCTGGGACTTCGTTATTAAGTGCACGCATCTCGACGAGCTTGCGCGCCATCTCTATAAAATCGCTGGTCGACATCACGCCGATGTCACCCTTCGCACGTTCGCGAACCGCTACGTTTCCCTGCTCCAGCTCGCGATCGCCCAGCACCAGCATAAACGGAACCTTCTGCATTTGCGCGTCGCGAATCTTCGCGCCAATTTTTTCGCTGCGCAGGTTCATATCAACACGCAGCCGGGCGCCCCGTAAATCGGCGGCGACCCGCTCGGCATATTCGTTAATTCGGTCGGTAATCGGCAACACCGCCACTTGAACCGGAGCCAGCCACAGCGGAAAGGCGCCTGCATAGTGTTCAATCAACACGCCGAAGAAGCGTTCGATTGAGCCAAATAACGCCCGGTGTACCATCACCGGGCGATGCGGCTTGTTATCCTCGGCGATATACTCGAGTTCAAATAGCTCTGGCAGATTGAAGTCCCGTTGCACTGTGCCGAGTTGCCAAAGCCGGCCAATCGCATCTTCGACCTTAAAATCGATTTTCGGACCGTAAAACGCTGCTTCGCCCTCTATGCGTTCATAATTGATCTGGCGCGCATCAAGAGCCTCAGCGAGCGCGCTTTCAGCTTTTGTCCATTCTTCTTCGGAACCCAGCCACTCCTTTGAGGTATCGCTTCCCTTCACTGACAGCTCAAACTTGATCTTCTCAAACCCAAAAGTCTTCAGGACCTGGGAAGCGAAGTCAACGCAGTCGTCGATCTCTTTGCGAACCTGTTCAGGGGTGCAGAAAAGATGCGCATCATCAACCGTGAATCCCCGAACCCGCATCAGGCCATGAAGAGTACCGGACAGTTCTGCTCGATACACCGTGCCCATCTCCGCATACCTTTGCGGTAGGTCGCGGTAGGAGCGTTGCTGAGACTTGTAAATGCCAATGTGCATCGGGCAGTTCATTGGCTTGAGTCGAAACTCCGTTTCTTCCAGAGTGGTAGGCGCAAACATGGAGTCAGCATAGTTCTGTTCGTGCCCACTAATTTTCCACAACTCGCGCTTCGCAATGTGGGGCGTGTAAACCATACTGTAGTTGCGTTTGACCAACTCCTCGCGCAAGTAGTCTTCCATCTGCTGCCTGACGACTGCGCCTTTCGGATGCCACAGAATTAATCCCTGGCCGTACTGTTCCTGAATTGAAAACAGATCGAGTTCTCTTCCCAGGCGGCGGTGATCTCTCTTTTCAGCCTCTTCGCGTTGCTTTAGCCAGCCATCCAGCTGTTCCTGCGTGAAGAATGCCGTGCCATAAATGCGCTGCATCTGCGGTTGGGTGGCGTCACCCATCCAATAAGCACCGGCCAGTGACAACAGTTTGAAAGCGCGCAGCTTGTTGGTGTTTGGCACATGTGGCCCGAGACAAAAATCGATGAAGGGTGATCCATCTATGTAATACACGCTGACAGTGTCGCCACCCTTGTCGGTGATTAGGGCACATTTCAACGGCTCGTCGCGCTCCTGAAATATTCGCACTGCTTCGGGCTTGGGAATTTCGTCGCGTCTATAGGAAAGGTTGCGACTGGCGATCTGCCGCATTCGCTTTTCAATTATGGGCAGGTCGGCCTCCGTCAAAGGCCGCGGCGTGATTACGTCATAAAAGAACCCGTAACGTGGATCGTTAAGCAATGCCGGGCCGATGCCCAACTTGGTGCCCGGAAACAGATCGAGCACGGCAGCGGCGAGCAGGTGCGCAGTGGAATGACGTAAGACATCAAGACCTGCGAGCGATTCTGGTAGCACGGGTTCGATCTTTATCGCCTCACCGTTTTGCTGTTCATCGAGCGTAAAAGCGAGATCCACTTCCTGACCGTTCACACGGGCCGCCAGCGCCTGTTTGGCCGTGTCACGGTCCAACTTCTTCAACGCTTCGGCGACAGTGATGGGACCAACCACCTGCGCCGCCGGACCGTCGTTAAGTTTTACGTTAATGTCGCTCATTTAAACTGTAGTCAGACCACTGAAAGTTGGCGGCTCGGCCGCCTGATGTGCGGAAAGGCTTTGCCTTTCCGAAACACTCCATTCAATCCTAAGGCTGCGCCTCGCAATTGAGGCGTAGCCTCAAACCTAAGGGCCTGTTACGGAAGGCCACAGGCCTTCCGCACATCTGGCGGCAAAGCCGCACGTTGACGGGCAAAGCCTCAAGCCAAAGGCTCTGGCACTTCCTATTCACGATTTACGATTCACTATTTACTACTTCAATTGATCGGATCTGATAGGAGCGCCTTCGCCGCAAGCCGCCACAAGGTGGCTGGGCAATCAAAAACTAAAGAATCGTGTCAATGTTCGATTCATGACGAAGGTCTTCTGGAGCATCCCATCAAAAATTAGAAATCCATAACGCCTGCGCGTCACCGTCTTGATGTCGTAGAATCTAAACAAGGAGGCGGAATAAGTCAATTCGGCTCGTCTGCTGGTGGTGGTTCAGTTTGAACTCTTAGGTCCGAAGGACCGGAAGTTAGTAGCCGGTCCGGCGCTTCGCGGAGGGCGGGGAGATGTGACCGTTAGTTACCTGAGCACCGAAGGTGCGCCACGGTTTGTGCCGGCCCTTCGGGCCT
>WNGE01000727.1_pt1 | contig 51451 bp, 50 predicted proteins | sample 5400651 | NCBI WGS metagenome assembly WNGE01 (sample SAMN13153370, study PRJNA577476) | soil metagenome | isolation source: 60 cm soil or saprolite under grassland replicate 2 | place: USA:California | collected 2016-06-15 | reverse complement strand
ATGACAGCCAGAAATAAGGAATAGCAGACAGAAAATTCATGCCAGGTGCGAGGACAGTATCAAGTGTAGTACCGCGTTTCCATGCAGCAAGTATTCCAAGGAAACAGCCAAGAGTAAAACTAAGTACAACGGCAACACCTCCCAGCATAATTGACCATCCAATATCTTGACCAATGATGGTCATAACAGGAGTCGGGAAATACTGGATGGAATTTCCCAAATTGCCATGCAGCAGATTGCCAAGATACTTAAAGTATTGCAGCCACCATGGATCATGCGTGTTCAGGCCAAATTGTGCTGAGAGAGCTTGCTGCATCTGAGGAGTAACATATCCCTGTGTTGACATTTTGCCTACAAGCCCCGCAACGGGATCACCAGGGGCCAGGCGAGGGATAAAAAAATCTATGGTAATGGCTACCCAAACGGCGAAAACATAAAACAAAATGCGACGGATTATTTGACGCACATTGTTGCTCCTTTTCAATTGCAGCCCTGGAATTCAATTCCCTACTATTGTATACCTGACTACCAGGGCACCCGCAAGGGGATGCCCCTACTATACTACGAAATGATTTTCGCGATTCTCATATAGTAGGGGCGGGGCAAGCCCTTACTGGGGTAGGGTATTTGCGTGACCCCACTGCCAGGCCATTTTACGTTCGTTATCCGCGTAGGGGCGGGAGTGGTGTGGAGAAGGGTGGGGACGCTTGCGTCGCCCTGGGAGGGGTCTCGTTTGCAAGCGGCGTGCGGTTCGGGTTCGTTGGGCGACGCAAGCGTCCCCACCCTTCTCCACACCACTCCCGCCCCTACGCGGACAATACCCTTTCCCTTTCCCAAACCACCTCACGAAAAACCTACCCCTAATAGCGGGGCAAGCCCCGCCCTTGCCAGCTTGTGCCCTGGTCGGCCTTCATACGAACTATGAAACGGGTTGCAGGTGTAGGATTACTTGTTCATAATCAGGGGCAGTGTTAGGACTGCCACTTGAATACGGGTTGTTCTGATCGGGCCACCCAGTGAAGTTCCTGGTGGAGTATTCGTCGTAGTCAGCACCAGTCCATAGGGGAATGAATGGTTGATTTGCGACGAAAACCTGCTGAACACCTTGCATAGCCTGCTTTTGGCTGGCTTGATCAGAAGTTGAGGCATATTGGTTCAAGTACTGATCAGTCGTGGGATTATTCCAGGCTACGAAGTTGAACTTACCCTGACCAATCTGATTACTATTCAGATATTGATTGTACAGATAGTATGGAGTTGGGCCACCAACCATACCACAGAACATCATCTGGTAGTCATACTTGCCATCTGTGCGTAGCGTGTAATACGCATCCTCACCAACCGTCACGTTTTTGATTTCGATGCCAACAGCCTTTGCCTGGTCTGCGATCAGTTTTGCTGCAGCGTTCCAGTCAGAGTAGGAGTCAACACTTCTCAGGGTAAAAGACAAACGCTGACCATTTTTCTGGTAAATGCCATCAGAGCCTTTTGTGAAACCGGCGCTGGTCAGGTATTGCTCGGCTTTGGCAATATCAGCAGTCGTTGGAAGGTTCGCAAACTGCGGGTCCAACCAGCTCTGCGCGGTTGGGAGCACCAGGCCTGTCATACTACCAGGAGGCTCCAAGCCTGCTGTAGCCTGAGCGGCAATTGCGTTGCGGTCGAGCGCGGTGCTCAGCGCCAAGCGAACCGGTAGGCCTGCCTGACCCCCAAGCAGGGGATCTTTCCCGTTTGGGCATATAGAATACAGGTTGACCGGATCCATCCAGATGTGGAAGTGTGCTGGATCTTTCGCTACGAAGTCCTGCTGGAGCGTCGGTGAGAAGTAGCCAGCCCAATCGATATCTCCCTTTGGTAGCGCTAACTGTAGGGTCGAGTTGTCTTTGTACTCAGGGAAGCGAACCTCGTCAACTTTCACCTTATCGGCTTGCCAGTAGTTCGGATTCTTGTCGTACACTGCCAAATCGGTCTGGTACTTAGCTAATGTGTAAGGTCCAGTACCCACAGGCTTATCGGTGAGATATTTTGTCGGGTCACCAACTGTAGCAAAGACGTGTTGCGGTATGATATACACATGCCCGGCAATGTTCACCAATACTGGAGGATAAGCCTTCTGGAAAGTCATTACAACCGTATTGGCGTTAGGCGCAGTGACAGTTGATAGAAAGCTCCAAACGCCTAAACCATCTGCCGCCGGGTACTGCTTCATGAGGTTGAAAGTAAACGCAACATCGTTCGCAGTGAACGGTTGACCGTCATTCCACTTCACATTCTGACGAATAGTGAAAGTTACTTGTGTGTTATCGCTATTCCACTGGTAGTTAGTCGCCAACATTGGTGTGAATGAGCCACCGTTCACATCTACAAAGTACAAGGTCTCATAGATCAAACCCAGACCAGCATTGGGGTGACCATTATAGATGTTAAAACCAGATTGAGCGAAATCGTAGGATTGAGCAGCTACTTTAAGAATGTGTTTGGTCTGATTATTCTGCGAGGTACCACCACCGCAGGCAACGAGTATCATCGAGAAGAGAACGACCAGACTAAGCAATGTCGTGAATGATTTAACCTTCACCTTTGAAGACATCGCAGAGAGAGAGTTGGGAGTCATTTAAACCTCCTATCGCTGGATGAACTGATTGATTCAACGATCCTGATAAATATGGTTGTGTATTGCACACAAGAGATACGAGAACTGATTGCAAATTTTCTTTCAGCTATTCCTCCTTTCAGGTACCATTTCACCTCGCCAGGATACAGTGTGCTTGTTAACAGGTATTCCAGATCAGTCTATGTGGATTACTGTACCTTGTTCTGGTTCATTTGTCAAGTCATCTAGACCACTATACAAGATTATGATAAAATTTGTTAGAAAATCGCGATTGTCATATTATCGAAGGTAATTGTTCTGGTATCATGCAAGTGTTTTTTAGAATGTATATCTCATATATTCAATCAAAAATCAAGAATTTTACATAAAATTTACAAGCGGCGGCAGCGTGGGAAGGAGAAGCGGGGATACCACGCCAAGGGGCCAGCATGGCCCCTTGGAACCCCCTGCTGACTAGTTACCAGCAATTATTAACCTCAATTGTTACGATCGAAGTAAAAAAAGAATGGAGTACATATGGCATCTTTGCTAGAAAACGAAATCGCAAGCCAACCAGATGTCGTGAAGCGAATACTGGAAGATGAAACAAGGCATATCAAAAAAATCGTTGCGCAAATTCCGGCATTCGACTACGCTCTCATTGCAGCACGAGGCTCATCAGATCATGCTGCAACATATGCAAAATATGTCTGGACAGCGCTGGCGGGTTATCCTGTTGCACTTGCAGCGCCATCGCTTCTAACGATGTACAAAACTCAGGTGCGCCTTGCGGGTGCCCTGGTTGTAGGGATTTCACAATCGGGTCAATCACCTGATATTATCGCGATTTTGGAAGAGGGCAAACGACAAGGACGACCCACGCTGGCAATTACCAATGATGGCTCATCTCCGTTGGCATCTATAGCCGATCACGTCATCGAGCTACATGCTGGGCAAGAGCGAAGTATAGCGGCCACAAAAACTTACACGGCCCAACTTGCAGTGATGGCCATTTTTGCCGCTACTTTGAGCGGTAATGCAGAACATTTGGACGCACTCCAGCAAATACCCTCGGCAATGGATTACACATTACAACTGGACTCGCAACTCGCTCAGAGGGTTGAACGCTATCGTTATATGGATCGTTGCATTGTTATTGGACGAGGCTATAACTATGCTACCTCTATTGAGCTTGCACTCAAGCTGAAAGAACTGACCTACATCATGGCATCAGCTTACTCTTCAGCGGATTTCCGGCACGGGCCTATCGCGACTATCGAAAGTGGTTTACCAGTCTTCCTGGTCATGCCTGCAGGCGCCACCTTCGACGACATGCTCGACCTTGCAATTGAACTCAAACGCCGAGAAGCTGAGCTACTGGTCATTTCAGAGTCCGAACAGGCGCTTTCACTGGCCAGGACAGCTCTTCCAATCTATCCTGGCGTTCCGGAGTGGCTCACCCCTCTCATCACAATTATTCCCGGGCAACTTTTTGCCCTGAACCTGGCGCTAACAAAAGGGTTGAATCCGGACGTCCCACGTGGTCTACACAAGGTGACGAAGACGCTGTAGGAGCAGAAGGGAGATCAGGGCGGATTTTTTTGATGAAACCAAAAACCTAAAAACATTGACAACTACAGCCTATATCATACAATGCTTATAAAAGATAGGTGTAGAAAATCAGTAACCGCCCCATTCCATATTAGCGAGGGAGCTAGCAGCTATGTCTATAAGCTTTCACGATATAGAAAGACTTCAGGCCCTCTACCCTGACCGCCAAATCGAATTGCGAGAAGGAAAACTGATTATTATGAGTCCATCAGATAGTGTCTCCGGCGAAGTTGGAGCCCGATTCAGTATGCTATTAAGCACCTGGGTATATACCCATAACTTAGGGCGAATTCTGGATTCCAGCACAGGTTTTCGTCTGCCCAATGGCGATCTGCTCTCTCCAGATGTCTCGTATGTGTCACGAGAGCGACTCAAGCATAATCCCCGCACGTATCTTTCTGTGGTTCCTGAACTGATCGTGGAGATCAAATCGAGCCGAGACCGTCTTCGCGAACTGGAAGAGAAAATCACTCTTTTTTTAGATCAGGGTGTCCAGGTCGGCCTGCTCATTGATCCTGATACTCATACTGTGAGAGTTTACCGCTCTAGTGGGCTGAGTAAAGATGCGGAGAGCGGAGAAGCCATTCTTCAGGGAACAACACTCCACAATGGAGATACCCTGACCATCCCTGATCTCTTTCCCGGCTGGGAAATCCCAATTACCAGCCTTTGGCCAACTGTGTACGAGTAGCTTGGACTACTTGCCTGAGCAACGAAAAACTTGTAGAGTATTCTTGAGATTTTCTATCTGGACTACTCGCCTTTCAGGTAGTGAGAATTTCAGAGAACATATAAAGCTGATAACCTTTCCCGCCACTCATCAGTTGCAAAGGCTATGGCTCCTTTGCAAAGGGTGGCTTGAAGTGCCAGCGATTGATCGAAGATAAGTATATCAGCGTCATAACCAGCCTTTAAGCGTCCTTTACGATGCGAAACTTGTGCTGCCAGTGCTGGATTGAGTGTCAACATACCTACAGCTTGCTGGAGCGAGACATCTGTCATCAGAAGCATATTGCGCAATGCCTGATCCATGGTTAAGACACTACCGGTCAACGTTCCATCAGTTAAACGAGCAGCGCCACGAATCACCTTCGCGGGCTGACCAGCGAAATCAAATGTGGATTCAGGAGCGCCTGCTCCCGCGAGAGCATCGGTGATTACAACGATTCGATCTGGCCCCAACAACTTTACCAATGCATTCATTGCCGCTGGATGAACATGCACACCATCAGCAATCAGTTCTCCGCGCACTTGTTCGGTTTGAACAATAGCTGCGATAGGACCTGGTGCTCGATGAAGTAGCGGACGCATTGCATTAAAGCAATGCGTTACATGCGTTACTCCCAGTTTAATCGCCTCCAGCGATTGTTCGTACGTTGCGTTGGTATGGCCCATGCTTACGGTGACCCCTGCATGTACCAGCCGACGAATCATAGCTGAAGCTCCTGGCAGCTCAGGAGCAAGAGTAAGTAGGCGCAGATGTCCATCCGCTATTTCAAGCAATTGCTCTGTCTCGGTCTCATCTGGCATGCGAAGCCATGATGGCAGATGTGCTCCTCGCTTTGCCACACTGATGTAAGGTCCCTCCAGGTGAATCCCTATAGGCTCAGCACCGTCTCCCTGGTCATCCAAAACTTCGATAGCTGTTTTCAACTGCTCTTCCGGTATTGAGCCAGGAATACCAATTACGACTATAAGAAAAGAGGTGGTTCCTGTTTTTGGTACCCAGTGTGCATAAGCTCGAATTTCACCGGCATCTATAGTTTGTAAATTATAACCACCTCCCCCATGTGTATGCACATCAATGAAACCAGGAATTACTATCATACCTGTGGCATCGATGATATGTGCTTGTTGCTGGTCTGAGTATTCCGGACATTCAACTGATTGAATATGCGTATCCTCAATGGTAATGGCGCCACGGGGAATATCTGTTGTGGCATCTATGAGGTGAGCGTCACGTAACGTAAAGCGCATTGATCCTCTTTACCTTCCTTCTCCTAGCACGCAGCCTGAGCGCGCAGCGCCAGACACACAGTGTCATTTGCTGTGTGGCTAAGTGCCATAGGTGAACTATCAGGGACTATCTGATCTGGAATCCCTGTTACCCATCCAGGTTGAGCACTTGACAGTGACGTAAAATTATGTGATTATTATATTTAAGCAAAGTGGTATATACAATATACCAATTATACCACTTGTTTTAACAATTACCATATTTAAGAAAGGAAAGCAAGAGGTTACTGTCAGGAAAGATATACTCAAGCTGGCTGTATATATGACTGTTATAAAGTGATGTCAATGACACGCTAATGGTAGATGTACCCAACGTGAGAAGATCTAAAGTAAGAGGGAAAACAGATGAGTGCTATTTACAGAAACAGTCCCCTACCTCGCTATTATCAATTGAAAGAGATTATGCGAGATAGAGTGCAATCAGATGAGTGGAAACCTGGAGATCTCATTCCATCTGAAAGGGAGTTGAGCGAGAAGTATGGAATTAGCCGCATGACAGCTCGCCAGGCTATAACCGAGCTGGTAAATGAAGGACTGTTTTATCGCGAACAAGGGAAAGGAACCTTCGTAAGCCAGCGGAAAATCACCCAGCAGTTGATTCGCCTTACCGGATTTACCGAAGATATCAAGGCACGCGGACAAAAACCTGGCACAAAGGTGCTTTCGGCCCAAATGTTTCCGGCTGATGAGACAACTGCTGAAAAACTACGCATTGATCCAGGAACACTCATTTTCCGCCTACAGCGCTTACGGCTCGCAGATGATGAGCCACTTGCCATTGAATTATCGCAAATCACCTTCAAGGATTGTGAAAGATTACTAGAAGAGGACCTGGAACAGAATTCACTCTACCGCTTACTAGAGACCAAATATGGGATACCACTCATGGAAGCAGACCAGGAGTTAGAGGCAGGGCTGGCAGGCAACGAAGAGGTGCAACTTTTAAAAATATCCCTCGGCAGACCGGTACTATTTACTCGCCGAATTACGTACACAGAACGCAATCAGCCGATTGAATACGCCAAAGCCGTGTATTGTGGTAACAAGTATATATTCCATACTCATTTAAAGCGTGATCAACTGATACCATAGAGGTGAGTTAGATGGATACATTGATTGAACAAACCCTGGGTGTCCTTGATACCGAAAAGGTGAACCCGTCATCGACGGAAATTGATCGAATGAGTCCACTTGAAATAGTGCAAGCAATGAATGCTGAGGATGAGAGAGTAGCTCAAGCAGTTAAGCTGGTATTGCCACAAATCGCCCTGTCAATTAAAGAGATAGTTGGGAGACTGCGACGTAAGGGGAGGCTTATCTACATTGGGGCGGGTACATCAGGACGTCTTGGAGCTTTGGATGCCTCTGAATGCCCACCAACCTTCAACATTCCATCAGATATGGTAATCAGTTGTATTGCAGGTGGTCAGCAGGCATTGGACAGGGCATACGAAGATTTAGAGGATTGTTGGGAGGCAGGGCAAAAAGATTTAGTTTCACTAGACATTTCAGAAGTGGATGTGGTGATCGGCATCACTGCTAGCGGGCGAACACCCTATGTGCGTGGTGCTATCGCCTATGCACGGGAACGCGGCGCATTGACGATTGGCCTGGCCTGTAACGAGAATGCTCCACTTGAGAAAGAAGTCGAGATCATGATCACCCCTGTTGTTGGACCTGAGGTGATTACCGGCTCAACACGCCTGAAAGCAGGTACTGCACAAAAAATGGTGCTGAACATGCTCAGTACTGGCACAATGATCCTGCTGGGAAAAACCTTTGGCAACCTTATGGTAGATGTGCAAGCGACGAATTATAAATTAGAACAACGTGCCCTCTCGATTGTTCGGCATGTAACAGGACTGGATCAAGATGTAGCGAGAACGCTACTTGAGATTTCAGGAGGTGAAGTCAAAACAGCCATTCTGGCGTCACGCGCCAATATTTCACCGGAAGAAGCCAGAGAAAGACTCGCGGCACATGACTCTATTCTTCGAGTTGCATTAGAAGCCACCGAGGGCCGATGAATCGGCGGTGAGCGCGATAAATCGGCCCCTACTGAGGGTTGGAGTGGCATAAAGGTGAGGTGTATACTTGGATAATTACACTCATGGCATGACACTGGAAGAGCAGATTGGCCAATCGCTGATGGTTGGCTTCTGGGGAACAACTCCTTCCCTGGAAATTATCGATTTGATTCAACGCTATCATGTTGGGAATGTGATCTTGTTTTCGCGCAATATCCACAATACTCAGCAAGTTCTTGAGCTTACACAGAAACTCCAGGAGATTGCAAAAGAGGCGGGTCAGCGCTATCCATTGCTCATTGCCATTGATCAAGAAAATGGTATCGTGCAGCGGCTTGGAGATATAGTAACTATATTTCCAGGCAACATGGCTTTGGGAGCCATTGGTTCTGAAGAGATCGCCTACAAAGTATCGATGGCGACAGGAAACGAACTCAAGGCACTAGGAATCAATATGAATCTGGCTCCAGTGGTTGATGTTAATAATAATCCGGCTAATCCGGTCATCGGTGTACGCTCCTTTGGTGAAAATCCATCGCTGGTTGCTCGTCTCGGTGCTGCAATGGTCAAAGGATATCGTACAGCAGGAATTTTTTCTTGCTTAAAACACTTTCCAGGTCATGGAGATACAGCTACAGATTCGCATCTTTCGCTACCTGTAATTCCCTATGCACTTCAACGCCTGGAAGCCCTGGAACTTGTACCTTTCAGGAGCGGGATTGAGGCGGAGGCCGACAGTGTGATGATAGCACATGTTGCCTTTCCTGCTCTAGCGGAGCAAAATACATTACCCGCTACTTTATCGCCCTCTATCGTAGAGGGACTACTTCGCGAACAACTAGATTTCAAGGGAGTCATTCTTTCTGATTGCATGGAGATGCAGGCCATCTCAGACGCATTTGACTCGGAGCGAACAGCGGTTATGGCGCTGCGAGCAGGGATAGATCTTGTTCTGGTATCTCACGAATACACACACCAGCGAGCAAGTCTTGAGGCAATTCAAGCAGCAATACAGTCAAATGAACTCAATGCCCAGGCAGTTCGACAGGCAGCAGAACGAGTATTGAAACTCAAAGCGCATTTTCTTTCCTGGAATGATTTACCTGGCACAACAACACCTTCTGCCATTATTGGTTGCGAGAAACATGTACAACTACAGAGCATGGCTTTTGAATTATCCATCACTCTCGTAAGAAATGGTGAAGCGCTCCTACCTTTGCACCTGGATTCAGGAGAGCGCATCGTGGTACTCTCACCACAAAGAAACCTCAAGTCGATGGTAGAAGATCGCTCGTTTTCAGATGAGCTATTGGTAGATATCCTACAACAGTTCCACTCTCAAGTGGAACTCATGCCTGTTCCTCCAGACCTGCTTGAAGACGATTTCGTTATGCTTCTGCAAACAACCCGTGAATCTGATATTTTCGTTCTTGCCACAGTGAATGCGCATCGAGATGTGCAGCAGGCGGAACTTGTGAGATGCCTCATATCATCTGGGCGGCACATCATTGTCATAGCCATACATAATCCGTACGATCTGCAAGCATTTCCCCAACTTAGTACGTACCTTTGCACTTACGAATATTCACAACCTGCCCTGGTCGCTGCTGTGCAAGTAATGTTTGGTGAAAAACATGCAAAAGGGAATTTACCTGTGAGTATACCTGGTCTATAAGCAACATTGTATGTTATCTCCTCCTCTGCTATACTTTGAGAAAGAGGCGATACAAAGATATCCCAGGGATTAGCGTAAACAAATTGCGAAGGAAGCGAGGCTGATGGCTTTATCACACGATCCATCGATGAGTGTTGAAGAGTATCTTCAACTTGATCGAAGCAGCATCGAGACACGCTATGAATATATTGATGGGTATGTGACGATGTTAGCTGGAGGTACACTGGATCATGCCACGATTGGCGCAAATATCATCAGTATCCTGCGTCGCTCGCTACGTGGCAGTCCCTGCCGTGTCTTTACTTCAGATCCCCGCGTGCGTCTTTCCGGAACGCGCTTTGTGTATCCCGATGCCTCAGTTAGCTGCGATGAACAAGACCGTGGACAGAGTGATAACGTACAGTCTCCTCGTCTGGTTGTCGAGGTTCTTTCTCCTAGTACCGAGAGCTATGATCGTGGACGAAAATTTGGCTTTTATCGTGAATGTCCGACCATCCAGGAGTATCTGCTGATCGATGCACAGCGTCCGATGTTAGAAGTGTATAGACGAGAGAAACATGATTTCTGGATATTGCGTGCCTATCGTTTGGATGAAGATGTAGAACTCACCAATCTCGGTGTGCGTTTTCCAGTCAGTGCCGTCTACGAAGATGTGATTTTCCCGCCTCAAGATGAAAGTACGAGACTATAGCATAGTTATTCAATGAACAGTCTCAGGTTACTACAGCGGTATGCCAAAGGAGCTATACGACGATGACAGACCGCATAGGTCAGCAACTTGCTAACTACCGCCTGATCAGCATACTTGGGCAGGGAGGTTTCGCTGATGTCTACCTCGGTGAGCATATCTATCTCAATACCCTGGCTGCAATCAAAGTGCTGCAAGTGCGATTGACAGACGAAGATAAACAAAGCTTTCTTGAGGAAGCACGTACCATCGCCCACCTGAAGCATCCCTCTGTTGTGCGCATCCTGGAATACGACGTGGTAGATGGCATCCCTTTCCTCGTTATGGAGTACGCCCCGAATGGCACCTTGCGCCAATGTCACCCGAAAGGCACGATTATACCTCCAGCCAATATTGTAACATATGTGCGGCAAGTGGCAGCTGCTTTACAGTATGCGCATGATCGAAAACTCATCCATAGGGATGTGAAACCAGAAAACATGTTGCGCAGTAACAAGAATGCGGTCTTACTTAGTGATTTTGGACTTGCAGTGATTGTCCAGAGTTCCCGTGATCGGCTCCAGACTGTCGCAGGCACTGTAACCTATATGGCACCAGAGCAACTGCAGGGCAGAGCATCCCCTGCCAGCGACCAATATGCGTTGGCGGCGGTTGTCTATGAATGGTTGAGCGGGGAGCGCCTCTTTTCTGGGTCTTTCATAGAAGTAGCTACACAGCATGTTTTGGTGCCTCCTCCATCTTTATGCGATAAGCTTCCCGAGCTTCCAACAGCTATTGACCATGTAATACAAAAAGCACTGGCTAAAAATCCAGAGCAGCGTTTCGCAAGCGTTTTAGAATTCGCTAGAGCCCTCGAACAGGTATGCCAGGTAGAGGTAGCAAAACAGAACAAAAGTGGATCAGGTCCTTTGGGAAAGCTCTTCACCTGCTACCGCAAACACACTGCTGCCGTGCTAAGCGTTGCATGGTCGCCTGATGGTAAAAAGATTGCCTCATCCAGTGCTGATAAAACTGTTCATATCTGGAACGCTACTAGCAAAAACCCTGTCTTAATCTACCGCAACCACAGTAAACCTGTAACCGCGGTGGCCTGGTCGCCCGATGGTTCACGTCTTGCTTCTGGCTCCAGGGATACGACGGTACAGGTTTGGAATGTCCAGACCGGGCGTAAGCATATGACCTTTCGAGGCTTCTCGCAAGAGGTGAGCGCTGTGGCCTGGTCACCTGATGGGAAGTATATTGCTGCCGGTTCGTGGGATACCACAATACAGATACGAGAGCCTGAATCAGGAAGCAGATCTTTCACCTATCCAGGCCATAGCAGCCCTGTTCATGCCGTAGCATGGTCTCCTATCATCTCTTCATCCCCTACCGAAGGTGTCTTGCGTATTGCTTCCGCAAGTGGTGCGGCTGCAAATGCTGATGTTGATAATACTGTGCAGATATGGAATGCTCTAACCGGAGACGACCCATTGATCTATCGCGGCCATTTCTATTTTGTGAATGCGGTGGCCTGGTCTCCTGATGGCAAGAAGATTGCCTCCGCGAGCGCGGACACCAATGTCCAGGTATGGAGTGCGCGAACAGGCAGCAGTGCCCTGACTTATCGGGGGCATTCTAGCAAGGTGAACGCTGTTGCGTGGTCCCCCAATGGTATGCGCATCGCTTCAGCAAGCGATGACCGAACAGTACAGATATGGGATGCTACCACAGGGGAAACTATCTTCACCTATCAGGGTCACACTAAAGAGGTGAGCAGCGTTGCGTGGTCTCCCAATGGCACACGCATCGCTTCGGCCAGCTATGATGCGACAGTGCATGTCTGGAACGTTGGTTGAGGAGCATCAAGATGGAATACAGGAAACGGATTTTCTCCAGGCCTCGTATTGGCCAGCAGCTTGGAAACTACCGTCTTGTTCACTTGCTGGGACGTGGCAGCTTCGCTGATGTTTACCTTGGCGAACATATACACCTCGATACTCAAGCGGCCATCAAAGTGCTCGATATGCGGCTGACCAACGATGACATGGGAGATTTTCTCAAAGAGGCACGAACTATCGCCCACTTGAAGCATCCTTCCATCATCCAAATACTTGAGTTTGGCGTAGAGAATAATACACCATTTCTGGTCATGGATTACGCCCCCAATGGCACGTTGCGTTCACATTTTCCCAGAGGTAGCCGTTTCTCGCCAGAAGATATTCAGCCCTATGTGATGCAAATTGCTTCTGCTTTGCAATATGCACATGACGAGAGGCTGATTCATCGAGATATCAAACCAGAGAACATGCTCCTAGGAATCAATGACGAGGTTTTACTCGCCGATTTTGGCATTGCTATCGTTGCCCATAGCTCGCGCACTCAAAGTATGCAAGGGGTGGCTGGTACCGTTGCTTATATGGCCCCTGAGCAACTTCGAGGGATGCCAGTCAAGGCAAGCGATCAGTACGCACTCGCAGCCGTTATTTACGAATGGCTAACTGGAAAGAGCCTTTTTCAAGGTTCTTTTGTGGATGTTGCTACCCATCAAATGCAAACTCCTCCACCTTCATTAAGCGAGCAGGTTCCAACTATCTCACCAATGGTTGAGTCAGCAGTACTCAAAGCATTATCAAAAGAACCTTCTCACCGCTTTGCAAGTGTGCAGGAATTCGCCGATGTTCTTGCACAAGCTATCAACAATGGAGAACTATATTCTTTACAATCTAGTGAAGTATTATCCTCTTCCACTACTGAACCTCTCCTCTCGATACAAGATGTGGATGTCCTACCTCTACAGGAGACAACTATCACTACCTATAATGGGCATCCTGCTGCGGTAAATGCCATCTCCTGGTCACCAGGCAACAGGCAGGAAGTAGCACTTTACCGTAGTCACATCGCTTCGGGAAGTGATGATGGGACAGTACAGATCTGGGATGCAATGACCGGGCATAAAATCTCTACCTACCGTGGACATTCTGGCGGAGTAAGCACCATAGCCTGGTCACCTGATGGGAAATGGATCGCTTCGGCGGGAATAGATTGCACAGTACAAGTATGGGCAGCGGATAGCATGCGCAAGGTATGCACTTACACCAGACATTCCGACAAAGTAACCGCTTTAGCCTGGTCACCTGCCAGGCTTTCATCATCCGCAGGACATAGCTTCCTCATCGCTTCGGCAAGTGCTGATAGCACAGTACAGGTCTGGGACGCAGCGACAGGCCATAGGGAGTTCAACTACCGAGGCCATGCATATCCGGTACATGCAGTATCCTGGTCGCCTGACGGGCGATATATTGCCTCGGCAGGAGAAGATATGACGGTAAAGGTCTGGAGGGTACCTACCAAGGATATTCCTGTGGGAAAAATACTTCTCACCTCTCAAAGCACCTCTAATACAATACTCACAATGGCATGGTCACCTGATGGAAAATACATCGCTTCTGGAGGGGCCAACCAGATGGTTGAAGTATGGGAAGTTGCCACAGGAAGCACAATATGCACTTATCGCAGTCATAAATTCACGGTAAGCGCTGTAGCCTGGTCACCTGACGGAACACGGATCACATCAGCGAGTTTTGATAGAACGGTACGAATATGGGATGCCACAACTGGAGAAAATGCCGTCATTTACCCCGGTCATTCTAGCTGGGTATATGCTGTTGCGTGGGCACAGAGTGGACAATACATCGCTTCGGCAAGCAGTGATAAAACTGTGCAGGTGTGGCTGGCAGTGTAATTAGCTCAGAAGTCCATATTATTCACCCGTGCCAGGCAGCAATAGAAACCTCGCTCGTATTGTTTGCACCTGCTCGACATCAAAAGGCAGCAGAATGCGAAATCCCTCTTCTATATTCACGTTATCTAGCTCTTCAGGCACAGCTTTTGGTACAGGTAGAGGCCCTGTATCAGTAGGGAAAAACGTACGGAACAGCAGAAAAAGTCGGCTGGTTGTGTATATTGCTCGAGCACTAAAAGACGAGCCTCCAGGAAATGTCAAAGTGAGGAATACACGCTCTAGCAAAGTGGCTATTTCTGGGTTGAGGAAAGCAGAGTTGCTTTCTGGGTTCAGGCGCATTTTGCTATACAATGGCAAATCCTCATAGGCAGCAAAAACAACAAGCCCCAAACCCTCGACATTTTCAGCCAGTTCATTTTTCAAGCGAGTAATTTTGTTGATTCTGCTCTGTAATAAAAAATCCTCCTGATCAAGAGGATATCCTTTATAACGCTCGAAAGGAGTTACAACTGACCCTCTTTGCAACACATATGGAGCGGCTGCAGTGGAGATGTTCAAGGTATCAAATAGCCCTGTTTGTAATCGGATACGCGATGCGATACCTCCGAAAAATCCATTATCATCTATACGGGTGGTTGTGCCATTTTTTGCCAGGTGAAGTAATGGGAAAACTTCACCTTGATGCACAACCTGGATAGTGTTCCAGTATGTGTCTCTTTCTTCGATCCATCGATTCTGCTTATGTGCCATCTTCTAAAGTTTCCTTAAAAATATGTGTGTATCCTCATAGTTTATCATATCAAGATGGCTTTATCAGTGTGCTACAATAGAGCCATGCTTAGAACAGTAACGGTTACTCGCTATGTCACTCCGCTGCGGGAAGGTGGTTCGCTGCCGGCCATCGTCGAGGGGAATGACGATGGCCTTTATGTACTGAAGTTTCGTGGCGCTGGTCAGGGAGTAAAAGCGCTGATTGCCGAGTTAATAGCAGGAGAACTCGGTCGAGCTTTAGGACTTCCCGTTCCTGAAATTGTGCTCATGGAACTTGATCCCATATTGGGACGTTCTGAACCTGATTACGAGATCCGATCTTTGATCAAAGCAAGCGAGGGCCTGAATCTGGCTCTGGATTACTTACCTGGAGCGCTCGAATTCAATCCGCTTGATGCAAGTAGACTTGACCCGTTATTGGCATCTTCAATTGTATGGTTCGACGCTTATGTCACCAATGTAGATCGCACTCCGCGCAACACCAACATGCTATTTTGGCATAGACGACTGATGCTTATTGATCATGGTTCTTCGCTTTACTTTCATCATAATACAGGTGATTTCCTCTCGCGTAGCCGCAACCCATTTCCTCCGATAAAAGACCATGTCTTGCTTCCCGTGGCCAGCGCTCTTGAGGAGGCCGATGCTCTTATGACTAAGGCTTTGTCGCCAGAAAATCTACAGCAGACGGTCAATTTGATCCCGGGTAGTTGGCTGAACTCTGACCCATTTTTCGCAGACCGTGACGCGCATCGTGAGGCATATCTGGCATACCTGCTAGACCGCCTGGCAGCCTCGCGATACTTTGTGGAGGAGGCCAAACATGCACGCGCCCAACTCCTATGATTATGCGCTCATTCGGCTTGTGCCCAGCGTCGAACGCGGTGAATGTCTCAATGTCGGCGTAATTCTTTTTTGTCGTACATTGGACTTTCTCGGAGCACGCATCTACCTGAATGCGGCACGCTCGCTAGCAGTGTCCCCTGATCTTGATCTCGCAGCCATTCAACAGCAACTTGATACAATCATGCTCATTTGCGAGGGAGGCCCAGAAGCAGGCCCATTGGGTAAGATGTCTCAATCTGAGCGATTTCACTGGTTAGTTTCTCCACGCAGTACCATTATTCAGATCTCTCCAACACACGAGGGAGTGTGTGATAATCCCGAAGCGGCTCTTGAACATTTGCTTAAAACGATGATATTGCTGTAAGAGATGGTTGTGAATAGGTTTTTGTGGTAAAGAAATGCTTGATTTACAATTAGGTCTAAATGAGGTTCATGTGTGGAAGGCCTCGTTGGAGGTTTCACATAATGTTTTCAATCATTTTAAGAATGTGCTGTCAGCAAATGAACGCGACCGAGCAATGAAATTCCATTTTGAAAAAGATCGTCGACATTGGATAGTTGCGCACGGTATTTTGAGGTTACTACTAGGAAGGTATCTAGACGTCGAAGCAATTGAACTACAGTTTGTGACCAACGATTATGGGAAACCATCATTAGTACAACCTCCCCATGAAGTACGCTTGCATTTCAACCTTTCACACTCTGGCGAGATTGCCCTTTATGCGTTCGCATATGGCAGGCAGCTTGGAATTGATGTTGAGTACATGCGAGGGCTGCGTGATTACGAGGAAGTGGCTACTCATTATTTCTCTTCTTATGAATGCGCGGTTTTACGAGCATTGCCAGCCTCATTACGTGAAGAAGCTTTTTACATGTGCTGGACCCGCAAAGAAGCCTACATCAAAGCACGCGGGATAGGCCTTTCTCAACCGCTTGACAAGTTTGACGTATCCCTGACGCCGTCGGAACCTGCAGCATTACTCGCCGATCGGAGCGACCCCGAAGCGCCTGGGCGCTGGTCACTTTACACCCTTGCTCCCGAAGATCGTTACGCTGCTGCACTTGCTGTGGAGGGCGGTGGTTGGCAACTAACCCTCTGGGAATGGCATCATGTCTCTTATTGATCGCAGGTGAAACAAAGGATCATGACTTCTCTGCTGAGGCCGATGATGAATTTTTACAAGCAAGTTCGGTAATGTCTCGCAGGCGCACAATTTATTGGCGCACCGCCGATTGATCGGCCAACGGTCCGTCGATGCGCATTTCAGGCCGATCAATCGGCGGTGGGCGCGATAAATCGGCCTCTACGGTTGCCTTACACCCCCTGCTTGCACTTTGGAAAATCAGCCAGCAATGGCTTCTTTGTAGCGACTGATAGCATCTATGTGGTCGCGGAGTGACTTGAACCCGGCACCCATCGTGTTAATGGAGATATGTGTTGCTCCCAGATCTCTCCATCCTTCTGTCTGACGAACCCATTCGTCGAGATCACCTTCGCGAGCGTTCATTCGCGCCTCTATGCCTACAGTACCAGGGTCACGTCCAGCTTCCTTGATGTAACTCCGCAGGCGTTCGACAGATTCACGCATTCGTTCGTCTGGCGGTCCCTGGGGAAACCAACCATCGCCTAGACGCGCAACACGATGCAATAGTACGTCGGCACTACCACCCATCCAAATGGGAATGGAATGCCCGATGGGGAGAGGATTAAGTCCGGCTTCAGTGATGGTATGGAAACGACCTTTGTAGCTGACAACGTCCTGACTCCATAAAAGACGCATAACCTCGACTTGCTCCTCAATCATACGCCCTCGCGTGTTAAAGTTCGCACCCAGCGCCTCGTACTCCACAGGATTCCAGCCTACTCCCACGCCAAGGCGCAGCTTTCCACCAGTAAGGATATTAACTTCAGCAGCTTGTTTAGCTACGAGCGCGGTTTGTCGCTGAGGCAGGATGATGACTGCTGGAACCAGTTCCAATTGCGTCAGTGCCGCAAGATAGCCAAAGAGTACGAATGGTTCGTGAAACATATCACGATAGGTATATCCCCGCCAACCTGGACGATTTGTGGGATCAGCACCCAGTACATGATCGAACACGACTAAGTGTTTGTAGCCCAGTCCTTCTACTGCTTGCGCATAGTCGCGGATAGCTACAGGGTCTGCACCAATTTCGGTCTGTGGGAATGTGACTCCTATTTGCATATTAGAATACCTCGAGCTCTCGTTATTTTTTCTTCAGACTTTTTGATCATAGCACTCACACATAAATTCTGTCCAGAAGCATAGAAAGCTGGCATGTATAATACAAGTTCGACATGAAGCAAGTAAACTCTTGACATGAAGAGTTCTCAAAGGTACGCTATGAACACATTGACCTATCCATCAATCAACATCAGAAGACTAGAGAACACATGTCACCTCGTACAGAAGAAACCAATGCGCGGATACGTGAAGAGCAGAAGGAACGAATCCTCGAAGCCGCTAAAGCTATTTTTGCTCATAAGGAAGCTGTTTTGGTTAGGAGATCAGCAGTATTGCGCTATTTTCGCTAACAGCTCATCCACATCAAATGGTTTTGCAACGAAGTCATCAGCACCTACTGCTGTTACAGATTGTCTGGCATTGGGATGGGCAGATATCATAATAATGGGAATGCGCTTCGTCTCTTGCTGGCTTTTTAACTTTTGACAGATGAGCCGCCCATCTTTGCCGGAAAGTAACACATCCAGAATAATTACATCGGGCAACTCACCATTCGTATCATGCAGATTTTCAGCGTATTCGCCTTTTTCTGTTGTCTTCACCTCGTATCTGGCATCTTCTAGCATAAACTGAAGAGCATCTAAAATATCTGGGTCATCATCTACCACGAGAATCTTTTTTACTTGCTGCTCCATGTTGATCATCCTCTCCATTTCTCATCATTCTTTGTTCGATGGTAGCGTACTGGATTTATACGGCAAGGTAAAGGAAAACAGAGAGCCTTTCCATTTCTCGCTCTCAACTGTCAGAGTGCCACCATGTCGTTGAATGATTTCGCGCGCGATGTACAATCCAATCCCAAGGCCAGGGTAGGTTTTCTCTTCTGGATCACTGACGCGATGGAAGCGATCAAAAATGTGGTTGATGTGCTCTTTCTCAATCCCAATGCCAAAGTCCTGGACGCTCACCACGACTGCATCTTGCGCTGCAGTTAATTGGACGATGATCGTATCTGCCAGGGGCGAAAATTTGACAGCATTCGTCAGGAGATTGGTGAGTACCTGGCCAATGCGGTCTCTATCTCCCCAAACAAGCTGACTGGTTCTGCCTTCAATCCGAATGCGATGTTTGCTGGTGGTGGATTGAATCTGCTCCACTGTTTCTTTCACGACCTCGTTCAGATCAAACCAGTCTTCCTGAAAGTAGAGCTTGCCATACTCAATTCTGGATACATTGAGGAGATCCTCAATAAGCAGCGTCAGTTTATTCAGTTGCGCATCCATTTTAGCAAAGGAAGTGGCCAAACGTTCTTCGCCTCGTCTGCCAAACTGTTTCTGTAAAACCTGGATATACAGCTTGAGCGATGTCACCGGCGTTCGTAACTTATGAGAAGCAATAGAAATAAAATCATCCCGAAGGGTAATGGCCTTTTGCGCTTCGGCATACAGGTGCGCATTGTCAAGGGTTAAGGCAATCCGTCGCGCTAACTCCTGAGCAAAGGCGAGATCATCATGTGTGTAGCATCGCTGGGGTTGGGTGGAGGAAAAGGTAACTGCACCTATCACTTTATCGCGGGCAGTCAGTGGTATTCCCATATAGGAGGTGAGACCAAGAGCATGGATAATGGGAAGTATCGCTGGATTCTCCTGGAGGAAAGGGGCAACCACCTCAGGTGTCACAACAGTGATCAGTTCTGGCTGACCTGTCTCCAACAATTTCTGTAAGCCATGAGAACTGTTGGCTCGATCTTTATATTGCTCGTACAGTTCACGTACAAGGGCAATTTTTTCTGGCTCAATGTGGTTGGCGACGATTTCTCTGATCTGCTGCTGTTCATCAAGAACGGCAATACGACAGTAATCAGCCATTGCCGGCACAATCAACTGCGCGATTTCCTGAAGCGTCAACTGATGATCCAGAGAGGAAACCAGTTTCTCACTGATTGCGTTGAGTAACTGCTGCCGTTCCTCTTGGTGTTTTCGCTCTGTGATATTCCGAAAATTGCCGACAATCGCCTGAATGCGTGGGTCATGCAGGTAATTGGTGCCAGTGGCTTCAATCCAGACCCAGGAGCCATTTTTATGTTTGACGCGATACTCCAAAGTGACTTGCTCTCCTGGCTTCTGAAGCAGAGACTGGAATTGCTCCATAAAGAAAGAGAGATCGTCAGGATGGATAAAGCCTTCTGGGCTTGCACCCTGGATCTCTTCTGGTTTGTAGCCTAAGACGTGTTCGACAGAATCACTGGAATACAGGACATGCCCCTCGGCACTTATTAACTGGATCGCATCAGCACTGTATTGAATCAGAGCACGAAATCGTTCTTCACTCTGTTCGAGGGCCTCCTGGTATTCTGTCTCTACCCTATCCTTCTTGCTGCGTATTGTCATCGTCGATATCCTAATATTTCTTGTCGATAGATGAGGCTTTGAGCACTATAACACCTTTCCTCTACTATGACAAAGTGAACAATTAGGAACCGTTCTTCTCCTATTAGTTGCTACTGGAAAGATGATTTGGTATAGTTATACCAAGATCAATAACAGCCAGGAAGCTTTATGCCTAAAGATGCAGATCGCTCACCGATAATCCTGCCACCCCGGAGCGAGATCACGGGGGAGTCGGAACAAAACCCGGCACTTCGCGGCCCGCGCCCGAGACGACGCAGGACCGGCTTCTTGATCTCGCTTGCTCTTGTCACATTGGCAATAATTGTGGTTGTGACTGGTTTGTATATGCATTTTGGCTCAATCACACAGCCTACTCAAAGCAAGCAAGGTACCATTCCTCCTGAGCAAACTGGCACTTTTATCTCAGCTCCATATGACACATCCCAATTGAATGCTCTCACACACCTGGTCGATCGCATGAATTACAAAGAGCTGGCCAGTCTTTATGTATCGCATATGTCGCTTGATGAAAAGTTGGGCCAGATGATCATAACCGAGAGCGAACAGAACACCTATTCAGATGATTTGAACTATATGATTACCCAACTGCATGTCGGTGGAATGATCATGTACGAATCCCACCTGCAGACGGCCAGTCAGGCCAGAGCAACAACCAGCCTGACACAACAGAATGCAAAGATACCCCTCCTGACTTCGGTTGATGAAGAAGGCGGGTTGTATGTCAATCGCCTTGAGCATATCTACGGAGCGCGACCCGGTCCTACAGAGATCAGCCAGACTGGTAGCCTGGTTTTTGATCAACAGCAGGGAGTAAAGATGGCTCACGACTTGCTCTCAATTGGTCTTAATACTGACCTGGCACCGGACGTAGATGTGTCGATTATTCTAGGCTACGATACTGAGGATCGCACTTTTGGAACTACGGCTGACGAAGTAATCAAATATGCCGGACCTTACATCGAAGCAATGCAGAGTCACGGGTTGATTGCATGCTTAAAACACTATCCCGGTGGCTTGGGAAACACTCCATATGATGCACACGATATCCTACCAACTGATAATCGCTCGCTAGCTCAGATCTACGCAACAGAGCTCGCGCCTTATAAAACCTTCATCAACTCGCCCAATCCTTTCATGCGACCTGCGATGATCATGTCGACCGACGTACTGATGCCAGCCGTTGACCCGGTGCTGCCAACAGAACTTTCGCATAAATTTATGACTGATATCCTTCGCACTCAGTTTGGCTACGATGGCGTGGTTATCACCGATGCGCTCTACATGGGTGGTATCTCTGATCGATGGAGCGAGCCTGAAGCAGCAGTGTTGGCAATTCAGGCTGGTAATGACATGATCCTGAGTCCTATGGGAAGCGCGCGCACAGCGGCTGTGATCGAAGCTCTTAGACAGGCACTTCAGGATGGTCGGCTTTCTATTGCTCGTGTGAACGAGGCCGTGACGCGCATCATCGCTCTAAAGATGCAATACCATCTCTTACCCGCTACAATACCACGAGATTAATACTTAATGATATGTAGAAGCGCTTGGTGAAGCAGCACTTTTTTGCGCAAATTAGGTATAATACAAGCACACAACAAGCAAGGGCCGATAAATCGGCCCCTACAGATGAACAAAAGCTTTTGTTCATCTGTAGGGGTACAAACGGGTGTCCGGATGAATTTGTCAAAGTGCATATATACCCAGCCAGGTAAACGATCTCTTTCTCAAATGCCTTTTTGACTATAAGAAATTTATAATAAATAGGAGTCTTTATGTCAATACCTACAGAGCAGCCGGAGAGGCCTCTACCTTCATATCAAGAGCTAGCCAGAAATTCGACACCAGGGGAGGGACAGATAGCTCAAAAACCCCGAATGCGCAATTCTTCTGCGTGGGCAAAGGTGCTCATCCTGCTTATACTCATCTTTATGGTTGTATTCCTGGGAGGCGATATCAGACAAATGCTGGCAGGTTCAACCACACCAGCCTTGAAGGTATTGGCAAAGACTGGTCCGCTCATCCAGACACCGCTTAACTCGGACGAAATAAATCAGTTGCATCATCTTTCCGAGTATCTCAATGATAAAACCCTGGCAAGAATGTATCTTTCACATATGACACTTGATCAGAAGTTAGGTCAGCTCTTCATGGTTCAGTATTGGGGCTACTCCTACTCAAGCGACCTGGAGACGATGATCCACGATCAGTATGCTGGTGGCGTGATTATCTATGGTGCACAGATGAATACTTTTAATCAGACGAAAAACGATATTGCTCGTATGCAGAAGAAAGCCTGGATGCCACTGTTGATCTCAGCTGACGAGGAGGGAGGTTTTGTGGAGCGTGTCATGAATATCTATGGGGATCGTCCAGGTGCTTTGGAAACGTACCAGACAGGAAATATCCAGAATGCGGCGAAACTGGGAAATAGTATTGCGCATGACCTGCAGGCGCTTGGCATCAATACCGATCTGGCGCCCGATGTAGATGTGCCTGTAGTACGAGGACCAGATCAGTATATGCGAACCTGGGGCTATACACCGCAAGAGGTGATCGAATGGGGAGGGACCTATTTGCGTGCTATTCAGGGAGATGGGGAGATAGCCTGCCTCAAGCACTTCCCTGGGCTTGGCGCTGCCACAACAGATGCACATCAGAACCTGCCGGTTGTCAATCGCTCACGAGATCAACTCTATTCTACAGAGCTTGCTCCGTACAAATATTTTGTGCAATCACAGAACAAATTGGACAATCCGGGTATGATTATGACGACTGATATGCTGATGCCAGCGCTTGATCCGACTATGCCTGCGGAACTTTCGCACACTATCGTTACTGACACCCTACGCCACAAGCTGGGCTATGACGGCGTTGTCCTTACCGATGCCCTCTATATGCTTGGAATTGCGAATAAATGGAATGTACCTCAGGCAGTGGTACTCGCGATTGAGGCAGGCAACGACATGATACTGGGTGTACGCGATTCCTCCGTTTTGAGAGAATCCGTCGCGGCTCTAAAGCAAGCGATTGCTGCTGGTAGTCTCTCGATGGAACGCATCGACGAGTCGGTAGATCGCATTATTGCTTTGAAAATCCAGTACAACCTCTGGCCCAGCACACCTGTAATATAGAATCAGGCAATGCCTGAAGAGCGCGCTTCGCGTACCTGGCGCATAATCTCTCGAAGCTGACCCAGGTGATCATCGTCGTGGTACAAACCCATGAGGAAGCGTGCAGTGGCATTGAAAGGACCGAATCGTGGTGAAACCGAGTATACCACTTCAAGATGCGGTTCGTCCGGCCAGGCATCAAGCATCGCCAGGCGCATACGTCGACTTTCTTCAAAGCGATGACGAACCTGATCAATAGTTTGCACGGATCTCCATGGTACTTCGTAGCGTGAACGACCTTCGGGGGTAAGCCCCCGCGCAAGTGTCAGTGCGAGTGCTGCTGACTCCTCGGATGAAGCTGTAGTATGAACAGCAACATGGCCAAGTGTCCAGACCAGATCTCTTTCCTCGGGTAACCCAAAGGGATCTTCAGCGTTGGGATCCTGTGGAACAAATACTACATCCTCGTCTGTGGCATCCGCGATAATTGACAGCATAGTATCGATCATCTCATTCGTTAAATTGCGAAGATCCATCGCCGTGAGGTCCCGTGCCATGTCTGAAAATGTTATAGTTCTGTTCTTTACAAGCGTGAAATCAAGCAAGGTATGTATCCTAATCTAGCAAGAGAATCTCGGAGGGAAATATTCACCGGGAACGATAGATTCCCCTCATTTGCTTTAAAACTTTTTCATCTGGGTGTCGTGACATGCACCGAGAGGGCTGATAAATCGCCCCTTACGGCTGTCCCGTTGATGTTGTTAAATGCCATAAAGGAGGCAATTAACCTCTCATTCATTGAGAACGCTTTTGCTTTGTTAGCTTATTCCAACGTATCAGATTCTTTGAAAACGTAAGCAGGATATTCAGCTAAGAATAAACGTCAGTAAAGCCTACTATTAGCTTTTTCAGTCCCGATTCATCCCAGGTTGGGAAGGACTGCCAGCTTTTGTGCTTCTTGCTCGTGAGGCGTGCCTGGCGGGGGCACTATTCGCAGCCAGGTCGAGCAGGAATGCCAGGACAACCCAGAGCCAGCCCCAACCGGTCACACTTCCAGAGATATAATAGACGATGACATAGGTCAGGGTGGTAAACGGCAAGAAGAGGATCCCCAGCAGTGGCAGAAGCCAACCCTCGTGAAATGCACGCTGTACCAAAGGTGTAGAGAGCCAGACGACGAGCAACGCCAGACGGGCTAGAAGAGCAAAAAACCAACTCATGATGGATACCTCCTCCCTCGAATGGGTATAAAGTCCACTCAATGCCAATGTTCCTCTTGGTTCGAGACGCTCTGCGCAAGCATGAAGAGCCTGCGGGCAATCAGGACGTACCAGATCAGCAAACCCACGACGGAATTGAGCGAGAGGAAGACTCCTATCACTGGCACGAAAAATCCTACTGCGAGTACGTTTGCTACAATTCCCACAGAAGCGCTGACGTTCCCGAAGATAGTGCTCCGTAGCATAGACCTTTACAGGGTAAAGTCTACGATATGGACATCACAAGGACAGCACAAAAGTGGACCTCATGCTCACAGGGCTATCACAGATGAGCAGGAGGTCTAGGGGAGTGTGAGCGACAGGGGTTTGTACATCTGCGGGAGCCGCGCGTCGGGCTGTGCTTCCCCTAACCCTGAGTATACTCTAGATGAGGAGATGCGTTACCTGTCCAGCTGGTGTTGATTGCTTCTCAACGCGCTTGGGCATTACTTGCTGCATCTCTGAGATCTGATCATCAGCAATGATAGTGTCCTGTGGATGCAACTCATGCCAGACGCGTAAGATTGCACCAGCCTCTCGATGCCGGTAGATAAAGCGGCACTCGATCTTAGCCTCTTGTGCCAAATAGTTTGTTCTACCCAGATCTCTTCTGGCTTGCTCATCGTTCAAATGCGGTTCAATTAATCTGAACAGTTCGGGTTTGCGCGTGGATGTACGCTCCCCAAGGTATAGGAACACCACCGGTTTCTTCCCAGGATTATTAATTGCCGAACTTATTACTGCTTCATTATACGAACTGCCAGCAGAAAGAACTGCCAGAATAGCTCCTGGAAAATTTTTCTCAACCCCGGTTACCACTACCGGGACCCGTCCCTTTCTCTTGTGAAGAGTATAATTGGCATACGCTAGTGCCATGCCCAACAGAGCGACAGAGCCGCCGAAAGCAGTTGCCAGCGGTTTTGCGAACAGGTTCGTTGACCATGCTGTCAAGACAAGAAACGTCGTGAGTATACCTAACGAGAAATTGAATGTCGATCTTGTCCAACGCCCTTCTGGCTCTGGCCTGAGAGCAGGATTAGCTCGCTCTTCCTCAGTCATTTCTTCGCCTGGCGCCTCATCAACTTTGTTTTCTGCATTTGAATCTTGAGTGCTTTTTTGAGATGAAGTCGATGTTGAGGATATATCGTGACGAGCACGAGAATGTGAGTTAGCGTTCAATGTAGATTTCAATGCTTGCAAACGTCTATATTTGCGGGCGCGATAGCGCACGATATCCATACCCAGGCAGGTCAAGGTAAACGCCCCCAACAAACCAAAGGCGTACATATCACCAAGAATATTGATATCGCCTCGTACTGCTACGAGCACAAGCATGGGAATTATTGTAGCGAGCGCAATTGAGTAGTGTGGAGTGCCACGTAACGCATTACGTTTTAAGATGATTTGTGGGAAGAATTCCATACGTGAGAGAGCCAGAAATACATGATATGAACCAATAATGGCGGTATTGCTGGCAAACACTAACAGTGCACTTGCGCTGATCGCAACCTCCGTTTGCAATAACATACTTCCCCAATGGCCACCTAATAGCGAGATGATCTGGCTCGAAAGCACAGGATCAGCTGCCGCATGAGGCAGTAAAAGTGTGGATAGCATAGTGAGTAGCGGACTGGTCAATCCGACCGTTAGAATAACCAGGAAAAGCGCCATCTTCCCAACTTTCCTACGAGGAAGTTTCATGACAGGAGAAAGTTGTGAAATACTTTCCAGACCCGAAAATGCCAGAAACGATCCCGCAAAACCAACGAGCAGAGTAATGGGAGTCAAAGCCCTACCACTAAACATTTGAGGGAAAAGAGACAGAAACTCAGAGAAAGAGATATGGGTGAAGACGGTCACAAGTATAGCGAGGTCACTCGCGAAAGCGATCAATGCCCCTACCATACTCACTTTGGCGCTTTCACTAACCCCTACCCAATTAAGAATACCCAGTAGAACGAGGATAACGAGGGTAATCCATACAGTCATATTTAGCCCGAGAAATCCTGTCTGAGGGCCAAGGATTGGAAGTACTACGCTCAAATAAAGCATTCCTGAGAGGCAACTGATTGCCGCTGTAAGAAAGTAATCTACCAGAATAAACATCCCACCTAACGCGCCAAACCAATGATTAAGCGCTTTTGCCGCAACAGTCACAACACCACCACCTTGTGGGAAACGGTATGTGACTTCGACATATTTGAACGTCAGTAAAATAAATACAGTCATCGTTAAAAAGACGAAGAAACCCGCTAGTTTCCCAACCGTTCCATAAAGAATACCGGGGACATAGTAGATTGAGGTGCCAATATCCGCGAACACAACCGCCCAACACAAAAAAGGTCCAAGTTTTTGTGTTTCTTGCCCCACTTGAACATCCTGTTTAGGCGCTGCTTTCACCTGCACTATAGTTCCGCGTTCCTTCCCAGTATAACTCCTCTATTTCAACTAGCTAAGTATTGCTTCAGTTAATTGATGTGGAGAAATATGATCAAATAGATTTTTGCCTTTCGGATCATAAGATTCCTTCGCAATGCCAGGTATAAAAGCCATCTGTTCTTTTCGACCTTTTCCTACTATGATTGTTTGCGTACTATACCCGTAAAAACTCGGATTCGTTCCGCCAAACACTGCAATGATTTTCACAGAATTATTGGGATAATAAGTTGCATCATCCCCGTCCTTTAATTTCTTAGTAGCTGCCGCTAAATGCATCAAGCCTGTATCGCCAGTAATAAACATATCCGATTGATCTATGAATGCTACTACGTCCAGAAGTTTTGCTTTAGGTTCGGCTGGCATGAGGAAAATGCGGCCTTCGAACTCACCAGTGAGAATCTTGCATAAATTTTGAGCAGCACTTGCGTCGGTATAGCCTTGCAAAATGCAGACTATAAGATCGGGGCAATTTCTTAATGCTTCAGCTATGGATGTGGCGAGCAAATCAACAGGTGGCCTCGTAATTACGGAAGTTGTATCAGATGCTACCACCATTAACTTGCTAGATTCTGGAGAAACTTTTGATCTCTCCTTTATGTTTCTTACAACCACCCTGGCATTCTTTACCTGCTCGGAACTCATATAGAGGGGAATATCACCGCTCATGTCGGCCATTACACTCTTATTTCCAAAAAAGGTGCTAACCATGCGCCTGGTTATTTTACTCATAGGTACATCCCCCTGGCGAAAGAGGGACAAAAAATCTTTACCCAATTGTAATAAATTTGGATAGACGATTGTGGAATGCAGCCTCAAATAGAAGCCAGGCGCGAACATAAAGGCAAATACCGCAGCATAATGCCTATCTCGTAAAAAATGGATTAATGCTGCTGTTTTTGCATCTAGCCTGATTCCATTTAGCCACATGGTCATTTCAGAAAGGGAAAAGAGACTATTATTCGTTAGAATAATACGATTAACTCGTGGATCGTGTTCAAAAATTTCAGCTTGAACACTATTACACAGAATATCTATTTTACCAAAAGCTTGCGGCTCCTCCTTTATTATTTGATCAACAAAGCTTAATCCTACTAAAACAGCATCACCTATGCCTTTATACATTGTGACAAGAAAAAGGCAATTAGTATTCATTTTCATGATTTATAGCCTATTTTCAGCTATTTTCTTATGACGATATTGCATCCATCGATCTGTTGCCCATCTATAAAGAAAGATGAAGAGAAACAACCAGAGCGCTCCAGTGAGGTATCCTCCTAGCGCATCAAACAACCAGTGATCACCCTCCAGTACACGCGAATAGCCAATAAAGAGTAGATCGCAGATAAAAAACAGTTGAAATGGGATCAACACCCAGCGATAACGCCATTCCCGTGCGGATTTGGTGAAAGTCAGGTAGAGGAGGAAACCATAACACACTACATCATGCGTAACATGACCTGAAGGAAAGGTATAGTAGGGATAGATGTCATGGACACAGATGCCATTCTTCACACTTGGACGCGGACGTCCAACAAGTGGTGTCAAGAGGAGAAAGAGACCCCCCGCACTGGCTACAGCCACCACGAAAAACAGGGCCTGCCGCCACCAACGCAGCAGCAGCAATGCACCAACCACGATCGCACCCCCAATAACTGATGGGATAGGATCATTCAGAATACTCACATCAAAAAGAGCAGCCTCTAGCAATGAATGGGGTTGTATAGGTATAGGACAGGGAACCGGGTGAGGACCTTGAATATCCTTGGTAAAAGCCAACTCAACTGGCCACGGGTTCGTATGATTATGGACGATAACAGCAGCCACACCCAGGATTATTGCACCAATTACCCAAAGAGCGATCCAAAAAATTCGATGAGTGACAGGTAATTTATTCTCAAATGGAGCAGTTCCATATGATTGTTTTGTGGGAGCATTCGATATAGGATCCATTGATTACTCCTTTTGAGCTTACGCTAACATGTATTCCTATATAACACGTTCTTTTAAGCCTAAAGATGACATGCTAGAAGGCCCTGTGCAGGCGTTCTTTTTAAGGAATACTGTTAGAAGGAGTTTTTTGTATGTCCGTCCTCTCTCGCTTTCGCTACTGGGTTTTAGCAGCTTTCCTAATGACGCTTGTCCTCATATTCACACTGTCATCTACCGCATTTGCATCTGTAACAGCAGGTTCATTGTTCCAGATAAGCAGAGATCCTTACACGAACTCGACAAGCCAGCATCAGACTGAAGTTGAGCCAGACAGCTACTCAAATGGTTCAACTATCGTCTCGGCAACCCAGGTTGGTCGTTTCAATGACGGTGGCGCCTCCAATATTGGATGGGCGACTTCCACTGGAAATGGCACAACATGGCATGGTGGCTTCCTGCCAAATACCACAGTCTATGCCACACCTGCGGGCACCTTTGATCGAGTCAGCGACCCCTCGGTGACCTATGACGCCGCACATAAACACTGGATGATTTCCTCCCTTGCTATCTCGAATGCAACGGGAACTCCGGTTGGAGCAGCAGCAATCGTAAGTATCTCGTCTGATGGAGGACTTACCTGGAATGCCCCGGTAATGGTTGCAAACGCGAACGGTGGCTTCTTTGATAAGGATTGGATTGTTTGTGATAACACAGCCACCAGCCGATTTTATGGACACTGTTATGTTGAATGGGATATTGCATCCAATGGTGACCTGGTACAAATGAGCACGTCTAGTGATGGTGGGAACACATGGAGTGCAGGGCAGGCTACTGCAGATAACGCCACAGGCCTAGGAGGACAACCTCTTGTACAGCCAAATGGCACTGTCGTTGTCCCTTTCCTGAGCACAGGAGTATTGGGTTCTACATCGAGCATTTCGGCTTTCACTTCCACCGATGGAGGATCAGGCTGGAATAGCAGTGTGACGATCGCTTCTCAAACCGATCACCAGGTGGCTAGCATTCGCACTGAGCCACTTCCATCTGCTGAGGTAGATAGCGCAGGCAAAGTCTATGTTGCCTGGCAAGACTGCCGATTTGAAAGCGGTTGTAGTGCGAACGATATCGTGATGAGCACTTCAACCGCTGGCAATACCTGGTCTGCGGTGCAGCGCATTCCTACAGATGCAGTCGGTAGCGGTGTAGATCATTTCATCCCCGGCATGGCTGTTGACTCTTCAACATCTGGGAGTAGCGCTCATCTCGCTCTGGCTTATTATTATTACCCAAATGCGAACTGCACAACATCGACATGCCAGTTGGAAGTTGGTTTCGTTTCATCGGTTGATGGTGGCAATAGTTGGTCGACAAGCTCCACGCTCACACCTTCTGCTATGAATCTAACATGGTTAGCAAACACAACCGATGGATATATGGTTGGCGACTACATCTCAACCTCTTTCTCTGATGGCAAGGCGTTCCCATTATTCATTACAGCCTCTGCACCCAACGGCAGTCAATTTAATGAGGCGTTGTTCACTGTGACAACTGGCCTGACGATTGCTGGGGGAACAAACACAGCGACTGCGGAACAAGTAATCTCAAGCTGGTCTACTGCACCCGTAACACGTACTGCCTATTAAGACCGACATTGCATTTGAATTTAGCAGGTACCTATGCAGACAAGGATTCCACGAGGCCTTGTCTGCATAGGTACCTGGAAATGCTTTTATCCTCCCAACCCCTCCAACAGCATATCGCCCTCCTCTGGTGAGATACGTCCCTCGGCGATCATGCGCAGGATTGCCTCACGCTCCTGTTCGAGATCAGGCGCTGTAGCATTGTTGATCCTGGCATCTTCACTATTGGCAGTTTGTTGAGCCGATGGTTCGCTCTGGTCTAATCCTTCACTATCAGTGCGCAACGTTTGCCCTGCTGCACCTGGTGCTGGACTCGTTGGAGGAGTTGGAGGGGTTGGAGGGGTTGGAGGCACAGGTGGTTTTGGCGACTTGGGTAAACCCAAATTGCCGATGGCCTGCTCTACTGCCTCAAGTGCTCCCACAATTCCTTCTGTAGCTGCTTTGCGTGCCTGGTCTTTAAGCCGTTCTAAACGCTCTGGATCCACTCGCCATTCGCGGTCATTCACTCGCACCCGTACACGCGATGCATGCTCCCCAGCGCGACGGGCGGCCTCCTCAGCCTGTTTTTGAGCTTTTCGAGCGCTCTCTTCAGCCTGTCGTTGCGCACCTCGAGTCTGCTCATCCATCTTGCGTTTCAGTTCTTTGGACCATTCGGAACCTTGAGACCAGCCTGCTTCCTGGAAGGCTGCGGCTATCTCGCGACCCAACTCTTGACCCAACCTGCCCATCTCACGCCCCAGTTCGGACATCTCTTTGCCAAAGTCTCCCCAGGAGCTACTGTTACTACTACTGCGAGGATCACCGGCGCCACGTAGTTCCAGATCACCGCCTACACTCAATTCGAGATCTGCTGCTCCATCACCATACACAAGACTGATCATGTTACCACCTTCAAATGTTACAGACTGGCCTGTGACATCGCCTCCTACCGCGGCGCGTATGCTCAAATTAGCATTTTCCGGCAACTCTATACTGGCATCTCCTCCCACATTTAATCGAGTATGACTACCAGCAGGGAACGTGGCTTGTAATGTAAGATCTCCACCTACGCTTCCAACTTCCAAGGCAGCATTCAGACCTGACAGAACTCCATCTCCCCCAATACTTCCTACTTGAAGGTTTCCGCCCACACCTTTAAAGCTTGCATCTCCTCCTACATTCCCTACCTCGACAATCCCCCGTATATCACTAAAATCAGCGTCACCTCCACCAATACTGCCGATATGCACAGTCGCTGCATTGCTTACCTCTATATCACCGCCTACATTGCCAATCGCGATCTCGTAGGGAGTCCCGCTTCTTACCGTACAGTCATTACCAATATTTCCACAGCTCAAAGCGTCAGCAATTTCATCTACATGCAGATCTTCACCAACATTTCCAACTACGGCTGTTTCAACGTTTTCTAAGGTTAAATCGTTCCCTACAGTCTCCATCTCAACCAGTGCGACATGAGAAAGGAAAGCATCAGCGCCAATTACACCACGAGAACGAAGTGCAGTAGCATTCACGACTCTCAAATCACCGCGAAGGTCTCTTAATGCGACCGCCTCGCCGATTTTTTCTATATCAGCACCAATGCCGATGTCCTGCAATTCTACATCATCGCCAATATCTACCAGTTCAACCCGTTTCACACCATGTATCGAAACATCACCTTTTAGATTTGTAACGTGTATCTCAGCACCGGCCGGGACATGTAACTCAATATCTCCACTGCCCTCCCTAATCGTGAGAGCATCGCCTTCCTGGTAAAGCTGAGTCACACGGCCATCCGCATCAATGGCAATAGCCGATTGATCCCACACGCTCACGTGGAGATCTCCACGTACTTGCGCTATAACCACCCTTGGCTCACTGCCAGCGGGAAATGTTTGTTGCATTGTATCGCCCTCCAATTCTTAACTCAACCAATCATTTCTCAACAAAAACCTCTAATCGTTTTCCTTCTTCCAGATCTTGCAAGTCCAAAAGGCGACCAGTCGTACCTCTTTCTATAGCACGTATCACATTTTGAATTGTGCTGTCATTGAGTTGCGATACCAGGCGAGCTAGCAGGCGCAGGCTCATGCTGACAAGGTATACCGGTATAGTCGCAGTCATATTCATCTTCCTACGATTGGTAGACATATCAGTCAGCCAGATACGCACAGTTCGGTTCCCAACCTGCCCACCTGACTGCTCATATTCTGGCAACAGGGTATCTAACAGTTGTGCTGCCTGCCCAGCCGTAATTTGGCCCGATTCGATCATGTTCAGTATGCGGTTGCGTTCATCAGTCGAAGTTGTCATGCAGTTAACCTTTCAGCATCCGCATTGCTTCTTCAACGTTGATCTCTTTAGCTGCCAGGCGGTCAAGTACTAAACGGCGATCAGCTCGACCATCTCCTTCTGGTGCGCCACCCAGAGCCGTCACTATCTCATCAAGGCGACTGCGAGCGGTGTTATAGGCTATATCAAGGTCCTGCGCCAATTTCTGAATATTTCCCCGGTTCTTGACCAGCAACTCGACAAAATCTAGCTGTTCGCGTGTCAGACGGCCTATCCAACCCAGACTAAACTGACCTTTAATGACGATACCACTCTGGGGGCACTCCAGCCGAGTAACGATTAACTCGTTTCCACTGACCGGGTCCCTGGTAATAATAGGATGCATACTCTGTTCCTCCTACGTACGTAATCAACAATCTCATGAAATTTATCGTTAACTATCTGATAATTATTGCTAATTCAATAGAGATATTAGCATGTTTGAGCAATTTTGTCAAGTGATTTGGTAATTTAAATCAATTAATTGGTAATAATTTGCAGGTTGTTGAGGACTTATCTCGACTTTTTGCCATTTTACGCTCATTCTACGTGGTTGCTATATAAACATTGAACCCGCACCAGTTGGGCTTCGCTCGTAACCCGTAGATGTGTTATAGATTGATATAGTTAGGTTTTGCCCTGAAAAATCAGCAAAATTGAACAAAATTAGCCTCAGCTTTTTTCATATCTAGCCTCGGACCTGAAATAAGGCACTTGACAAGATTTTACAGCCGTCAATGGAAAAGTTCATATGCATTTGCAATCAAACGGGCAATAGACAAATTCAAAAAGTTGGAAAAGCTGAAGAAGATACATCACGTTTACACCAAATTGCGCAAGTTCGTAACGCTTTTCGTAACGAATATGTAATGTTTGCATGCTACTCTACTATCAAGATAGTATCTAATACCTGTGTAGCGAGCAGGGAAACCATTCTCGCTTCGCAGAAAAGGAGGAAGAATATGTATTATCGAATAGCGATCCAGGGAGACAAGTCGTCTACCTGGCAATGGAAATCAACGAATATCAGTTCACTAGATCCCTTGATTCAGTTTCTTCGACGCTTTCATAATCTTCCGCAAGATCACTTGCGAGTGTTCTCGTCTTCCTCACGTGAGGAGTTGGGCGAGCAGCTCGTGCGAGAGAACAATGGACTAGGGTCTAACTCAGTCACTGCAGCACAATTCTTGCAACAGCGGATGCTCGGTTCACAGCAAGGAACATCCACGACTACGCCCACTGGATCAGCATTGAACGGGAGCAGTCGAACAGATACACACGATAAAAGTGCTGCGGGTTCACTGGAGAGTAGACAGGTAGGGCGAGAACATGAAGCAATGAGGGCTGGCTTTTGGAACATCATGGCTCTGGCAGAGCTTAAATCGTCTTCTGTATGAGATAGAGGGTGTTTCCTGTTTGATGCAATCCGTCCCTACGCCTAAAGTCTTAGGGGAAATAGTTCGGATGACAGTTACATACGATGACATTAGAGCCTATACTTCTTGTAAGCAAGCGAAATCAATTGCTTTGTTAACATTAATCGCTAATGCCATTAAGTCAGTAGTACGCAAGACAAGATATATGAGGATGAAATGATCAGATTATTGCTCGTAGATGACCAATCGATTGTCAGGCAGGGCTTACGCAGGCGACTGCTGTTAGAGCCTGACATCTCGGTGGTCGAAGAGGCGAGCAGTGGAGAACAGTCATGGAATCAGGCTGCTCATCCTGCTTCTTAACTATTCCCGACGCCAGCAGAAGCACTTGCAAATCTGCTGGCTAAGTGAACATAATCAATACATCTTTGAGATCACACGATTAAGCGAGTTCATTGAAATTGTCAGTACGCAAACCCAGACTGCGGCTACAGTTCACATGGTCTGATTAGATACAGTACTCTTACAGGAGAAACAACACTATGGATCCTAATACAACCTCTTCTGACGAAAAACAACCTCGTGACTCGGCATATTGGGCACATACATCAACCTTGAAGGTAAGCAAAGTGCCAACCGGAGCGCTAAATCTCAACGTCGAAGGACGTCAACTGCTCGGTCCACTGCAAGGCTTCGGGCAGTTGTGGCAGAAAACTTTCCGTATTCGGCTAAATGGTGTTTCTGTGAAGCCAACCGAGGTGATCAAGGTATGGAAGGAAAACTTCCCAAAATTCTGGCCAAAATGGAACCGCTACTATTTACCTCTGGCGGGCATTGCGCCTGGAGAGGTAGCGCTCATCAATATGTTGATCCCTGGCGACCATCCAGTGGGAATCCCGCTTTCTACAGGGGTAATGGTGATTTACTCCGATGAAGAGTCCTTCACCTTCATGGACCCACAAGGGCACATGTTCGCGGGTTGGATCACCTTTAGCTCCATCGAAGAGGATGATGGCTGTACCATCGCCCAGATTCAACTCCAGGTTCGTGCGACCGATCCAGCTTATGAAATTGGTTTCCGTCTGGGCGCCTCCCGCTCAGAGAACAGGATGTGGCAGTACGTACTCACGGAACTGGCAGCATACTTTGGCGTGAAAGAATTTGTGCAGTCAGAGTTCGTCTGTATCGATCCCAGAGTCCAGTGGTCACAGTTCTGGAACATCTGGCAGAACGCTGCCATTCGTACATTTCTGTACAAAATGCTGGCACCAGTACGCTGGACGATCAAGCGCGTTGGGCATTGAGTGTTCTTAAGCATCGTAACGAGCAGATGCACTTCTGACAAAGCGCCTCCATGAAAAGGATCTAAAAAAATGTCTGAACCATCGACACAGGTAGAGCAGGCGACTACAAAAGCCACCTCAACGTCATCCCAACTCAAGTCACCGCCACGTCTACGCAGCTATGCTTTGCTTGGCAGTGCAAGCGAGATACAACGCGACCCGCTTAAATTTTTGAGAGACACACGCCAGTACGGTGATATTGTACGTATGCGTTTCGTTTTCTCAGATGCATATCTGATCTACCACCCGGACAGCGTCAAGCAGGTTCTCCAGGAGAATAATCGCAACTATAACAAGGATGTTTTCACCTACAAGATGTTTCGTCCGTTCCTGGGCCAGGGACTGCTGATTAACGATGGAGAGTCATGGCTGCACCAGCGGCGCCTCATGCAACCCGCCTTTCATCGCAAGCGCATCGCTACCTATGGCACTATCATGACCGATGCCACAGAGAAGCTACTCGAACGCTGGCAGAGCTATGCTCAGCAAAATTCGTCACTGGATGTCGCCAAGGAGATGATGAGCCTGACGCTCCGCATTGTAGGCAAGACGCTTTTCAGTCTAGACTTGAGCGATGAGACAAATACGATTGGTGCGGCCGCGACGACAATGTTGAAACTGCTTGGAAACTATGTCTATGCTCCTTTTCCCCCAATCAGCATCCCCACAGCGCGTAATCGCCACTTGCTAGCCGCTAACCGATCACTTGAGCAGGTGATCTATCATATGATTGCCGAGCGCCGTCAGCAGAACACGGATACAGGTGATCTTCTGTCCATGCTATTATCAGCTCGTGATGAAGAAACGGGGCAAGGCATGAATGATCGACAAATACGTGATGAGTTGATGACAATGCTCCTTGCTGGCCACGAAACCACAGCGAATACACTGTCATGGACCTGGTACTTGCTCTCACAGCACCCTGAGGTTGAGCAGCGCCTCTATACCGAGATTGACGAGGTGTTTGGTGGAGCGCTACCAACAATTGAACATCTGCCAGAGCTGAAATACACGAATATGGTGCTTGAAGAAGCGCTTCGGCTCTATCCACCTGCATGTATCTTAAGCCGGAAAGCCATTACAGATGACGAGTTGGGAGGATATCGTATCCCAGCGAACAGTATGATCATCGTAAGCCCTTATGCGACACAGCATCATCCCGATTACTGGCCGGACCCCGAAAGCTTCGATCCTGAGCGCTTTACGCCCGAACGATCGGCCGGTCGCTCGCACTATGCCTACTTTCCATTTTCGAGTGGGCCACGCATGTGTATTGGCAGCAGCTTTGCCATGATGGAGGCACAGTTGATCCTGGCCACCATCGCTCAACGCTACCAGTTGCGCATGGTGCCTGGTCACCAGGTCGAGCCTCAGATGCTAGTGACGCTGCGCCCTAAATATGGCTTAAAGATGACTATCAGTCGGAGAGAAAGGTAGAACGTATGCATTTCTGATTGGTGCCTACTTTTTTATGCTAAACTATGTGTCAGGTACACTGGCTGTTCTTCAACTCAATCTATCCATCCAGGTCTTGGAAGCTCAAACCAGGGACCATTGGTTGGGATACCTTAGAGTTGTACATGGGCGAGGGGTCCGTTTATGGCAATAGAGAAAACACTGTCCCCAAGTCAACATGCTGAAGCAGGAACGCGCTTGTTTGGTCGCCGGTTTATCCTTGCACGAGTCGTATGGGTAGCAGCGGTCACCTTGATTGTGGTGCCCTTTCTTGCCATGCTCCCGGCATACTATACACTCCTTCAGACCGTCTGCACAGGCACTACATGTGCTATCTGGCAACCCACTCCTGGCTCCGCACTGTCCATTCAGAAGCTTGGCATCTCCGTTAGCACCTATGCCACCTTCACCCTCGCGCTCACGCTCGCCTCAGCGTTCTTCTGCTTCGCCATTGGTGCAGTGATTTTCTGGCGCAGGTCCAATGAATGGATGGCGCTCCTGGTGGCACTGGGGGTGATAGCGCTAGGCACAGTGAACGTTTCATCGGTATTACAGGCGAGCTACTCTACATGGCAAGTACTCGCCATCGTTTTGGATGTACTTGGAGATGGAATATTTTTCCTGGTCTGCTCACTCTTCCCCAATGGACGATTTGTGCCACGATGGACGCGCTGGCTTCTCCCCTGCTGGCTTGTATCGGGCATGGTCTTTCTCTTCTTCCATGATATCTCTTTCGTGTACCTGTTCCATAACCTGGTATGGCTTGCAGAGATAATCTTGCTGGTGATCGCATTACTCTACCGCTATCACTATGCTTCCAGTCCACTACAGCGTCAGCAGACCAAGTGGGTCATTTTTGGTACATGTGTAGCAGGTATCATCGTAGTCGGGTTAAGAATACCAACTCTTATCTTCCCCTCGTTGTGGCAAGCTGGCTCGTTCTATCGGCTTATCAGTGGGCCTGCCTATATCGTAGTCGTGCTGATCGTCCCGATCTCCTTTGGCCTTGCCATTCTTCGCTACCGGCTCTATGACATTGATATACTCATCAATCGCACGCTGGTGTACAGCTCGTTGACGGCAATTCTTGGCCTGGTCTACTTCGCGAGTGTCTTTGCCCTGCAATCGCTTTTGAGCGTGTTCACAGGACAACTCTCAACAGGGGCACAGACTCCCGTAGCGATTGTCGCTTCCACGCTTGGCATTGCCGCACTGTTCCAGCCATTGAGACGACGTCTTCAAGCTATTATCGACCGCAGGTTCTATCGCTCCAAGTATGATGCCGCTCGTACCCTTGCAGCCTTCAGTAAAACCTTGAGCAGTGAAGTGGACTTGAACCAGTTGCGGGAGGATTTGTTAGCAGTCGTTCAAGAGACCATGCAGCCCAGCCATATCTCGCTGTGGTTACGAGACCCTGAACAGTCCCGGGAGCGGAACACACGACTGCTGCCAGAAATCGATGAGGATTTGAAGAACTCACAATACTAGTACCGACGTGGTGGAAGTAGTGCAGGAGGGTATTGCAGCTCCTCCTGGCGCGTCTTTTCACTTGTTCTGGCTCACTTCTCGACTAAATAGCCGGATGAACGTATTACCAACCCGAAAACCGACATTGCGCCAGCGCTGTTGCAGGCGATTCGTCACATGGAAGCGCCTGGCGGCAGCGCGTGAGTCCAACACCGCCTTGCGGCCACGAGTGAGGATGTCCATTTCCAAGGCCTCGACTTTCGCTGCGGCCTGGTCAGGGGAAGTGGCTAGATCCGCACAATACTGCGCCAGCTTGAGGCCGTCGACCATGCCCATATTGGCCCCCTGCCCCTGGAAGGGGGCCATCGGGTGCGCGGCGTCACCGATCAGCCAGAGCCGCTCCTCGCGGACCCGCGTGATCGGGTCTCGGTCATAGTAGCCACGCACACCGACGCTCGCCGGATCAATGGCTGTGACCAGTTCAGGAACTGGTGGGTGCCAGCTGCTGGTGGCCTGCTGGACCCGGTGTAACAACTCGGCTGGGGCTTGAGCGTTCAGGTCATCTTCCGACGCGGCATGCACAGTATACGAGAGGTGAATGCTGTCCGGCTGCCGATAGCAGAAGAGGGAGGAGCCATCGTCGAAGCCTTTCAGCCAGTTCAATCAGTGTCCCAATGACCATCTCCGGTGGAGAGGCTAGCGTATCAAACAAACCGCTAGATCGATTCACCCACGCGGCTTGCATACCCGCGGCCTCAGCACCAATTACGTCAAAAGGATTTGAAGAGATAAGACGAACCTGGTCAAGTGGTCTACCAAGTCTGTTTGCGACATGTCTATAGACGATAGGTGAGGGCTTATACACCTTCACCTCGTCTACACTTACAAATCCTGAGCAGTACCTTTCGAGATTAGCTGCTTGCATAATAGCTGAAAGCATAGCAGGACTTCCATTAGAGAACACTACCATTGTATAGCCTGCATCTTTCAGGCGTTGCAGTCCAGGTTCGACATCTGCAAAGCGCTCAAGATTGTTATACTGAGCCATTAATGAATTCTTTTGCTGTGCATCCAGGATATGCTCAGTAGCTACAAGTGCATAATCAAGGGCTTTACGTGTCACCTGCTCGAAGTCTTCATAGCGTTCCATAGCTGTAAGGCGGAACGTGAACTCAAGCTGTTTTTGTCGCCATATCTCAGCGATACGCTGCGCGCCATCTGGAATATATTTTTCAAGCTGCTTCCAGATACGAATCGGGTCAACCAGCGTGCCATACATATCGAAAGCAAGCGCTTCTGAAATGAACATTCTCTCTCCTTCCTGTGTTTACAGTGTACATCATCATTTGCTGGTCTATTCGAGTCATAAGTCTACAGGTAGAGGTGGAGGACGAAGCGGAACAGGTGAGGACTGGATTATGTTTGTTGTCGTTGAGCCATACAAGAGGAAGCAGTCGAGGAGTCGATCGAGCTGGTCAATGGCTGGAATGTATACCTTGAGAATGAAGCAATCCTCTCCAGTGACACGATGACATTCAACGATTTCAGGAATCTGCTGGGCCAGTTCGGCAATTTTAGAAAGTTGTCCTGGACTTGGGCGGATACGTATGTAGGCAGTAATTGGTAGTCCGAGTGCTGCTGGATTCAACTCCAGGCGATACCCGCAAATCACTCCAGCTTCCTCCAAGCGCCGGACTCGTTCCGTCACGGCAGGCGATGACATCCCGATACGGCGACCCAGTTCAGACATAGTCAATCGGGGATCACGCTGCAGTTCTTCAAGCACTCTCAGATTAACCGTGTCAAGTTCATCATGAAATGATGTATAGGTAAATATCCGTTTTTCCTTTAACTCTTGAATCATAGAACCATTTTCTCCTTAAACTTGTCATGTATTTTTGCTATTTTCCATTGTATCATAAAGGAGTAGGAAATCTAAGTTAGGAGACAATATGTTTCAAGAAAGAAAAGCGGACGTAACGACCAACATCCCTCCACAGATGTTCTTTTTTGTGAGTGCCATCTTCCACTACCTGGGACCAGCATTTGCCGTGCTCCTCTTCTCGAGTGTTTCAGTACTCGGGGTAGCATGGTTCCGTATCGCGAGTGCCGCAGTCGTCTTTGCCATGTGGCGACGGCCATGGAAAATATTCATGAGGATCCCCTGGGCGAAGCGACGCACGCTTCTCGCATTAGGAGTGGTGCTCGGACTCATGAATGCCAGCTTTTACCTGGCCATCTCTCGACTCCCCTTAGGAACAGTTGGAGCTATCGAGTTCCTCGGTCCTATTACGCTTGCTGCGCTCGGTGCTCGAACCCCAAGAAACATTATCGCATTGCTGCTAGCAGCTGGGGGTGGATGGATCCTAACTGATGCACGATTCGGTGGGCAGCCACTCGGATATATGTTTGCTTTTGCCAACTGTGCTTTCTTTATGCTATACGTGGTACTTGGTCATCGCATTGCCCAGGATGGTGGTGCCGCCGGGATTGATCGACTTGGCGCAGCAATGCTCATCGCGCTCATGACTATTACCCCCATCGGGTTCAGTGGCGCGTTGCCAGCGAGGACGCAGCCACTGCTGCTCCTCGCTGGCATTGGTGTGGGTATTTGCTCTTCGGTCATCCCATATGTGTGCGATCAGTTAGCCATGGCTCGGCTGCCACGTGCGACATTTGCGCTTTTGCTCTCATTACTGCCAGCATCCGCTGCCGCGATCGGAATTATTGTCCTGCGTCAGATCCCTACGTTGGTAGAGATTGTTGGTATTCTCCTTGTGGCAGTTGGGGTAGCACTGCATCAGATTCCTGATGCAGTGCGCGCAAAGCGGGAGCGCTATTAGCGCTCTCGCTTTGTAAATTGACCGCTTCACTATGGTAAGTAGCCGTTTCAATCAGCTCAAATCAGCGTTTGCTGTGAACCAATATCAATATTTGGCTAGCGAGGGTCCTCTGGGGTCATCGTGTAATCATCGGCCTCGAGCTTAGCAATGGGATCAGACATGTCTGGTGCAACAGTTGGGTGATCCGTTTCCGCTTGAGCATTTGAGTTGGGGGGCCGTGATGTTATAGCCCCATTCTTACGCAGAATTTCTAATACTTCGTGCTGCTGGCCAGCAACCCTGACTAATACAATTGTACGCCCTGCATCTAATTCATTCTGATAGTAAATTGCGTCCTGCTCAGGCACACCCATACGTATAAAATCATCTGCAGTAGCTACAGGTGTTGTTTCTTGACCTTTAAACAGTCTCTTGAGACTAGCCATAAAGCCACCCGCCTCATCTGTATGCCTGGAAACGCTAATCTCGTCATCGCTAAATCCTACGCGCCGGAGATCGTCGGCAGCTAGATTCGCAGAAAGGTCCTCTGTGAAGACGCCTACTACCGTTGAACGTTCACTCATGACCATACATTTGCTCCTTTCGGTTCATGTTAAGAACGATCTTAGTCCTTACGCTCTCGTTATACATTGACAATATTTGGGTAGCGGCTATGTTGTGTTTATTCTTTCCAATAGAAGAGTCGTAGGAGAAAAATTTCTCTCTATTCTTCCACTATCGACACGCATCGAGAACTGCAAAAGTTACATGTTAAGACAAACTCTTGACTACCTCAGCCTTTTCGTGGTATTTCTATTACTAGACTGACCGGTCAGTCTAGTAATAGAAATAGAGTTAACAATGGCGCGACGGCCAGATACTAGCGAAATACGCAGAAATCAGATATTAGATGCAGCCACCACAGTCTTCGTACGACAAGGCTTCCAGCACGCCCGCATGGATGACATCGTAGAAGAGTCGGGTTTGAGCAAAGGCACATTGTACTGGTACTTCAAGAGCAAGGAAGATATCATAAATGCTATTTTGCGTCGTCTTTTCACAGGAGATCTTGAAAACCTTGAGAGCCTGGTGCAAGCGGAAGGGACATCGAGCGAGCGCATGATACAACTCACCAATAATCGCGTAAATGGCATGAAACAAATGTCTAGCCTTGTACCGATCATTTTCGAGTTTTACGCTGTAGCAATAGACACGGGCGAGTTCCGACCCGTCAACGCAACAAAAGCTGCAATCTCTCTTGCTTCTCTGTATGAAGGGCTAACTTTACACTGGTTGATGGATCCTCAAACGGTACAGTGGGAGATATTGAGCGAGAACTCGATTCCAATGCTACTGGATGGGTTGAAAGTAAGACCATAACCAGCTCTCCGAAATTTGAATGTCCAATTTTCACAGCTTTGTGTCGTCCAATATGTGACGAAACTTTTACAAAGAAATTACTATAAGGATCTACTTAATGCAGACACAAGAAAAACTACCGGATAGCCTTGAAAAAGGCGACAAGTCAAAGAAAACATCTACTCTTGAATCCCACGGACTCTATCGCCTGGGGTTAGCTTATGGTCGCCAGGTGTATCGCTTCCGCTGGTTCATTATTGCGCTTTGGATCATCATCGTTGGAGTAAGCATTCCATTCGCGAGTCAGATCAGCTCAGTATTACAAGGTGGTGGATACGCCTTCAAGGACAGCGAGTCAATTCGTGTCGATAATCTACTAACCAGCAAATTGCACCAACCTCTTACTCAGGCCCTGGTCGTATTTCAATCAACGAATACGGCGGTGAGCGACCCAGCTTATCAGCAAGAAGTACAAGACTTCATGGCGAAGGCGCGCACATTCCCAAATGTCACACAGGTAACTCAGGGTGGCACTGGGCAGGACGGTCGCACGACTTTTGTTATGATCAACTTTAATCAAACGGAGGATAAAGTTGAGACAAAGGTGGAGGACTTTCATAAATTACTCCCCAGTGGCGATACTGTAAGCCCCGCAAAGGCCTATCTGACCGGCGACCCCGCGATTTTCAGAGAACTAACTACCACCACACAACAGGATGTAGAGCATGCCGAGATTGCAGCGCTCCCAATCGCACTGTTAGTGTTACTGGTCGTCTTTGGTACACTCATCGCGGCAGCTATGCCAATACTACTCGCAATGGTTGCTGTACTCGTAGCTCTGGCCGTGGTTTATGCTATCGCCTTACACTTTTCGATGAGCATCTTCGTGCTTAATATCGCCTCTATCATTGGGCTGGGTATATCGATTGATTACAGCCTTTTCATGGTGCGACGCTTCCGTGATGAGCTGGCTGAGGGTCGCTCTGCGCGTGATGCTGTAAGTTGGACAATAGCAACCGCTGGTGAAGCTATTCTCTTTAGTGGCTTGATCGTGATGATTGGCTTTAGTGGCTTATTACTCATCGGCGTTCCAATTATGATTTCCATGGGCATTGGTGGCGCAGTTGTCGTTTGTGTAGCGGTACTGGCTGCCCTGACACTCTTACCTTCACTGTTAGGGGTACTTGGTCCTCGTATCAACTCGCTGTGCATACCTTTCTTCAATCGTTTCACAATGCGCACCGAGCAGCGCGAAGCGAGTGCAAATATGGAGAAAGAACCCAAAGGTTTTTGGGAGTTATGGGCGTGGGGTGTGATGCGACGCCCGGTGCTGATCATTGTGGCAGTTTCTGCCCTGCTGCTTCTCTTGAGCTGGCCGATTTTCTCAATTTCGATTGGCACGGCTGGTTCCTCGTCACTGCCAAAAAGCGCTGAGTCTCGTCAGGGTATTGACATCTTGAATGCTCAGTTCCCTGCAACCAATCAATATCCGATCTTTATCACTGCTCAGACGACCGACGGTTCCAGTATGCTCACAGCAGAAAACCTTGCTAAGCTGGATAACCTGTCGAAGTGGTTTGCTGCGCAAGATCACGTCACAGGTGTCATTAGTTTGACGCGTCTGCCCTCAACACCCGGCGCTCCAGCGCTCAGCGAACAGCAACTGGCTGCATTATATGGCACGGGCGCTTACCAGCAGAATCCAGCCATGGCCCAACTCGTTTCATCGACAACCAACGGTGATACAACGCTGATTACTGTCAAGTCAGATACGAAAATCGATAGCAGCGAAGGTAAGGCCTTGATAGACAACCTGCGAGCTGGAGACCAGGCAGCAGGTCAGGGATTGAAGGTGCAAGTCGGTGGATTTCAGGCTATCAGTCTGGACTTCAACCGTTACCTATACAATAACTTTCCGAAAACGATTGCGTTTATCCTGATTGCTACATATATATTACTACTTTTGATGTTCCGCTCAGTTGTGCTACCATTGAAGGCAATTTTGATGAATGTCCTGTCGGTGTGCGCCAGCTATGGTGTGCTGGTATTCATCTTCCAGTGGGGCAACTTCAGCAATATCCTGAACTTCACATCCGACGGCTTTCTGGATAGTCTCCTCCCGATACTCTTATTCTGTATCCTCTTTGGCCTTTCGATGGACTACGAGGTCTTTTTACTGAGCCGCATCCGAGAGGAGTGGTTACTGACACACAATAATCGTTGGTCGGTAGCTCGTGGATTGTCGAAGACAGGCGGTGTGATTACGAACGCGGCACTTCTCTTCGTAATCGTGTGCGGAGCTTTCACGTTTACCTCAGTCATCGTTACTAAAGAAATGGGTTTGGGTATGGCGATAGCTGTTCTGGTCGATGCGACGATCATCAGAACGCTACTAGTACCGGCTACGATGCGCTTACTTGGCAGATGGAACTGGTCGATGCCTGGTAAGCCAGTGCCACCAAAGCAAGCAGAAATGGCTTAAATGTGAACTGATAGCATCAGCGGGACCTTGACACCGCTTCACGATCGTCGTATACTTAACGGTATGGTTAACGATTCATCAGAACAACTCACGACCGTCTTTTTGGCGCTTGCTGACCCTACACGCCGTGCCATCTTAGAACGCCTGGCGCGCGGTGAGGCTTCGGGAACGGAACTAGCGCGGCCATTCCCGATCTCCGTGCCGGCGATCTCCAAACACTTACGGGTGCTGGAACACGCTGAACTGATCCTGCACCGGAAAGACGGACGAACGCACCGGTTTCGTCTCTCTGCCCGTCCCATGCGAGAGGCTGCCACCTGGCTTGAACATTACCGTCGCTTCTGGGAAGCCCAATTGGACTCCCTGGACACCTACCTGCAAGTTACATCAGAAGAGGAGCAAGATATTGATGATCCCTCCAGCACCTCATGACAACACCACCCTCGTGCTGCGACGGACGTTCACCGCCTCACGCCAGCGGGTGTTCCGCGCCTGGATCACGCCTCAGGCTTTGGAGCACTGGTTGAGACCCAGGGGCATGAGCATGACCGTGCGGTCGCTCGACGCACGGGTAGGCGGGTCCTTCCGTTTCGAGTTAGAGGACGGCAGTTGCATGATCGGCACCTACCTGCAGATGGTTCCCCCCGAACACCTGGTCTTTACCTGGTGCGTTGGAGCAGCGCAGAGCTGGGAAACCGTCGTCACACTGGACTTTCTCGACCAGGGTGCGGTGACGGAAGTCGTGCTGACCCATGAACACCTCGGCACTCCAGAGCGACGTGCGCTGGCTGAAGGTGGCTGGCCATCCCTGTTCGATGCGCTGGCCTCGGTGCTTTCCTCTCCCCATCTCGACTGGTGACGCCTGTCAAACGCCGGCTCGAACGCAGCAGACAACAGACTGAGCAGCAGATGAAGATCTGGAGGCAAGGCACCCCTTGACAATGTTCCCCTTTTCCTCTATACTTAACCTATAAGTTAAGTATCGCTCCTGGCGACGTGCAAGCAGAAAGGAACACCCATCCCGTTGACGGAACGGGAGGAGGTCAACACGATGAACAAAGATTCTTCAAAATCAAAAGCTGCAGAGATTGCAATTAAGCATGTCGAAGCATTTAGTAACCATGATTATGAAACTGCGAGAAGTTTATTAGCTGATGATGTCCATTTTATACTCATAACCTCCATTCCAGGCTTCCCAAATCTCTTAGAAGGGAATGGTGTTGAAGATTTCATGAAGACTCTATCGTCTGGGAATACACTCATTCCGGGAAGCTTTCAAGTAATACATGGTATAGGAGACGATCATCAAGCTTTCATTACTGTCAGTGTAAAGGGCACTCTGCCGACACAAGAACCAATTACTCTTCTTGCTGCTCGGCACTATATGATTGATGAAAACGATAAGATTAAAAACGAACTGGTAATCATGTCTAATTATGAAGGCGAGGTGTAATGTAATCTGTCAGGCTTCTTCGCCAATCAGGCGAGCATATGCGTCATAAGACTCCTCCAAGAGGCCCTTGATTTGCCTTTTTGCGCCCGCTCACAAACCTGTACTCGCTTGGAGGTTCAGAAGCGCGAGAATCAGGGAGAGCCGAAAGTTTTGGAGGCGAAACAACCTATTGACAGCGTTCCCCACGCCTGCTATATTTAACCTATCGGTTAAGTATAGGTAGGTAGGTAACACATGTACCGTTCGTTTTTATTATACTTAACTTATAGGTTAAGTATTGCCTCTGGCGACGTGAAAACAGAAAGGAAGAACGATGCCAACTCGGGCGCGAGAAGACCCATCCCGTTGACGGGATTGGGAGGAGGTCAACACGACAAAGATTGAAACACCACCCCTTTCTGTTAGTAACATGCTCTATATGAAGGAGAACAGGAGATGGCACGCAAACCGTTCCGTTTCGGACTCATAGGGAAAGCGCAATCGAGGGAAGAGTGGATCGAGCAGGCGAAAAAGGCCGAGGAACTTGCCTATACGTCGTTTTTGGCATCTGACCATTTGTACTGGGAGTTCAGCCCGATCGCGGCGCTTCAGGCCGCAGCTTCAGCCACGACAACGCTGCGCATTGGCAGCAATGTCTTTAGCAATGATTTCTGGCATCCTGTTCCCCTGGCACGCGAGGCTGCTACTCTGGACGTGCTGAGCGGCGGGCGTTTTGAGCTGGGCATCGGCGCGGGCTATTTCGCGGGGGAGTATGCGCAGGCGGGTATTCCTTTTGCCAGCGCGAAAGAACGGATTGCTCGCCTGGAAGAGGCTGTCCAGGTGATTACAGGACTCTTCCGTGAAGAGCCGCTGACTTTCAGCGGTCACTATTATACCATCCAGGGCTTGAGTCTGCCACAGCCGCTCCAGCGGCCGCGTCCGCCGCTCTACATGGGGGGCGGCGGAAAGCTCATGCTCTCGGCGGCCGCTCGTCACTCCGATATCGTTGGCATTGTGCCCCGGGCTTTGCCTAACGGATATTTCGATCTGAGCGGGGCAGATCAGATCGGAACAGCTCGAAAGGTCGCCTGGGTGCGCGAAGCAGCAGGCTCGCGATTTGAAGAACTCGAGCTGAGTATCCCAATCCTGACAGTAGCTTTGACAGAAACAGAAAAGGATCGCCTGGAAGCTGTGAAGCCGCTCGCCGCCCTTTCTGGGGTGAGCGCGGAGGCACTGCTCGAAACCATACACAACCTGGTGGGCTCCGAAGATCAGATCTGCGAGGAACTTTTGGAGAGGCGGGAGCGCTACGGCTTCTCCTATATTACGACGACCATCACCAATGCTGAGCAGATGGCACCAATCGTCGCGCGCCTGGCGGGACACTGAAGAGTGAGGCCGTACTGTTGAGTGCAGTAGACGAGCCAGACCATTTGAAAAAGGAAGGTACAATGATGGCAGACATTGTCAATGAATTCACCATAGAAGCCGCCCCACAGCGCGTCTGGAATGCCCTGACACAGCCTGACGAAATAGGTCACTGGTGGACCAACGATCTGAATGCCACACCAGAGGTGGGAACTCAGGCTGAATTTCGCTTTCGCCAGGGGACGTTTGTCATTCAGTTTGAGGTGGACGAACTGGTCCAGGACGAGAAAGTGCATTGGATTACCAGGCAAGGACCTGCTACCGGGCACTGGGCAGGAACCAGCGTCACCTGGAAACTTGAGCCTGTCTACAACGGAACACGGGTAATCTTCAACCATGACGGGTTCGCTCAAGCTGATGAGCGATATGAAATTACACGCGCATGGTGGGAACACTTCCTGGTCAGCCTGAAATCCTACCTGGAGACAGGGAAAGGTACTCCTGGGTCCCCCCTCACCGTCAAAGGCCCTGAACTACGGAAGTTGTCATGAACAGCATAAGAAAGGATCAACGATGTCAGCTATAGTCGAGGAACTTACCATAGAAGTCGTCCCACAGCGTGTCTGGGGCGCCATAACTCAGCAGGACGAAATCGTTCAGTGGTGGGCCTACGAGGCGCGAGTCAAACCAGAGGTGGGCTCTCTTGGTGAATTTCGCTTTAGGCCGCCCGCGGGTGTCCTTCAGTTTGAGGTGGCCGAACTGGACCAGGACGAGAAAGTGCACTGGATTTCCAGGCAAGGCCCTCCGCATTGGGCAGGGACCAGCGTCACCTGGCAACTCACACCTGTCCAGAACGGGACCAAGTTGGTCCTCACGCATGATGGGTTCGCCCAGATTGATGAGGGATATGAACAGACACGCGGGAATTGGAAATACTTCGTGGACAGCCTGAAGTCCTACCTGGAGACGGGGAAAGGCACTCCCGGGATCCCTCCCTCCGTCAAGTAAGGTCGCTTTTCGTAGGAAGGGACTGGATGACATTGTGAACGTGGTCATCCAGTCCATGCTGAGCGATTCACACAGGAGTTGAGAGACCGCTTCACATGACAATCACTCTCTAAAAGTTACTTTACTGGAAAAAAGAGGTACGTAATCAAATGGCTCAAACACAAACTGAGTCAGCGGTAGCAATCTTCGCTCAAGAGCCTCAACCACTGAGTGAAACTGCCAGCCGGGGAAGCATCATCGCGATTCTGATCGGTGTAATACTTGGTATGCGACTGGCTGGGCTCGACCAGCCAGTCGTTGGTACAGCGCTTCCCCGCATCGCCGCCAGCCTGATCGGCCTCGAGCACTACGCCTGGGTCATTACGGCCTATCTGCTTGCATCGACAGTCTCGATTCCCATCTGGGGCAAGCTCTCCGACATATACGGTCGGCGCATCATCTTCATCGGTGGCATGGTCTTCTTCCTCGCCGGCTCGGCGCTGGCAGGCACCAGTCAGGACATGACCCAGTTGATCATCTACCGTGGCATCCAGGGATTGGGAGCAGGAGCGTTGATACCCATCGCACAGGCCGTCATCGGCGATATCTTTCCGCCTGCTGAGCGCGGGAAATGGCAAGGCCTGGTCTTTGCCGTCTCCGGCCTGACCATAATCATTGGGCCAACGCTGGGCGGCTGGATCACCGATAACTGGGGCTGGCGCTGGGTGTTCTATGTGAATATGCCCGTGGGTGCCATCGCTATCCTGACGGCCGGGTTCGCTTTACCCAGGACCGTGCACCACGTGCGGCATGCGATTGACTACCTGGGCGCCATCATTCTGGTCGCAGGTACAGTTTCACTGCTACTGGCTTTCTCATGGGCCAGCACACAATATGCCTGGAACTCGGGGCAGATCATCGGCCTGTTCATCGCTGCTGTGGTGATGCTGACCCTCTTCTTTTTGGTTGAGATGCGCACAACCGAGCCGATCATCACCCCCAAACTCTTCACAAACAGCATCTTCCTGATCTCGGTCATTGCGATGTTCCTGGTCAGCGCGGGCATGTTCGTGGCTATCCTCTACCTGCCGCTCTTCGCCCAGGGCGTGCTTGGCGAGAGTGCCACCAATTCAGGCGTCGTGCTGACCCCGATGATGGCCGGGTTCATCTTCAGCAGTATTGTGGGAGGCCAACTCCTCTCGCGCACCGGCCGCTACAAGATCCTGGCCATCTTCGGCTTCGCTGTCGCCGCAGCCGGCATGTTCTTGCTCTCGCGCATGACGGTGACCACGACCCAGGGCGAGATCATCCGCAACATGATCATTACCGGCCTGGGCGCTGGCGTGCTGCTGAGCCTCTTCACCATCGTCGTCCAGAACGCCTTCCCGTACAGGCAACTCGGTGAGGTCACGGCCAGTCTCAACTTCTTCCGCGCCATTGGCGCAACCATTGGGGTGGCGGTGATGGGCACGATCATGACGAACGCCTTTCAGAGCGATTTGCAGAGCAACATGCCACAGGCGCTCACGCGGCTGGCGTCTGCAAGACACTTGCCCCTGGCTCAGCTTCAGAACCCCCAGTTGCTACTGGCGCCAGATGTGGTAGCGAAGATTCAGCACGGCTTTGCGGCTTTTGGCGCTCAAGGCCTGGCGCTCTTTCACCAGCTCATTGAAGCCATCAGGGTGAGCCTGTCATCGGACATCACCAATGTCTTCTTTCTGGGCTTCATCATCATGCTGCTGGGGTTGTTCTCGTTGCTCTTCCTGCGCGAGATCCCACTGCACAAAAGTACCACCGCTCAACCAGCAGAGGCAACTCCATTTGGAAGCAACCAACAGAGCGACCAGACGATTGACCAGGTCGTGAATTAGGAGGGAAGCATAATGACCTCTAGAAGTTCTGAAAGCGAGGTTTTTTCAGTAATGGCAATACGTACAACTTTGAATACAGAGCAAGAAGCACTCTGGTATCTCAGACATTTGGAGATAAGGATTAAGTGGGAGCATCGGGAGCAGAGATCTTCTTGACGGCAGGCAGGAGACTCTCGCGAGCAGGGGAGCCAAGCAGGCTGAGTAATTCTTCCAGCGCAAAGACACCATAACAGCCAGCG